>Ga0209225_1000026_pt1 | contig 169461 bp, 135 predicted proteins | sample WasSprMetagenome_FD_184732 | JGI IMG/M metagenome (GOLD analysis project Ga0209225, IMG submission 184732) | Sulfidic aquatic microbial communities from Washburn Spring, Yellowstone National Park, USA - WS (SPAdes) (version 3) | ecosystem: Environmental > Aquatic > Thermal springs > Hot... | reverse complement strand
ATCCTCCTAAATGTCATAACCTGAGCTCTCATCCTTTCATCCCTCCCTTTCTTGGTGATCTCTTCTGCCTAATATTATATCACACCCTTCACATCATCCCTTGTCCGAACTCATGTCACGAGGTCAGCGAGAGATTGGTGTTTGCCAAAATCATGGGCAGGCACAGGGGCCTGCCCCTACAATCGAATTGCGAAATGCGAATTGCGGATTGCGAAAACGGATTACGAAAAGACAGCTCACTATTTCTCATTTTCGCCTTTCGCCATTCGCCTTTCGCAATTTCTCTATTGGTGTTTGCCAAAAATCATGGGCAGGCACGGGGGCCTGTCCCTACGAGGATTTTTCAATTCCGAAATCCGAATTCCGAACCCCGAATTAGTTAAAGCATCCTACCCATGATGCCGGAGTTCCGTCCGGACGAGGACGCCGTATGCCGAAAATATGGCAGCCAGGTCCGGAACGGATGCTGAAAGGAAGGGATGAGGACCATGTAACGATGGCATGGTTCTTGATTTACCATAAGGAGGAGGTGATGTGTATGAGGAGGTCCGTTGTGGGCATCCTGCTTTTCGGATTCCTCGTTCCCTTATGCTTTTACGGGTGTTCGAAAGAAAGCACATCGGATGGATCCGTAGTATCGCCATCCCCGGGGAAAATAGACCCCGCTATCGTCTCAGCCGATAACGGCTTCGGATTCGACCTGCTTCCAAAGCTCCTTTCGGAAAAAGAGCCGAATCTCTTCATATCCCCCTTGAGCGTGGCCATAGCGCTGACCATGGCCTATAATGGAGCAGGGGGAGAGACAAAAGATGCGATGGCGAGGGTCTTAAAGCTCGAGGGGATGAGCTTGGACCTGGTGAACGAATCGAATCTCGAGCTGAGGAGGATGCTGAAGGAGCTCGGTCCCAATATCGAACTGCTCATCTCCAACTCCCTCTGGGCCAGAAAGGGAATAGGGTTTAAGACGGATTTCCTGGAGCGGAACAAAAAGTTCTTCGAGGCAGAGGTAAGGGAGCTCGACTTCTCCGACCCCAGCGCCCCTTCCCAGATAAACGGATGGGTTGAGTCGAGCACAAAGGGGAAGATAAAGGAGATAATAGACAAGATAGATCCCTATACCGTCATGTTCCTCATAAACGCGATCTACTTCAAAGGGATATGGAAGTTCAAGTTCGATAAGAGCGAAACGAAGGAGAGGCCTTTCTACGCCGTCGGAGGGGAGGAGATGGTCCCCATGATGGCGCAGTCCGGAAAGTTCCCATACTTAAAAGGAGATGGATTCCAAGCCGTAGGCCTTCCTTATGGCAATGGAAGGATGAGCATGTATATATTCCTTCCGGACAGGCTCCGATGCGACCGCTGTGGAGATCCGTATTACGACCTGAAGCATTTCATCGAGGAGCTTTCCTTGGAGAAATGGGAAAAATGGATGAAGGGTTTTGAGGAAAAGGAGGGGGAAGTTGTGATCCCCCGGTTTAAGCTGGAATATAAGGCCGTCCTTAACGACGCCCTTGGAGCCCTCGGAATGGGGATCGCATTCGACCCGGATAGGGCAAACTTCGAGGGGATGAGGACGCCTCCCCCAAACCTCTTCATCCAAGAGGTCAGGCATAAAGCTGTGGTTGAGGTGAACGAGGAAGGGACGGAAGCAGCCGCGGCAACCTCCGTCGGGATAGGGATCACAGCCGTTCCAGAAAGGTTCACATTCGTCGCGGACAGGCCTTTCTTCTTCGCCATATGCGACAATAAGACAGGGGTTATCATCTTCATGGGGGTTTTGGCTAAGCCCTGACAATCCATTCCCTTGACATCCTTCCCTCTGATGATGTATTATTTAAAAACGAGAGGAGGGAAGCCGATGTCCCAAAAGAAGGTATACCTCGCCCTGATCTGGCATATGCACCAGCCGTTCTACAAGGATCCTGAAACGGGGATATACGAGCTTCCATGGGTCAGGTTACACTGCATCAAGGATTACCTCGATATGGCGCTTATGCTCAAGAGGCATCCAGGAATACGGCTGAACTTCACAATGACCCCGTCCCTCCTGGAACAGATCGTGGATTACGCAAACGGGACCGCCATCGATAAGGCGCTTTCCCTTTCCCTCGCCAGACCATCGGATATGTCCGAAGAGGACAGGCTTTACGTCCTCGACCTCTTCTTCTCTGCAAACTTCTCGACGATGATAAAGCCATATCCGAGATATCTCGAGCTCTATGAGAAGAGAGGCGGGGAAGTGAAGGACAGGGCGAAGCTATGTGAAAAGCTCCCCCTTTTCTCCGATCAGGAGATCCTCGACCTCCAGGTATGGTTTAACCTATCGTGGACGGATCCGCTTTTGAGGGAGGAATACCCGGAACTCAAAAGGCTTATGGAGAAGGGGAAGAACTTCTCGGAGGACGATAAGCTCGAATTAATCGAGATACAGAGGGATATAATAAGGAGGATAATCCCAACATGGGCCGAACTCCAAGATGAGGGGAGGATGGAGATAGCGACCGTCCCCTATTCCCATCCTATCCTCCCCCTCCTGTGCGACATAAGCTCGGCAAGGGAAACCCTTCCGGAAGTTCGCCTCCCGAATAGGGATATATCATACATATCCGATGCAAGGGCCCATATAGAGATGGCCATCCAGCGCTATAGTTCCGCTTTCGGAAGGAAGCCGAAGGGGATGTGGCCGTCTGAAGGTGCCATTAGCAATCGCGTCTTACCGCTTTTAGAGGAGCTCGGGATAGAGTGGATAGCCTCGGACGAGGACCTCCTATCCATATCCACAGGGACGAGGATAAGGGCCGAGGATGGAAGGCTATGCCGTCCGGACATCCTCTATAGGCCATACATCTCGGGGAACAAGCTCTCTATGATCTTCAGGGATAAGATACTCTCCGACCTAATAGGGTTCGTCTATAGCTCCTGGGATCCTGATAGCGCATCTTCCGATTTCCTAAGGAGGCTCTTATCCATCCCATCCCTTCCAGGAGCTCCGGAGAACGCGATCGTATCCGTGATACTCGATGGCGAGAACTGCTGGCAGTTCTATAAAAACGACGGGTTCGATTTCCTCGACCTCCTTTACAAGAAGTTAGAGGAAGACGATCTCATCGAGACGGTGACGGTATCCGAATACCTCGAGGAATTCCCCCCAAAGGGGGATGGGTTATCCATCAAGGCCGGATCATGGATAGGGGGGAACCTCGGGATATGGGTGGGACATCCTGAGGACAACAAGGCGTGGGAGTTCCTCGCCGATGCCAGGACATCCCTCCTCATGGCTCAGGAAGAGGGGAGGATAGGGGATGATCTGGCAAGGGAGGCATGGAGGTCCATATACATAGCCGAGGGAAGCGACTGGTTTTGGTGGTATGGGGACGATCATTCATCTCCAGAGGACGAACATTTCGACAGGCTCTATAGGAAGCATATAATGAGGGTTTACAAGCTCATAGGGGAGGATATCCCCCCCGATCTCCTCATCCCCATAAAATCCTTGGCCAGGATCAAAGCTTTCGAGGAGCCCGTATCCTTCCTGAAGCCCGTGATAGACGGCATAAGAACACATTACTACGAGTGGGAGGGGGCGGGAAGGTGGAGGGTTTCACCGGGCATGGGGGCCACACACAGATCCGAGCCGGTGGTGAGGGAGATAAGATATGGTTTTGATGAGGAGAACCTGTTCCTCGGGATATGGACCGTTATCCCGGCGAAATCGCTTAGGGAGCATGAGATGATGCTCGTCTTAGAGCTGATAGAGCCTTCTAAACTAAGGATAGAGCTTTATCAGGGATCCGAATCCCTCACGATCTTAGGGGGAAGATGCGCTTCCGTTAAGATAACGGAGGTCTGTATCCCATTCTCAGGGATAGGGGCCTCGGCGGGGGATAAGATCATAATCCAGGTGGTCCTTGAGTCCGGAGGCCGTGAGATGGAGAGGTGGCCGAAGGATGCCGGGATAGCGATAGAGGTCCCATCCCCCGATTACGAGATGAGGATGTGGATGGCATGAACAGCATAAACTTCATCTTCGTATCCCATTGCCATCAGCCGATGGGAACGGAGGAATGGGTTTTAACGAAGGCGTATGAAAAGGCATATCTTCCGTTCATCGAAGAGATATCGGGATATCCGGAGCTCAAGTTCGTCCTCCATTACTCCGGCTTCCTCCTGGAATGGCTCTGCGATAGGCATCCGGATTTCATAGCCACCATAAGGGAGATGGTGAAAAGGGGCCAGATAGAGATCCTTTCCGGAGGGATATACGAGCCGATGCTTTCGGCTATACCGAAAGAGGACGGCATGGAGCAGATAAAGGCTATGTCATCTTATATAGAGGATCTGTTTGGGACCAGGCCGAGAGGGGCATGGCTGGCGGAAAGGGTATGGGAACCGCAGCTCGCATCGCTTCTATCGGAATCCGGGATAGAATACATCCTCCTCGACGACCAGGCCTTCGCAAAAGGAGGGATAGAGAGGGAAAGGCTTTTTGGAAGGTATATATTGGAGGACCAGGGGAGGAAGATATCGGCCTTCCCGATAAACGAGAGGCTCAGATACCTCATACCTTTTGAGGGCCCATCGAGCTCCATCTCCTACCTCCTCGAGCTCTCCACCCCATATGGGGAAAGGACGGTGGTCCTGGCAGACGATGGGGAAAAATATGGGCTTTGGCCCGGAACGTATGAATGGGTCTACGAGAGCGGATGGCTCAGGGATTTCCTCCAGCTCCTGCGGGAGAACAAGGACTCGATAAGGACGATAAGGCTTGCCGATGCCGTGGATTGTTTCGCCCCTTGGGGCATCGCCTATATCCCTCCCTCATCTTACTTCGAGATGTCGGTATGGTCCCTCCCTCCTCAGATGGTGGGAAGATACGAGGAGCTCGCCCAAGCCCTTGAAAAGGAAGGGCGCTTCGACCGTTACAGGGATCTTTTGGGAGGGGGGATGTGGAGGAATTTCCTCGTCAAATACTCGGAATCGAATAACATGCACAAGAGGATGCTGGAGGCGAGCGATAAGATCAGGGGTTGCCTCAGAAGATACGGGGATAGGAAGGAGATCCTGGATGCCCGAAAGAAGATCTGGATGGCTCAGACGAACTGCCCGTATTGGCATGGGGTTTTCGGTGGCATCTACCTCCCCCATCTAAGGGCTTCGGTGTATAGGAACATAATAGAGGCGGAATCGACCGTAGAGAGGATAGAGCGCGGGGAAGGACCATGGATAGACGTGGAATCCGGAGACCTCAACCTCGACGGATTGGATGAGGTCTGCATAAGGACCGAATCCATGAACGTATACATAAGCCCTGGAGTTGGTGGACAGGTATATGAGCTCGACTATAAAAATGTTCCCGTGAACCTGGTGAATACGATATCGAGGAGATACGAACCATATCACGAGATGCTCAAAGATAAAAGGGGATATCCCGCGTCCTTCAGGGGGGTTTATGGGATCCCATATCCGAGACCTGGATGGACCCCGCCTGAGCTATGCTACGACTGGTATACGAGGAGATGTTTCGTGGACCACTTCCTCGCTCCTTGGACGGATCCGAGTTCTTTCTTCAAATGCAAATACGGGGAACAGGGGGATTTCGTGGATCAGGGATATTCCTATACCGTATCGATGGACAAAGGTCGTGCCATGGTTTCCCTCGAGAGGAAAGGCCATATATGGGTTGGGCAGGAAAGGGTGCCGGTGACCGTATCCAAGCTCTTCCTCGCAAAGGCAGGGCATAAAGGGCTTGGGATCGAATACCATATATCCTCCGGTGACGAATCCACGTGGTTTGGGGTTGAACTCAACATCTCCCTTTCCGGTTATGATTTCCCCACGAGGGCGATGAGGGTAGGAGGAGGGGAGTTAAAACCCCTGGAGGAAGGGGTTTCGGACTATGTCTCCAAGGTGGAGCTCCTTGACTCCTGGCTTGGGATTCGAATGGAGTTGGAGGTAGATCCGCCGTCGTCTTTCTGGGCTTTCCCTTTAGAGACGATCTCTCAATCTGAGGAGGGGATGGAGGGGATCGTTCAATCCCTCCTTCTCCTTTTCCATTGGAAGGATATATCTGGGGAAAGGGATTTCTCCATCTCTTGGAGTATCCATTGACGAAAATGGATAAAAGCATAAACGGAGGAGGAATAGAAGGGATATGTCGGATTTGAGGAGAGACCCGGTTGTCGGAAGATGGGTTATAATAGCCCCGGAGAGGGGGAAAAGGCCGTCCGATTTCTCGGAAGAGGTCAGGCCGAGGAAGAAGGGGGGGTTCTGCCCTTTCTGTCCGGGGAACGAGGACAAAACCCCTCCCGAGATAATGGCATACAGGGAGCCTGGAAGCATGCCGAACCATCCGGGGTGGAGGGTAAGGGTCGTCCCAAACAAGTTCCCGGTGCTCCAAATAGAAGGGGAGCTCTCCAAGGCCGGGGAGGGGATATATGACAGGATGAACGGGATAGGGGCTCACGAGGTGATAATAGAGACCCCCCATCACGACGTCGCCCTCCCCGATCTCCCCATAGAAGGCATAGGAGAGGTAATCAGCGCCATGAAATCTCGAATCATCGACCTTAAAAACGACATCAGGCTTAAATACATGCTTGTCTTCAAGAACTGGGGGGAGGCGGCCGGCGCATCGCTCGAGCACTCCCATTCCCAGCTCATAGCCACCCCCGTCATCCCTAAGAGGATCCTGGAGGAACTCGGGGGATCGAGACAATATTACGAATACAGGGACAGATGCGTTTTCTGCGATATAATAAGGCAGGAAAAGGAGACAGGGAAGAGGATGGCATCGGAAAACGATATGTTCATCGCATTCCTGCCCTTCGCCTCCAGATTCCCTTTCGAGGTTTGGATAATGCCGAAGTTCCACAGCCACGCATTCGAGGAAATAGAAGATGATAAGATCATCTCCCTTTCCTGGATCCTGAAGGACGTCCTCTCGAGGCTTTCCCTCGCCCTTATGGATCCGCCCTATAACCTCGTCATACACAGCGCCCCCGTAGGTATCCAATGTTCCGATTACTACCACTGGCATATAGAGATAATGCCGAAGCTGACGAAGATCGCCGGGTTCGAGTGGGGAACTGGATTTTACATAAATCCAACCCCTCCGGAGGAAGCAGCCCTCTACTTAAAGGAGATAGAGGTGAGAATATGAGGATAGCGTTTGTGACCTCGGAAGCCGTTCCATTTGCGAAGACAGGGGGGCTGGCGGACGTCTCGGGAGCTCTCCCTAAAGCCCTGAAATCCCTCGGCCACGAACCGATGGTCTTCATGCCGAGGTATAGGGGGATGAAGGGGGAGATGGAAAAGATAGCGGATACAACGATCATCATGGGGGATGGGGAAAGGGAGTGCACGATCTTCAGGGGGGAAGCCTACAACATACCTTTCTACTTCATATGGAACGAGCATTACTTCGACAGGGAAGGGCTTTATCAGAAGGAAGGCATCGACTACCCGGACAATTGGGCGAGGTTCGCCTTCTTCTCCAAAGCCACGATAGAGACCATAAAGCTTTTGGACCTCCGTCCGGATATCCTCCATTGCAACGACTGGCAAACGGGGCTCGTCCCGGCATACATCGCCTTATCCGAAGACCCTTATTTCTCCAATACCGCCACCGTCTTCACCATCCATAACCTGGCGTATCAGGGGATATTCCCAAAGGAGGTTCTCCCGAAGATCGGGATAGGATGGGAGGCTTTCAATATGGACGGGCTCGAGTTCTATGGAAACGTGAACTTCATGAAGGCAGGGCTTGTATACTCCGACATCATAAACACGGTAAGCGAGACATACAGCAAGGAGATACAGCTTCCGGAGTTCGGATATGGGCTCGACGGGGTGCTTAGGTGGAGATCCGATTCGCTCTACGGAATATTAAACGGGATAGATTACGAGGAATGGGACCCGAGGACGGACAAGGTCATATTCAGGAACTACGGGCCGGAGGACCTCGAGGGGAAGGAGGAGAACAAAAGGATGCTTCAGAGGGAGCTGGACCTCCCGGAAAGGGATGTCCCTGTGATGGGGATGGTGTCGAGGCTCGCCGAGCAAAAGGGCCTCGACCTTATGGAGGAAGTCATGGACGAGCTGATGAAATGGGACGTCCAGCTCGTCATACTCGGGACAGGAACCCCTTATTATCACAAGCTCCTACTGGATATGAAGGGCTCTTATCCGCATAAGATCAGCGTGAACCTCAGATACGATCCGATCCTCGCGAACAAGATATATGCCGGGAGCGACATGTTCCTCATGCCCTCTAAATACGAACCATGTGGCCTCGGCCAGATGATAGCCCTTAGATACGGAACCATACCAATAGTCCATAAAACGGGAGGGCTTGCGGATACGATCCAGGATTACGATCCACAGTTGGAGATAGGGAACGGGTTCTCCTTCGACAGATATACCCCTGTCTCCTTCCTCGGGGCCCTCGCGAGGGCTATGTTCACATACTTAGACAGGGACAGATGGAAAAGGATGGTGAAGAGGGGGATGGAAAGGGAGGATTTCTCCTGGGGCCGATCCGCCGCAAAATACGAGGAGTTATACCAGAAGGCCAGGGGAAGGAGGATTGCAAAGGGGGGATGAGAGGTGGAGGAAAGGAAGATAAAGGTGCTCGTTGTAGACGACGAATACAACACAAGGCTCTTGCTTTCGGAGGAACTTACGGAGGAAGGGTATGATGTCCTCCTCGCCGGAACAGGGGAGGAGGGGATGAGGATTTTGGGGGAACAGAACCCGGATGTCGTCGTCCTGGATATGAGGCTTCCGGATATAGATTGGAGGACATCCCTCTCCACGATAAGGGAGATGAACAGGGATATCCCTATAATTATATTCTCCGCATATGGAACCTACAAACAGGATTTCAGCGTATGGGCAGCCGATTTCTACGTGGTTAAATCCTCCGATCTCTCCGAATTGAAGGAGAGCATAAGGAAGGCGGTGAGGAGGAGAGAGGAAAGATGAAGGCTATAATAGTTGGATGTGGAAGGCTTGGATCCCTCGTGGCCCTATCCCTCCAGGAGAGGGGATACGAGGTATGCGTTGTAGACAAAGATGGGGATGCCTTCTCAAGGCTTGGGAAGGGCTTCTCCGGGGAGACGATAGTCGGATCCGGGCTTGACGAAACGGTCCTACAGTCGGCTGGGATAAGGGAGGCGGATATCTTCATGGCCCTTACCGGAAACGATAACTACAACATAATGTCCGCACAGATAGCCAAGGCATGCTTCTCGGTCCCGAGGTCGATAGCAAGGGTGGACGATCCCGTAAAGGCAGGGATATTCAAAGAGGTGGGAATAGAGACGATATGCCTGACATCTATAGGATTGAACCTCATAATCGAAATGATATCCGCGGGATCGACGACCCCGTAGTTGGCAAAGGAAAGGAGGAGAAGGAGGATGGGAAGGATATGTGCTGTGGTCGCTTTGCTGTGCGCCATGGGTTTCTCCCCAGCTTGGGGAGGACTTATGGAATACGTTAAGAAAGACGATGGATCTTTCGGGTTCACAAAGAGGATCCAACTCCCTATCTCGCCCGATGTCACCGGATATGAGCTCGAGCTCGTATCCCAGAAATGGCGGGATATGGTCTGGAAACACAGGCTCAGGATAGCGAAGCCGGAGAACCTGAAGGAAAGCTCCATGGCCCTCCTCTTCATAACCGGAAGCGGGGGAGGGATGGAGGAGCTCAAATACACGGCCGAGATCTCCAGGAGATGCGGGGTCCTTGGAGCCGTGCTACACGACGTCCCAAATCAGCCCCTATTCGGAGGGATGGTGGAGGACCAGATAATATCATATACTTTCGACGAGTTCTACCAAACCGGGGATGAGGAATGGCCACTGCTCCTCCCCATGGCGAAAAGCGCCGTTAAGGCGATGGACGCCATAGAGCAGTTCGCATCTAAGGAACTCAAGGTAAAGGTCACGGGCTTCGTCGTCATGGGGGCCTCGAAAAGGGGATGGACAACATGGCTATCGGCGATCGTCGATCCAAGGGTTAAGGCTATTATCCCCATGGTATACGACAACCTTAACCTCAGGGCTCAGATGAGGCATCAGATAGAGACATGGGGGAAATACAGCGAGCAGATCCACGATTATACCGAAAGAGGGCTCCAGGAGAAGATGGATACGGATCGCGGGATAAGGCTCGAGCAGATCGTGGACCCGTATTCATACAGGGATAAACTGACCGTCCCGAAGCTCATAATAAACGGGACGAACGATAGATACTGGACCCTCGATGCCCTTAACCTGTATTGGGATGGGCTCCCAGGCGAAAAATACGTCCTATACGTCCCGAACTCCGGACATGGGCTTGAAGACAGGGAAAGGGTCCTCAAGGACATAGCCGCCTTCATAAAAAGGGCGAAGGGGGAGTTGAAATTCCCAAATATGAGGTGGGAGATAAAGGAGGAGGCCGATCGGATCAGGTTGTCCGTATCTTCAGATATAAAGCCGAAGTCGGTGAGGATATGGAGCACCACATCCCAAACCAAGGACTTCAGGGACTCCAGATGGACGAGCATGGAGATAATGGGTGGGAAGGACGGATACGTTGGGGAGGTCCATAAGCCCCCAACTGGATACGTAGCGTGTTTCGCCGAGGCCGCTTATGAGGTTGGGGGGTTCGAGTTCTTCCTCTCGACGAACATAAAGATAGCAGGAAGGTAATGGATCGATCTGCTATGGCGGTGGAGGTAAGGACGATACTCGCAACGGACTGCGGGAGCACGACAACGAAGGCCGTGCTCATAGAGCATGACGGGACAAGATATAGGCTCATATCCCGTGGTGAAGCCCCTACAACGGTGGAAGCTCCGTTCGACGACGTCACGATAGGCGTGATAAACGCCGTGACGGAGCTCGAGGAGATAACGGGGAGGAGGTTCCTAAGGGATAACAGGATAAAGGTCCCGAGGGGGGAGGACGACGTCGGAGCGGATATCTACATCTCCACGAGCAGCGCAGGGGGCGGGTTACAAATGATGGTCGCCGGGGTCGTCAGGAGCATGACCGCCGAGAGCGCTGAAAGGGCGGCTCTGGGAGCCGGGGCGATAGTCATGGAGGTGATAGCCGTCGACGACGGCAGACAGGACTACCAGAAGGTGGAGAGGATAAGGGGTTTGAGGCCCGATATGATACTCCTCTCGGGAGGGGTGGATGGAGGGACCGTATCCCACGTCCTGGATATAGCGGAGATCATAGGGGCTGCCGATCCTAAGCCGAGGTTCGGGGCGGGCTTCAAGCTGCCGATAATATACGCCGGAAACAAGGACGCGAGGGAGAGCATAAGGAAGATACTTGGGGAAAGGAGCGACCTCAGGATCGTTGAGAACATAAGGCCTTCCCTCGAGGTCGAGAACTTGATCCCAGCCCGCGAGGAGATCCATAAGGTCTTCTTGGAACATGTGATGGCCCAGGCACCCGGATACGCCAAGCTTATGGGCTGGACCACGGTCCCCATAATGCCCACCCCGGCCGCATTTGGAAGGATGGTGGAGATGATAGCCAAGGATAGGGGGATAAACGTCATAGCGGTGGATATAGGGGGTGCTACGACGGATGTCTTCTCGGTATTCGATGGGGTATTCAACAGGACCGTAAGCGCAAACCTCGGGATGAGCTACAGCATATGCAACGTCCTTGCGGAGGCCGGGATCCAGAACATAAGGAGGTGGATCCCGAAAAGGGTAGAGGAGGCCGAGATAAGGAACAGGCTGAGGAACAAGATGATAAGGCCTACAACCATACCCCAGACCATGGAGGACCTCCTCATAGAGCAAGCCGTTGCGAGGGAAGCCCTTAGGCTTGCCTTCGATCATCACAAGAGGCTTGCCGTCGGACTCAAGGGGATAAGGCAGGAAAGGACGATAGCGGATACGTTCGAACAGAAGATGACCGGGGAAAGCCTTATAGATATGATGAAGCTCGACCTCCTCCTCGGAAGCGGAGGGGTCCTATCCCATGCCCCTATGAGGGAACAGGCGGCCATGATGATGATAGATGCTTTCCAACCGGAGGGGATAACGGAGCTCGCCGTGGACAGCATATTCATGATGCCACAGCTCGGGATCCTATCCACCGTCCATCGCGATGCGGCGATGGAGGTGTTCTGGAACGATTGCTTCATAGCGCTGGGGACATGCATCGCCCCGGTTGGGAGGGATAGGATAGGGGCTCACGTCTGCAAGCTCATAGTGGAGGACGAGGAAGGGGACCTCATAGCCAGCGAGGATATATCCTTCGGGGATATAAAGGTCATCCCGCTCCCCCCTGGAGAAAGGGCTGTTGTCGAAATCAGGCCTTCGAGGAGGTTCGACGTCGGAGCCGGGCGCGGCAACACCGTTAGGAAAAAGATCTCGGGCGGGGTTGTCGGGATAATAGTGGATGGGAGGGGAAGGCCTTTGTTCATCCCGGAGGAGGACGAGGAGAGGATAGCGCTTCAAGAGAAGTGGTTCAAGGGCGTATTCGGAGCTCGGTGAAGGGATGGGCACCGCTTACACCCCGGGATTAACGGTCACGGGAAGGGCGAGGATAAGGAAGACGAGGAGGCTTCCTCTAAAGGGGGAGGTCGTCGTAGAGGTTGGAGACAAGGTCTCGCCCTCAACCGTTGTGGCGAGGGCCATGCTGCCAGGGGAGTTGAGGACCGTGAAGGTCTCCCAAATGCTCGGGATAGAACCGTCTGATCTCCCACGCGCTATGTTGGTTAAGATCGGGGATAGGATAGAAAGGGATCAGGTCATAGCCCAGGTGAGCTCCTTCTTCGGGCTATTCAAATCCGTATGTAGGTCCCCTGTTTCCGGAACCGTAGAATATATATCCGAGGTTTCAGGCCACGTAGGGATAAGGGAGCCATCGATACCCCTAACCCTCAACGCCTACATAAGGGGGGAGGTGGTCGAGATCATCCCCGAAGAAGGGGTGGTCGTGGAGACGAAGGGGGCTTTCATCCAGGGCATATTCGGGGTTGGAGGGGAATCCCATGGAACCCTGTGCGTCGTGGCTTCCTCCCCAGATGCCCCTTTGTCGGCCGAGGATATAGGGGATGAGCTGTCGGGGAAGATACTGGTAGGAGGATCCATCGTAACCTCCTCCGCCCTCCGGAGGGCTGCCGAGGTCGGGGTCAAGGGGGTGATAACAGGAGGGATAACGGATCGAGACCTCGTCGAGTTCGTCGGGAGGGAGATAGGGGTTGCCATAACCGGGCACGAGGATCTCCCCTTCCCGCTAATGATAACGGAAGGGTTTGGGAGGATGAGGATGGCGGAGAGGACCTTCTCACTCCTCAAATCCCTCGATGGCATGGAGGCATCGATGAACGGGGCCACGCAGATAAGGGCAGGGGTTATAAGACCTGAGGTCATAGTCCCGATGGAGGGGATCGAAGAAGACCTTGTGGAGATGGAACCGGCAGAGGAGGGCGAGCTCTCCATCGGAACCATGGTTAGGATAATAAGGGAACCTTATTTCGGAAAAACCGGAACGGTGGTAGGGCTTCCGCCGGAGAACAGAAGGATAGAAACGGGGGCGATGGTCAGGGTTGCGGAGGTCGTCCTCGAGGACGGAACCAGGGTCGTCGTGCCGAGGGCGAACCTGGAGATAATGCTCGGGAGATCGTTCCCTTTATCGGGATCCTCTCGCCACAACAAGGACAAAGGTTATCGGGGGTAAGCCTTACATCCGATACGGAAAACCCCCTTCGCCTTATAAGCAAAGTCCCGCAGGAAGGACAATAGGTGTCCTCCATCATCCCGGGAACGTTCCCAACGTAAACATACCTTATCCCCGCTTCCTTCGCTTTCTTATATGCCATTTCGAGGTTTTCTATGGGGGTTGGAGGGGCTTTGAACCTCCATGCGGGGAAATACCTCGTGAAATGAACGGGGACATCCTCCCCCAACCGCAAAAGATGCGTGCGAACGATCCATTCTATCGTTTCCTCATCGTCGGATACACCTGTGACGAGAAGGCACACTATCTCCACATGAACGCCCCTTCGGATCGCGTGTTCGGCCGTCCTCCATACCCCCTCGACATCAACACCTCCTATGTATCTCTCATAAGCCTCCTGCCTCCCCTTGATGTCCACGTTCATCCCATCCAATCCGGCATCGACGAGCATGTCGAGGGCCTCCTCCGTCATATATCCGTTGGAGACAAAGCAACAATAAAGGCCCCTTTCCCTGGCCAAGGGGAAAAGATCGAGGCAGAATTCGAAGCAAAGGGTCGGCTCGTTGAAGGATACGCATATCCCCTCATCCCCTCCATCGAGCGCGGTTCCAAGAACCATCTCGGGGGTCCATGTATAACCCCCTTCCCGAGCTACCCCCGATAGATGGTAGTTCTGGCACCATGGACAGCCGAAGTTGCAGGACCATGTGGATATGGTCAGGGATCTCGAGCCCGGGTAGTAGTGAAAGAATGGCTTTATCTCTATGGGGCGTGACTCGATCGCCGAGAGATTTCCGTAGGAAAGGGCGATAAGCCTCCCTTCCTTGTTGATCCTCATCCCGCAGCGGCCCTTTTTGCCATCCTCTATCGTGCAATGCCTTTGGCAGAGATGGCAACGGACCCTATTCCCGGAAAGCTTTTCATAAAGAGCCGCTTCCCTCATGCCATTCCCTTACGATCTCGGCATCCTCGGCGATCTGATTCCCTTTCTCTTGCCATACCCCTATTGCTATAGCGTCCGTGGGCTTTATGTGCTCCAGTGCGTAAGTTATGGCCTTTCTAAGCTCCTCCTTCGTTCCGCAATTCCGTCCAGCTGCGAGGACCTTGAACCCTATGCAGGGTTTTGGGAGGTCTCTTATCGTCTCGCACATCCTCTCCCTGTCCTCGGGAAGGTAGAGCTCCCCCGGAGGACGTCTCGGGTTATAGAAACAAGCCATGTAGAAATCGGCGTCCATCCCGCGATCCTCCAAATCCCGGAGGAGTTCGGGGGTATGGGATGCAACCCCTGCCATGACCCCTTGATCGTGTATGAAGCCAAGCACGTCCCCGATAAGATCGATCCTTCCGGACTTCCAGAGCTTTTCCGCATGGCCGCCGTGGAGGTAGATCCCTATAGGGCTATATCGCATTATCTCAGATATGTTAGCACGCCAGTCTTCGATTTCGGGGGCCGTTTGGGCGATCCAGAGGAGCGTGCCTCCTGCTTCCCTGAACTTCCTAACAACCCTCATTATCACCTCATCGCCTCTCATTATCATGGCATTCACGCCGCAATGAGAGGCATCGAAAAGGGCCTGCAGGATGCGCTCATCGGTATAATACCTCAGCATCTGCAGGTCTACATCCCGAGAGATATGGGAAAAACCCCTGAATGGATTCCCACCTATTATGAGGCGTGAGATCCGATAATCCCCTATCCTTACGGTCGGAAGCCCCCCTATCCCCAACCACCTCCTTTTCCGCTATGACCCATAAACATGGAGTGAGGTATGAATGCCGGGGCTTTTCATCGCCTTGCCAGTAATATGCTCCACATATTCCACGATAAAGGACCCTATCTCCCTCTCCACCCTCTCCTGTATCCTGATCCTCCCCGACTTAGCTATCTCCATATCCCTGAAACCCCTCATGGCCATGAGGGCCGGTGGGGATGCGAACCTTCCCCTTCCGGATAGGAAGCATCCTTCGCATACGAATCCCCCCGCAGATGGGTCGAAGCCAACCTTCCCAACCCCTATCCTCCCCTGGCATATAGGGCATATATCGATCGCCATGTCGTATCCGAACGCCCTTAGGAGCTTAAGGGATGCAGATGCGAAGATGTTGAAAGGAGGTATATCGGTCCCGTCGAGGGCCTCAACGGCCTCGCGCAATATCCCGAAGGCCTCCGCGTTCTCCTCCCTCTCCGGGGACAGTAAATCCACGATCTCCGCTACCTGGAGGCCGAATAGAAGCCTTCCTATATCCTCCCTGAGCCTGTAGTTCGACGACCTTATGCTATGGCCTGATATTATATGGAGCTCCCTTTTCTCATCCCCGTATATCAAAAGATCGCAGTGCGTGAGAAGCTCCGTGCTGCTCCCGAACCTGCTCTTCGTCTTCCTGGCCCCCTTCGCCAAAACCCTTATCTTCCCGAACTGCCTCGTGAAGATGGTGAGGAGCTTGTCCGCCTCCCCCATATCCCTGGATCTTATTATTATCCCATCACACCTATAGAACCTCATCTCATGCGTATCCAAGGGAGCGGAGCTGGACCGGGTCCTTCCTCCAGTTCTTCCTTACCTTGACCCACAGGTCGAGGTAAACCCTTTTCCCGAACTCCGCCTCTATCTCCTTCCTCGCCTCGCTCCCTATTTTCTTAAGCATCTTCCCTCCCTCCCCTATCATTATCCCCTTCTGCCCTTCCCTCTCCACTATTATATCCGCCCTTATGTATATGAGGTCCTCTCCCCTCTCCTTGAACTCCTGGACGAGGACGGCCGTGGCGTGAGGGACCTCTTCCCCCGTTAGCTCCAGTATCTTCTCCCTTATTATCTCGGCGGCTATGAACCTCTCCGGGAGATCCGTGAGGAAATCCTCCGGGTAGAATGGCATCTGGCTCTCCGGAAGGTATTTTATAAGGACCTCTAAGAACCTATCGACGTTATCCCCTGAGATCGCCGAGATCGGCACGATCTCCTCGAAATGGAACCTCTTATTGTAGAGATCTATAAGCGGTAGGAGCTCCTGTTTCCTGACGAGATCCACTTTGTTTATGGCGAGGATGGCCGTTCCGGAGGCGAGGGGCATCATCTCCTCCAGGAACCCGAACTCCTCCTCCGGCCTTGCCGCCGCATCCACCATGAAAACGTTCACATCGGCATCCATCGCCGCCCTCTTCGATACGTTCACCATGTATTCCCCAAGCTTATGCTTCGGCTTGTGGAACCCCGGGGTATCGAGGAACACTATCTGATATCCCGGTCCCGAGAGGATCCCAAGTATCCTGTTCCTGGTGGTTTGCGGCTTCCTCGACACTATGGCGATCTTCCTGCCTATAAGCCTATTAAGAAGGGTGGATTTCCCGACGTTAGGCCTTCCGAGAAGCGCTACGTATCCGCATTTCCTGATCTCCTTCTCCATACTAGCAACCTCCTTATCCTCCTCTCATCCGCATCCAGAACCCTGAACACGAAATCCTCAACCTCTATCTCCTCCCCGATCCTCGGCAATCTCCCGAAGAGGTCCATTATGAGGCCCCCTACCGTATCTATATCATCCCTCTCCGGAAGCCCCGCCTCCATCCTCCTGTTGAAATCCTCTATCCTGCACCTCGCATTCACCACGACCATCCCATCCTCCCCTACCTCCATCATCTCCCCTTCCTCCACGTCGTATTCGTCCCTTATCTCCCCAACTATCTCCTCTATTATATCCTCCATGGTGACGAGGCCTGCAACCCCTCCATACTCATCCACAACTATCGCCATATGTATCCTCATCTTCTGGAACTCCCTGAAAAGCTCCATTATCCTCTTGGTTTCCGGAACGAAATATGCCGGCCTTATTATGTCCTGGAGTATTATCAAACCCTCGCTCCTCACAACCCCTAATAAGTCCTTGGCATAGACGAGCCCAACTATGTTGTCTATGGTTCCATCGTAAACCGGAAGCCTCGAATACCCCTCCTCCATTATGGTATCCACGATCTCCTCCAACGATGACCTCATATCGATGGCGACGATGTCCACCCTCGGAACCATTATCTCCCTGACGACCTTATCGGAGATCTCGAAGATGCCGTGTATCATTTCGCCCTTCAGCTCCCTCTCCTCCGGTATCGATTCGTCTCCAACCAGGATATCTATCTCGTCCATCGGCGCGAATACCTCCATATCCCCCATCCCCCTCAATCCGAGGAGCAGCTTAGCGCCCTTGCCGGGGAGGACCGATACGGCGTAGAGGATATGAAAAACCCTCCCAAACCCGGAGATGAAGCGGAGCGAAGAGCGGGCTATAGCCTCGGACGACCTCCTTACGAGGAGCTTCGTCACAAACGAAAGGCCGGATAAGAAAGACCAAATGATGGCGAGGAAGGCAAGGGAGCATATCCATCCCGGGATCCCTATCTTCTCGGAAATGGAAAGGGATAGCTGTAAGGAGAAGACGAAGGAGATGGCCAGGAAAAGATCCGATGATATCTGAAATGTTCCGAATATCGTCTCGAGATCCCCCTTTATCCCAAGCTCCTCCATCATCTCCCCTACCTTGTTCCTCCCAAGGGAGAGGAGGGATGCCTCCATTCCGTCGAAAAGCGCCCTAAGGGCAAGGGAGGATATAAGAAGAAGGGATAGGAGGATCACAAAAGATCCCGTCCTTTCTTTCCTCAGACTAAAACGGATACCAATCCGGCCGAAAGGCCGAGGATCGCTTCGAGGAGGACGCCCCTGGCCATTGCCCTCCCAAACGCTACGTTCTCAAAGGAGAGGAAGAGGGCTATGAAAAGGAGGAGGAAAGGGAGCCATATATCGCTGGAGAAGAGGAGGAAAGGGAAGAAGAGGAAGAAAAGGGATGTCCTCCAGATGTCCAGGCTCATGACCCTCTTAAGCTTCTTCCTAAAGATGAAGGAAATCGATACGAGGCATATGCCGAAGACGACAGAAGACCCTATCCTGTCCACGTCCAGGAGCGGAACAACTTTGGGCCCGAGGACGACGAACCCACATACGGCCGCCGTCACGGCGGAGAAGAGGACGGCCCCGGCCGATATATCCTTTGTCACCCCCGCAAGGTAGTCCATCTTGAGCCCCACCGTTATGTCTATCAAGTATTCCACGGATGTATTGAGCATCTCGGTCGCGATAACCAAGCATACGCAGATGAGGATGATGCAGAACTCGGAAGGGCTTAAGCGCATGTGAAGGGAATACAGGATGACGGCCGATCCAACCACCCCGTGGATCCTCATGTTCCTTTCCCTTTTCAGGGAATAAACGATCCCCTTTATAGCCCATCCGAAGGACTCATGAAGCCTTCTCCTTCCCATCCCCCATCACCTTATCCGCTATATCCGTAGCTTTGGAGAGCATGAGCTCCGCACCCTCCTTCGTCGAATCCTCGTATCCGAGGAGGTGCAAGACCCCATGGAGGACGAGGATGATAACCTCCTTAAGGAAACCGGTCCCGTATTCCCTCCCCTGTTCCTCTGCAACATCCGCGCATACGATGACATCTCCAAAGACCCTTCCCCCTATCGGAAATGCCAGGACATCTGTCGGGTAATCCACCCCTTTATACCTCATTTGCAAATCCCTCATCGTATGGACATCCACGATGGCTATGCTTATCTCCTTCTTGCCCTTAACCCCTTCCTCCTCCAGGAGCCTCCTTACCGCCTTCCTTATCAAGGTCGTCCGTATCTTCCTTCCTGATATGTTTGCTATTTGAACTCCCATCCGGATACCTTATCCTCCCATGCATCATCGCCATCAACGATCTCTTCATGGACTCCGATATCTCGTGTAGGTCTTTCATCGTTAGATCGCACTCGTCGAGCTGCCCATCCTCGAGCTTATCCTCTATTATCTTCTCCACCAGGTCGGATATGGACGATGGGGATGGATTGGGGATGGATCTGGAGGCCGCCTCCACACAATCCGCTATCATGACCAAGGCCGCCTCCTTGGTCTTAGGCTTTGGGCCCGGGTATCTGTATACCTCCTCCGCAACCTCCTCCCCATTCCCCTCGGCCTTCGCCTTGTGATAGAAATAGGTGAGGCTTTCCCCGTGATGTTGCTGTATTATCTCTATAACGGGCTTAGGGAGCTTATATCTCCTTGCCATCTCAACCCCATCCTTCACATGCGATACGAGGATGAGGCTTGAGAGGCTTGGGGCGAGCTTCTCGTGTTTGCTCCTCTTCCCGTTCATGTTCTCCGTGAAGTAAGATGGCCTCATCATCTTTCCTATATCGTGAAAATAACCGCCAACTTTAGCAAGTATTGGATTAGCCCCGACGGCTGTTGCGGCAGCCTCGGCGAGGTTTCCGACGAGCACGCTATGATGGTATGTTCCCGGGGCTATGGAGGAGAGCTTCAAAAGGAGGGGATGGTCGAGGTTTGAGAGCTCCAGCAGCCTGGCATCCGTATACATCCCGAGGAGGAGCTCGAGAGGGGGAAGGAGTCCGGCGGCGAATATCGAGGAACCTATGCCACCTAAAAGGGCATATAGGAAATCCTTCAACGCCTTCCCGCTCCATCCGCCCGTCATAAGGTCGATGGCCAGGATTAAGATCCCTCCTCCCAACCCCGCCGCCACCCCAGCCTTCGGAAGATCGATCGTCTTCCTCATCCCCTTTATAAGGGAGGCGGAGATAGTCCCTCCAACGAGGGCCAGTGCGGAAGTGCCGACCTCGAACCCCGTAGCGATGCAGAAGGCCAGGGAGAATGGAATCGTTATGGCTATGGCTATCCTCTGATCCACGAGGACCGCTATGAGCATAGATGGGGTGGCGAATGGGACGATATATTTGGGGAAGGAGGGTATGATTAGGAGGAGCTTCGTTAGGAGAAGCCAAATTATCGGGAGGAGCGAAATCAGCGCGAGCTCCGAGCTATTCCTCAAAACCTCATGGCCATATCTCGAGAGGTAGAGCGATACGAGGAGAACGAGGGAGAGCGATACGATTATGGATCCTACCTGGTTAGCTGTCGACTCCTTCTTCCTCATCTTCTCGTTCAAAAGAAGGGCCGCCTCCCCCTTCTTCGTAACCCTCTCCCCCTCCCTCACTATCATCTCCCCCTTTTTTATAAACGCCTCCTGTGGCCCTCCTTCCCCCATCCATCTGACCACGAGGTCATCCAAGGCTTTTATGTTCCTCGGCGATATATCGCCCTCCTTGAGGACAGGGGATGGGATGAAGCCGGAGAAGGGGATAAGGGCCGCCGTGAGGAGGAAGATGGATATCACAGCTATGCCTAATGCTATTATCCCGGATTTACTGGCGGGATCGGAGGATTCCGAAGCCCTTATACGGATCACCGCCTCTCCCTCCTGGAACTCTCGTATATCTCGTATGCCTTTATTATCTCCTGGACGAGCTCATGCCTCACCACATCCTCCCCGGAGAAATAAACGAACTCTATCCCCGGTATCCCCTTGAGGATGTTCTGGACCTGGACGAGCCCGGAGCTCTTCGGATCCGGCAGGTCTATCTGGGTTATATCCCCCGTGACGACGGTTTTCGAATCGAAACCGAGGCGCGTTAAGAACATCTTCATCTGATCCCCCGTGGTGTTCTGGGCCTCATCGAGGATTATGAAGGAATCGTTCAACGTCCTCCCCCTCATGTATGCAAGGGGTGCCACCTCTATCGTCCCGTTCTCCATGTATCTCTTTATCCTGTCGCTTTCGAGCATGTCGTGCAAGGCATCATATAGGGGTCTGAGGTAAGGATCCACCTTCTCCTGGAGATCCCCGGGGAGGAATCCGAGCTTCTCCCCAGCCTCGACAGCGGGGCGGACCAATATTATCCTGTCCACCTCCCTCCTCAAGAGGGATGAGACGGCCATCGCCACGGCGAGATATGTCTTCCCCGTCCCCGCAGGCCCTATCCCGAACACTATGTCGTTCTTCCTTATGCATTCCACATACCTCTTCTGCCCAGGGGTCCTCGGCCTTATTACCTTCTTCTTCGGGGACACGAGTATCACGTCGGAGTATATCTCGCTTATGTTCCCGTTCTCCTTCACTATCTTTATTATGTTCTTGACATCCGATGGATGCAGGAGCCTCCCATCCCTTACAAACGATATCATGCTCTCTATGGCTTTGGATGCCGGCTCCAGGCAATCCATATCCCCCATCATCGATATCACGTTCCCCCTTGCAACTATCCTCGTCCCAAAGCTCTCCTCTATCATCCTGAGGTTTTCCTCCCCCTTCCCGGAGAGGAGGAACATCTCATCGTCCTTCAGCTCGAAGGTTACCGTCTTCATAGATCGCCCCCTTCTTCATAAAAATCGATATCCCTTAGAGCTATATTGAGCTCCTTTAACTGCTTCTCCGAAACCCTCGATGGGGCACCCGCCATGAGATCCATGGCCTTTTGCGTCTTCGGAAAGGCTATTACATCCCTTATCGTCTCCGCCCCAACCATTATCCTCACTATCCTATCGAGCCCGGGCGCTATACCTCCGTGAGGTGGAGCCCCGAACTCGAATGCCTCGAGGAGGAACGAGAACTTCTTCCTCGCCTCCTCCTCCCCAAGCCCTATTATGGAGAATATCTTCATCTGGAGATCCCTATCGTGTATCCTTATGCTCCCCCCTCCTACCTCGATCCCGTTCAGGATTATATCGTATGCCTTCGCTCGAACGGACAAGGGATCTGTGGAAAGAAGGGGTATATCCTCATCGAGAGGGGATGTGAAGGGGTGGTGAACGGCCTCCAGCCTCCCCTCCTCCTCGTTATACTCGAACATCGGGAATTGGTTAACCCAGACGAACCCGAACCTCTCCACCTTGTCCATAAGGCCGGCCTTCTCGGCCATATGGACCCTAAGCCTCCCAAGGACATCCAAAACGATATCCTTGGAATCCCCGAGGAAGAGGAGGAGGTCTCCGGGATCCCCTCCCATCCTATCCAAAAGCTTAAAGATAAGCCCCTCGTGGAAGAACTTGGCGATCGGCGAATCCACCCCCTCCCCCGTGACCTTCATCCACGCAAGCCCCTTCCCCCCCATCTGCGTCACGAAGCCCGCTAATTCGTCAAGCTCCTTCCTCGATATCCTCCCGCATCCCTTAGCGTTTATGCCCTTGACCACACCGCCCCTCTCCAGAACCTCCCTGAATATCCTGAAGTTAGAAAGGGATACGATATCGGAGACGTCCACAAGCTCCATCCCAAACCTTATATCCGGTTTGTCGGTCCCAAACCTCTCCATGGCTTCCTTATAAGGTATCCTCGGGAATGGGATCTCTATCTCCACCTCCATACAGCTCTTAAATATATGCCTCATCAGCCTCTCCGTCAGGGACATGACATCATCCTCGTCCACGAAGGACATCTCTATGTCTATCTGCGTGAACTCCGGCTGTCTGTCGGCCCTGAGGTCCTCGTCCCTGAAGCACCTCGCTATCTGGAAATACTTATCGAACCCAGCCACCATCAGGAGCTGCTTGCAAAGCTGAGGCGATTGCGGGAGGGCGAAGAACATCCCTGGGTTTACCCTGCTCGGGACGATATAGCTCCTGGCCCCCTCCGGCGTATCCTTCCAGAGTATCGGGGTCTCTATCTCTATGAACCCTTCGGAGCTGAGGAACTTCCTCACCTCCATGCATACCCTATGCCTCATCATCAGGTTCCTCTGCATAGAGGGCCTTCTCAGGTCGAGATACCTATACCTCATCCTTACGTCCTCGGAAACCTCTATATCGTCCTCTATAGGGAATGGAAGGGGCTTCGAAGGGTTTATTATCTCGAGGTAGTTGGCATGGACCTCTATATCCCCGGTGGGGAGAGAGAGGTTCTCGGTCCCCTCAGGCCTCCTCATCACCTCCCCCCTGACTGCTATTACGAACTCGTTCCTGAGCCTGTGGGCGAGCCTGTGGGCATCCGCGTTCCTCTCCGGGCTGAAGACAACCTGGACTATCCCGGACCTATCCCTTAAATCCACGAAGACAAGCCCTCCATGATCCCTCCTCCTCTGGACCCAACCCGCTATCGAGACCTCCCTCCCGATATCCTTTGAAGATAGATCCCCACAATAGCAATCCCTCTTAAACCTCATCTCCCTTCGCTTTCCTCCTTATCCTATCCAGAACCATATCCATGGCGACCTTCTCCTGGTCCCCGGTCTCCATATCCTTTATCGAGACCGAGCCATCCCTCAATTCATCCGGACCTATTATCACGGAGAGCTTGGCCCCCCATCTCGATGCCTCCCTTAGCTGTTTCTTCAAAGGCTCCCTCTCGTCCCCTATTATCACCGATATCCCCGTTATCCCATTCCTTATCCCTTCCGCTATGCGGAATGCCACATCGAAGAGACCCTCCCCAACAGCCGCCACGAAGACCGATGGCCTCTCGTCCTTCCCCCTCATCTCCCCAAGGGCGAGGACAACCCTATCCACCCCCATGGCGAACCCGGCGGCCGGCGTCGGAGGCCCTCCAAGCATCTCTATAAGGGAATCGTATCTCCCTCCTCCTACCAATGCTATCTTCCCTTCCCTTATCCTGTATGATATCTCGAAGACGGTCCTTGTGTAGTAGTCGAGGCCCCTGACGAGATGGCCGTCGATGAAATGATCCACCCCCATTATAGAAAGCCTCTTCCTCACCCCCTCGAAATGTCTCGAGCAATCATCGCATAGGTATTCGAGCATAGATGGCGCCCCTTGGAGGACGGCCTTACATCCCTCCTCCTTACAGTCCAGGACCCTCATTATATTCCTCTCCATCCTCTCTATGCATGTCCCGCATAAAGCCTGCTTGTTCCTCGAAAGGTATTCCCGGAGGGCTGTCTTGAAATCCCTTCTGCAAGAGCTGCATCCTATGCTCGATATCCCGATCTCCATATCCTTCATGCCAAGCCTCTTCAGTATCTGCGATGAGAGGAATATGAGCTCCGCATCCACGGAAGGGCTATCGGAACCCAGGACTTCCCCGCCTATCTGCCAATGCTGCCTGTATCTTCCGAACTGAGGCCTCTCATATCTGAACATAGGGCCTATGTAATAGAGCTTCTGGACCCTCCCAAAAGAAAACATCCTGTGCTCGACGTATGCCCTCGCTACGGGGGCCGTCCCTTCAGGCCTAAGGGTCAAGCTCCTACCGCCCTTGTCCGAAAAGGTATACATCTCCTTCTCCACTATGTCCGTAGCTTCCCCTATCCCCCTTACGAAGAGCTCCGTATGCTCGAACAAAGGGGTCCTTATCTCGGAGAACCCGAAGGATTCAAGGAGATCCCTCGCCTCCTCCTCTATCCTCCTCCAAACTCCTACCTCATCCGGAAGTATATCCCTTGTCCCTCTTGGAGCCAATACCTCCATCGCTCATCGCCTCAAAGCGAAAGCGGGGAAGGGCACAAACCCCCTCCCCGCTTTCTCAACCTCATCGGAGAGGATCCATTTTATTCCGTCTTCGTCTCCTTAGGCTCCGTCGCCACGGCGAGCTTCTCTATACCGACCTGCTTCGCTATGTCCATAACCTGGACGACCACCCCGTGATATACCATCTCGTCCGCCTTTATCACGAGGAGGTCCTTCCCGGTCCTCTCCTTCTCCGCCCTCAGGACATCCCCAAACGTCTCCATCGTGACCGGCTTATCGTTCAGATACATGGTCCCACTCTTAGCTATGTATATCGTCAACTCCACAGTTGGAGGCGCATCCGTCGTGGATGCCTTCGGAAGCTCGACGTAGAACCCTTGACCCTCCAAAAGGAACGTCGTCGTTACCATGAAGAATATTAGGAGGACCATGAAGATGTCCGTAAGGGGGGTTATGTTTATCTCGAATATTATCTTCCTCGGCGCTTCCCCCGTCCTTATCGCCATATCGGCTCACCTCCAATTGCCAGCACCTATTGCGTGTTACCCCTCACCGTCCTGTCGAGGATTATGTTTATAACGGCATCGCTCGTGCTATCCATATCCCTCGTGAATCCCTTCACCTTCTCCGTCATCCAGTTGTAGAAGAACGTGGAGAGTATTGCGAGGAGAAGCCCAACGGCTGTGTTTATGAGGGCCTCCGCTATCCCTCCAGCTATAACGTCCGGATGCCCGGCGCTTCCGGCCTTCGATATCGTCCAGAACGCCTTGATTATCCCGACCGTTGTCCCGAAGAGCCCCATATAGGGCGCCATCGAGGCTATGGATCCAACTATCGGGATATACCTCTCGAGCACCCTCACCTGCTCCCTCTCGGCGCTGTCCATCGCCTTCGCCATCTCCTCTATCTCCGTCCTCCAGTCCTGAGCGTATGTCCTCGCCTCGCTGTAAACCTGAAGTCCCGCCTTGACCACCGCAGCGACCGGCCCGCCATACCTGTCGCAGAGCCCTATAGCATCCTCCACCCTATCCTCCATTACCGCATCCCTTACCTGGGCTAAGAAGGATGATAGGCTGATCTTGGCCTTGAAGAACGTATACCACCTCTCCATCAAAACGGCAAGGGAGAGGATAGAGCATATGGTAAGCGGGATAGTCGCTATCCATCCCTGAATCAAAACGTGTATTATGTTATATCCCTTCATCTCCCGATCGAACCCCCTCCTTTTTGAAGTTCTCGGATGGCCATAATGGCCTCCAAAAGGGGCTACAGCCCCTTATTTCGCCTTTATCTCGCCCCTCAGATACTTCTTTATCAGCTCTATCTCCTTCCTGGCATGCTCCACGGCGCCCTGCGCCTCGGGATCCGTGCTCTTCTCGTATTTCTTGATCACGGCCTCGTATTGGGCTATCGCCTTCTCCCAATAAGGCCTTCCCGTCCCGGGAGCCTTCTTGTCCTCCTCAACGGCCCTCGCCTCATACGCAACGCCTATGTTCACGGCCGCCGCGGGTGCCAGGACGGACATCGGATACTTCTCCTCCACGAGCTTATAAAGCTCTATAGCCCTGTCGTAGTTCTTCTTGTCGTGGATTATGGTCGCCCGGTCGTATATCTCCTTCGCCTCCAGGTCGTATGTCTCCTTTATCACCTCTTGCGCCTTGGAAACAAGCCCCTTTATCGTCGGATCCTCCGATTTCCCCCATCTCCTCACGACCTCTTGGTATGCGGCCCTCGCCTCAGGCCACTTCTTCTTGTTATAGAGGAAATCGCCTATCGTGAACTGGGCCTTGGGGGCGAAATCGCTGTCGGGATATTCCCTAAGGAGCCTCCTCAACACGGCCTCCGCTTTCTCGAAATCCCTCTTCTGCTGGTATACCCATGCCAGGGAGAAGAGGGCATCGTCGCCCCATCCCGCAGCCCTCGGATAACGGAGCGCCTTCTCATACGCATCCGCAGCAAGGTCCAGGACCTTCGGGTCCTTCTTCCCAGGCCTTATCGCCTTCTGATAGAAGCACTCCCCTATCATGAACTGGGCCTCGGCCGCCATCCTAACCCCTTCCTCGTCCTTAGGGGCGGAGGCTATTACGTCCTGGAAAGCCTTTATCGCTTCGTCGAAGTTCAGCAGCCTATAATAAGCATATGCTATCGACATCTTGGCATATATCACGTTCCTGTTATCCGGATGCTTGCTTATGAAATCCCTGAAGGCCGCAACCGCTTTCTTGAACCCTTCCTGTGTCTCCTGCTTCATGTATGCGTCCCCTATCCAATACCTCGCATCGGCAACGGACTGGCTATCCGGGAACTCGTCTATTATCCTCTGGTATACGGCTATGGCCTCCTTGTATTTGGACTGGCTCGCATATGCATACCCGAGCTTCGCAAGTATGGCGGCCTTGACATCCTTCTCCTTTGCCACCTCGAAAGCGTTCTGGCAAACCTTTATGGCCTCGTTGTAGTTCTTGGCGTCCATATACATATCTATTAGCTCGCCGAGAGCGGACTCGAGGAACTCCACCTTGCCCTTGACATCCATCGTCGTTAGCTTCTTGAACTCCTCTATCGCCCTCTTCTCGTCCTTCAGCTCTTTATAAAGCTTGGCTATGTTATACTGTGCGTGTAGGGGTATATCGCTATCCGGCTTGATCCTGTTGGACGCATCTATCGCCTTCCTGTAGAACTCTATGGCCATCTGGAGCTTCTTCTCCTTCTCATATGCCTGCCCTATCTGGTATAGCGAATCCGGGACGAGGTCCGAGCTCGGATACTCGTTTACGACGCGCTGATATGTATTTATCGCTTTCTCGTAGTTTTCCGTGTTCATGTATGTATCCCCGAGGCTATAAAGGGCCGCGGCCTTGGTCGCTTCGTCGACGTTCGACTCGAGGATCTTCTGTATGGCCTTGACCGCCTCCTCGGCCTTGTTCTTCTCTATGTATATAAGGGCCAGGTCCCCGGCAACCGATGAGCTGTATTGAGGATCCGTCAGTATCTTCTCGAACGCCTCCGCAACCCCTTCCTTATCACCCATGGCTTTACAAGATAGGCCTATCGTATACCATGCTGCGGAAACGTTCTTCCCCTCCGGATACCTCTCTATGTAAGCCCTGAGCCTCTCCACCGCTTCCTTGTGCTTCCCCTGATCGTGGAGAGCCAACCCTATGTTATACCACGCCTCTTCCACCACGTCGCTATCCGGGTAATCCTTGAGGATCCTCTCGTAGTAGGCTATCGCCTCGTCATACTTCTTCTGGTTATACATGGCATACCCTGCCTGGTATAGGGCTACCGGGGCTGTGGATACATCCGGGAAGAGCTCCGCAACCTTAGCGAACTCGACCGCCGCCTTCTCCGGGTCCTTCAACTTCTCGAGGTAGAACTCCCCTATCTTGTATTGCGCCTCGGCCCTCAGCTCCTTCTCTATGGACTGGTTGTTCACGAGGTCCCTATAGACCTCCGCCGCCTCCTCGAGCCTCCCCATCGATGCGAATATGTCGCTTATATCGAGCATTATCGTATCCCGCATCTTCGGATCCGTTGCAGGATCGTTCCTCAAAGCCCTCAGGATCTCTATGGCCTTCTCCTTCTCCCCCAGGAGCTTCAAGGCCATGGCCTTATAGTAGAGGGAAAAGGATCTATATTCCGCCTCCTTCTCGACCTTCCCGAGGACGGCATCGAACCCTTCTACGGCCTTCTTAAGGTGCTCCAGCGCCTTCTCCTTAAGCTCCTCCTTCTTCAACTCCTCCTCCCCCATCCCGTAATAGCTATAGGCTATCTTGAAGGAGGCATATGGGACGGCTTCGCTGTCCGGGAACTTCTCTATAAGCTGCGAGAAGGCCTCTATCGCCTTCTCATACATAGGGGGCTTATGGTTCGCATATAGATCCCCTATCTGAACCATGGCATAGGCCTTATATGCAGGATCCGAAGAGGCCTCTATAAGGGTCCTGTATATCTGAACGGCCTTCTCCACATCCGTCTTAGCATAGTATTCGGCTATCCTCCTCTGGGCATCGTCGAAGTTCGCACCCGGCCCCTTCACATGCATGAAGGCCTCCATCGCCTCATCTATCTTGGAAAGCCCATCCTGGTATGCAACGCCCATGTAATAGTAAGCGTCGGAAACGGTCACGGCCCTGTCCGCTACATCCTTGAACTTCTCTATCGTCTTCTTATATTCCTCTATGGCCTTGTTGTAAAGCTCGGCGGCTTTAGCCTCATCCCCGGCATCCTTGGCCTCCTTCGCCTGTTCTGCATATATCCCTCCTATCCTCAGCATCGCATCCCCGGCGAATTCCCCGTTTGGATAGAGCTCTATGTATCTCCCGTATGCCTTAAGGGCGTTCTCGAGCTGCTTGAGCTTGCTATCGTAGATAAAGGCTATGTTATAGAGGCCGTGCTCCCTAACGGAGGACTCCGGATAATTCTCCACGAGCTTCTCGTATTCCGTTATGGCTTCCTCGAACCTCGAGAGCTCGGAAAGCCCATAGGCGATCCAATATTGGGCTATATCCGTGCTCTTCCCCTTCGGGTATAGCTCGAGGTATCTCCTGTATGCGTCGACCGCTTGATCCCAAAGGCTTCCGTTCCTGAAGGATTCCCCGGCCAGGAATGCCGCCTCCTCCCTGTGCTCGTAGTTTGGGTAATCGGAGACGAGCAATAGGAATGCGTTCCCAGCATCCTCGAACTTGTTCATCGCCGAATAACACTGGGCTATGGCGTATTGCGCGTCGGCCCTTAGATCGCTTTCGGGATAGTTATCTATCACCTTCTGGAACTCCGGTATGGCGAGCTCATACTTCCCCTGGTTGTAATACGCCTGCCCTATCCTGAACTGTGCCTTGTCGGCTACCTCCTTGTCCTTAACGTATTCCGGCCTATCCGGGTTGGCCGTTATCTTCTGGAAAGCCTCTATAGCCTTTGCGTAGAAATCGGGATTGGCCTCCGCAGCCCTTAAATACGACTCCCCCTCCTGGTAGAACGCCTTAGGGGCGAACTCCCATCTCGGGTAATCCGTGCCAGCCTTGTCGAATGCCTGTGCGGCCTCCTCCCATTGGGATGCCTTGAACAAGGCCCAGCCCAAGCTATACCATGCCTGCCTCACGACCTCGTCGAAGACGGAATATTCCTGGATCGCCTTCCTATAGGCCTCGGCGGCCTCCTGGTATTTCCCCTCCTCGTAATACGAATCCCCCAAGGCTATTTGGGCGGTGGCCTTCATCATCAGGATCTTCTCATCCGTTCCCGGAGCCTCGAGCGCCTTCTGGAACTCCTCCCTCGCCAGGTCATATCTCTTCAGCGCGAGGAGGCAGAGCCCTATCCCAACCCTCGACCTCTCGTCTATGGCTGGGTCCACGGAAGCCCTTTTATTGAGGAAAGGGCTCTTGAATTCGATGACCTTCCTATAGTATCTAATGGCATCCTCGTATTTCTTCGCCGCCTCTTCAAGCCTGTTATCCTTCCTGAGCGTATTCGCCTCCTCCCTGAGCGTCTCGGCCCTCTTATACGTGTTTATCAGGTCCTTAGGGCCGGTCACGACCATGCTCGCCGCAATAGCCGCGGCCAATACAACGATCAGAACCTTTCCGCTCACACCCTGATCACCTCCTCAGAACCCAGCATAGAGCCTTATGAACAGCGTATCGGCGATCCCGGCATCCGCAAGATCGGGGAAGAATATGTGCTGATACCCGGCGATGAAAGCTATGTTGTATCCATAATACTGGCTTGCGTTGCCCAGCTGTATGGCCCCCGTCCACCTGTTGAAGTTCCTCGTGGGATCGTATCTGTCCCTGAACCTCCTGTGCTGCAGGCCTCCTATTATCCTCGTCTTCCCGGTGAAGGCGTAGTCGAGCATCCCGGCAAACGCTTGGGTCGTCTCGCTGAAGGTATATGCTGGATCCTCCGGCAAGCTCCTGCTGCTCTGCATCTGAAGCTTATACATGGGCTTGAAACGGAGCTTCTCCGTAACTATCACCTCATAGACCAACCTGAATATAAGCCATCCGGTAGTTATATCCCTGTCGTCGTATGTGCCATATACCTGGATCTCGGATGCCGGGAGGTCGACATGGTAATGCCTCTCCCTCTCATACTTGTATTTCGCAGCGGCCTTCAGGTTGGCTATGCCCTCGTATGAGAGGGCTAAGATCGTGCTCCAAAGCGATGCGTTCCTCATCCTTAATTTATCCGGCCCTCCGAGGAACTCCGCCGCAAGCCCGGTAACCGTCCCACCCACCGTATCGTTCGGTATGTTGTCCTCGGCCTTTATTATCTTCTGGTTCAGGGCCACCACCCCGAATCCGGGGATGGTCCGGGAGTAGTTAATGAAGAGGTAATCCCTCTTGGACTTCCTCTCCGACGTTATCATGAAGTCCCTGTCCATCCCGCCCCATAGAGTAAGGCTTCCTCCGAATAGGCTAAGCCCGGCCGTTACCGCATATCCCTTCTGATCCCTATATAGGTTCCTCCACTCGCCCGTCGGGATCACGATGCTCGGGGCGAGGTAACCTATATCCGGATACAGGTCGTTCTCGTATATATCCGTGACCCTATTGTTGTTCCTGTCGTCCGTCATGGCGAAGACAGGGGGATCGGAATTAAAGAGCAGGAAGTCCTCGTCGTAGTCCGGCACCCCGTTCCTGTTCTCGTCCGTATCCGCCACCCCGTTCTGGTTCTCATCAAGCCCGGGGATGACGGCATAAGGCGGCCCCCCGTATGTTCCAGTCCCAGTTACCGGATCGTGTCCGAAGGGATCGGGGTTATCGGGGAACCTGTCCCTGTCGTCGTTATCGTCGATGAGCGGATAGCCCAAGAAGGCGTTTGAATACCCCCTCGCAGTCGGATCGTATGGCCCCTGCCATTTCGGATCCACCCTGTAGTTCTCATAGCCCACTATGAAGTTCCCCAATCTCCTCTGAAGGACCAGGAACCAGCTCGTCCCCCTTTGCACCTTATATGCGTTCCCCTTCTGGGCCTCGTCCGTCGGGAAGACGATCCTATCGTCCATAACGGCATATTCTCCCCTCACATCGAACCCGAGGATGGAGCCCTTCCAGTTGAGCCCATATATAGACCTCGACCCAGTGGTCCCGACCCAGATCTCCACGTCCTCCGGCTTGTTTATCTTCTCCTTTATCGCCTTCCCCATCTCGACGACGTTCCCTTCCTTCTGGGCGACGAGGACGAAGGTCGGCTGCTTATCCGTTGCCATCTCTATCCTGTAGTCGTTGGCCACACGGCATACGATCCTTACATCCTTTACGTAATCCCTCCCAACCTTCTTCTCGCCCGCGACCTCGAACTCCTTCTCCGGTATATCTATCCTATAGACGAAGGACTTCCCTCCGTTCGCATCCCTATGGTTTCCAACCACATCCCCAAGGCCCTGGATAGGCCTGTCCTTAACGGCATCTATCTTCTTCACGAGCTCTCCGTTGACATATGCCTCTATGGTGAAAAGGGATGCTCCGAAAACGCCGTCTTGAGGGGAATCGTCGCTGAACCTCAGGTCGACATAGGATGGTGGATTCGGCTTCAGGGCTCCCTTGAAGTTCATCCTCTCAGCAAGGCTGTGGAAGATGTCCAGATACGTCCCTCCGACCTTCAACGCATCCCCTATCGCCACCTCACCATGCCCGCCGACGAGCAGTGTGAACTCGGTAAGGTTTCCTGAATCGGGAACCTGGTTGAGCTGGACGTTCGCAGGGGGAGATGGACCCGCTCCCATCCTCGATACTATCAACGTTCCCTCCCATTTCGGGGTCCAGACGTCGAACCTCACCCCGTTGAGGAGGAGCCTATAGAAGGTGAAAGGCGTGAATATTGTCCTTATGACGTTCCCGACGACGACCTTCGCATATGTGTCCTTGTATTGGTCCGATGCTATGACCATGTTCCTGAAGAAAGTATTGAACTGTCCGCTTTTGCTTATACGCGAAGCCCCGTTCACCTTGGCTATGACCGTATCGAAGGTATAGAGGTCATACCCTTCAACCAGGAAGTTCCCGAACATGTCGAAGTAAGCCCTGTAGAGCTCGATTATGTAGTTCGATATCCCCTCCCTGGCTATGTTGAAGTATTCCGTCTCTATTATCTCCTTGATGTTCTGGGTATAGAACCCTAACCCACCGCCTCCTACCCCTCCTAATGCCCCTCCTGTTACCTGGGGAGAGGCTTTAGGGGGTAGGAAAAGGACGAGCGTTAAAGCCGCCAATCCTATTATTACCTTCTTCCCCGTTTTGGCCACCTTTATCACCCTTCCTTCCAGAAAAGATTTTCCAAACCCCTTAGGGATGGGTCCTTAAAGGGAGATAGCGATTCCTCTAACGATCCCTCGCTCTTTATCCCTCCTTTCCCTCCAAAATAAGCCAGCTTCCGGCTTCACCATTATATTACATCAAATCCGACCCCCTTGTCAAGATCCCTATCCCTTCCCCAACAGGCCTCCTAACCACCATCTTCTCCGTTATCAAGGCATCTACGAGCTCTCCTGGGGTTACGTCGAATGCCGGGTTATACGCCCCGACGCCCTCAGGCCCTATCCTCCTCCCGCACAAGGAGAGGACCTCGGACTCATCCCTCACCTCGACGTTTATCCCCTCCCCATCCATGAGGTTTGGATCTATCGTGCTTGTTGGAGCGGCGACGTAGAACGGAATGCCGTTTGCATTAGCAGCCAGCGCCAACCCATACGTCCCTATCTTGTTGGCGAAATCCCCGTTCCTCGCTATCCTATCGGCTCCTACGAGGACAAGGGACACCATCCCCTTCCTCATAAGGTAAGGTGCGGAGGAATCGCATACGATCGAGACATCTATCCCCGCCCTCTTTAGCTCCCAAGCCGTAAGGCGTGCCCCTTGAAGAAGCGGCCTCGTCTCATCCACGAAGACCTTCACCCTCTTCCCCTGCCTCTTCGCCTCGTAGATGATGGCGAGGGCCGTTCCCCATCCACCGGTCGCCAACCCCCCTGTGTTACAATGGGTCAAAACTACATCGCCATCGTTTACGAGCTCCGATCCGAGAACCCCTATCGATATGCTCGTCTCTATATCCTCCCTTAGGATCTCCTCGGCCTCGGATAACAGGATATCCGGGATCGAATCGACGTCCTCCGCCCTTCTCGCCTTCTCCATAAGCCTGTTCACCGCCCATTCGAGGTTGACGGCCGTAGGACGTGCGGAAGAGATCTCGGATGCTATCGCCTCGAGGCGCATGAGGAACGATCCCACATCCTTCTCCTTTATGGACCTCGCCCCAAGGGCGAGGGCGAAGGCTCCGGCTATCCCTATGGCGGGCGCGCCCCTGATCCTCATACCCTTTATCGCCTCGATCAGGTCGCGATAATCCCCGCATTCTACGATGCGGAAATCGTGGGGGAGGAGGACCTGGTCTATAATACGGACCTTACCCCCATCCCATCTTATGGTTGGAAGGATATCTCGACCTCCTAAGTCCATACCTTATCGGTTCTAAAAGGGGGCCGGAGACACCGACCCCCTCCCCTCAAGCGCTATCCTACCTTCTCGACATTGGCGGCCTGCTCGCCTTTAGGACCAACGACAACGTCGAAGGTGACCCTGTCGCCTTCCTGAAGGGATCTGAAGCCCTTGCCGACGATGGCAGTATAGTGGACGAAGACATCCTTGCCGTCGTCCTGTTCAATAAAGCCATAGCCCTTGGCATTATTGAACCACTTAACCCTTCCCGTCTTCCTTGCCAACTCCTCTACCTCCATTCCTTTCTCGAAATCCAGGCCATCCACCTTCGGTGTGACCTACCCAAATTATACCATAGAACCGGCTTCATGTCAAATATGCCTCATTGGATCCTTTGACCGCGGTGCCCAAAACCAGGGCAGGCACAGGGGCCTGCCCCTACGAGATACGTTCCCATGAACATGGTTCGGGATGAGGACATCGGGCAAATCAATCGTAGGGGCAACCCCCTGTGGTTGCCCAACAATCCCTAATCGTTTTACCCACAGGGATGTTTGGATTTCGGCGCGGAAAACATCGCATCCCAAAGATCATCCCTCCCCGTCCGCCCAGGGTTCTCCCTGTCCAGATGCCAGCGCATCGGATTCAGAAGGATGTATTCGCGAATGCTGTTCAGGAATCCTTCGTTGCGGATGATGTGTTCGTAGTAATTCCGTTGCCATAGGCAACCACGAAACGGTTCCCAACCCAATTCTCTGACGCCATCTGCATATCGCTTGGTCGTCATCGTCTTGAACCTATGCACAACATCGGGCAAACCAATCGTAGGGGCAACCCCCTGTGGTTGCCCAAAATCAGGGCAGGCACAGGGGCCTGCCCCTACAAGAACGATGATGCCATGAACATGGTTCGGCATGACGATAAATGCGTCTACAGCAACGCCAGGATAATGATTGGGCAAATCGCCCCATACATCCCACACCATCCTCCCCGCATCGTTTAACCGCATCTCGCCATCTAATACCTCCCCAAACAGGCATAAGCGGTCCTTGGTGCATATGGTGACGAAATACGCACCGGCCTGGGTATAATCATACCCTTTCAGACGGATGGAACGGCGATGGTGTTTTCCCGGATCAAAGGGCATTTCCGCACTTCTCCTTTTCCCACAGGGGCCTGCATTGGGCAGGCACAGGGGCCTGCCCCTACGAGGATTTTTCCAATTCCGAATTCTGATCGATGTTTTCCCAAAATCAGAGCATGTTGCAGCGTGCCCTCATTGGATCTTTATGAAGGCGAAATACCTCCTCTCACCCCTCTTCATCTCGAGCGCCACCATATCCCCCTTCTTAAACTTCGACATCTCCCTTTCGTAATCCCTCTTATCCCTTATCCTCACCCTGTTCACGGCCTTCACAACATCACCAGGCCTTATCCCCTCGTCATCGGCCGGACTCCCCTGCGATACCCTCAGCACAACCACCCCTTCCCTATCCGAGATCCCGAACCTCTCCGCCAACTCCGGCGTTATATCCCCAACATCCATCCCTATCCCCGGGATCGCCGGAGCCGCCCCCGTCCCACCGAGCTCCGCCGGCATCTCCCCAACCTCAACCACCAACGATATCTCCTTCCCATCCCTTATTATCCCGAGCTCGACCTTCTTCCCTGGCTCGGTATCCCCGACCATGAGCTGAAGATCCGGTATTGAGGAAACGTCCTTCCCATCGTATCTCCTTATTATATCGCCGGGCTTAACGCCCGCCTTGTCCGCCGGCCCACCGCTTATAACATCCTCTACCAATATCCCCTTTACCCCTTTCGCTCCTAAGCAAGAGGCCATCTCGGGGGTGAGCTCCTTAAGGGTTATCCCAAGCCATCCCCTTACCACCTTCCCATATTTCATCAGCTTTTCCAAAACCCCCTTTGCCATGTTTATCGGAACCGCAAACCCTATCCCTATCGATCCTCCCCCGCTCGTGGCTATGAAGGTGTTCACCCCTATTACCTCCCCGTTGATGTTCACGAGGGGCCCTCCGCTGTTCCCCGGGTTTATGGCGGCATCCGTCTGGATGAAGTTGGAGTAAGCGGGGAGCGTCGGATGCTGGACCCTCCTCCCCACGGCGCTTATAACCCCTACCGTGACGGTCTGCCTTAGCTCCTCCCCAAGGGGGCTCCCTATGGCTATGGCCCAATCGCCAGGCCTGATCTTATCGGAATCGCCGAGGACCACCTCGGGGAGAGGCTCCTTCGCCTCGACCTTCAGGAGGGCGAGGTCCGTCTTCTTGTCCGTCCCCACCACCTTCCCAGGAAGCCTCGTCCCATCGGGGAGGATGACGGTAACGGATATAGCATCCTCCACAACATGTTCGTTGGTGAGGATATAACCATCCCTCTTGACCACGAACCCGGATCCGAGGACCCTCCCAACCTGAGGCCCCGGCGGGTTCTCCCCAAACCACCTGAAGAAATCCTCCATCTCCTTCGGGATCTCGACCCCAACCTTCTTCTTAACCTCTATCGTCACAACAGCAGGGGAGACCTTGGCCACTATCTCTGCGAAGCCAGCCCTTATGTCCTCGGCCGCAGCCGCATAAGAAGAGAGAAAGGCGAAACAGAAAAGCCAGACAACCCTCCTCATCCCAACTCACCCCCTTAGAAAAGAAGGGGGGGATACCCCGTTAAGAAAGGGGATATCCCCTCCATATCCGTTTCCCCGATTTTTTTTCCTTTAGAACCCGACCACCAAGGCAACCCTGTGGCTTCCAGATGTCCCCTCCACCGTCCCCATAGGGAATACGAGGGCGTAATCGAGCCTTACGGGCCCGGCGGATATGCTCAGCCCGGCGTTCAGATCCGCATACCCGTCGGTCCCACCGGCGAACCCAGCCCTTATCCCCAGGAGCCTCTTCGCCACCCAGAACTCAAGCCCGCCCCCGCCCTTCATCGCTCCAACCGTTGCCATGCTGTAGACGAAGTTCCCAGCAAGGCAGAGGTCCTGTATCGGGCCTATCCCCCCTAAGGTTATCGCAGCACCGGCATCGACGGCCAAGGGGACCTTGTCCTCCGTATCCGCTATCGCAACGCTCGGCATGTTCAGGTTCTTCAGGGCAAGCCCGACCGATATCAGCTTTATCGGCTTGGCGAGAAGGCCAACATCCACCCCGAAGTTGGAAGCCGACGTCTTCTCGGCGAAGAGCGGATCTATCTTCGTGTACTCGTTCTCCTTATACCCGACCATCAGCATCTTCAGGCCAACCCCGATGGATATCGGCATCTTCAAAACCATGCTTCCAACATCCACCGCAGCCGCCAGGCCAACGGAGCTCTCCGAGTAACCGGCCTCTATCTCCCCCGCCTTGGCGGATGCAGAACGCCCGAGGTAGCTGAGCCCAACCCCGAACTTCCCGAAGGAAGCCCCTGCTCCGACGAACATGTCCGCGACGCTGCCCTCGGTAAGCCCAACATAAAGGGGAGCATACATGGCCGTGATCTCCTTCTTCTTGAGGAGGCTCACCCCCGCCGCGTTGTAGAAGACCGTGTTGACGTCATCGGCCACGGCAACGAAGGCGCCCCCAAGTCCGACGGGCCTGCTGCCGGCACCAAGGTCCGTGAACGCCGCCCGTGCAATGCCGGAGAACGATACGGCCATCAAAGCCACACATATCGCTACAATCGCCTTCCTCATTCAGATCATCCTCCTTTGCTCTCGGGCATGTGTGGGGAGGAGGGTTTCTCCTCCCCACACATGGATTTCCTTCGTTACCGGGCAACGATTATGATCCCGGTCTTCGTCTGGCCGCCAGCCGTTATCTGGTAGATGTATACGCCGCTCTCGACCGGATCGCCGCCAGCCGTCTTTCCGTCCCACTCCGGAACGTCGCCAGGGTTCGCAGTGATCGTCCTTACAAGGGCGCCGGAGAGGGTGAATATCTTCACCGTTCCTCCGTTCTCCTGAAGGGCGTCCGAGAAGAACCTGACGACGTCGTTCACTCCATCCCCGCTTGAGCGGCCAGGGGTGAACGGGTTCGGGGCAACCATCTGGGCTATCGGGGCGAAGACCTTCACCCCATACTTCCCGAAGCTCATGGCCTTCCCAGACCATATCTTCTTCGCTGCGTCGTAGGTCGCGCCTCCGACCTTAACCCACTGGACCCCGTCGAAGAGGGCCAGGGACTCCTTCCCCTGCTCGGGAGCTGCCATCTTCCCGGAAGCTTTTGCGCCAGCGCCAAGAAGGTGTATCTGAACGGTGGCAGGCCTCTTGAATACCTTCGTGTATGGCTTCCCATCCGAGATCTTCGTCCCCTTGAACTCGTATCCGACGGTGAGCCCGGCCTCCGTTATCTTCACGATCTCGACCCTGACGTCCTCGTCTACCGTATCCGCATCGAATATCATCTGGGTCAGAGGATCGTCAAGGGCATATGCCACACCGCCGAATATGGCGCTTATTGTGTTGATCTCCTTCAACGTTATGGAGATCTCGGCGGAAAGCCCCGTGGTCTTATCGGAAGCCTTAACCACGATCACAGCCTCCCCGGTCGGGACGAAAGCGGCTGTGTATGTGGTCTTCGCCACCCCTGTGGCAAGGGTCTTGACCGTCACCTTCGAGAAGGTCCCTGGCTTATCCTCCTTCGTCTTCCCGGATTTAACGGTGGCGGTGAAGGAAACCTCGTTCCCCTCCATCGGGTTCCCATCCGGATCGACGATCTTGTAGCTTATATCGGTTGTGTCGAGCCCGTTCCCGACGATCTCGGTCTTAGTCGCCGTTATCGTCGCCCTCGGGACAAGGGCAACGGAGACCTTCAAGGTCTTGTCCTTCTCAAGCGTCTGGGCCTCCTTCTTGACCGTGACGTGGGTATCGGTCTTGGATATGACGATGTCGTAGTCCCCGGCGACGACCCACTCCAACTTATACTCGCCCTTCGAATCCGTGGTGGCGGTATATGCCGGCTTGAACCCGCCTGCCGGGAATACCTCGACCTTAGCGCCAGCAATCGCTGCCTTCGTGAGCTTGTCCGTCACAACCCCTGTTATCGTCCCGACGTTCGGCTCGAGGGCGACGTTCACGCCCGTCGTCGCAACGCCCTGCTTTATGGAGAGGTTTACAACGGACGTATCGTCCGTCAGATACTCCTTATGGCTGAAGGTGAGGTTGTATAAGCTGAACGGGAATAGGAGCCTCGTCCTGTAGCTTCCATCCGCCCCCGTTGTGGCCGTGGCCACGACGACCGTAGAACCTCCCGGCCTGACCTCCACCGTTGCCCCGGCTATCGGCTTCCCGGACCTCTTGTCCGTCACAACGCCCTCTATCCAGCCCCATGGCGTCTCGTTCGACGCCTCGAGCTTGTCTATGTAGAGGATCCCGGCGAGGTCCTTCGGGTTAGGCTGAAGGGCCGTGCCGAAGTAGATATCGAAGTGGGTTATCCTATCCCAAGTCGGGGTATCCTGATCGTAGAAGAAGTCGCTCATCCTTATGCTCACAGGCATCCACGTCCCAGTGCACCATACAGATGGAAGCGTTAGGTGATACCTGAACCTCTTCTGCCACATCCCCTCTGCCCTGAACCCTATCGTTATCGTCCTATCTCCGCCGGGGTTATACACCCAGAAGTTGATATACCGATATGGCGAGAGGTTGACGTATGGAGGATCTGAGAAATATGCCGGTATCGGGAGCCCAAGCCCAGGCCTAAGATCGTAGTTACAATCCCCTTGATCCGCACCCTTTGCGCTCATGTCGAATTGAACAGTGGTTACCTGCTCACCGCTTACGGCCTTTATCCCCCTGTCCGCTGCCTTGTCCACGGTGAATGCAAGCCTTATGAGCCCGTTCCCAAGCCATGGATTGTCCCATCTCTGTGGCGCCTCGAAGTCCGCTATGACCTTGGACTCAGCGAACTTGGCGTTGCTGACCGTGACCTTGACGGTAGCGCCTGTGACCGCCTGGAGATCCTTATCAACAGCGGAAACCCTGAGGAGATATGGGCCGTCCGGGACCTTAGTGGTGTCGACGTTGAAGGATCCCGTGTTCGGAAGCCCTTCCGCTACCTTCTGCCACGTTATCCCTCCATCGTTGGAGACATCGATATCGATCGCCAACGTCCCCTTCCCAGACGCCTTCCACTTTATCGATACGGTCCCCTTTACGACATCCCCATCCTTCGGGGAGTCTATGGAGACGGTCGGGAATCCGGGGTTGACCACCGATACCTTGAGTCCTGGGACAGCCCCATACTTCCCGTCGTGGATCCCGAGGTAGAAGTTCCAGCCGCCTCCCCCTTCGCAGACGAGGGTCGTTATGGCGTTCCAGCCCTTCCTCAGCTTGACCGGGACGTTATACTGATCCCTGCTCGATCCACGCCATACGTCCTGCCATACGACGAGGTCGCCGTTAAGCCAGACACCTATCCCGTCGTCGCTGCCTCCTCTGAACCACACGACCTTCTCCTCGTCCGACCATACATAGGTTGTGCTGATGGCGGCAACGTTATCGTTGGGCAAGCCCTTCCCCCCATAATATGCGTCGTGGTCTATCATGTCTCCGGTGCTCGCGACCTTCTCCCACTTGTATGTCTTATTGTCCATGAGGCACAGGGTATCCATCCCCTCCGATGGCCTCAAAGATCCTATGTCGGCAACATATGTCCTTGAAATCCCCGTCTGAGGCCTACCAGCAGGTGGGTTGGGAAGCGGACCGAGGACAAGCCAATCCCTTATCCAGAGGTGAGGAGGCAGAGGGGCTACCGATACTATCCCGGTCTTGAGGTCGATTAGGAGCGTCCCCCACTTGTCCGGGGTCTTCTCGACCCCCGCCTCTCCCTTCCAATACTTGGTCACGACCGTCTTTCCGTCGAAGTCATCCCACCTCATGTTGAACCCGACATATGGGTTCGTCTCGAGATCCTGCTTGGGGAGCATGGCCACCGGGACCTTGGCCTCTATTGAGTATCCATCTGCTAACGCCTTCGCCTTCGCATCTATCCCGGGTATTGGGTTACCGGTCGTGGGATCGAGGACCTTCCCATCGGCAGTGAAGGTCAGGGCGACGTCGTCCTTCGGCTCTATCTCCTTCGTCTTGTTGTTGGATAGATCGAAGAAGAGGGTTACGGAATCGGTTGGGGCTATGAGCTTCGGATCCTTCGTCACCTTGATCCCGACGTAGACGAACCCAGCGGTCAGGTCGAGCTTTAAGTATGTCTCCACCTGGCTGCCCGTCAAAAGGATAGCCGCTTTCTCGACCGGCCAGTCTGAGAGGTCGCCATCCACCGTTATCGTCGGGACAGGAACCGGATAATCCGCCGGCTTATCGGCCTGGACCTTTATCCCCGGGACCTGACCATAAGCCCCATCGTGTATCATGAGGAGGAAGCCCCATCCTCCTCCGCCTTCCGTATTGAGGGTCAGGACCCTGTTCCATCCGGCGTTCAGCGTGACCTTCTCGTTGAACTGATCGGTTCCCCAACCACGCCACACGTCCTGCCATACGACCACAGAGCCGTTAAGCCAAATCGCTATCCCGTCGTCGCTACCTCCCCTGAACCATGCCGTCTGGGTCACCGGAGACCAGACGTAGACGTGGCTATAGGCAACTACCTGATCGTTGGGGCTCCAGATGGCGTTGTGCTCGACCACGCCGTCAGCCCTCGCACTGATCTTCGTCCACTTATACGTCCTCCCGGCCCTTGCGTCCTCCCTTACCTTGGCCGTCACGTCCTCGCCCTCTGCTGGGGCCATGAGCTCTACGCCCTCGATATACTTGTGCTCAAGCCCGGTTACAACCCCAGCGATCCTGTTTATGGGGCCAACCGCAAGCCACTCCCTCACCCAATCGGCAGGAGGTGCCGGAGTCGTAACCTTATCTACATCGAGCTTTGCCTCGTTCCCAGCCATGTCGACGCCCGAGATCTGGTAGTAGTAAGTGGTCCTCTCCGTGAGGCCCGTTATGAGGACTATATGCTCTGTGACGAACTTCTTGTCGACGAACTCCTTGTCCAGAACATCCGGGGCGGTCCCATACTTTAGAACGGTTGTCGCAGGCTTGTTCGTCGTCCACGTGAAGGAGATCGAGGTTGGTGCAGCGGAAATGGTAGGCTTCGCTATCTCGAGGGGCCTCGGATCCTCTATCGCAAGCCCATCGACGTGGAACTTCGCCCCATTAAGCGACACGATCCCTATCATCTTCGCCCCGGCAGGGATCGTGACGGAAACCTTCGTCCAAGCCTTATCCTCGACGAGCTGGAAGTTATCGGCGGCGCCTGCCCATGTCCCGCCCTTCAGCGCCCACCTATACTCCTTCGCGTCCACGAACTTCCCGTCGATGGATAGGGTTCCTACTGCCTCCGGCTGAACCCCTCCATCCCAATGGACCCAGAAGGAGAGGGAGACGTCGGCCGTGAACGGCTCGAACGTAGCCCATATGCCGTCCGCTACGCCGAAGTCGAGGGACGGGGTTCCCCCACCGAGCTTAGCGGATGCCTTCCCCGTCTTCACAAGCGCCGTGTCCTTAGAGACAACGCCCGTCTCATACCAGTTCGCGAGGTCGTTGTCCGTCACCCAATTCTCGAGGTCGAGGTCGACGAGGCCCTGATGAGGAGGTATGAGGTTTGGAACAAGCCAGTTGCTCAAGACCTGGGATATGGCTGCGCCACGAGGCAGGGCATCTCCGGGGACCGCATAGACCTGGGCGAACATCCCTCCCGTCAGGACGTTCCTTATCACCAGGGCATCCGCATGGGTTGAGGGCATGTTCTCGGCAAAAGTGGCGAGGATCTTCCACGGGCCTTTCACGTTCCCCTTGACGACAGGCCTGTTGGAGAGATACGTCCAGCCGAGGATTGGGGCAACGCTCTTTCCGGTCGTCGTGACATACATCGGCAGGTTATCCCAAGAGGTTATTATCCCAGGAAGGCCGAGTATGTTCTCCGCACCCGCTGGGCCGTTGTTATCCCCTGCATCGGCAACATAGGCGAACCAGTCCCCGGTGTTTATGATCATCTTCCCGGCATCCACCCATTTCTTAGCTATGGAGCCAGCCGGATCCTTGTTCGGGTTAGGATATATCGACCCTGGAATCCTTCCGAAGAGGATTATAACGTCTATGTCCTTACTGGTAGCGAGCTTATCCTGCGCCCATGCTGCAAGATCCGCCTCCTTCCCCGGCTCGAATATGGTCGCCTTCCTGCCAAGGGTTGTGGCGGTGGCGGCTATTACCTTGGCCTCCCTCAATGCTGCATCGTTGGACAGCCAGCTCGCGTTCGTGTATAGGGCGACATCTCCGAGCTTCCCGGGGACAAGGGCGAAGATAGGCGATGGGGCCGCCGCTACGACGGGAGGTGCGAAATCCTTAGGCATGTCGGCGGAATATACGAGCCCAGGAACGGCATTATACTTCCCGTCGTGGATCTGGAAGTAGAACCCCCATCCTCCTCCACCCTCCGTAACGAGGGTAAGGAACCTGTTCCATCCTGCGCCGATGGTAACTGGCACGTTGTATTGGTCTGTCCCCCAGCCTCGCCATACGTCCTGGAATAGCACCAGCTGCCCGTTTAGCCATATGGCTATCCCGTCGTCGCTACCACCACGTATGTATACGGTCCGGGCAACGGGGGAATAAACGTATAGGTGTGAGTATGCCACGACGTTGTTCGGATCCGCTCCAACGCCCGGCAGGTTAAGTGTGCCTATGAGCGCGTTCAGGTCGAACCCACCTACGGTCTTCAGCTTCATCCACTTGTATGGAAGGGCTCCTTTTATAGCGAACTCGTCCGGGACGGTCATCTCTACCCCTTCTGCCGGGAGCACATTCTGTATGCCGGGGACGTAATCCCTGTCAAGCCCCGTCACCGTCCTTGGGGTCGGGTTGGATATAGGCCCTAAGACGAGCCACTCCGCTTGCCATGGCGCAGGAACGGCTGGAGGTCCGATGACGACGGGAGGAGGTGGCAGCTCCGCACCCGTGGAGAACTTAACGGCATCGAAGGATACGTCCTTGGTGTGCGATGTGAATGCCAAGCCCCTCACTATGCTTCCCGGAGCAAGGCCGCAATCCTCGACCAAATCCAGTTTATACGTGACCCATTTCCCCACAGGTTGGCCGACGAAGTCCTTAACCCTGTTAGCGGCCCATCCCCACGCCGCCGGGAACGTGACGCAAGGCCCGGGAACTATCCCAACCCTGTGCTCCCATCCTCCTACGTTCGATAGGATCTGGAGGAAGAACTGCGATGCGGCGGAGGGGAAATAGAGGGCGAACTCTATATACCTTATCTTGTCCGGCCCTCCCCCTACCTGGAACGGGAAGGCCCCGGCGATGGCGAAATAGGAGTTGCCCTGGGACTTAAAGGCGGATGTTCCGGAATATGCCTTGACCTCGGACCCCACCGGCTTATCCACGGTAGCCCACGGAAGGGGCATTGTGGCGCTCGTCGTTATATCGTCCTCTAAGACGACGAGGAGCTTCGGGTCGAGCGCCTTGAAAGGCCTATCGGGGTTATCGAGGGAGAACTCGAGCCCCGGGATCTCGTTCAGGTTCTCATCGCATATCATGAAATAATGGCCGTAGCCTCCAACCCCCTGCTCTACCTTGACAAGTATCCTGTTCCAGCCTGCCTTTAAGGTCACCTGACAGGTGTTAGGACGGCCCTCCGCATCATTCCCGAGGGTTTTGGGGCCGAATTGATCGGTCCCCCATCCCCTTCCCACTACCTGACGGAGGACCCTCTCCCCATTTAGATATATCTCTATGCTGTCGTCGCTACCGCCTCTGAAGAACACCTTCTGCTCGACGGGGGATTTCACGTAGAGGTGTGAGTAAACCGTGACGTCGTTTATGTCACCGAAGGTCTCGTTGTAGGAGACCACATCCTGGCCGGATGTGACGGGGGTCCACCAATAGATGGATCCATCTGCCGCCTCGAACTTATCCATCCTGGAAGGCGCCACTTCTCCGTCGGACTTCGTGATGAGGACCCCTGCGTTCTTCCCGCCCACGAGCCACTGTTCCGTAGCCCTCTTCGGCCTGTTCGCATCTCCAGGAGCTCCGGTCTTATACGGCGGGTTGAGGATAAGCCACGTCCTTATCCACTTTGCCGGGGCCTCTGGAGCCTTGGCCATAGATATGCCTGCCTCATCCATCCCTTCCTGGGAAACAGCGGGAGGGGAGGAAGCAAGGAAAACGGCAGCCACGGCAACGAGGCCTATTAGACCTATCAGGAACTTCCTACCACTTCCCTCCATTAGACAACCCTCCTTTTCTTCCGGTCGTCCTTTGAGAAATCACCCGATTGACTTGGGAACCATCCCAACCCCTCTTACCCCCGGCTCCCGGAATTAGGCCCTATGCCTCCTCCTTCATCACCCCCTCCCCCAACTCTTTACGATAAGGCTTACGCAATCCTCTCCCTTGCTCCTCCGCTTCCTTCCCCCCTTCAGGGGCAATATAGAGTTTACCAAATTTCGTGGGAGGTTGTCAAGACCTTCCTCAACCACATCCGCATGTCCTCGGATAAAGGGTTATCTTAAAGAACTTCTTCCTTTCGTCCCCAGGCTTTATAGATAAAGCTTGGGGAAGATACCCTCTCTTGTATGCGGTCCCGTAAATTTCGGAAAACGACCTTATCGGGATCTCAAGCCTGAAGCTCCCTTTGGAGTCGGTAAACGTGTAGATCGGGTTCGATATGTCCCCAAACCCTACGTAAACCCCCTCCAAAGGATTTCCGCTCGATCCGTCTATCACCTCCCCCTCTACCTCCAGCACAGGATACATATATACCTCTATCGAATCCCCTTGGAAGGAAACCTCCTGCGCCGCGTATCCATCCTTCGTGAACCTGATGGTATAGCCCTCGGCCTGGATTCCCGTTATCGAGAACATCCCATCCTCGTCCGTCTCGGCCTCCTTATCCCCGAGCTCAACACGGACCCCTTCTATAGGCCTTCCTGTTAATGGATCCAATACCTTCCCTGAGATAGAGGCCCCTTGGGAAGAGGGAAGGACGGCCTCGTCCTGCGTCACAACCACTCCTTTCCCCCCGCATCCCATTGCAAAGAGGAGAAGAAAGAGGCATAAGCCCAACCGGATTATCATTCCAGAACCCCCCTTCCCACGCTCACGGGTATTCTACCAAAAAATCGCATCCCATGTCAAGCCCGGACCCCAAGGCACCATCCCCTTTCCCCAGGCCCACCAGATTATACCGCAATTCCACGTTATTGTCAAGATGCAGGCCTTGAAACGTTGGAACGTTTGAACGTTTAAACGTTGGAACGTTCAACGTGCCTGCCTATGATTTTGGGCAACCACAGGGGGTTGCCCCTACGATTTTTCAATTCCGAATTCCGCCTTGACCTATCGTCCGGCAATATGGTAGGATTTATCGGAGGTGGGATGTGGATGAAAAGGGCGGCTTTCCTCGCCTTATCTGTCCTCTTGATATGCTCTTCCCCGAAGAGCTCCTTCCCGCAGGAGGAGAAAGAATCCATACTCATAGAGCAGGAAGAAGAAGGGGGATACTTCTCCTTCGAAGAAGGGGACGTTTTCTCCGGGATAGGGAGGATAAGGATAATCCATAGGGATGTGGTGATAGAGGCGAGGAAGATAAGGTATGAGATGAAGAAAGGGGAGATAGTGGCAGAAGGAGGGGTATTGCTGAAGAGGGGGGAGGAGGAGATAAGGGGGGAGAGGATATCCTACGATGTGAACGCCGGGACCGGGACGGCGAGGGATGTCAAGATCCATGTGGAACCATGGTATGGGGGTGCGGAGGAGGTCAGCCAATCCAATCCCTCGAACACCTTAATATCCAAGGGTTACCTGACCACGTGCGATCTTGAAAAACCACATTACAAGTTCTATGCGAGGAAGCTGGACATAAAGGCGGAGGAAAGGTTGATAGCCAGGGATGTCATCTTCTACCTTTTCGACATCCCGGTCCTCTACATCCCATTTTATTACAGATCCCTTAAGGACAAGAGATCTAAGTTCGTCTTGGAGCCGGGTTACAGCAAGGCCGAGGGGCTCTTCATCAGGGCATACTATAACTACAACATCGGGGAGAACATACAGGGAAGGGCGAGGACCGAGGTGATGAGCAAGAAGGGGATAGGGGTAGGGATGGACCTCCGATATACGCTCGGAAGGCCGTCCGACTCCTTCTATCAGTACCCCTTGGACGGGACCATTTACACGTATTATATAAAGGAAAAGGATACGGGGGCGAAGAGATGGTGGGTTAGGGCCGGAGGCCAATACAGGATATTTGAGAGCGCTTATGCCACCTTCAACGCGGATTACTCCAGCGACGAGAGGGTATACATGGACTACTCATCAGGAGCTACAAAGCTTAGGCTCCTCTCATCCAGGGGCTTTTACGCCAACATCTCCAAAAGCGGATACGGCTATTACGTCTCCGCAAACATGGGGAGATCGGAGATATGGGACGACGATATAGGGGATTTCAGGAAGACGTCGGAGATCCTCCCGCAACTCCAGATCTCCATAACCCCAAGGAGCATCGGCTCCTTCTCCTTCGGGCCCGTAAGGGGCGGGATCTATCCTTCCATCTCAGCGAATGCCGCCCGCAGATACGTCCCAAACCCAGTATCCAAAACCATCCCCGGATACTGGACGACGGATGGAGACCTGACGGCATCGGGATCCGCGAACGTATCCCTCGGCCCCTTCCTCACGGCGAGCGGATCGGTAACGGTAAGGGAGTCCGGCCAGACGAGGTCGAGCTTGGCGGAGGACAGCTCCGTGGTCCGAGGAACCCTCTCCTCATCCCTATCCCTCAACTCATACCTCAGGAACTTCGATCTATCCCTTAGCCATAGCTATTCCAGGAAATTGAACGAGATGGTCGGGAGATCGATCTCGCCTTACTCCTCCTATCTCTATTTCTTCTCCCAGAACAGGTTAACCGGAAGCGGGGGGCTGAGGTTTGGAAACCTCGGAAGGGTTCGTATAAGCACATCATACGACATGACGAAGAAGGGGGCTTTGCGTTTCGAACCCTTAAGGATCTATGGGGATATGATGTTAGGAAGCTACTCATATGGGATGAGGTCGAGCCTTGAATTGAACTGGGATGTCGTAAGGAAAGCCCTGACCTCCCTTTCGCTTTTCTCCACTTTGAACCTCGGGGAAAAGGGGTTCGTGAGGGGGAACATAAGCTATCAGAAGTATTCATATAAGTCGTCCTTCCAGCCGTCCCTTTCCGCATCGATCCAGGCTACCAGGAATTGGAGGCTCTCCGGGGATATCCAATTAGACCTTTCGGAGAAGAGGGTTAGGTCGGTCCAGGTAGAGGTCATAAGGACCTTGCACTGCTGGGAGAGCTCGTTATCCTTGAGGAGATGGTCCTATTACAGGACCGGAGGTGAGACCCAGCTATGGTTCAGGCTTTACATAAAGGCCTTTCCTCAATTCGGGATAATAGACTACAGATATGAATGAACCCCTTCATCCCCCTCCTCGAGAACGGCCACCACCTCCGCCCCCGCGAGCAATATGGCAGCGGAGACGTAAACCCATATTATGAACACTATGACGGCGGTTATCGGACCATATATCCTGGCGTAGTTGCTCACGTGGACGACGTAAAACGTGAATATCCTCTTTGCTATCTCCCAAAGGCTCCCGGCTATAAAGGCGCCGATCGCCGAACTCCTCCACGATACCCTCATCCTCGCAGCGAATTTATAAATCCCGAAGAAGACGAGGAACGAAAGCGCGAAGGAAAGCAGGAGGCCGAAGCTCCTCCAAAACCCTATTAAAGGTATGTGAACCCTCCCTATATCCCACGATACCCGTTCCAATATGCTCGAAAGCATGGTCAAGGCGATGGAGAAGAGAAGGAGGAATCCAAACCCGAGCATCATCGCTATGCTGACCAGGCTCTGCCTTAGAAAACTTTTGAAGATGCCGTGTCTTGACGGAAACCTCAATATGGAGTTCACGGAGCTCTCGATGGAGGAGAAGAGGGAGATGGCAACCCATATGAGCATAAGGACCCCTATCCCCCCCGTTAATTCCTTATCGGCTATGAGCCTCTTTATCCCCTCATATACGAAATCGCTCGCTTGGGGAAGGATCGCCTCGAGATACTTGGCCGCCATCTCGGCCACCTTCTCCGAAGAGCCGAGCACGTAACCAACCCCCGATACGAGGAGCGCAAAGGTTGGGATCGCTGAGAGGAGGGCATAGAAGGATATCGCCGCTGAAAGGTTAAGGCATCCATCGGATAAGAACCTCTTCGCCACCTTCCTGAGGATCCAGAAGCATCTCTTCATGCCGTTCGCCTTCCTTTGAAGAAGATAGCGAGGAGGAAAGGGAAGAGGGCGAGGTATCCCGAAACCCTGAACGCCGAGAAAATCCCAAGCTCCTTTACCTCCCAGCCCGAGATTATGGATCCGACAGCCCCACTAAGCCCCATGCTCATGGCATAGTAGAGGGTTTGGCCACTTCCCCTAAGCCCTTGCGGGACAAGCTCGTTCACTATGTTCACAGATGCTATGTGGAAAGCCCCGAAGGTCAAAGCATGAAGGGTTTGCACGACCGCTATCTGGGCCATGGAAAGCGGGAAGGAGAGGAGGAACAGCCTTGCCGCCCTCCCCAGGAGCCCTATAAGGAAGACAGCCTTCACCCCAAAAGCCCTCACCATCCTTCCCGAGACAGCCATGAACGCTATCTCCGAAATCACACCTATAGCCCAGAAGATCCCTTTAAGGTTGTCCGGAACCATCATACGGTCCAAGTATATGCTGAAAAAGACGTAATATACTTGCATCGTTATGCCGCTCAGGAAAACGATAAAGAGGAAGACCGCGAACCGGATATCGGTCAGGAGATCCCTTAACCCCTCTAAAAAGCCCCTTTCCCCGGATCCTGGGTTCCATGAGCTCCCCTCCTTCGGGATTCGAATCAGCATGATTATCGACAAAGCCCTCAGGACGGAGAAGGAGAGGAAGACGGGAAGGAGGGAATCGACGTAACGAAGCAAGGCGAAGAAGAGGAGCAAGGGGAAGATGAAGCCGGCAGAGCCCCATAATCTTATCCTCCCATAGTCGCCTCCCTTTACAGCTATATGGTCCAAAGCCAAGGCATCGGAAACGGAGGTTATGGGGGAATTGAAGAAGGAGAAGAAGGCTGCGAGGGCCAGCGCCCCCGGAACCGGTATCCTAAGGAAAAACAAGGGGAAGAGGAGTCCGGAGACGAGGAGCAACGCTAATACCGGCTTCCTCCTATCCCGGACGAGGTCCGATATCAGCCCCCAGATAGGCGGGGAGATGACGGCCATGATGGCAAGGATCGAGGATAAAACCCCGAGCTGTGGGTCATCCCACCCAAGCCTTTTTAGGTGTAAGTTCAGATATGTCACGGACACGGCTACGGGTCCGAAGATGGAGAAATAATACGCCTTATAAACCGGATCCCCTCTCCCATCCATTGTAATTCCTTCCCCTATCACCTCCATCCCAATCGATTATAACACAAATTCTCCGGGATTGGCAATTATCATGCGCATTGTAGGGGCAGGCCCTGTGTAATAAACGTTGGAACGTTTGAACGTTTAAACGTTGGAACGTTCAACATGCCTGCCCATGATTTTGGGCAACCACAGGGGGTTGCCCCTACAATTCCGAATTCCCTTTAGGGGGTGGTTGCCTTTTGGGCAACGCAGTCGGGATTGGCAATTATCGGATGTTGCAACCGCACATCGTATATGCTATAATAGAATATGCCAAGCCGGAAAATAGGGTGCCGATCTTATCTAAGGAGGTGCTTGGATTTGGGGAAAACGGTCGTTATAGATAATCTCGAGAAGATAGGGGAAAAACCGGCCAAGGGCCTATCTTTAAGGGACAGGAAGCTCTTCATACCGAGGATGACATACATCGGGGCGAGATGCCTCGTAGCAGCCCTCTCCTCCATAGGGATAGAGGCCGAGGTCATGCCGGAATCGGATTTGGAAAGCTTGGAGATCGGGTCCAGGTATACGAACGGCGACGAATGCCTTCCACAGAGGGTGACGCTTGGGGATATAGTAAAGCTCGCCAGCAGGCCGGGCTTCGACCCATCGCGATCCGCCATATTTTGGGCTACGAGCACAGGGCCTTGCAGGTTCGGACAATACCTATGCCTTATGAGGAACGTCCTCGATCAGCTCGGATATGAGGATCTGATGGTCGTATCCCTATCCTCCTCGGATGGATATCAGGGAGCTGGGGAGATAGCGAGGGAGCTGATGGTTGTTGGATGGTATGGCGTAATGGCTTCCGATATCGTCAGGAAGCTCCTCTTAAGGTTCAGGCCTTATGAGCTTGAAAAGGGGATGACGGACGAGGTCTATGAAAAAGCGATCGATAGGATATGCGAGGCGCTCGCGAAGAAGGGGCTTGGGATAAGGGAGAGGCATTTCGAGGTTAAAAGGGCCCTCCTCGACTGCAAGAGGATGTTTGCGGAGATCCCGAAGGACCTATCACAAGACAGGCTCCTCATAGGGGTTGTGGGGGAGATCTTCTGCCGCCTCCACAGGTTCAGCAACCAGGATCTTATAAGGAAGATAGAGGAGCATGGTGGGGAGGCATGGCTTGCCGGGGTCGCGGAATGGATCCTCTATACCAATGTGGAACAGCAGAATAGATTGAGGCAAAGGGGGAAGAGGTTCTCGTTGGAGATGGCAAAGGCTAAGATAAAGGACTTCATACAGAAATGGCAGGAGCATTCCCTATACTCCCTATTCGAGGAGGAGTTCAGGGGGAGGGAGGATCCGGAGGACGTCAGGATCCTCTTAGAATACGCCAGGCCATACCTCCCGCCTGAGGGATCCTTAGGGGAGATGGTCCTCTCGGTCGGGGGATCGATATACCTCGCTAAGAAAGGGGTGGACGGAATAGCCGACATAAGCCCGTTCACATGCATGAACGGGATAGTATCGGAGGCAGTATATCCGGCCGTTATGAGGGATCTCGGGGGAATACCAATAAAGATGTTCTATTTTGACGGGAAGGCGATGGATCTCGACAGAGATGTAGCTATATTCATGGAGCTTGCCAAAACCTACAGGAGGAAAAGGAAGGGGGTAGCAAGGAATGGGCTATAGGGTTTTGGTTACGAGGATCTTGCCAGGAAAAGCCCTTGATATCTTAGGGAGGGAATGCAGTTATCTCGAGGTGAACAGGGAGGAAAGGCCGATGAGCAAGGAGGAGATAATGGGGAGGATAAGGGATATGGATGGGCTCCTATGCCTCCTCACCGATAGGATAGATTCGGAGATAATGGATTCGGCCCCGAACCTAAAGATAATATCGAACTACGCCGTAGGATACGATAACATAGACGTAAATGCGGCAACGGAAAGGGGGATAATGGTGACCAATACCCCAGGGGTCTTGACCGAAACCACGGCGGACCTGACATGGGCTTTGATAATGGCCATAGCGAGGAGGATAGTGGAGGCGGACAGGTTCACGAGGGAAGGGAAGTTCAGGGGATGGAGCCCAACCCTATTCCTCGGACAGGACGTCTACGGGAAAACCATAGGGATAATAGGGCTTGGGAGGATAGGGTTTGCGGTGGCGAGGAGGGCGCTCGGATTCGACATGAGGATCCTATATTACGACCTATCCAGGGTCGACGAGAGGATAGAGAAGGCGGTGAAGGCACAGTTCGTCACGCTCGAGGAGCTCCTGCGCCAGTCCGATTTCGTGACCATCCATGTCCCCCTCACCCAGGAGACGAGGCATCTTATAGGAGAGAGGGAGCTTGGGCTCATGAAGCCGACGGCTTACCTGATAAACGCCGCAAGGGGTCCTATAGTGGACGAAGCGGCCCTTTATAGGGCGTTGAAGGAAAGGAGGATAGCGGGGGCGGCGCTCGACGTATACGAGGAGGAGCCGAAGATCTACCCAGGATTGGCGGAGCTCGATAACGTCGTCCTCGTCCCACATATAGGGAGTGCATCGGTTGAGACAAGGGGGAGGATGGCCGAGATGGCCGTTGAAAACCTCCTCGCAGGGCTCTCCGGAAAGGTCCCTCCAAACCTCGTGAACCCAGAGGTCCTGGGAAGGAGGGCGGGTTGAGGAAAGGAAGGCTATTCATAGTCGGGACCCCGATAGGGAACCTTGAGGATATAACCCTTAGGGCTTTGAAGGTCCTCGGGGATGTCGACTTGATAGTGGCGGAGGATACAAGGAGGATATTGAAGCTCCTCTCCCACTTCGGGATATCGAAGCCCGTGATTAGCTACCACGAGCATTCGGGAAGATCGAGGATAGAAAGGATAACATCCGATCTCCTCTCCGGGAAGGACGTGGCATATGTATGCGATTCCGGGATGCCGGGGATATCCGACCCAGGGGAGGAGCTCGTGGCCGAGGCATCGGAGAAAGGGATAGATGTCGTCCCAATACCAGGGGTCTCGGCCCTGACCACCGCCATGAGCATATCCGGATTCCCAGGGAACAAGTTCCACTTCGAAGGGTTCCTCCCAAGGAGGAAAGGGGCGAGGAGGGAGAGGCTCAAGGAGCTCTCGAACCTCCCCATCCCCATAGTCCTATACGAGGCACCTCACAGGATAAAGGGAACGCTCTCCGATATCCACGATATATTCGGGGATTGTAGGGTCTTCCTGGCGAGGGAGCTCACAAAGCTGCACGAGGAGAAGATAAGGGGCAGCATAGAGGAGGTTCGCTCCATCGTCGAGCCTTTAAAACCTCGAGGCGAGTATACGATCGTAATATGGAAGGGGGATGCGGCGAAGAAGAAGGGATGAGAGAGCTGCTCCTCCGCCTCTTCGAGATCCTCCTCGGAACCTATGGACCACAGGGATGGTGGCCTGTTTACGGGAAGGGCGAGAGGAAGCTCGAAATAGCTATAGGAGCTATCCTAACCCAGAACACATCGTGGGAGAACGCGGAAAAGGCCATTATGAGGATGGCGGATGCCGGATTGATGGAGATAAGGGCGCTATGTGAGGTTGGAGAAGGGGAGATGGTCGAGCTCATAAGGCCGGCTGGCTTTCCATCCTCCAAGGCGAGGACGATAAGGGAGCTGGCGAGGCTCATCATCGATCGGTTCGACGGAGAGATCGACCGCTTATTCGAGCTCCCAACGGAGGTTTCGAGGAACTTCCTCCTCGAAATAAAGGGCATAGGACCTGAAACGGCCGATGCAATATTGCTATACGCCGGAGATAAGCCCGTCTTCGTCGTCGATTCCTATACCACTATCGTGATGAGGTGCAACCGGCTCTCATTTCCCCTTCCTCCCCGTTTATCCGCTAAAAGGAGGGGGCTGTCGAGGGGCGAATACGCACGGTGGCAGGAGTTCTTCCACGAGAACCTCCCGGCCGATCCGGACCTTTTTAAGGAGTTCCACGCCCTCATCGTCGAGCACGGGAAAAGGGGCTATTGCAGGTCCGGAAGGAAGGAGGGATGCAGGGTATGCGGGGAGTGGGAGGGATGGAGAAACAAAACGGCTCGAGAATCCCGATAGAGATGGAGCTTCCCGAAAGGCTCCTTTGGATGACGAAGATCAGATGGCTTGCCGTTATCGGGATCTACCTCCTCGCAACGGGGGCATGGGAGCTCGGGCTTCCCGTGGAGATCAAGACCCTATATTGGATCGGGGCAGCCGTCGCATTATACAACATAGCCATAGCGGCAACGGCTACGAGAAAGGGCATGACCCGCATCCTCACCAACTCCTCAATAGCCCTTGACTTCATAAGCCTGGCCTTCATAATCCATTTCTCCGGGGGATGCGAGAACCCTTTGATATTTTACTATGTCTTCCATACATCCATAACGAGCATCACGCTTTCCAGGGAGGAGACCTATATACATACGGGGATTGCATTTGCAATGGTAACCGCTATGGTCTTGATGGAGGGGAATGGCATCATAAGGCACATAAGGTTATGGGAAGGGTTCCCGTATTCCGACCCCCTTTTCATCCTCGTCTTCGTCTTCGGCTTCGGGTCCGTCCTCTTCGTCTCGGCATATTTCTCCGTATCCGTGAGTTCGAAGCTAAGGGAGAAGGAGGAGGAGGTCGTAAGGCTTGGGGAGGAGAGGGCGATGAAGGTTGCAGAACTCGAGATGGCATACAGTGAGCTAATGAAGGCCGGGGAGGAGAGGACGAGGTATATAAGGAAGGTCGCCCATGAGCTTAAAGCCCCCTTAGGTGCTATCCAGGAGATGATAATGGTTTTGGAGAGCGGGATAACAGGGGAGATAGGGGAAAGGGCGAAGGGAATGCTTGGGAGGATTAGGAAGAGGATAGATGGCCTCCTTATGCTAATATCCGATATCCTATCCCTTTCCAGGGCTACGGATATAGGGCGGAGGACGTTCCTCGGACCCGTCGATATCTCGGAAGCCGTGGAAAGGACCATATCCCTCTTCGAGGAAAAGATCAGGGAGAAGGAACTAAAGCTCGTAACGTCCGTGGACACCGAGGTGGTATACGGGGAAAAAGAAGGGATAGAAGAGATCCTATCGAACCTGATATCGAACGCCATAAAGTATACCCCGAAGGGCGGGATGGTGGAGATCAGATGCCACAAGGAGGGGGAGATGGTCATGTTAGAGGTAGCAGATACCGGGATTGGGATATCCAAGGAGGATCTCCCTCATATATTCGAGGAGTTCTTCAGAACCCCGGAGGCGAGGTTGACATCGCCGGATGGGACAGGACTTGGGCTGTCCATAGTGAAGGCCCTCGTCGAGTTCTACGGTGGATCCATAGATGTGGAATCCGAGGAGGGGAAGGGAACGAGGTTTAAAGTCCTATTAAGGCCATGTTGGAGGCCAAGCTCTAAATCGGAGGCGGAAGGGCGGAGATGAAAAGAGGGCTTACGGTCGGAATGCTCGAGGATATGCTGAACTCCTTCGACCCGAAAAAGAGGGAGGATGCCTTCCTCCTTCTATGCTCCATGGCGAAAAAGGGGGAGATACCGATCTCCCCGCCGAGATCCGCAGTAAACCTCCATTTCCATACGTTTTTCTCCTTCAACGCCTATGGTTACTCCCCATCCAGGATAGCTTGGGAGGCGTGGAAACAGGGGCTTCTCGCAGCGGGGATAGTGGACTTCGACTGCCTCGATGGACTGGAGGAGTTCTTAAGGTGCTCCCGCTTGACGGGGGAAAGGTCCGTTGTAAGCATGGAAACCCGTGTCTACATCCCGGATAGGTGCGATAAGATCTTCTCATCCCCTAACGAGCCCGGTATATCCTACTTCATGGGTGTTGGATTTGCAAGGGAGCCGGATCCATCGGAAGACGCATCCAGGTTCATATCGGAGCTCAAAGGCCTTTCCGAAAAGAGGAACAGGGAGATGATGGAAAGGCTGAACTCCTACCTCGATGAGATAGCCATAGATTACGACCTCGATGTCAAACCCCTCACCCCCCTCGGCAACGCAACCGAACGCCACATGATAAAGGCATATGACGTGAAATCGAGGAAGGTCCTCGGGAGGAGGTTCAGGAAGTTCTGGAGCGAGAAGCTCGGGGTCTCGGAAAAGGAAATAGAGGGGATGGAGGACGATATACCGAGGTTCCATAACCTGATAAGATCCAAGCTTATGAAGTATGGAGGGATAGGCTATGCGGCTCCCGAGGCTGGGAACTTCCCAAAGGTGGGGGATTTCGTGAAGGCCGTCTCGGAGCTCGGTGCGATCCCGACATATGCGTGGCTCGATGGAACGGGAAGCGGGGAGGAGGATATAGAGGAGCTCCTCGATTACCTCGAGCATATAGGGGTTCTGGCCTTCAACATAATACCCGAGAGGAATTGGAACATAAAGGATCCGAAGGAGAAGGAATTAAAGCTTTCGAAGTTCCACGAGGCGCTCGAAGCCGTCAAGAGAAGGGATCTCCCGATAACCGTGGGGACCGAGATGAATGCCTACGGGCAGAGGTTCGTCGACGACTTCGAGGCTGAGGAATTGAAGGGCCTCGTGAGGCCGGCGATAGAGGGAGCGATGATATTCTGGGGCCATACGTTCATGTCGAGGTTCGCCGGGAAAGGATACATATCGAAATGGGCCGAGGAGGTATTCGGAAGGGATAGGAGGAAGAGGAACGAGTTTTACAAGAGGGTTGGTGAGCTCGCCATCCCGGGAAACAGGAGGCAGGAGGAAGCCATTCAAGAGCTCCCTGAAAGCTGTGGCCCTGATGACGTAATATCGGCCCTCAGATCCTGAGGGGTGGAGCAGGAGGATGGTCAAGTTCAGGGGACATCACCTCATATGCCTTCATTTCTTTAAAGGGGAAGGATATAGCCCCGAGTTCGTCAACAGGCTTAGGGGGCTCCTTGAGATAGCCGAAAGGGAAGGGGTGGAGGTGGTAGATGGGCCGGATGACCTCTGCCTCGGATGTCCTCATCTCTCCGAAACGGGATGTGCATATAAAGATGGGGCCGAGGAGGAGATAAGGAAGCAGGACGAAATCGCCCTGAACTTCCTCGGCCTTGGGGCCGGGGAGAAAGCCGTGTGGAATGATATCAAGCTTAAGGTCCTTTCCGCACCCCGCCATTGGTTCTCCTCCTTCTGCAGGGGATGCGATTGGAAGGAGCTTTGCGATTCGATAAGGGGTAGAAGGAGGAAGGGGGATGAGATACTCCTCAGGATAGAGAGGGCTTCATATGGGTCGAGCGGGATCGGGAGGACGGAGGACGGGATGGTTGTCTTCGTCCCCCTTGCCGTCCCAGGGGATCTCGCCAGGTGCAGGATAAGGAAGGTGAGGAGATCATATCTCGAGGCGGATATAATGGAACTTGAGGAACCCTCAAAGTTGAGGGTTATCCCGAGATGTCGTCACTTCCCGGAATGCGGGGGTTGCACATGGCAACATGTGGATTACAAAGCTCAAATCCAGATGAAGGAGTCGATAGTTGCCGATCTCGTGGAACATATAGGAGGGATAAGGAGGAAGGGGCTATTAAGGCCGATAATAGGGATGGAAGATCCGTGGTTTTACAGGAACAAGATGGAATTCTCCTTCAAAGGCCCTGAGATCCTCGGGCTTCACAGAAGGGGTGCATTCGACAGCATAGTGAGGATCGAAGAATGCTGGCTCCAATCCCCCGAGAGCAATAGGATACTCGAGGCGGTAAGGAAGTTCGTGGAGGAAAGGGCCATACCTATATACGATGAGAAGAGGTTCACAGGGATCCTGAGACATCTTGTGATAAGGGAGGGGAAGAACACGGGCGAGAGGATGGTAAATATCGTAACCGCTCCCGGCGAGTTCGATTGGATAGGAGATATCTCGGACGTTATAATAAACAGCGCTCCCGTAACATCCCTCTATTGGACCACGAACCACCACGTATCCGATGCCGTTAGGATAGGAAAGACAACCCTTATCCACGGGAGCTCCTTCATAAGGGAGAGGATAGAAGGGCTTAGCTATAGGATAGGGCTCGCCACCTTCTTCCAGACGAACACGAAGGGGGCCGAGATCCTGTGCAAACTCGTATCCGAGATGGCGGACCTGAAAGGGAACGAGCTCGTATTCGACCTCTATTGCGGGATAGGGACCTTCGCCATCTACCTTTCCAAGATGGCAAGCCATGTGGTAGGGGTGGAGATACTGCCCGAGGCCGTTGCGGATGCATGGGAGAACGCAAAGGAGAACGGGGTGGAGAACATAAGCTTCGTAGAAGGCGATGTGGGGAAGAGCATAAAGGATTTGGTGGAAAGACATGGGGTTCCGGAAGTCGTCGTTGTCGATCCGCCGAGATCTGGAATGGCTCCGAAAGCGTTGAGAAGGCTTGCTGAGATAGGGCCGAAGAGGATCATATACGTCTCCTGCAACCCGGCATCGCTATCAAGAGATCTTGGAATGCTGGAGGGGATGGGATACGAGGTGGAGGAGATCCAGCCCGTGGATCTATTCCCACATACCTACCACGTCGAGTGCGTAGCGAGGATAGAGAAGGTCGAGGTGTAAGTTAAGCTCGATGGCCAGCGAGAGATCGTCGATAGCCGGTATAAACAGGGATTTGTTCCTCTTCTTCTCCGCCTCCATATCGGTAAGCCTTTCGATGGGCCTGAACACAGGGGTCTTCAATAACTTCGCCGTCGAGGTCATAGGGATAAGGCCTGAGCAATTGGGGGTTCTGGAATCGATAAGGGAGGTCCCAGGCCTCCTCTCCGGCTTCCTCATATCCGCCCTGATGGGGATAAGGGAACCAATCGTTGGCAGCATTTCATTGGCACTCTTAGCCCTTGGAATGGGACTTTACAGCATCGTCGGGAATATACCCCTCCTTATCCTATTCGCCTTCACTTGGAGCTTAGGCCTCCACCTCTGGATGCCCTTATCCTCCTCAATGGCCATATACCTTTCGGATGAAAACGAAAGGGGAAGGATGCTTGGATTGCTTGGAAGCGCCGGGTCGATAGCCTCGATAACGGCCATAGGCTTCGTTTTCCTGTTCGCCAAGGGCCTGGGCTATAGGTCCATCTACTTGATATCCGGCTCCTTAGCCGCCATCGGAGCCCTATCGGCCCTTAGCATATCGAAGAAGGTCGGGGTGACCGAGAAGCCAAAGCTGGTTATAAAGAAAAGGTATTGGTTATACTACCTCCTGACGCTTCTCGAGGGATGCAGGAAACAGATGTTCATAACCTTCGCGGTCTTCGTCCTGGTAAAGGTGTATGGATTCGGGGTAAGGAGTATATCCCTCCTCATGCTCCTCAATGGATTCCTTAACTTCGTCCTCGCCCCAAGGGTGGGAAGGCTTATAGACAGAGTTGGAGAGAGGAAGGTCTTGCTCGCCTCCTATAGCAGCCTGATACTGGTCTTCCTGGGATATGCTCTCATCCACAACCCCTTTGTCCTCTCGTTCCTCTATATCCTCGACAACCTCCTCTTCTTAGGGAGCATCTCCCTCACCACGTATATAGGGAAGATCGCCCCTTTGGAGGAGATAAGGCCAACCCTCTCTATGGGAACGACCATGAACCACGTAGCAGCTGTTGCGATCCCGGTAACCGGCGGATATATATGGAAAGCCCTCGGATATGAGATCATATTCGGGATCGGCTCAGCGATCGTCCTTCTATCCACTATCGCCGCTATTAAGCTCGATCCCCGTCGCGCCCCTACCTCTTAGTTAGAAGCTTTATCTCCTCCTCCTTAAGCGCATCCACCCATATGCAGAACTCATCTATAACCCCGCTGTATCGCTCCATCCACTGATCGTTATCGAATGCGAGGAAGAAGTTCTGTAGACCTCCATCGGTCTGAACGAAATTCGCCTCCGCCCCAGTAGACCCATTTACGTATATCCTATACCTCGATCCATCCCCTACAACGGCTACATGCGCCCATTCGCCGGCTTTTACAAGGCCTGGCTGCGTTTCACACAGAACTGTCCATGTCCCAGAGACGAACCCCCTCCATGAAAGCCTCCCATCTATGTTAACGAACAGCGTATTATGCCCGGATCCCAAGGGCTTCGACCTGAGGATATGTTGCCATTGATCTCCGGAAAGGTCCGGTTTTATCCAAGCAGCTATCGTGAAGGGATTCCTGAAGATATCCCCTCCAAGCGAATCGCTGCCCGGAATAGCGAGGTAACTCCCCTGCTCGAACCTCATCGCCTTATCCCCCTTACCCATCACCCCTTCTACCCACTGGACGCTTCCCGTTGCCTCCCCATTATTCCCCTTTCCAGAGAAATCCTTAACCTTGGTCCCGGTACCTTCGACAAACCTAAGCCATAAGACGAGCTTGTTAAATTTCGGGAGGGTTCTCCCGGATAGCACTACCTCCCCGGCATCCGAGACCTTTCCCCCTTCAACATCTACGTTTATCCTCTTCGGATCGAATCCAGGTGCAGATATCTCAAGCGTATAGCTACCTGGAGGGATCCCTGTTATCGCATACCTTCCCTCCGAGTCCGTCTCAACCTCCAATCCCCCTAACTCCATAACCCTAACCTTTATCCCCTTGTGAACATCCTCTCCCTCTATCTTGGCTACCCCCTCTATCGATCCCGAAAGCTCAAGCACAACCTCCCCTATATTCACTGTCCCCTCAGCACCTACCGTCACCTCAACATCCTTCTTCACATACCCCTCCTTCTCAAAACTCACCTTGTAAACACCCTCAACGAGATCCGTCATCTTGAACGATCCATCTGAACCCGTTGTCGACGATATACCAAGGGCTTCTATTGAGACCGTAACCCCTTCCAGGGGCTTCCCTTCGCTTTTCACAACACCAACTATCGTTGGCCCTGTTGGTGTTGGGGCAACCTCCTCCTTCTTCGCACATCCTGTGGCCATCGCCATGGATAGGATGAGGATCAAGTTCGGAATTGCGAATTGCGAATTTCGAATTGCGAAATTGAAAAGACGTAGCAGCTCCGTGCCGAGGATGCCTGATAGGACAAACGAAATCATGTGTTTGAAGATAATTCCGAAATAATCAATCCTCCTTTCGCAATTTGTTTTTCGCCATTCGCAATTCGCTTTTCGCAATCCCTCATTTCCGAATTCCGGGATTCGATACCTCCTCATGAGAACCACCCCCTGATTTGGGCATGAGGGATGCTAATGCACCTCCAACCGGATTATACCGATAAATCTATCCTCCATGTCAAGCATGCGGGAGGTGCTCTGCGGTTGCATCGCCCCCTGTGGTTGCCCAAAATCATGGGCAGGCACGTTGAACGTTCCAACGTTTAAACGTTCAAACGTTCCAACGTTTATTACACAAGGCCTGCCCCTACAGAACGATGACGCCCTTGATATAGCCTTCCGGACGTTCGCAGGCGAGCTCCAGCGCCTCCTGGACCTTCGTCACATGGTGGCGATGGGTTACGAGCTTATGTAAATCGAAATAGCCTTTCTCAAGCAGTTTGATCGCACGCATCATGTTGTCCACGTTCCTATCAGCCCCTATCATCGGCGCTGTGTTGAGCACCCTTAAACCCCTGGTATGCCATATGCTCATGTTGATAGTCCTTGGATGATGATGCCATGCGAATATAGCAAGCCTCCCACCGGGACGCACAAACTCCCCTGCCATCTCTATCACCTCGGCCGCCCCGGCTGAATCGATGACCAAGTCGAATGGGGTTTTCTTCAGCTCCTCAAGCTCCCTTCTGCCATCATCGGTCCCGACATCGATCGTGCTTGTCGCACCAAACTCATTTGCAAGCTCAAGATTGATATGCTTCACATCCGTCACAACGAGTTCGGAGAGTGGGTATCGCCCAAGCGCTTGCAAATTGAGCAAGCCCATAAAACCGGCACCCATCAGCAAGACCCTATCCCCTGGGGAGATATCGTAGGCATAGAGGGCATTGATGACACATGCAACGGGTTCCGCCAGATAACATGCGGGATCATCCGGGATGATGCTAAACCTTCGCACATGGCTTGCCTTGATGTTCTGGTATGTGTCCCAAGACCAGCATATGACATAATCGCCCTCGGCTATGCCCTTAACTTCCCTCCCGACTTTGACGACCACCCCAATGCCCTCGTGGCCGAGTTTACAGGGCATACGCGATCGTTCCCAGCCTGAGAACAGGCTCACCTCTCCCATACAAATGCCATTAGCGATGCAGCGCACCTGAACCTCGTCCGGCGCCGGTTCGGGCACATCTTCCTCACGCAGTTCGACCTTGCGCTCTGCGACGAGGTAAACGTTGAGCGACTTCATAGTAACCCCTCCCTCCCCCTCTCTTTGGTTCGGTCAAAACCTATCCTATTCACGATCCCCTGCAATCCTCATTGGGTTCGTCCATGCGAGGTTGCCATATGCATCCATGCACTCTATCCGCAGGAAGCGCTCGCTTCCACGCAATGTATAGTGCGCTTCGGTGATAGCGTCGCTGTCGATAGCCGTCCATCTCTCCCCCTTCCCGTTATCTGAGATGAAGGTTATCGTCGCAACCGGGGAGCTCCTAACCCATATTCGGCTATCCTCTATGCGCACATCGTATATCTGAGGCCCTGTGCTCGAGTAGAACATCCCACGCTTGAGGGCGTCTAAGACATCGATCTCCGTTAGCGCCTGGCACTTGACCATCACCCAGGCCCCACAGAGATCCGCAGGTCGATGCTCGTTGAAGTGGAAGTGAGCGTCGTCCACCGCTAAACCCCATACGAAGCGGCCACGCACGAGGAGGTCGTCCCAATGCGTTGTTGAAAACCCTTTTCCTATGCTATAATGGCAAGAGGTATTGAAGATCTCAACAGCGATATAGCCATCTAAGGAGATGATATCGTGAACGGTCAGCTGTGACCAATAAGGGTGGCAGAGTATCACCTCCCCGCCCTGTTCCCGGACTTCGTCGATGAACGACTGCGGCTGGATGTCCTTGCTGGATACATCCTGTGGCTTTGTCCACTCACGTTTTATACCTATGATGACGAAGTGGAAGTTAGTTCCTGCCTCGGAAAGCCCTATGCCCACCTCCTCGCCCGGGATGAGCAACAAGCCATATCGCTCCGCATCGTCGAGAGAGGTCAGCTTGTTATGATCCGTGATGGAGAGGAAATGATAGCCCATCTCTGCGTAGCGCCTGGCCAGCTCGCCCGGCTCCAAGTCGCCATCGCTTCGCCTTGTGTGAGCGTGCAAGTTCCCTTTGAACCAAATGCCATCCGCTTCAAATGGGTTTGGAAAATCGACCTGCATCTACATCCCACCTCCAATCCGCTCTTATAGGCGTCGCCACTTATCCCGATAAAGCCCGATTTGCTCTATTGGGATCGGTTGAAAGCCGGATCCGATGAGGTTCTCCTCAACACGTATATATGGCTTCGCCTTCTCTTCCACGTCCATCCATCGACCTCCCATGCAGATATTGTGCACGATGATATTGCCCTTCGGCGCCGCCGGCTCGTCCTCCAGGATGCCGACGAGTTGCGGATAGCGCTCCTTCCAGGGCGATTGCTTGTAAGGAACCTCCATCAGCCTCTCCTTCATCGTGGTATCAACCGTGCTACTTGCCCAACCCATAGCCCGTGCGTCCACGTGGACAGCCGGCTCGCAATCCACGAAGATGTTGTTCTCAACGATGTTATCCCGTCCACCCCCTATGAACGCCGCATTTGTCACCCGCACGAAGACGTTTCCGAACACAACCGTCCCGCAGAGCATGTCGTCAAGATAGACACCAACAGCCCCTTTCCCCTGAAAGCCTTTGATATCGCAGAACAGATTGAAGCGGATGACCGTCCCACGCCAGGTCCAGTCGCGCCCGCTGTAAACGGCGCCGGCGTCGTTGGACTCAAGGCAAACCCGCTCAATGCGATTGAACTCCATCAGATGATCGTTTCCGCTAAACGCAATTGCCTGATGAGGTGCATCATGGATGAAGTTATGCCGGGCCTTGTTTCCTACCCCGTTCAGCGCAATTGCAGGCCGATACATCCGATGCCATCGAGCGTAATGGTGGATGTGGTTATTCTCGGCAAGGTGAAGCGAAGGGGTCAGCTTCTCGCGGTCGCCACCGTTCATGGCGATACCTCCCTCCCCCATCCCATAGATGTCGCAGCTGATGACGGCGTGGTTCGCCCCTCCCTCTATCCGAACGGCATAGCCGCCGCCATTGCGGATGACACAACCGGCGATTCGGACACCCGTTCCGCCTGTGATCGTCACCACCGTGCCCCGAACCGCCTCCATGACGATCCCTTCCCACAAGACATGGCTTGCTCCCCTTATCGTAAGCAATGTTGGAAGCGCCGAGACGATCGCCTCGCCTTCGTTGATATCCGATGGCGGGTAGAAGTAAAGCATGCCCGTCGCACGGTCGAGATACCACTCGCCGGGGGAATCCAACTCGGCGAGGATATTATAGGCATAGAACCACTGCCCTTTTCGATACCCGTAATGGTGATATGGCGGTTCCACCTCCATGATGCGCTTTTCCGGATCGATGGATTTGAGCCGATGCCGCTGATCGCTCCAATCCCAAAACCAATAGCCGTGTAACCAAGCGTCTTTTTCCCCAATCCATCGCCTCGGCCTATCGCCTTCATAGTAAAACCTTCCGACCTTACTGCCTTTTATGCCGTGAATCTGATGGCCGTCATACTCGACGATATCGGCGATATTCATAAATCCCTCATTTGGATAGCGAGCCAAGGTCATCGGCATGTCGTTGAAAAACAACTCCAGCCCGCCACCTGCGGGCGAACCGAACTCCACGATTCCCAACGCCTTCAGGTCGGCCTGCCAGATCTTATCCCGAACGTCCTCCTCGAGGCGGCTTAGGACCGAGGTATCGGCAACCTTTCTCCAACCCGTCACCCGTTTTCCGCCCATCAGCCTCGCCTTCCCCCCTTCGCAGGCCCTGTAGACGATGGGCGCATCGGGCAAGCCCGAATCCTCTTCGTTTAGCTCCAGAGGACGGGTCAGCTCGTAAACACCGCTTTGTAGCTCCACGATAACCCCGCCTTTCGGGAACAAGCCCTGCCGCTTCAGCTCGCGTATCGCATCCCGTGCCCGTTCGATGGTAGCAAAGGGGCCATCCGTGCGGTTTACATTCGGAGCAGGCAGCCTCCCACTCCATGCATCGTTGCCATCGGGAGCTACGTATAACCGCAGCGGCTGTGCCGTGCATACCGCTGTCAAATATGGCTGGATTTCAACGAAATTCAAAGCCAGTTCCTGACCGATCGGCCCCCCAGCTTCTTCCTCGGACTTCCAATCGGAAATGACCAGTTTGGCCACATCGCCTTTCGGCCTGAAGAGGAACCAGTGGAAGTTGAGGGAGTGCCCTTGGACGGTGCGCGTCGACGTGATAGCCCGAAAGGATTTGAGGACCTCAGCGCCCTCGATCCTGACGGAGATGGCATGGGGCTCCTTATCCTCTCCCTTTCCTAAAACGGCCCGGTAGTCCGAGGTAACGAACTTCAGCGAGTAAAGCCTATCGGGCTCAAGCCCCTTGATCTCCTGCCATACGATGTTGGGGGCCTTATCGCTCCTCTTGAGGAGGAGGAAACTATCCCCTCGATCGACCTTAGGCCACCTCCCTTGAATCCACCCGTAGCCGCCGATCTTCCCCGGCTTCACGCTCCCCTCCTCCGCAGGCCTTGCTTCCCAGCCTTCAAGTCCCAACTCGAAGTCAGGGTTATAGATGAAATCCGTCCGATAGCGGAACCCAAATCGCTTGGAAAGCAGATCCGTCCGGCCCTCGAGGCAGTAATGGCGGTAGAGCAAGCCCAACCACCTCACCGTCTCCTCGTCCATGTAGCCCGAAGTCCAGCCCATGATCCCGTAAACCCCCTTGAAAACCGGATCGGTGGCCAAATGATTCAATTGCATGTCCAGGAAAACCTTGAAGTCTACGTTCGGGAAATGGCTCAAACTGAGGGGGAAGCAGGAGAAAACGCCGAGACAGACGATTAGATGCTTCTGGAAGCCGGGGACCGCTTCAGCCCATGCCGCCACCGCATCTCCCAAGGAGCGGCGAATGGCGGATTCCGCTTCCTCCTCCGTGGCTTGCTCCGGGATGTAGCGTTCCCAAGCTAATTTAAACCCTTGCTTTATAACGGCCTCCACGAACTCCCTGCCGGCTTCCGTAGTATAGAACCACCGGCCGGACGTCCCAAGATAGGGGAAAAACAGCTTGCCGGGGAAATCGGTGGCCAGCTTTCGAATCGCTTCCGTCCACGCAGGGTAGTTGGCCCTGCCATCGAGGAACTCGTCCACGATGACTCCGTCCAGCTCGGGATCCCTGAAGCCTGGGCTTTGCGCCCAGTATTTATAAGCCTCCTCACAGGAGATGGTTGGCTTTTCCCCCCTCGCTTCCAAACCGGGAACGCCGCATTCTACGAGCCACCTCCTGCCCGTGGCCTTCCACTGTGCTACAAATGGCTTCTGCGCTTCGGCCCCTGTCCCGATGATCGTCGTCACATAGGGGAAGACATAGCGTTCGAGAAAAGGCCGGTCGTAAGGCCCAAAAGGGCGAATCCACGGATCGTAGCCGAATTTGGCGTAGAGGATCTCCGGAATCGCCCTCACGATGAGCTGTCCAAGCTTGCTCCCGGCTCCACAGACAACCTTGAGGCCGTGTATCCCTCCGCTGAGGAGCCTGAAGGCATCCTGCGTGGAAGGCATCTCGTCGCTGTAGGCGATGATCCTCTCGCCGTCAAGCCATATCTCTGCCTTGCCGCCTTCGACCGTCGAGCGCAGGAGGATCCAGCCATCCCTTGGATTGGCGAATTCGAACTCGAGCGTTCCGCCCCTCTTCGGCGAAACACATAAAAGCTCGGTCACAAAATTATTCAGCTCCTTTGGAGCCGGAGCAGCCGAAAGAAGCGCTAAAATTAAGGACGCCATTCCCCTTAATCACTCCCTTCTTCAAAACATACCCCGATCCGTGTGTTGCCGACGATGATCCGGTGAAAACGCAGGTCCGTTGAGCTTCGGCTCAATGGCGGCAAGGGTTGAGGCGATGTTCGCCTCGTCATTTCGAGCATCTCAAGCAAAAACCCTTGTGATACCTCCCCAAAATCCTTCGCACGCACCCAGCCCCCGCCTTGAACCATCCTGAAGGCCTGTATCGAGGCGCACCTTGCCTTCCGCGATCTATCGAGCAGGAGGTCCGAATCGCCGTCGCCACCACATCCTAAAAGGAGGACGGCCGTGCCCGTCCCTTCGCCCTTTATAACCGCCTTTGCCCTTCTTGCCTCGCCCGGTTCGGTGACGAAGTTCGTCCCAACGAAAACCACCTTGCCTTTAAACCCATCGATCTCAACCACCGGCACCTCGATCGGTTTCACCGGCGTCGCCACCCTTGCACCGTGCATGGTGAACTCGCCGCTGCCCCTCAAAAGCATGAAGCGTGGATGTTCCCCGGTTTCATACCAGATATCGCGCACAAGCAGGCTCCCGTTGCCGTCGACCTCATAGCTGAGCTCGTTATTGGAGGAAGCGCCGCAGAAGATGGAAGCCTTTGAGCCAACGACCTTTATCGCCAACTTGCAGCTTCCATGGTTGATGTTGAAAAAGCTCACCTCGGCCCTCCTCAGAGGCCCGATCGATAAGCCGGTTTGCGCGGAAACGACGTTCAGCTGATCTGCGATCACCCTCGCCTTCTCCTGATCGCAACCTTCCACCTTTATGCCATCGGCTCTTTTCGAGCCATCGATTGCGAATCCGGAAAGCCTTGCGTGAGTTGGACCAAGGATGCGGATAACCGGTCCATCCCCATCCCCTATCCAGCGTAGAACCGTCCCCTTTCCATCGCCACCTCCATCGCCCACCAATCGCAGGTCGCAGCCCTTGGGGATGGTTAGCGTCCTCCCGATGTTGTGGATACCGGCAGGTAAATGCACGATGGGCTTTTCCCCAACCAAATTCGCCGCCTTCTCAATCGCCCTTTGTATTTCCTCGGCACCGCATCCGGGGGTCAGTTCGATCACGGGCGACTTCTCAAGAGACGGTATATTTGGCAATTCCGGCGTTAGCATCTTTATTTCCTCGTAATTCGCCAACCTGTCGCCGGCCATCAGGGATTCCTTCCCGCAAAGGATCGCTTCCTTCGCCGTGAACGTATTGCCGATGGAAAGCAGGGCGGCATCGGGACGAATCCGGACGGCTGGGGAAAACCTCGCCCGAAACACGTTGTCGATGAGGAAGACAGGACCGAGGTTCCCAACCTCAACGGCGACATCCTTTGTATCGGCCACGAAGTTGCCCTGAAGCGTCACAAAGCCGCATGCATCAAGCCGTCCCGCCCTGAAAAACGAGCGTGAGCCGGAGGAGAGGTTGTTGCGAATCGAGAAATAGCCAGCATGCCCCATGCTCATGTCGGATTCGGTGGAGTTACGGAATATGCTCTCGTAAACATGATAGTTTCCGGCCCCGAAGGCATTTGTAACCCCTATCCTGCAGTCCTCGAAGACGCAATGCCAGATGAACCAGTCCAATGAGTTCCAGTTTTGGATGCTGATGCCGGCCTGGGAACAACGAACGAAGTAGCATCTTGCCACAACGGTCTCGGCGATCCCCATCGTGTTAAGGCGTCCGGCTTCGATGCCGAAGCCGAGATCGCGAAAGACCATGTCCGTGAACTCGTTATATGTGGCGAAGAGGGGACCACAAAGGATGGCGGTTCTTGCCTTTTTAGATCCATCGAGCGTCAACCGGCACATTCGCGAATACCATGCGCCATAGTGCACCATCACACCGTCTTCCTCCCCATCCCACTTGATTATCGTTTTCTCGGGGTGCTCACCTACAATGGCGATATGCTGTGATTCGCCGTGAGCCTCACGAACGACCTTCAAACCCTTTGTGATGCGGTAAACACCCGAAGGGATGAAGAGCACGACGGATTTCGGTGTTTGTGAACGTTCTGCATCGAGTGCCTTCTGAAGCGCTTCTGTGTCATCGGAAACCCCATCGCCCTTTGCGCCGAAATCCCTCTTCACATCGAGCCAGCTTGCGAAAGGGCCGTAGAATTCGGCATCGTTCATCGGCTTCCCCGCCATGGCCTTCTCGGCAGCCAGCGCATTTACGGAGGGTCCAAAGAAGCGGATCGCAAGGGCAACTGCCATAACGCGGATTGCAATGTATCTGGGCGTATAACTTCACCTCCGACGCAATTGGTGAATTTCGGATTTCGGAATTCGGATTCGTGATACGATGATAGCACGAAAGGGAAAGCCTGTCAAGGATGGAATGACCGACTTGGTGACTGCGTCGCCCACAAGGTAACCACCCCCTAAAGGGAATTCAGTTGAAAAATTGTAGGGGCAACCCCCTGTGGTTGCCCAAAAACAGGGCAGGCACGGGGGCCTGCCCCTACAAAGGATATCGAATTGCGAAATGCGGATTGCGAAAAGACGGGTCACCATTTCTCATTTTCGCAATTCGCCCTTCGCCTTTCGCAATTTCTCTATTGGGGGTTGCCCAAAAACAGGGCAGGCACGGGGGCCTGCCCCTACAAAGGATATCGAATTGCGAAATGCGAATTGCGGATTGCGAAAAGACGGGTCACCATTTCTCATTTTCGCAATTCGCCTTCCGCCTTTCGCAATTTCTCTATTGTGTTGCCTCCCTTGACATGCTTCTATTCTGGCGCTATAATGATAGCAAGAAAAGGGATATGTAGTTAACTGCATAACCCACAGGGGGTTGCTCCTCGGAATACCGGGATATTCCAGGGTTCGGTCGGTTATACTGGAGGACGAACCCTTGGAGGGGAAGATAGGCCACTTGATGGCACAGATCGAGGAGGAACGAGATATGACGTTTGAGGAGCTCTTGAAAGCGAAGCGGGAGGAAATCTTGCGGGTGTGTGCCAAATACGGTGCCCGTAACGTGCGCGTCTTCGGCTCGGTTGCCCGTGGGGAGGCGGACGAACAAAGCGATATCGATTTCCTCGTCGAACTTGAACCAGGCAGAACCCTTTTTGACCTGGGCGGTCTCCAATACGATTTGGAGCAGCTCCTTGGGTGCCGGGTAGATGTGATCACGGAACGCGGTCTCAAGCCTCGTATCCGAGAACGTGTGCTTCGAGAAGCAATGCCGCTATGAGAGACCCCAAGGAAAGGCTGCAAGACATCTTGGAAGCGATCGCCGCCATTGACCGATACCGCGATCGCGACAGAAGCGCCTTCGAGCAAGACGAAATGCTCCAAGTATGGTTTGTTCGGCACTTGCAGATTATCGGTGAAGCCGCGCGCATGCTACCCGAGGAAATCAGAAACCTGGCACCCGAGATCCCTTGGCACAAGATTATCGGCATGCGCAATATCCTCGTGCACGGCTATTTTACGATCGACTTGGATGTTGTCTGGGATGCTGTGCAAGGAGATGTTCCACTGCTCAAGCCCGCAGTGGAAGCGTTGCTAAAGAAACTGGAGGAGCAGAGCTATGGCGGGTGAAGCACAGCTCGGAGAAGTGGCTGAAATCATTATGGATCAATCCCCGGGGACATTTTGGTAAGCGTGCGCGCCGATTGGTCGCGTCAACGTAGCGGACCGGAGATGCGCTATCGGCCGCGGATTGGCCATCATCCGACCCAAGACGCCGGAAGATGGTGCGTCTGCCTGAAAAAGCTGATTGTTTTCTGTTTTTGAAAAGGCCGCAGGAGAAAAACAAGACCGTATCGAGGCCTTGGGTGCGGAATCCAGCACCCTCGCCGCCCTACGCGATGCGCTCTTGTCCAAGCTCATTCGCGGGGAGATCCGGGTAAAGGACGCAGAGCGGTTCGTTGAAGATTTGGGAGGTGGAAAGCGATGATAAAGAAAATCACGATCGAGAACTTCCGTTCGATTGAACATGCAGAGGTTGAACTGGCGCCCCTTGTTGTCTTGTACGGGCCCACCGCATCGGGCAAATCGAGCTTATTATATGCTTTGCTTCTTTTGAAGAACTTCATCGCTAACCCTAACCGGCCGGCAGATGGATACTTTCACATGGGCTTCATGGATCTGGGCGGATTTGACCAATGCGTGTTCAACCACGAGGGCTCACGCAAGGTTACCGTAGGCATTAGCTTCGAGGAAAAGGAAGGACAACCCACATCCTACAAGCTCTCCTTCTCCAAGGACAGGGGAACGATCTACCAGAAATGGGGAGATCTCGTTTTGGAGCATGAAATTCCTATTCCATACGGTCTAAATCAAACATTCTCGTTTAGTTATTCGGAAGCCAATGAAGAATACACGATTAACTGGAACGGGATATCCTGTTCTGTTTCTCTCCAAAATCCGACACCGTCAACACAGCAGAGGGCCCGCGAGATCGCAGAGTCCATCAATGCGGTCGTGGAAAAGATCAAGGCGATTGATGTCGTGCCACATCGGCGAGGTTTCTTCAAGCCGAATTACACGAGCGTTCCTGTCTCTCCAACCCCAACGGCAGAGGACGAAGTAGCCTCTCTTATCATCAATGATCCAAATCTTGCGCCAAGGATCTCCGTCTATGCTGAAGAGATCTTCGGACGCGACTTCCGCCTATATACGCCTCCAGGAACGGCGATCGTGTTCTTTCAGACAACAGAGAAAAAATCGAAAACGCCGGGGCTACTGGTTAACGACGGCTTCGGTGTCAACCAAGTCATTTATCTCTTAGCCAAGCTGTTGCGTTCCGATGCGCGGACTCTTCTCATCGAGGAACCCGAAGTTCATCTTCATCCGACTACCCTTCGAAAGTTCGCCAGGCAGCTGTGCACAATTGTACAGGAGGAAGGGAAGCAGATCATCCTCACAACCCATAGCGAGCCGTTCGTAAGCTCGCTTCTTGTTGCCGTCGCCGAGGGCAAGCTTTCTCCCGACGAAATAAACTGCTACCTTTGCTTAAAGGAGGGGCGAAAGACTGTCTTTAATGCACAGAAGGTTCAGAAGAACGGTCAGATCGAAGGCGGACTCATGACTTTTATCGAAACTGAGCTTGAAGATCTTCAGAAGTTTCTCGGCATTAGCGGGCAACAGCGATGAAGCGACTTGTATTCGATGAATGGGTCTGGGCGGATCTAAACGGCGAGAATGGAGAGGAGGCTCAGCGTGAGACGCTCTGGTTGCTACAGCGTGTGCTTGAGAAATGCGATCAGCTGGTGACTGTGCGGGGAAGCCCGTTCCTCAACTGTGCCGCGAGCAGGGACTGCCTGAACCAGAGTTTTATGCCGATGCTACCCAGTTCCGCGTGCGCTTCCTCAAAGATCCGTACACCCCTGAACGGCTGAGGCAGATGGGGCTGAACGAGCGGCAAATCCGGGCGGTGGTGTATGTAAAAGAGCGCGGCAGCATCACCAATAGGGAGTATCAGCGGCTGACAGGCGCTTCCAAGTCCACTGCCGCTCGCGATTTGGAAAACTTGAATATGAGAGGCATACTGGAGAGGCACGGCATCACGGGGCGAGGCACTCAATACACCCTCAAGGGATCGAGAACGGCTCAAAGGGATTGCAAACGGGACATGAAGGGGACACAAAGGGGATAAAGGAGCCATAAATAGAACACCTTCTCACCAGGGGTTAACGTAATGGTCACCTCATTCCCATCCTCATCCTTGAACTTCGGATCGTTGGATACGTTCAACCTGCAGACGAAATCTGGTAGTCTCTGCATTCGGAAGGTAGATCGTAACCATTCCCGTTGTCCTTGTAGGGGCAGGCCCCCGTGCCTGCCCCGATTTTGGGCAACCACAGGGGGTTGCCCCTACAAGAGATTCTCCGTGCTCAAATGCCTTGTGGGTAACGCAGTCACTAAGTCGGCTATCCCATCTTTTCAACTCCGAAATCCGATAAATTAGCCGTTTGTTTGAAGATGTCACCGATCGAACCGAAGCAACCTCAATAAGCAAGGGATGTTTACTTTGGCAACACGTAAACCCGCCCGTTGATCTCCCGCGCTGCCTCGGCCAGCTCCCAGTGCGGATGATCGACGATCGAAACGAAACCGATATCGTAGTTTTCGCCGTCAAACCTGCCGGTCAGCGGCTGGTCAACATACTGGAACCAGTGACACCCGACGAAGGCGGGCAGCTTCCAGACGCTATGCAAGTAAGCTCGGTAGGCTTTATCCCGCTCCTTCTGGCTGGCAACCGGGATAAGGCCTCCGTGAAACATGCCTCTGTCAAGCGCACCGAAGTGGAACTCGCCGACGACCTCCATCGGACGAGGGGCAAAGCGGCAGCCAAGGTAAAGCTGGTTGGGCGCATGCTTCTTGAGGGCATCCCGAACGGCCGAAAAGTAGCGACGAGCGAAATGGACCAGGAACTCGCTTAAGTCGGCGATGCAAGCATCCGTCATCTGCGCCGGCAACTCGATAGGCCTCGATAGCAACTCTTCCCACGACGACAAATTCGCTTTCCAAGCGATGTTAAGTTTCGCTATATCGCCATACTTCCCTCGCAACAGCCGGACGAATTCGCGCTTTGCGGGCAGGTTCCCGTCGCCTGCCAGAACCCTTCTGGGCAAATCGTAATGGCCTGCAGGGTCATCTCCCCAACCACCCCAGGACAATTCGTTGTCCACGAAGTAACCGATACACCAGGGATCGTCCTTCCAATCGCGAACGGCATTTGCAACCGCCCTTTCTACAACTTCAGGGAATCGCTCATCAAAGACATCGGGCATAGGAGTCCATGCCGTTGGGAAGTAGGTCGGAGTAAATTACGATCCGGCTGCGGCTGACTGCGTCGCCCACGCGGAATCGAAAAGACTGGGTAACTCCGCATTTCACCTTTCGCCATTCGCCTTTCGCAATTTCTCTATCGGTGTTTGCCCAAAAAACCAGGGCAGGCACGGGGGCCTGCCTCTGCGAGGATGGTTACGATCTACCTTCCGAATGCACTCGCCGGAGTTGCTTGAAAAGCTATCGATGCTCTGGTATAATACTTAGCAGACAAAAGGAGGGTATGTCGAACCAAACCCCGATGATCCCGATAGAGGTGATTATAAGGTGAGGATAGGAATCGTTGGAGGAGGTCCATCTGGATCCTTCTTCGCCATCTCAGCCCTTTCCATCCCCTCGTCCACGGGATCCAAGCCGGAGATCGTCATATTCGAGAGGAAGGATTTCTCGAAGCCAGGGCCGGCCGGTTGCAACATGTGCGCTGGGATCCTCTCGGCAAGGACCGTTAACGGGATAAAGGCCCTTGGGCTCAGGATACCGGAGGACGTCATAAGGGCGAGGATAGACCGGTATATACTATGCTTCCAAGGGATAAGGGTCGTCATGGAAAAGCCCAACGAGAAGGAGGAGATACTCAGCATCTATCGAGGAGGGGGACCATTTAGGGGGGATGCGAAGGGGATAAAATCCTTCGATCAGTTCCTCATCGACGAGGCGATAGGGAGAGGGGCGGTTCTTATAAGGGAAACGGTAAGGGAGATAGAGGTGACGAGATCCGAGGCGTTCATTAGGACGAGCAACGGGAGTTGGAAATTCGATCTCGTGGTTTATGCAGGAGGTGTTAACGGGGAACTCCCCAAGATAAAGGGCCATAGATATATCCCTCCGAAAACCGAGAGGATGATCCAGGACGAGTTCCGAAACCCATCCTTCTCCTGTTCCTGCAATCCATGGAATTCGTCCGTTCACATCTTCTTCAAAGGGATCAAGGGGCTTATATTCGCAGGATTCGTTCCGAAGGGCCCGTATATTAACCTATCGATCCCCGGCCACGGGCTAAAGGAAGGAAGCGTGGATAAGTTCCTCGATCTCGAGGTAGTAGGTAGGCTTGTCGAGGACAGGACGAGGCTTTGCGGATGCCGGCCAAAGGCTGTCGTGTCCATGGCGGAAGGATTTTATGGGGATAGGTTCGTGGCGATAGGGGATGCGTGCGTCTCGAGGCTTTACAAGGACGGGATAGGTTCTGCGCTTTCCCTTGCGACCAAGGCTGCGGAAACGGCCATCCTCCATGGCATAAAGGCAAGGGATTTCGAGGCCCACTACGCCCCCCTTTGCAAGCGGATAGATAGGGATAACAAGTATGGGAGGAGCATGTTCAGGACGTGGAGGATAATGAAGGGATGCCCGTTTCTTATCCGGGCCGCCATAAGGATCCTCGATATGGAGAGCAAAGTGCCATGGGAGGACAGGATCTTAGGGAGGGTAATATGGGGGCTGCTGACGGGCGAGGAGAGCTATGAGAGGATCCATGGGCTTTTCAGAAGCGGCGATTTCCAGAAGGTCCTTTGGGCAAACGCCGTCCTCGAGATCGTCCGGCCATCTCGCCCATCCCCTACCGTGATGCTGAGGCGATAGGGGGGCTATGGTGGAGAAGGTGATAGTGGTTGGAGGAGGGCCGGGGGGAGTATCATGCGCCATGAAGCTCCTGAGGATGGCGAGGGAGATGGGGAGGGAGATCCATGTATCCTTATACGAGGGGAAGAGGTTCGTGGGGGAGATACATCACAACCAGTGTGTCGGCATCCTCTCCCCTCCCATAAGGGAGATCATGGAAGGGCTTGGGATCCCGTTCCCCGCCGATCTCGTCCAGAGGGAGATAACGGGATACGTATTGCATTCCCGTTCGGAGACGATAACGCTGGATGAGGAAGGCGAGGTATCATATGCCATTAGAAGGGTGGCATTCGACGAATACATGCTTTCCGTTGCCAGAAAAGAGGGGGTGGAAGTCATCGAGGCAAGGGTTACGGATGTGGAGATCCATCCGGACAGGGTTGAGGTCTTCAGCGAGAGCGAATCGAGGGAGGCATCCGTCCTCGTCGGGGCATTTGGAATGGATGACGGATCGGCGGCCTTCATGATGAGGGCATCGAGATACAGGAGGCCTGGCTTCCTGACGAGCATAGTCACAAAAGTCCACCCGCCGGAAAGATTTATGGAAGATTTCGGGAACAGGATCCATGTCTTCCTAATACCGATACGGGGCGTGGAGTTCGGCGCTATAACGCCTAAGGGAAACCATCTCACCATAAACATAGCTGGGAGGGACGTGACCTCATCGCATATGTGGGCCTTCCTGAGGGACCCGAGGGTTAGGGAGGTCCTGGGGCCTGTGGACCTCGAACATCCCTCAAATCCCAAGGACATGCATTTTTTCAAGAGCAGGTTTCCTATGGGGACGGCAGACGGCTTCTTCGGGAATAGATACGTCCTTATAGGAGATGCGGCCGGATTGGTCCGGCCCTTCAAGGGGAAGGGGGTAAATGGGGCGTGTATCTCCGGATCCTGGGCGGCGGAGGCAATTATGACGGCAGGCATATCTTACGAGGCTTTCAAGGACCATTATCTGCCGAGATGTTCGTATATAATCTCGGACCTCCCCTTCGGCAGGTTCCTCAGATGGGCTACGATCCTCTCCAAGGAGACGGGGATAATGGACATGGTGGTTGGGAAGGCCAGGATCGACCGGAGGTGGAGGGAGGCCATCTATCAAGCCATTTCCGCGAACAAGATGTATAGGGAGATACTGCTGGACACGATAGGATTGGATAACATGATAAAGTTCGCGGCATCGATCCCACTTCAGCTTCTCCTCGGGCTTATCATGGGATAGGGAGGTATAGGGATGTTCCTCTATGAGGATAAAGGATCCTTCATCCATCGCCTCGATCCATCCGTTAAGCTCATATCCCTCTTGCTCCTCTTCTGCCAGCCGCTTCTATCCTCCGATCCCTTATACCTCCTCGGATCCGTCGCCATGGCCTTCCTCCTCGGGCTCGTTGGGAAGTCGCTCTCGGTATTCTTCAGGATGAAGGGCCTCCTCATCTCCCTCTTCCTCGCCAGCACCGTCCTATGGTCTATATTCCATCAGGGCGGTGGATATACAGATCGGCTCCTTCACGGGGTAGCCATGGGGCTTAGGATATGTAGCCTTATCATGTTCGGGATCGTATTCCTGGCTACGACGAGGGTCGAGGAGACCGTGTTCGGATTGGAAAGGCTTGGGCTTCCATATAGGGTTGGGTTCGTCCTATCGATGGCCATAAGGCTCCTCCCGACCTTCTCATCCACCGGATCCGAGATAGTGGAGGCTCAGAGGGCAAGGGGATACGATCCTTTCTCGGGCGGGCTCATATCGAGGATAAGGAAGTCCATACCCCTTATAGCCCCGATCTTCCTCTATGCGTTGAGGAGGGCCGATCAGATCTCGATAGCATTGGAAGTCAGGGGCTTCGGATCGAAGAAGAGGACGAGATACCTGGAGGGGAAGATCGGGGCTTCGGATATATTCGGCCTTTTGGCCGTGATCGCCTTCCTCGCCTTGTCCTTCATGGCAAGGCGTTGAATCCAGAAAGGAGGGAGAAGGGATGATAAGCCGTAGGAGATTTCTGGGGTTAAGCTCGGCGGGATTGGCCATTGGGATAGCGTCGTCCTTAAGGGCCGAGCAGGTGAGGAACCTCGGGGTTGGTTTCATAGGTGTAGGTGGGAGGGGGACCGATCTATTGAGGACCACCCTCTCGCTCCCGGGGATAGAGGTTATCGCGATATGCGACGTCAACCCGAACAACCTCGAGAGGGCCTTATCCATAGTGGAGAAGGTGCAAGGGAAACGTCCCGACGCTTATGGAAAAGATCCATTCCATTACAGGGAGCTTCTTAAGCGCGATGATCTGGAATGCGTCGTCATAGCAACCCCCTGCAACTGGCATGGGGTCATGTATGTCGATTGCCTCGAGGCCGAGAAACACGTCTACGGCGAGAAGCCGATGGCGATAACGGTGCGAGAGATAGAGATGATAGAGGAAGCCAGGAGGAGGCACGAAAACGTGGTGGTGCAGATAGGGTTTCAATGGGGTGCCAGCAAGGAAAGGGCCGATATAATCGAGAAGATCAGGAAGGGGGTTATAGGGGAGCTAATAGAGGGGCGTTTCTACCGCCATAATGGATGGGGCAGCCTGGGAAGATGGTTCAACAAGCGCGAGCTCTCGGGGGATTGGATGCTGGAACAGGCCGTGCACGAGTTCAACCTCCTCTGGTGGGTCACGAGGAAACACCCGACAGCGGCCTATGCGGTCGGGCGTCGGAACATAATGGAGCCAGATAACCCGCAGCGAAACGTTACGGATTTCTACACGGCCATATTGGAATATCCCGGCGGATTCACGGTGCACTACACCCATGGCTGGATAAGCCCACAGGGATATACGGGGATGAGCTGTCGGGTCATAGGGACGAAGGGAGGGGCGGATCTCCTCGACTGCACAATACAGCCACTTGGACAACAAGAAAGGATAAAGGGCGAAGGGCCTGGGGGAGATACCAAGGAACATCTTCAGAACTTCTTCGATGCGGTCAGGGCCGGGAATCCGAAGATGGTCAACTGCGGCATAGAGAACGGGGCTGCGGCATCATATGTAGGGCTCCTAATCAGGAAATCGCTGGACGAAAGGCGTCGTGTAACGTTCGAGGAGATGATCGAGGACAAAGGAGAGATGCCGCCTTTGGTGGTGGAATAAAAGGGTGATGCGAGGTCCTACCTCCTCCTGACCTCGTGCCCTCCAAACTCCTTCCTAAGCGCCGCTATGAGCTTTGCGGCAAAGGAGTCCTCTTGCCTCGACCTGAACCTCGCATAAAGGGAACCGGATATGACGTTGAGGGGAATCCCAAGCTCTAAGGACTCCATGACGGTCCACCTCCCCTCCCCCGAGTCCTCGACCCACCCTCTTATCCCGGAGAGCTCCGGGTCCTCGGACAGGACCCTCGAGATCAGCTCGAGCAACCAGGACCTTATGACGCTCCCCCTTATCCAGAGATCCGCTATCTTCTTAAGATCGAATCCGAACTCCTCCTTCGCCCTGAGGAGCTCAAACCCCTCGCCATATGCCTGCATGATCCCGTATTCTATCCCGTTATGGACCATCTTCACGAAATGACCGGCGCCACTTGGACCCACATATGCGTAGCCATCCGGCTGTGAAAGGGACCTGAACACAGGCTCGAGATACCTGTAGGCTTCCTCGTCCCCGCCTACCATAAGGCAATATCCTATATCCCCTCCCCATATCCCTCCGCTTACGCCGACGTCCAGGAACTTTATCCCCCTTTCCCCGAGCTCCTTCGCCCTCCTCATAGAGTCCTTGTAATACGAGTTCCCGCCATCTACTAAGATATCCCCCGGAGATAGATAGGGCAGGATCCCGTCTATCACGAGATCTACAGCCTCCCCGGCCGGGACCATCATCCATGCTACCCTCGGCTTTGGAAGCTTCCTCGCGAGCTCTTCAAGGGAATACGCCCCCTCTCCCCCCTTCTCGACAAACGAATCCACAACCTCCTTCCTCCTCCCATATCCAACAACCCTATGTCCACCTGAAAGAAGCCTCCTGGCCATGTTAGCCCCCATCTTCCCAAGGCCTATCATCCCGAGATCCACATACATCCCCCCTTTCCATTATCGTTAAGAGATCCAATTCCTCCTGTAGAAAATGGAGAGGAGGACGAAGGTTATTATGTCGAACCCCATTAGGTATGAAAGGAAGGGGACTACGCTCATGGCGAGATCGGAAGACCAGGAGATGCATACGAGGAGATGATAGCTCGGGATATACCTGACTACGGAGGAGATCGGGCTCTCGGTCCCTGCGAAAACCGGCAATATCAGGAAAAGGACCAGGACTATCGACGTCCAAAACTTCCCCCTCGACTGGTCGGGGATGAGGATCCCCATCAGGAGCCCTATCTCGACGAAGCCCAGGGTCCCAACTATCATCCCAAGGACAACCTGGGGCCAGCTGACATCGGCGCCGACCAGTGATGCGAGCGCTATAACGGAGATCCCACCGATAAGGGACGACGCCATCCCGAACAACCCCTTTCCAAGGAGGAAATCGAACTTCGAGGCCGGTGATACGAGCACGGCATCCAGCGTTCTCTTCTCCTTCTCCTCCGCTATGGATAGGGGCAATACCGAAAGCGACATGACCATTATAGCCATGAACCCCCAGAAAGGTATCAATTCCCTCGCCGAGGAGATGCTCGGAAAGCCAAATACGTAAAGCAAACCCATGAGGATCGGGAGGAAGAAGGCGAAGATAAAACCCTTGCTCCTCAACGAATCAACGACCTCTTTCTTCCATATGACTATTGATATATCGAGCCTCAAAGGACCTCCCCCCTCGTCAGATGCATGAAGACGTCCTCCAAGCTCGAAGAGGTCGTGGATATCCTCACCACCTTCCCTCGTTTCAGAAAGGAGGCGACGATATCCGGAGCTTCTGGATCGTCGAGATCCACATCGGCATGGGAGCCATCCGACAGCTCGAGATGTATCGTCCTTTTTATCGGCAGGTTCCCTATCAGCGAGGAAGGGGTTCCAACGGCTATTATCTTCCCCTTGTTTATGAACGCGACCCTGTCGCAAAGCTGTTCCGCCTCTTCCATGTAATGCGTTGTCAGGAAAACCGTTACCCCCATCCCCTTCATCCTCTTTATCCTCTCCCTTATGGCGAAAGCCCCAGGGACATCGAGTCCGAGGGTGGGCTCGTCGAGGAAGAGGATCTTAGGTCCGTGCATGATAGCCCTTGCAAGCATGACCCTCCTTCTCATGCCATGGGACAAGGCCCTGACCTTGCTCCCCTCCTCCCCCTCCAGATCCATCTCGGCTATGACCTCGTCTATCCTCCCCTTTGGGACCCCGTAGAACTTGCCGAACAACTCCAGGTTTTCCCTGACGGATAGCCTTTCGTAAAGGTTCTCGTTTTCGAACACAACCCCTATCATCCCTTTGACCTTCCCATAGTCATGCCAGGGCCTGAAGCCGGCTATCAGGACATCGCCAGATGTCGGAGTGAGAAGGCCAACCATTATCCTTATGGTCGTCGTCTTGCCGGCGCCGTTGGGCCCGAGGAATCCGAATATCTCCCCCTCCACGACCTCGAAGCTTATGCCATCGAGGGCCCTATGCCCGTCATACTCCTTAACAAGATCCCTAACCTCTATTATCGAAGCCCCTGTATCTCCTCCCATATCCTCCTTGCCCGATCTTCGGTCCGGCTTATATCCCCAGAATTGTCTATTATATAATCCGCAAGGGCCTTCTTCCTCTCCAAAGGCATTTGATACCTTTCCCTCTTCCTCATCTCCTCCACGGATAACCCCTTCTTCAGGAGGCGCTCCTCCCTCTCCTTATCCTCGCAATAAACGAGTATCAGCTTGTCATAGCTCGAGAACCTCGCCTCGACGAGTATAGCGCCGTCCACGACGACGACGGCATCGGGGTCCCTCTCCCTTATCCCCTCTATCCTCCTCGATATCTCATCCCCCATCTCCGGATGCATTATGAGGTTCAGGATTTTGAGCTTTATAGGATCGGAGAAGACGATATCCGCCAACCTCTTCCTATCTATCTCCCCGCCTTCCCCCAAGAGGCCTTCCCCGAACCTGGCAAGGATCTTATGCCATACACCCGTTCCTGGGGAGAGGAGCTCGTGGCCAACCTTGTCGGCATCTATGACGTAAGCCCCAAACCCTTGGAAGATCCGGGCAACCGTGCTCTTTCCGGATCCGGGAAGGCCAACTATTCCGACGACAACCATGAGGGCCGGAAGGTTAAGAACCCCTGATGAACCAGAGGATAAGCATTGTGGAGCCGATTATAAGCCTATACCAGACGAAGGGCTTGAACGTCCTCCTCCTAAGGTGGGACAGGAGATACCTTATACAAAGGTATCCGAAGACAAAGGAGGAGAAGAACCCGACCAGAAGTGCGAAGGGGCCTCCGTTAACCCCCTTCTCGATAACCTTTAGAAACTCGAAGAGACCTGCGCCGGCTATTATCGGTATGGAGAGGAGGAAGGAGAACCTGGCCGATTCCTCCCTCGAAAGGCCGAGGAAGAGGGCGGCGGACATGGTTGCTCCAGACCTCGATATCCCGGGGATGACAGCCAGGGCCTGGAAAAGGCCGATACCAAAGGCCTTGAGAAATCCGATCTCCTCTATCCTATCCCTTTTCTTACCCGATATATCCGCCCATAACATCACAAACCCGAAGGAGATCATAGCCGAAGCTATGAGGACAGGGTTTCTAAAAGATCTCTCGGCCATTCCCTCGACCAGATACCCTATCCCCGCCCCTGGGAAGGAAGCCAAAATGATGAGCCAAGCAAGCCTGCCGTCCGGATCCCTAAGCGGTTCCCCCCTGATCATCCCCCTGAAGAAGCCGGATAAAAGCCTTAGGATATCGCTGCGAAAGAAGATCAAGAGGGAACCGAGGGTGCCGAGATGGAGGAAGAGGCTGAAGGCAAGCCCCGGATCGCCGACCCCGAAAAGCCAAGGTAGCAAAAAGAGGTGAGCGGTGCTGCTTATCGGTGCGAACTCCGATATACCCTGTATGGCGCCCAGGAGAAAAGGATAGGCTAAAGACCCACCCACCATCGAACCCCTTATCTATATCTCGGTCTCAAGCAAGGCCCTGCTCGACGGATCGAGCTTGTGATAATCCTGGATCTCGTAGAGATTCCCATCAACGTCCTTTATTATAACCCTCCTCCCCGGAAGAACCCTTATGTTTTCCCTATCCTGGACCTCAAACCTCCTCCTCCCTACATCCGTCTCCACATCCCAGGAAGAGGTCCCATATCTCTCCGAAAGGCCGTAGATCCTTTTTATCTTTGGAATGAAATAGATGAGCTCGAGCTCGTTAAAGAGCGTCTTACGGGAATCCTTGTCGAGTTTAGAAGGATCTTGGATCATCCCTATCTCGTTCCCATCTTTGTCGAAAAAGAATATATACTTATTCGGATTGGATATGGGAAGGGCCCTAACGGGCCTGACATCCGATATGAGCTCATCTCCTATCCTGAGCCACATCCTATTGAAATCGTCCTTGAATATCCTTACCTCTGAGGGATCCAAAATCCTTAATATGTCCGAATCCCCCATTTCCCTCCCACCCCCTTTTATAAGATCGGCTCAGGAGTAGTATTCCTCGTCCTCCTCTTCTTCGTAATCCTCATCCTCTTCCCATTCTTCCTCATCCCAATCCTCGTCCCATTCCTCCTCTTCTTCCTCCCATTCCTCCTCCTCTTCTTCCTCCTCCTCTTCTTCCTCTTCCTCCTCTTCCTCCTCCTCGAAGATCCTAAGGAGATCGTCCTCCTCCTCCATCAAAGCCCTTCTATCCTCGCCCGAGATCCACATTAAGATATCCTTGAGATCCATAGATATCCCTCCTCCTTATTTTTTATTGGAGGGGCTTCCAACGGCCCCACTCCTATGCCTCCTTCCTCTCCACAACGACCTTCGTCCCGCTTCTCACCCCTTTCAGCACCGTGGGATCTCCTATTACGCTTCCGAAGACGTTGACAGGGCTATAGGGCCTTACCTCATCCCCTTTGCTCGAGGGCGTCGGGCCGAAAAATATACAGAAGGCGTTTCCAGGAGGCCAATACCCGAGATCCCCAATATTCACAACATCCTTCGGATCCTCCTCCCCCATCTTCAACGGGATCTCGAAATATATCTCATCCCCCCACCTTGCCCCCTTCCCCTCAATAGGGAGGATTTCCCAGATGGCATCAGCCGTCTTCGATTCGTTGAGCTCCGCATCGAGCTCTATCTCCCCACATCTTATCCTTATCCTCCTTGCCATCGGATCACCCCCGTTTCTTTATACCACAAACCCCCGCTCTCTTCAAGAATAACGGCCGCCCTGAAAAAGAAAGAAGGGAAAACCCACCCCTACCCCTTTTATGCTAAATTGTAGTCTAAAGATAGGCCTTTGTCAAGAGGGTCGTCCTCGAGGGGAGCCAAAAAATCAGGGCAGGCACGGGAACCTGCCCCTACGAGGGAGATCCCATCCGAAATTATAGCTCAATCCCTTCCCTTCGCCCCTCCCGGATTTCTATCGGAACCCTAAGCCTCTCCTTCCCCCTAAGGATCGTCAGGACGGCCTTCTGGCCGGGTTTAAGGGACCTCGCCATCTCTTGAAGCGCCGAGGCGTTCTTCACATCCTTTCCATCCACCTCGACTATCACATCCCCGGCCTTTATCCCGGCCTTATCGGCCGGACTTCCAGGGATAACCCGAACGACATATGCCCCTCTACCTTCTATCTCCGCATCCCTGACAACGAGCCCAAGCATAGGAGGAGGGGGAGGGGCGATGAATGGACCCGGTTCCCTGGGACGTTCCGAAGGCTTTGGAGGTGGAACCTCCCCAACCTTTACACGGATTTCCATCTTATCCCCATCCCTAACAACAACCAAGGGGATCTCGTCGCCAGGCAGGGTCATCCTGACAAGCCTCCTCAGATGATCCGGATTAAGGACCTCGACATCCCCATACTTGATTATAACATCCCCTGGCTTAATGCCGGCCTTATCCGCCGGCCCTCCCTCGATAACGGTCCTGACCAACGCCCCCCTCCAAGGGGGAATCTTATTCTTCTCAGCCGTCCTCTCGTCAACAAGGGCGGGCTCGACCCCAAGATACCCCCTCACCACCCTCCCCTTCGTCTTGAGATCCTCCACCACCTTCTTTATAACATCGGCTGGAATAGCAAACCCTATACCCTCTTCAGAGACAAGCCTCTTCGGAATGCCCCATTCCCTCTCCATGAAATCCTTCGGGATCGAGGGAGGTGGCGCGCTTGGACCAACAACCTCCACCTCCGGGAGAGGTGGCAAGGCCTCCATGAGCTCCTTCATCAGCCTCGGCTCCATCTTAGCGCGCTTCTCGATGGCCTTCCTGTATTGGTCCATGAACTTCCTGTATCGATCCAAAACCTCCTTGATCTCCTTATCCCTTTCCATGAAAACCCTGTATATGAGATCGAAATCCCTCCTATAGGATGGGACCTCGAACCTCCCGAACGCCATCCCTATAGCCTTCCCATCGACGTCGAGGACCGGCGCCCCGCTCATCCCCGGATATACCGGAATCGTTATCTGAAGGGCCCCTCCTTCTATCCCCGGAATGCCTCCCCTCTCCTCCTTGTAGATGTTGCTGACGATGCCCATCATCACGTTGCCGGGAACGACGAAGATGTTCCCGAGGACGAGGACAACGGTCCCTGGCTCGACATCCCCCGAGCTCCCAAGCTCTATATACCCAGGAACATCCCCATCCACCTTGATAAGGGCTACCTGGGTCGGCTCATCGACCCCTATAACCTTCCCTTCCCTTCTCCTGCCCTCCGAATCGATCACGACGATCCTATCAACCCCTCGCACCACCACCGCTGCGGTAACAAGATACCCATCCCGGTCGATGAAGAAGCCGGATCCAACCGACCTCCTCCCGGGACCTCTCTCCCCCTCGCCCTCAGCTCGGCCGTATATAGAGACCACAGCAGGCATGGCCTTGCCCATAACGGCCTTTATCTCCCTCTCCAAATCCCTTAAAGCGGAGCCGGAAACGGGCTTCAAGGGAAGGAAGGAGGGGATAAAAGAGGTCAAAACCAAAGCCAATCCACAGATAAACTTCCTCATCTCCCCACTCCCCCTCATAAGTTCAGAACGTCTGGGGTAAGCGATCCCATAGGGAATCCCTGTTCATCCTGACCCTCGCCTTCTTGATAGGAAAAGAGGGCCGCTCCTGATACCATGACAACCGGGAAAACCTCGAGATCTTGCTCACCGGATGAGGGCTGAACCTCATACCCCTTCCCCCTTTCCTCTATCCTTTCGGCCCGGACAATCCCCTTTGCAACCTTGGCCCTCGCCACACGAGCCCTCACAGGGCTTCCCCTTTTGACCGAAACCCCCTTTTGGACTCCCACTATGGCCTTCTCCACCTTAGGGATTTCGGAAGGGGCCGTTGCCGTCGAAGGAGCTCTCCCAACCTTTTCCGGCTTCATATAGGCTACGTATAACACTGCGGTGGAGATAAGGAGAACGAGGGCTGCCATGGCTGGAACGAGCGCAAAACTCGGAACCCTCCAAAATCCCTTCCTTTCCTCCTTCTCCCCCAACTTCTTCATTATGCCCTCCCATAACCTGTCCCCATAGTCATCCGGTAAAAGGAGCTCCTCCTTCTTCAGGGCTAAAAGATCCCTTAGGAAGGAGAACTCGTCCCTCGCCCTTCGGCATTCGGGACATGTCTCCGTATGCATGTCCACCTCTTTCGCCCTCTCGGGATCGAGCCTCCCGCTCACCCTGTCCATAAGGACCTCCTGAACCTCTTTGCACCTCATCTTCCATCACCTCGATCTCACAATCTCCTCGGGATAGCCTCTAAAGCAATTTGGAAATCCTCTCCCTTAAACCGTTTCTCGCTTTATGAAGCCTCGACCTCACCGTCCCTATCGGACATCCAAGGATCGAGGCGATCTCTTCATAGGAAAACCCTTGTATCTCATACATTATCAAGATAACCCTCTGCTTCTCCGGTATCCCGGATAAAGCAACCTCTATGATCCTCCTCAGCTCGCTCCTCTCCGCCTCCCTAAACGGCTCCTCCACATGGCTCGGGATTATCTCGGAAAGAGGAACCTCCCTCCTTTTCTTGAGCTTCCTAACCCTATCTATGCAAAGGTTCATCGCTATCCTGTGAAGCCATGTATATACGCTCGAATCCCCTCTAAACCTCGAAAGCCCCTTGTAGGCCTTTATGAACGTCTCCTGGGTTATATCATCGGCATCGGAACGATCTCCCGTCATATAAAACACAAAGGCATATATCCTGTCCCTATGCATCTCCACAAGCTCCCTGAAAGCATCCATATCCCCCTCCTTGATCCTGGCAACAAGCTCCCGCTCCTTCGACGACATCCCTATCTTCTCCTCCCGATGCCCGGACATCATCCCACCCGATTTTTTCATCGCTTAGACGACGGTTCGGATCCCAAAGTTCATCCTTGTGAGGAGGGCCCTTTTATTTCCACCAACTCCTTCAAGTTTATCCTAAGCCCGGGAAACGCCTTCGGCTCGAAAACCTCCCCCTCCCCAGAGATCGCCGTGCACAGATATCCATCCGGCGTGAGCCTGTATTCCTCCATCCCTAAACCCTCAGCATCCACTATCCAATACCATTCAACACCGGCATCGAAATACCCCCTGAACTTCCTATACCTGTCCCTTAACCTCGTAGTAGGGGACATGACCTCGACAACGAGGTCCGGAACACCATGGACCTTCCCATCCGGCCCTATAACCCCCTCCCTCCCCTTCCTTATGAACGCAAGATCCGGTATATACCCCCTCCCGGTCGGCAAGGCAACGTCCACCGCCATGACCACAACCCCTAAATCACGTCTGGCTGCCCATTCATCCAACAACGCCGCCAGTTTAAAAACGATACGCTGATGTTCCATCCTTGGGGACGGCATCTCTATCAGCCTCCCATCCTCGAGCTCGTAATAAGGCGGACCTTCTGGCATCCCAAGCCAATCCTCCAAACTCATGGCTATCTCAACCGCCTTCGCGGACATAATCAATCCCTCCCCTATGAGAGCATAACCGGCTCCCCGGTTTCCATAGACCTGTTCGCCGCAAGGGTTATCTCTATCGTCTTAACCCCATCGGCATACGAGGACATGACCAGGGACTGGTCCTTGGCCTTCACCGCATCTACGAAGGCCTTATCCTCTATGACGAATATATCCCCTTCTCCCCTTATCTCAACGGTATCCTCCCCGGACCTCATCAGGCGGAGGGTATGTTCCCATCCGGTGAAGAGGGCTGTCATGTTGGAGGAATAGATGCTGAGGCTTACGCCTCCACCACCGGCGTTTGCGGAACAGGATGCCCAGAGGGATGCGACGGCACCGCTCTTGAACTTTATCCCAACCACGCTCGCATCCTCTATGGAATACCCCTCCGGAACCTCCTCGTTCAGCCCCTTCGCGGCAAAGGCATGGACGAGCTCCGCCTCCCCGCAGAAGAACCTGACGAGGTCAACGGTATGGGTAACCTGCTCGTGGAACTGGCCCCCGCTCTTGTCCTTCTGGATCCACCAGCTCCATATCCCTTCCCCTCTCGGGGTCCCCCCTATCCATCCGCCGAGGAGGAGTATGGGCGGGTCCGCATCGAGGAGCTTCTTGACCGTCCTAACCCCTCTCCTATACCTGTTCATATACCCGACGGATGTCAGCAACCCTTTTTCCCGAACGGCAGCCTCTATCTCCTTCGCCCTCGATAGGTCGAGATCGACCGGCTTCTCCACGAAGAAGGGTATGCCGTGTTCTACGGCGAGCATCTCCGCCCCGTGCGCGAATGGAGGGAGGCAGAAGTAAACGGCATCGATCTCGGCCTTCTCGAACATCTCCTCGGCAGAGCGGTAAGCATGGCCCTTAAACCTCTCAGCCGCGGCCCTCGCCTTCCTCTCATCTATGTCGTAGAAGGCGACTATCTCCGCTTCCGGGAGCTTAGAGAGGGCGTTCCAATGCGCCTCGGCTATGCCCCCACATCCCACAAACCCTATCCTGACCTTCTCATCCATCCCTATCCCTCCCTTTCCCTCTTAAAGTCCGAGCCCTTTAAGGTATTCCCTGCTCTCCTTTATGGAGATAAAGGGATCTTTATCGGTTCTATCCTGTTCCACCACTATCCATCCCGGGGAGCAACGAAGGGCGGCTTCAAGGGCACGAGGTATATCCACTATGCCTTTCCCAAGCTCCGAGAAGGATCCAGGAGCGCCGTCCTTGAAGTGGAAATACACGGCCCTATCCTTGTATCTCATTATGAACTCGGCCGGATCCTCACCGCCTATCGTGACCCAGTATACGTCGACGCATAGCTTAACGTATTCCGGATCCGTGAGCTCGCAAAGCCTGTGTATCCCTTTGACGCCCTCGAACTCGGCGAACTCCCAATTGTGATTGTGGTAGCAGAAGAAGATCCCGTTCTCCCTGCATATCTTCCCAACCTTGTTGAACGTCTCGGCCGCCCTCTCGTATGGCTCTATCCCATGGCCCGGGCCGACCCCCGAACACATGAGATACTTGGAATCCACCTCCTTGAGGAACCCGATGTTCCTCATCAACCTCCCCTCGTCCTCCACATCCCCGTAACCGCTGTGCATCCCGGCGACGAGGAGGGAGTTTTCCCCGAGGATCCTCTTTACCTCCTCCGGAGGCTTGAGCTCGAAGAGGTTCCCAGCCTCTATCCCCTTATACCCGGCATTCGACACCTCTTTAAAAACCCCTTCGAGGTCCTCCTGAGCCCTTCTCCCGTATATTATGAGCTGAACCCCTACTTCTGCCATTTCCCCCACCTCCTCTGCCTGAATTTTAAGCCAGATTTCAATTCCTTGTCAAGGTTTTCCGGCCTTAGCCTTGACTGCGTCGCCCGCAGGTAACCATCCATTCATTTGAGCATGGGAGGATCTCTTGTAGGGGCAACCCAGAAAGATTGCGAATTGCGAAATGCGGATTGCGAAAACGGATTACGAAAAGACGGGTCACCATTTCTCATTTTTCGCCTTTCGCCATTCGCCTTTCGCAATCTCCCTATTGGTGGTTGTCCAAAAATCAGGGCAGGCACAGGGGCCTGCCCCTACGAGGATGGTTACGATCTGCCTTCCGAATGCATTGCCTTAGCTTGACATCCCGATCGCCGTTGGTTATAATAACCGAAGGAAGGGGGGTGAGGAGATTGCCGGATGAGATCCTGACGAGAAGGGATTTCCTGAAGGGCATGGCTTATTCCGCAATAGCGGCCAAGATGGCCGGAGGGAAGGCCGTCCCCTCCGATAAAAGGAGGGCAAAGGTCGTCCTGGTCAGGGATAAAAACGCCCTCGACGACGATCACCGCCCGAACCCATCCGTCATAGCGGATATGCTGGACAAGGCGGTGATGAAGCTCGTCGAGGAAGACGACCCTGTAAGAGCTTGGAGGAAGCTCGTCAAGCCCACGGACCTGGTGGGAATAAAGACCAACGTATGGGAACCCCTCCCAACGCCTAAGGAGGTTGAGGAATACATAAAGCGCAGGGTGTTGGACGCCGGGGTTAAGAAGGACAGGATCCTCATCGACGACAGGGGAGCGAGGGAAAAGCTCTCAAACTGCTCGGCCTTAATAAACGCATGCACTCTGAGGACCCACCACTGGTCGGGGATCGGGGGATGCATAAAGAATTACATAATGTTTGTAGAGGAACCTTGGAAACTCCACCTGGATTCCTGTGCAGATGTTGGATCCGTCTGGAACCTACCGATAGTTAAAGGGAAGACGAGGATTAACATCCTCGTAGCCTTAAGGCCTCTCTTCCATGGAAGGGGGCCGCATCACTATGACCCGAGGTATGTTTGGGATTACAAGGGGATCTTCGTCTCCTTCGATCCGGTCGCCGTCGATGCCATGGGGCTTAAGCTCCTCGAGGTGAAGAGAAGGGCGCATTTCGGGATGGAGATCCCGTTCCCAACCCTGACAAAGCATGTGGTCGTAGCAGACCTTAAACACGGAATAGGGGTGAGCGATCCGAAGAGGATCGACCTTATAAAGATCGGGTGGATGGAGGATGTCCTAATATAAGTTTAGATCAAACCGAGGAACCTCTCATAAGCATCGTCCCAGGGATCCGGGTCCAAAGGCTCGTAGGAGATGAGGTCGAAGGAGTTCCTCACCACCTCCCTGAGATCCGACAGGGTGGCTATATGGCCTTGTGCGAGGGCCTGGACGAGGACATTTCCCGTGGCTGTGGCCTCCACGGGACCGGCTATAACCTGACGCCTCGTGGCATCCGCAGTGAGCTGGCATAGGAGTTGGTTCTGGGATCCTCCACCCACAACATGTATTGTATCTATTTTCCTGCCCATTACCTCCTCCAACTTCTCGAGAACCCACCTATATTTGAGGGCAAGGCTTTCGAGGGCGCACCTCACAACCTCCCCCTTTGTCTCCGGGACACGCTGGCCCGTCCTCCTGCAGAACTCCTGGATCCTCGATGGCATATCCCCGGGAGGGAGGAACATAGGGTCATCCGGATCGACGAAGGCGAGGAACGGCTTGGATCCCTTCGCCATCTCCATCAGCTCCGAGTAAGGATAATCCCTATCCGTCCTCGCCCATGTCCTCCTGCATTCCTGGAGGAGCCACAAGCCCATTATGTTCTTGAGGAACCTTATCCTACCCCCAACCCCTCCCTCGTTGGTGAAGTTCAGCTCCATCGTCCTATCGTTTATTATAGGCCTCTCGACCTCAACCCCCATTAGCGACCATGTTCCGGAGCTTATGTAACACCATCCATCCCCCTTGACAGGAACGGCCGCCACTGCGGAAGCCGTGTCATGGCATCCAACGGCCACGACCGGCGTCCTTCCATCGATCCCAACCTCCTCCGCCACAGATGGGAATATCTTCCCCATAACGGTCCCTGAGGGGATGATATCCGGGAGGAAGTGGGTTGGTATCCCCATATCCTGAAGGAGATCCCTCGCCCATCCCCCTGGCGCCGTTTCGGTGCCCCCTTCCCCCCTCGGGTTATAGAACTGGGAGGTTGTGGCTATCGTGAACTCAGATGCCTTGACCCCTGTAAGCCAAAAGTTGAAGAGGTCCGGCATCATAAGAAGGGTTTCCGCAATCCCTATTATGGGAGATCCCTCCAAGACCATGGAGAGAAGCTGATACAGCGTGTTTATCTGCATGAACTGGATCCCCGTCCTCTCGAATATCCTCTCCTTCGGAACCCTCTTTATCGCCTCCTCGATCATCCCGTTCGTCCTCTTGTCCCTATAGTGATATGGGTTGGACAACAGGATGTCCCCCTTTCCGAGGAGGGCGAAGTCGACGCCCCACGTGTCGACCCCTATCCCGTCCGCCTCCCTCCCATACCTCGAGACGAAGGCCCTCATACAATCCTTCATCTCGGAGAAAAGCCTTAGGGCATCCCAGAATATGCTGTCCATAATGCGAACCGGGCCGTTTGGAAACCTACGCAGCTCATCGAGCACAACCCTCTCCCCATCGAAAAGCCCCGCAAACCCCCTACCGCTTTCCGCCCCGAGGTCGAAGGCCAAGAACTTGAGATCCGCCATAGCTACCCCCTCCTCTAAACAGCCGATCGACAAGGGAAGGGCATTCTAAACCACCCCCCTTAGATCCCTCTCGAGGAAACGGGTAAGAAGGCCGACGACGGCCTCAACGTCATCGAAATCCGCCATCTCCGAAGGCGTATGGATATACCTGGTTGGGATCGAGACCGCCCCGGTCGGTATCCCGGCCTTAGACCTATGTATAGCCCCGGCGTCCGTCCCTCCCCATTCGAGTATCTCGAGCTGATATGGTATGGAGTTCTCCTCGGCAACGGATATAAGGAGCTCCCTTACCCTCGGATGAGATATGACGCTCCCGTCCTTGACCTTTATAGCAGCCCCCTTCCCGAGGGAGATGGCCATGGGAGCGGCCTCCGGCGTATCCCCGGTGCCCGTGACATCCACGGCTATCCCGATATCGGGATCTACGGCATACGCCGTTGGGCCAGCACCCCTTAGCCCAACCTCTTCCTGGACGGTGAAGACGAAGTATACGTCGTTGGGAGAGGATTTAAGCCTCCTCGCCGTCTCGATGAGGGCAACGCATCCTATCCTATCGTCCAGCGCCTTCGCAACAAACCTCTTCCCAACATCGCAGAACCCCCTCTCGAATACGGCGAAATCCCCGACCTTGACCTTGGACTCCGCCTCCTCCTTCGACCTGGCCCCTATATCTATGAACATCTTGTCTATCCCGGCCTTGGCCGGATCATCAACCCTCTCCAGCCCTATAACCCCTACGGTCCCGTTCCCGAAGAGGACCCTCATCCCGCTGAGCCTATATGGGGCGACGCCACCAACAGGGGAAAACCTTATGAAGCCTTCCTTATCTATATACGTCGCTACAAGCCCTATCTCGTCCATATGGGCCGCAAGCATTACCTTGGCCCCATCCCCTTTCCTCCTCGCTATAACGGAACCGAGCTTATCCCTCTTCACCTCGTCCACATACGGACCTATCTCGGAGGATATGAGCTCCGCCACCTTCTCCTCAACCCCCGGGGGTCCATAAGCCTCCGTAAGCTTTTTTATGAGTTCCTTCAAGCCATCCACCTCCTTACCTTTCCGGACGGAGCAAAGGGAAGAGTATGACATCCCTTATGGAATCCGATCCGGTTAGTATCATGACGAGCCTATCTATCCCTATCCCGAGCCCTCCAGCGGGGGGCATCCCGTATTCCAAGGCCGTGAGGAAGTCCTCGTCCAATTCCCCTTCCTCACCCCTTTTCCTCCTCTCCTCGACCTGCATCTCGAACCTCCTCCTCTGATCGAGCGGATCGTTTAGCTCCGAGAAGGCGTTCCCTATCTCCATCCCGAGGACGAACGGCTCAAACCTCTCAGCGTAGTCCTGCCCATCCCTCCTCCTCTTAGCGAGCGGGGATATCTCCATCGGATAGTCGAGGACGAAGGTGGGCTGTATGAGCTTGGGCTCGACGAAAACCTTGAAGCACTCCTCTATAAGCTCTCCCCTCCTCATCCCATCCGTATCCTCAACCCCCATCCCCTTGAGAACCTCCCTTATCTCCTCATCCATGGCCTTCGATACATCAGGCCCTCCCTCTTCCCTTATGGCCTCCTCCATCCTCACCCTCCTCCACGGCCTCGAGAAATCTATCTCTACATCGCCATATGTTATCCTGGTCGTCCCAAGGACCTTCCTCGATACCTCCGCCATCATCTCCTCCACAAGCCTCATCATATCCTCGTAGTCGGCATATGCCTGGTATAATTCTAACATAGTGAACTCGGGATTGTGCTTCCTCGATATCCCCTCGTTCCTGAAGTTCCTGTTTATCTCGTATACCTTCTCGAAACCACCGATTAGAAGCCTTTTAAGGTATAGCTCCGGGGCTATCCTTAAGAACAGCTTCATCTCAAGGGCATTGTGATATGTGACAAATGGCCTGGCGTTGGCCCCGCCTGGTATGGGATGCATCATAGGGGTCTCGACCTCTATGAACCCCCTTTCCTCCAGGAAATCCCTTATGGCATTTATAACCTTGCTCCTCACGACGAAGATCTCCCTCACCTCAGGGTTTACTATCAGGTCGAGATACCTCTGCCTGTATCTGGCCTCCACATCCCTCAACCCATGCCATTTCTCCGGAAGAGGCCTCAGGGACTTACAAAGCATCTCCCACCCTTCAACCTTTACCGTTATCTCCCCCGTCCTCGTCTTGAAGACGGTTCCCGATACCCCTATGAAATCACCAACATCTACCATCTTCCTGAAAAGGCCGAAGCTCCAATCACCGATATCGTCCCTTCTTAAGTATATCTGAACCCTCCCACTCCCATCCTGGATATGGGAAAATATGGTCCTCCCCATCTCCCTCTTCGAAACCACAACCCTCCCCGCAACCCTGACGATCCGGCCGGAAGACGAGAGCTCCTCATACCCTTCCAATATATCCCTGCAGGTATGGGTCCTCTCGTATTTATAAGCATATGGCTCGATCCCGAGGGATCTCAGGGCCTCGAGCTTCCTAATCCTCTGTTCCATAAGCTCTTTCTCCGCCAAACCCTATCCCCCCGAAACCGTTTGCGGCCTCTTTCCAATAGAAAAGAGGTATGACTCTATGAAGGGATCTATCTCACCATCCATGACGGCGTTTATGTTCCCAACCTCTACACCCGTCCTGTGGTCCTTGACAAGGGTATATGGCTGGAAGATATAAGACCTTATCTGGTTCCCCCACGCTATCTCCTTCCTCTCCCCCCTGAGCTCCCTCTTCTTCTCCTCTATCTCCTTCCTGGCGAGCTCGTAAAGCCTTGCCCTCAGGACCTTCATCGCCATCGCCTTGTTCCTATGCTGCGATCTCTCGTTCTGGCATTGGACGACTATCCCCGTCGGTATATGGGTTATCCTGACGGCGGAATCCGTCTTGTTCACGTGCTGTCCACCGGCGCTGCTCGCCCTGAACGTCTCTATCTTAAGATCTTCCTCCCTTATCTCAACCTCTATATCGTCCTCTATGTCGGGGATCACGTCGACGGAAGCGAAGGACGTATGCCGCCTATGGTTGGCGTCGAACGGGGATATCCTGACGAGCCTGTGAACCCCCTTCTCCCCTTTCATGTATCCATATGCATATTTGCCCTTTATCATAAACGTAGCGCTTTTCAGCCCAGCCTCTTCCGCAGGCTGTATGTCCAATATCTCCACGGAGAACCCCTTCCTATCCGCCCACCTCATATACATCCTCATAAGCATCTCCGCCCAGTCCTGGGATTCCGTTCCCCCGGCACCCGGATGTATCGTCACTATGGCATCATATGGATCGTATTCCTCGGTCATCTTAAGCCTTATCTCCATGTCCCGAACCCCGGACTCCAGATCCTTCAGCTCCCTTTCCAGATCCCCGAGGGCCCCTATATCCTCCTCCGCCATATCCATTAGCTCCATGAGGTCCTTCAGAGACCTCTCGATCCTCTCCACGTTCCCTATCTCCTCCTTAAGCCTGGATATCTCCCTCATAGACCTCCGGGCCTCCTCATGGTCCTCCCAGAAGAGGGGATCGGCCGAGAGCCTCTCCAGCTCCTCCAGCCTCCTCCTCTTCTCCTCAAACCCCATTAGGTCCTTTATCTTCCTTATGCTCTCCTCCAACCCCTTCGCCTTAGCCCTCAGCTCCCCGAACATCCCTATCACCTCCTCGCAGAGCCCTTCAAACGGATAATGGCGCCGAACATCGACAGCGCTATGCAGGCGATCGGGAAACCTTCCTTAACCTTCATATAAAAGCTTCTGCACTTAACTATTGGAAGGTCCCATGTTATAACCCTCTCCTCGAATATCCCCGTCTTCTTGTAGATCCTCCCGTATGGATCGACGAACATTGATACACCTGTATTCGCGCACCTGACCAGCGAGACCCTGTTCTCCACGGCCCTGAAGACGCTCATGGCCGCATGCTGATATGGAGCCGATGTCCTCCCAAACCATGCATCGTTGGTTATGTTCACGATGAATTGAGCGCCTCTCTCGACAAACCCCCTGACAAGCCAAGGAAATATGGCCTCATAGCATATTATCGTCCCAAACCTCCCCTTCCCCATTGAGAAGACCGTATAATCATCCCCCCCTGAGAAATCCCCCTCCCCAACCACTATCTTCTCGACGAAGAAGAATATGCTCTTATATGGGACGTATTCCCCAAAAGGGACGAGATGTATCTTGTCGTATTTCCCGAGGACCTCCCCTTTAGGGGAGACGAGGAAGGCGCTATTGAAGAACTTCCTCTCCCCCCCGGAATACTCCACATCGTCCGCCCCGACCAGCATAAAAGCCCCCGTTTCGGATGCTATGTCCATTATAGCGCCTCTAAGCCAAGGATCGTATCTGAGATATCCTGGGACGGCCGTTTCCGGCCAAACTATAAGGTCCGGCCTTGCCAAGGCGGAGATCCTCGTCAGCCTGAGGAAGGTATTTAGGGTTTGTGACCTGTATCTCAGATCCCATTTCTGGTTCTGATCTATGTTCCCCTGGATGACGGAGACCCTTATGTGTTCCGTGCTATTTATAGGCTTTACGGAGGAGAACCCATAGGCCAAGGCGAATCCGATGGAAGCGGCGGCCACTATATAAGGAAGCCTTCTCCTCTCCAGGATCCCTTCGGCGAGGAGGCCGTTCACGAATGCCAGGAGGAAGCTTATGGAATATACGGAGAAGAGGGATGCGAGCTGTAGGATATATATGTTCTTATATTGGGAATATCCGAGGACGCCCCATGGGAATCCGAATGTTCCCAAAGATCTTAGGAACTCGAGCCCTGTCCAGAGGGCGGAGGCGAACAGGGCCCACCATATCCCCTTTATCCTATCCCTCATCCACCTCGATGCCGCCATGAAGAGGGATGTATAGAGCGAGAGGTATGATATTCCGAGGACCAGGCCTGCGAGGACGATTGCGAAGCCGTAGGAGACGAAGGGGAAGAGCCAGTAGAGGAGGGCGGTATAGAAGACGAGGCCCAGGACGAAGCCGGAGATAGCGGCTTTTTTGATGGAAATCCTTAGATCTGCTGCCGACGTCATGGCCGGGACCAAGGAGACCCACGAGAGCCAGTGTAAATCGGGTTTTGGGAAGCAGAGGGCCAGGAGCGATCCCGAGGCCGCTGCGGAGATTAGGGATCTCCGCCAACTCATCTTTCAACCTCCTCTTTTCACGGATTCGATCACATTTATATCATAAGAAAGCCGTTTAGGTCAAGGGTTTGAAAACAAAAGGCCTCCTGGCAACGACCTACTCTCCCACGGGGTCTCCCCCGCAGTACCATCGGCGCTGGAGGGCTTAACGACCGTGTTCGGAATGGGAACGGGTGTTTCCCCTCCGCCATGGTCACCAGAAGGCCTTTTGTTTTCTTGAAATCGGGACTCAGGAGATCTGAGGTGGTGGTTAAGTCGAACGGCCTATTAGTACCGGTAGGCTCAAGGGATTGCTCCCCTTACACCTCCGGCCTATCAACCTCGTAGTCTTCGAGGGGCCTTCAGGGAGGTCTCATCTTGGGGTGGGCTTCGCGCTTAGATGCTTTCAGCGCTTATCCCATCCGGACGCAGCTACCCAGCTATGCCCCTGGCGGGACAACTGGGACACTGGAGGTCCGTCCACCTCGGTCTTCTCATACTGGAGGCAGCTCCCCTCAAACCTCCTACGCCCGCAGCAGATAGGGACCAAACTGTCTCGCGACGTTTTGAACCCAGCTCGCGTGCCGCTTTAATGGGCGAACAGACCAACCCTTGGGAGGTGCTGCCCCCCCAGGATGCGGCGAGCCGACATCGAGGTGCCAAACCTCCCCGTCGCTGGGGACGCTCGGGGGAGATCAGCCTGTTATCCCCGGGGTAACTTTTATCCGATGATCAACGGCCCTTCCACTCAGAGCCGCCGGGTCACTAAGCCCTGCTTTCGCACCTGCTCGAGATGTCTCTCTCACAGTCAAGCCCCCTTATGCCTTTGCACTCTACGCGCGATTTCCGACCGCGCTGAGGGGACCTTTGGGCGCCTCCGTTACCTTTTAGGAGGCGACCGCCCCAGTCAAACTGCCCGCCTGGCACTGTCCCCGATCCGGATAACGGACCAAGGTTAGAACTCCGACATGACAAGGGTGGTATTCCAAGGGCGGCTCCACGGGAGCTGGCGCCCCCGCTTCTCAGCCTCCCACCTATCCTATACATGCCATGCCAGAATCCAATACCAGGGTGCAGTAAAGCTCCACGGGGTCTTTCCGTCTAGCTGCGGGTAGCCTGCATCTTCACAGGCACTACAATTTCACCGGGTCCCTCGTTGAGACAGCGGCCAAGTCGTTACGCCTTTCATGCGGGTCGGAACTTACCCGACAAGGAATTTCGCTACCTTAGGACCGTTATGGTTACGGCCGCCGTTCACCGGGGCTTCAGTTCAGGGCTTCAACGGCCTTTTGGGCCGCCTGACCCCTCCCTTTAACCTTCCGGCACTGGGCAGGCGTCGGTCCCTATACATCGTCTTACGACTTGGCAGAGACCTGTGTTTTTGATAAACAGTCGCCTGGCCTCTTTCACTGCGACCCTCTCGCGCTCCCCGAGCAAGTCGGTTCACGCTAAAAGGGCACCCCTTCTCCCGAAGTTACGGGGCCAGTTTGCCGAGTTCCTAAACGAGGGTTCTCCCGAGCGCCTGAGGTTTCTCACCCCGCCCACCTGTGTCGGTTTGCGGTACGGTCACCTGAGACGCTGGCATAGAGGCTTTTCTCGGCAGCGTGGGATCGGCCAGTTTATGGGCTCTCGCCCTCCCCATCGCCTCTCGGGGTTCCCGGTGGCCCGGATTTCCCCAAGCCACCCCCCTACGGGCTTAGACCTGCACTTCCGGTCGCAGGATGGCCTACCCTTCTGCGTCCCCCCATAGCTCGTAGCGCGTCCCAGGTGGTGCCGGAATATAAACCGGCTTCCCATCACCTACGCCTTTCGGCCTCGGCTTAGGATCCGACTAACCCTGGGCCGATGACCGTTGCCCAAGGAAACCTCGGGCTTACGGCGAGCAGGATTTTCACCTGCTTTATCGCTACTCATGCCGGCATAATCGCTTCCGCCTCGTCCAGAGGTCCTTTCGGTCCTCCTTCACCCTAAAGCGGAACGCTCCCCTACCAATAGGCTCCTTTTAAGGGGCCTATTCCGCGACTTCGGTGGTGGGCTTAAGCCCCGTTACATTTTCGGCGCAGGGACGCTCGACCAGTGAGCTATTACGCACTCTTTAAATGATGGCTGCCTCTAAGCCAACATCCTGGCTGTCTTAGCATCCCCACATCCTTTCCCACTTAGCCCACACTTTGGGACCTTAGTCGGCGGTCTGGACTCTTCTCCTCTCGACCATGGAGCTTATCCCCCACGGTCTGACTCCCCGGATAAGGCAAGGCGGCATTCGGAGTTTGGTTGGGTTTGGTAGCTCTTTTCAAGCCCCTAACCCATCCAGTGCTCTACCTCCACCCGCCAATCCGGAGGCTAGCCCTAAAGCTATTTCGGGGAGAACCAGCTATCCCCAGGTTCGATTGGCTTTTCACCGCTACCCACAGCTCATCCCATGATTTTTCAACATCAACGGGTTCGGGCCTCCGCACGCTATTAAGCGCACTTCACCCTGGCCATGGGTAGATCACCTGGCTTCGGGTCTGCTCCGCGCGACTACATCCCGGGAACCCCCGGGATGCCACATAGGGTCGCCCTGTTAGGACTCGCTTTCGCTACGGCTCCGCGCCAGAAGCGCTTAACCTCGCCACGCAGAGCAACTCGCCGGCTCATTCTGCAAAAGGCACGCGGTCAGGCGTTCCGGAAGCTCCCGCAAAGATAGCGGGATCTCATTCCGGCATAGCCCTTCCACTGGTTGTAGGCATACGGTTTCAGGCTCTATTTCACTCCCCTCCCGGGGTTCTTTTCACCTTTCCCTCACGGTACTCCGTTCGCTATCGGTCAGCGGGGAATATTTAGCCTTGGGAGGTGGTGCTCCCTGCTTCCCACAGGAATTGCGTTTCCCGTGGTACTCGGGAAGGAAGCACAGGAAGTCCTTCCCATTTCGCCTACGGGGCTATCACCCTCTATGGCCGGCCTTTCCAGGCCGTTCGGCTATGAGAAGGATTTGTAACTTCCCGGCCGGTCCGCAACCCGGCCCTGCTTCCCCCCACAACCCCGCATTTGGAACGCTTGCGGGCTTCTCCCCAAATGCGGTTTGGGCTCTTCCGCTTTCGCTCGCCGCTACTCACGGAATCGAATCCTTCTTTCTTTTCCTCTGGGTACTGAGATGGTTCACTTCCCCAGGTTCGCCTCCTATCCCTATGTGTTCAGGATAGGATGCCGCTGCATTACCAGCGGCGGGTTCCCCCATTCGGGCATCCCCGGATCAACGCCTGCGTGCGGCTCCCCGAGGCTTATCGCAGCTTGCCACGCCCTTCATCGCTTCCCGCTGCCAAGGCATCCACCGTATGCCCTTAGTAACTTAACCACACACCTCAGATCGCCCGAGTCCCGATCCCCTAACTTTTCAAAGAGCATCCCGAAGGGGCCTTTGGTGGAGATGAGCGGATTCGAACCGCTGACCCCCTGCGTGCAAAGCAGGTGCTCTCCCCGCTGAGCTACATCCCCCCATGGTGGGCCTATCTGGACTCGAACCAGAGACCTCGCCCTTATCAGGGGCGCGCTCTAACCTCCTGAGCTATAGGCCCCATCGGGTCCCTCAAAGCTGAGCAGGACATCCACGGGATCCAAAATGGAAGGCTTCTCCTTAGAAAGGAGGTGATCCAGCCGCACCTTCCGGTACGGCTACCTTGTTACGACTTCGCCCCAATCATCGACCACACCGTCGGCGCTTGCCCCCCCTTCCGGGGTTAGCCCGGCGACTTCTGGTGCAGCCGACTCTCATGGCGTGACGGGCGGTGTGTACAAGGCCCGGGAACGTATTCACCGCTCCATTCTGATGAGCGATTACTAGCGATTCCGCCTTCATGCAGGCGAGTTGCAGCCTGCAATCCGAACTGAGGCCGGCTTTTTGGGATTGGCTCCGCCTCGCGGCTTCGCGACCCTTTGTACCGGCCATTGTATCACGTGTGCAGCCCAGGGCATCAAGGCCATGAGGACTTGACGTCATCCCCACCTTCCTCCGGTTTGTCACCGGCAGTCCCCTTAGAGTGCCCGGCATTACCCGCTGGCAACTAAGGGCAGGGGTTGCGCTCGTTGCGGGACTTAACCCAACATCTCACGACACGAGCTGACGACAGCCATGCAGCACCTGTGTCGGCTCCTCCACAAGGGAGGTCCCTCCCCTTTCGGTTCGGTACCACCGACATGTCAAGCCCTGGTAAGGTTCCTCGTGTAGCATCGAATTAAGCCACATGATCCACCGCTTGTGCGGGCCCCCGTCAATTCCCTTGAGTTTCAGCCTTGCGGCCGTACTCCCCAGGCGGGGCACTTAATGCGTTAGCTTCGGCACAGAGGGATTCAATCCCCCCACACCTAGTGCCCATCGTTTACAGCTGGGACTACCGGGGTATCTAATCCCGTTCGCTCCCCCAGATTTCGCGCTTCAGCGTCAGGAACGGGCCAGGAGGCCGTCTTCACCACCGGTGTTCCTTCTGATATCTACGCATTTTACCGCTACACCAGAAGTTCCACCTCCCTCTCCCGCCCTCAAGCCCCACAGTATCGGACGCAGTTCCTCGGTTGAGCCGAGGGATTTCACGCCCGACTTGTGAAGCCGCCTAGACGCCCTTTACGCCCAGTGAATCCGGATAATGCTCGCCCCCTCCGTATTACCGCGGCTGCTGGCACGGAGTTAGCCGGGGCTTCCTCCGGTGGTACAGTCAGACACAAGGGCTGTTCGCCCTCGTGCTTTTCTTCCCACCCGACAGGGGTTTACAACCCGAAGGCCTTCATCCCCCACGCGGCGTCGCTGCGTCAGGCTTTCGCCCATTGCGCAAGATCCTGACCTGCTGCCTCCCGTAGGAGTCCGGGCCGTGTCTCAGTCCCGGTGCGGCCGACCACCCTCTCAGGCCGGCTACCCGTCATAGCCTTGGTAGGCCTTTACCCCACCAACTAGCTGATAGGCCGCGAGCCCATCCCCGCGCGAGAGCGCCGGTTTCCCTAAACGCCCCCTTTTCTCACCATGGCATCCGCCACTATGTGAGCTTATCCGGTATTAGCACCCCTTTCGAGGCGTTATCCCGGTCGCGGGGGTAGGTTACTCACGTGTTACTCGCCCGTTCGCCGCTATCGGGCTGGATCGGATGCACCCGAAGGAACACCCTCACCATCCCGACCGCTCGACTTGCATGGTTCAGACACGCCGCCAGCATTCATCCTGAGCCGGGATCATACCCTCCATAAGGGAAAATCCGGTAAGCCCGTAGAGCCCTGCTCAGTTTTCAAAGACCCTCCCCAAACCTACCATCCTATATTATACCAAACCGGAAAGCCTATGTCAAGAGGAGGCCTCCCCAAATCCACCGGTTTTAATTATATCAAATCGAACGGACCTTGTCAAGACCCAGCTTCCAGAAACCTAAGCTCGGGAAACCTCCTCAAACCCCCGATCTTAATTATATCAAACCAAATGGACCTTGTCAAGACCCGGCCAAAATAAGGCCCCCGAGGACGATCTTGACAACCATGTAATGATTTGATATATACTGGAGGAAAAGGACGAGCCTACCGGTCGAGGATATCGAAGAGGGGTGAAATCGATGGGAAGAAGATACTCTTTAGGGCTCGACTTCGGCACAAACTCCGTCAGGGCTTTGATAGCGGATGTGGAGAACGGAGAGGAGATAGCCACAACGGTTTGGAACTACCGCCGGGGGGAGGAAGGGGTTATAGTCGATCCCAAGGATCCAAATTTAGCCAGACAGGACCCATCCGATTACGTAGAAGGCCTCCAGGAATGCATTAGGAGCGTTTTAGAAGAGGCATCGTCGAGGGAAAAAGGGTTCTCCCCGAAGGACATAATAGGCATAGGGATCGATACCACCGGCAGCACCCCTATGCCCGTGGACGAACACGGAATGCCCTTATCCTTCCGCAAGGAGTTCGAAGGGGATCCGAACGCCATGGCATGGCTATGGAAAGACCATACCGCCTTCGCCGAGGCGGAGGAGATAACCGAGAAGGCCTCGAAGCTACGCCCACAATACCTCGCTAAGTATGGAGGCAGATATTCCTCGGAATGGTTTTGGTCGAAGCTATTGCACTGCCTGAGGATCGCCCCAAATGTCTTCGAGGCGGCATACACATGGGTTGAGGCCGTGGACTGGATACCGGCTTTGCTCACTAATACGGTTCATCCTTCTTTATTGAAGCGCAGCATATGTGCGGCGGGACATAAAGGGATGTTCAACCCTTCATGGGGAGGTTATCCGGACGAGGAGTTCATAAAGGCCTTGGACCCGAGGCTTCTAAAGGTCAGGAGGAGCTTGCCGGACAGGGCTTACACGATAGGGGACATGGCCGGGAGGCTCTCCGAGGAATGGGCGAGGAAGCTGGGCCTCCCCCCAGGCATACCGGTGGCGGTTGGCGCCATCGACGCACACATCGGCGCGGTAGGGTCAGGGGTCAGGCCTGGGATTCTGGTGAAGATAATAGGGACATCCGCATGCGACATAACCGTCTGGCCGCTTGAGGAGGAGCTCCCTGATATACCCGGGCTCTGCGGGATAGTCCCGGAGTCGGTCCTTCCGGGATTCCATGGGATCGAAGCGGGCCAATCCGCCGTCGGGGACATATTCAACTGGTTTGTAAGCTATATCAAGCCTTGGGGATACCCGGAAGGGTCACACGAGTCGCTGTCCGAGAAAGCGAAATCCCTCAAGCCAGGGGAAAGCGGGCTTCTCGCATTGGATTGGCATAACGGGAACAGAAACGTCCTCGTCGACCAGCGACTAACGGGGCTCCTGCTCGGAATGACCCTCCATACAACGCCGGCCGAGATATACAGGGCCTTGATAGAATCCACGGCCTTCGGGGCCAGGGTCATCATGGAAAGGCTCGAAGAGTATGGGCTGAGGATAGATAGGATCGTAGCCTGTGGAGGGATACCGGACAAGAACCCCTTGGCCATGCAGATATACGCCGACGTCCTCTCCAGGACGATAGAGATATCGAGGAGCGGCCAGACATGCGCCCTTGGGGCCGCAATGGCCGGGGCGGTGGTGGCGGGGAAGGGATCCGGAGGATATGAAGGCTTTGAAGAGGCAATAGAGAGGATGACAGGTGTTCAGGACAGGAAATACGCTCCGGATCCGGGGAACGTCGAAATATACGATAGGCTTTACAAGCTTTACAAAAGGCTCCACGATATATTCGGAACGAAGGATTTCAAGGACAACCTATACGATCTGATGAAGGAGCTGCTCGATATAAGGGATAGGGTGAGGGGCCGTTCTTAAGGAGGGAGGATAGATGAAAAAGGATAAGGATTTACAGGATGAGCTTCGGGCGAATCCAACAAAGCCCCCCGTTTTCGTTCAGACCGGGAGGTCGGGGATTCCCGAACTCGATAGATGGAATCAGGTGGGGGAGGAGGAAGCAAGGGTCGCATACGAGATGACGTTGCGGAACGAGCTTTCCGGAGGAACGCCCACGGTGAGGGAGTTCGAAAGGGAATGGAGGGAATGGGTTGGGACGAGATATGCGATAACGACGATGAACGGGACATCGGCGCTCCTCAGCGCCTTCTTCGGGATCGGGGTTGGACCGGGCGACGAGGTGATATGTCCGACCTATACCTGGATCTGCTCCATAGCACCGGCATTGCTCCTCGGAGCCAGGCCGGTTTTCTGCGAGAGCGATCCGGAAACGTTGTTGATAGATCCGGACGACATCCGACGGCGCATAACGGAGCGCACGGCGGCCATAGTCGTCGTCCACCTCTGGGGTAACGTATGCGATATGGATAGGATCATGGAGATAAGCGAGGAGACAGGGGTTCCTGTGGTGGAGGACTGCTCCCACGCCCATGGGGCCGAATACAAGGGCCGTCCCGTGGGGAGCATAGGCCATGTCGGCTGCTGGAGCCTTCAGGGCAGCAAGGCTGTGAGCGCCGGGGAGGGAGGGGTCCTCGCCACGAACGAGGTCGAGATATTCGAACGCGCCTGCCTGCTCGGCCAGGTCAATAGGATCAAGGGGCTGGATCTGGTTACGGAAAGGTATGCACAGTTCCAACCATTGGGGCTTGGGATGAAGCTCCGCGCCCATCCGGTCGGGATAGGGATAGCCAGGGTTCAGCTGCGCAAGCTACAGAAGCTGAACGAACGTCGGGCAGCGTATATCGAGGCCGTGGAGGCCGGGCTGGCGGATATCCCAGGGCTAAGGCCTGTGAAGACATATGAAGGCGTGAAGCGCGGAGGCTTCTACGGCTTCCCCATAATACACATCCCCGAAGAGCATGGAGGTCTTCCAACGCAGAGGTTCATCCAGGCCTTGAAGGAGGAAGGGCTGCCGGCCAGCGATGGTGGATACCCCCTCCTCCACCTCCTGCCCCTCTTCGCCAACGGCTTTGATATCTTCACGAGGAATAGAGGCCCCCTTTGCGGGGATTATCGGGGATATCGCCCAGGAGACCTCCCTATAACCGAAAGGATGAGGGAACGCCTGGTCTTCCTGCCGGTCTTAAGCGACCCCGTTCCCGAAGCGGCCGACATAGTCCTGGATATATTGAGGAGGGTCGCATGGAAAGCCAAGGCCGGAACATTATAACCTGTCGGAAACCACGGCTTTTTCGCAGCGGCAGGACGAACCCGGATGCCATTGACAAAACGGTAGGACTATGATATAATAAAAATCTGAAAGCTACACGCCCGGGGATGCCGAGAGGAAAGGCTATATGCAAGTTCAGGTTGACGCTAACTAAAGCATTATCCCCAAGGATCTCGTTCCCTGTTTGTATCGAGATACACTAAAGCGTTGAAGCGACGCAAATGCTATTTCTAACGAAAGGGGGAATGTTTATAAAGCCGAGGGGAGGGTCATGGTGGCTTTTAAACCTTCTATTCCATATCCCTAACTTCTTGAGGCTTGGCTTCAGGCTCCTAAAGGACAAGAGGGTTGGAATACATGCCAAAGCGGTTATGATCGCCGCATTGGCATATACCTTCATCCCCTCGGATCTTCTCCCGGACTTCCTCGTAGCGCTCGGGCTGTTGGACGATATAATCGTATTGTTGATGGGATACAGGATCTTCTTGGCCCTCTGCCCTAAGGATGTGGTGGCAGAGCATGCAAGGGAGATAGATAGGTCGTCGAGCTGGATGATAAGGTAAGCAAGAAAGGAGAGGGATAAGGATGAGGAAATGGGCTATATGGATTCCCTGTATCGCTTTATTTTTGTTTATGCCGTGCCGTTGGCTGGGAGCTCAGGAGAACGCCGACGCGATACTCGAGAACATGGCCAAAAGGCTTAGCGAGATGGCTTCAGGTAAGGGGGATGTGAAGAGCATATCCGGGGACCTGGTCATATCGATGGAGGGAGATGTTGGGGGGAAGAGGGAACAGGTTAAGCTTGAGGGGAAGTTGATCGCGGCACACCAGGGGGTAAACATAGAGCTATTGGGAAAGGGAGGGAAGATGGTTTTAGTAGCCGGAAGGGAGAAGGGATGGCTATACCTCGAGCCATTTAAAAGCTATGCGATCATCTCGAGGAAGGCACCCGAAGGCATAAAAGGTTTGACGAACGTCGAGGAGCTCGGTAAATCGCTGAGGATACAGATCCTCAAGGCCGAGGCCAAGAAGGAGGGATACGAGGGCAGGAACGCTTACAGGGTGACGATAACCCCGAAGGAAGAGGATGTGGGCCAGATCACGATCGTCGTCCTCGACAAGATCTGGATACCGGTCTCCTTAAGGTTCTCGAACGAGGATTTCGGAAGCACCTTCTCGGTAGAGCTGAGGAAGATAAGGATAAACGAGGCCATCCCGGCTGGGAGGTTCGAGTTCCGTCCTCCTGCCGGATCGAGGGAGGTCTCCGGGGAGGAGATGGCCAACCTCCTCCTCGGCATGATTCCCGGCATGGCCGGGCTTTCGGAATCCGGAGATCGACGTTGAGCAAAGGGGGGGGTGGGATTGAAGGAAAAGGTATTGATCGAAAATTCCAATATCGGGATGAAAGGGGTGGGAGATAGCAGGAAGAGAGGACTTGGCCGCTGTCTGATCGTAGAGCTTTATGGCTGCGAGGAAGGGGTCCTCGATAGCCTATCGGGGATAGAGGAAGCCATGGTAGATGCGGCCGACGTAGCTGGAGCAAACATAATAAAGACGGTATTCCATAAGTTCAGCCCATATGGGGTGAGCGGAATAGTGGTCATAGCCGAGTCCCACCTGGCTATACATACATGGCCCGAGCATGGATATGCGGCCGTGGACATATTTACATGCGGGGAGACCGTCGACCCATGGAAGGCCTACGATCGCCTGGTCTCAGCCCTCAAGCCGAGGAACACGAACGTCATAGAGATAAGCAGGGGGATTTTAACGCCGGATATAAGGGAGGTAAAGGCGGAGGACGGTTGACTCATAGGGGAATCGGTAAGATACGAAAGGAGGCGAAAGGCATATCTCCATAACACAGGTATAAAGCCTGTGCTACGGGCTATGCCCGCTTTATGCTCGGCAGTCCCCCCATACTTTGGATAGTGGAGCGGGGAAATGGGATGAATTATCACATCTATGGGGTAAAGGAGGTTCTTGTCTCCAAGAGGACGGGCTTCCAGGAAATCCAGATAGTGGATTCTTATAGCTTTGGGAAATGCTTGATCCTGGATGGGATCATTCAATCGGCCTCGGTCGACGAATACATATATCATGAGGCCCTCGTCCATCCGGCTATGATAATGCATCCCAATCCAAGGGATGTTGCCATAATAGGGGGTGGGGAAGGCGCAACCCTGAGGGAGGTCTTGAAATACACCGGGGTATCCTCCGCAATCATGGTCGACATAGACGACGAGCTCGTCCAGCTTTGTAAGGAATACCTCCCGGAATGGCATAGGGGTGCGCTCGACGATCCAAGGGTTAAGCTCTTTTACATGGATGCGAGGAAGTTCATGGAGGAATGCAGGGATTTGTTCGACGTGATTATAGTGGACCTTTCGGAGCCCTTCAGAGAAGGGCCATCGTGTTACTTATACACGCGTCAGTTCTATCAGCTTTTATTTGAAAGGATGAAGCCGGACGGGGTGATATCGGTCCAGGCTACTTCGGCTGAGATAAACAGAATGGAGATATTTGCGTCCATCTATAAGACGATGGGGAAGATCTTCCCATATTGCGCCCCTTATATCGCATATATCCCATCCTTCAGCGAGATGTGGGGCTTCGTCCTCGGGTCCAAGTCCGTTCCATCGGAGAGGATCGAGGGGGAGGAGATAGAGAGGAGGATAGAGGAAAGGCTATCCTCTAACTCCGAGCTCAGGTTCTACGACTCCATAACCCATTCCTTCATGTTCAGCATACCCAAGGATATAAGGGCACAGCTTAAGGAGAAAGGGACGATAATCGAGGATGAGAACCCCACCCCCTGGGACAAAAAGGAGGGATAGACATGGAAGAGGAGGTTCGAAAGAGGATAGAAGAGCTCAGAGCGCTTATAGAATATCACAATAGGAAGTATTACATAGAGAACGAGCCGGAGATCTCCGATTACGAATACGATATGCTGATGAAGGAACTCATAGCCCTTGAGAACGCCTATCCACACTTAGTTACCCCCGACTCCCCAACACAAAGGGTTGGGGGACAACCCCTTGAGGGATTCGAGACAGTTCAGCACAGGGTTCCGATGCTAAGCCTCGACAACGCTTACAATGAGGAGGAGGTAAGGGATTTCGACGAAAGGGTGAGGAAGGCGGTGGGGGAAGAGGTCCAATACGTGGCCGAGCTTAAGATAGACGGGGTTGGTGTATCGCTCATATACGAGAACTCGGTCCTGGTAAGGGCTGTATCAAGGGGGGACGGGGAAAGGGGGGACGACATAACGGCGAATATAAAGACCATAAGGAGCGTCCCGCTTAGGCTCTCCCATCTTGAAGGTGGTATATCCCCGAGCTTCCTGGACGTAAGGGGCGAGGTCTATCTTCCGAAGAAGGCGTTGGATGCGCTGAACAGGGAGAGGGAGGAAGCCGGGGAGAAGCCATTTGCAAATCCAAGGAATGCAGCCGCCGGATCCCTGAAGCTCCTCGATCCGAGGATAGTCGCCAAGCGTCCGCTTGACATATTCGTCCATTCCCTCGGCTACGTCGAGGGGATGGATATAGAGGACCAGTTCTCGGCCCTGAAGGCCTTCAAGGAGCTCGGCCTTAAGGTGAACCCCCACTCCATCCTCTGCTCCTCAATAGATGAGGCCATAGATTACTACAACTCATGGGTCGAGAGGAGGGATGAGCTCGAATACGAGGTCGACGGGCTTGTCATAAAGGTCAACTCCTTCGAGCACCAAAGGAGGTTAGGGGCTACATCGAAAAGCCCGAGATGGGCTATAGCATTCAAGTTCCCCGCCAGGCAGAGGACGACGAAGCTGCTCGACATAGTCCTGCAAGTGGGGAGGACTGGAGCCATAACGCCCGTCGCCATCCTCGAACCCGTCGAGCTCGCCGGAGCCGTTATAAAGAGGGCCACCCTCCACAACGAGGATGAGATAAGGAGGAAGGACATAAGGATAGGGGATAGGGTCATATTGGAGAGGAGCGGGGATGTGATACCGAAGGTGGTTGGGGTTGTCAAGGGCGTTAGGGATGGGACGGAGAAGGAGTTCGTTATGCCTCGCCAGTGCCCATCATGTGGAGGGCCGATAAAAAGGCCACCCGGAGAGGCAATATACAGGTGTGAGAACATATCCTGTCCCGCCCAGCTCAAGAGGAGGCTTTCTCACTTCGTATCCAGGGATGCGATGGACATAGAGGGGATGGGGGATTCCTTGATAGATCAGCTCGTGGATAAGGGGCTTGTCAAGGACTACGCGGATATATACAGCCTCAGATACGAGGACCTCGTCCGCCTCGAGAGGATGGGGCCGAAATCCGCTAAGAACCTCCTCGAATCGATAGAGGAAAGCAAGGGGAGGGAGTTGTCGAGGCTCATCTACGCTCTCGGTATAAGGCATGTCGGATCGCATATCGCCGATATCTTAGCCGAGAAATATGAATCGATAGAAGAGCTCGCCATGGCATCCATCGAAGAGCTTCAGGAGATACCGGAAATAGGGCCTACGGTTGCGGAAAGCATATACTCGTTCTTCAGGCACGAGGGCACGGCACCGGTCCTAAGGAAACTGGAAGCTGCCGGGGTGAGGATGAGGAAGGAGGAGAAGCCTCCGGAAGCCGAAAGGATCGAGTCCCCGATATCCGGAAGGACATTTGTCTTCACCGGAGCCCTCTCCACCATGACGAGGAAGGAGGCCGAAGAGCTTGTCAAGAGGCTTGGAGGGAAGGTATCGGACAGCGTGAGCAGGAAGACGGATTTCGTCGTCGTGGGAAAGGAACCGGGTTCCAAATACGAGAAGGCCCTCTCACTTGGGATAAAGATGCTAACCGAGGAGGAGTTTATAAAGCTTTTGAACCTTTCCGAACCGAAAAGATAGGCGGAACCGGTTATGAGAAGATCCCTCCTCTTCCTTTTCCCCTTCCTCCTCTTTTGTTGTTCCAGCAACGGCGCCGATAGTGAAAAGCCCAAAAGGCCCATAAAGCTCGTGGTATGGGGGATGGTCCAGAGCGAGGAGAGCAAGGGGTTGGACGCCGTTGTAAAGGAGTTCGAGAAAAGACACGGCTGGATAAAGGTGGAGCTCCTATCGATGGGGGCTGGGGGGATGAACCCCCAGAAGCTCATGACCTCAATAGCCGGTGGGGTCCCCCCGGATGTCATACATCAGGACAGGTTCACCATAGGGGATTGGGCTTCGAGGGATGCCTTCATGCCCCTCGATGATTTTATAAAGAGGGATGGGATAAACCCCTCCGATTTCTACCCCGCCTGCTGGAACGAAGCCGTATACAAAGGGAAGGTCTACGCCATACCTTATGGAACAGACGATAGGGCCTTATACTGGAATAAGAAGCTGTTCAGGGAGGTGGGTCTCGATCCGGAAAGGCCTCCGAGGACATGGGACGAGCTGGTGGAATATGCCGAGAGGCTGACGGAATATAACCCTGACGGAAGCTTCAAAAGGATAGGTTTCATACCGAACTTCGGAAACAGCTGGCTCTACCTATACGGATGGCAGAACGGGGGCGAGTTCATGTCCCCGGATGGGAGGAGGTGCACCCTGAACGACCCGAGGATAGTGGGGGCGTTGGAGTGGATGGTGAGCGTCTACGATAAGTTCAAGGGGGTAGATGCCATAAACGCCTTCTCCTCTACCTTCCAAACGAACGAGCTCGATCCATTCCTAACCGGGAAGGTCGCCATGAAGATAGACGGGAACTGGGTCCTCTCCACGATAGCGAGATATGCGACAAACCTCGATTTCGGGGTTGCCCCCGCACCTGTCCCAAGGGAGAGATACGAGGGGAAGGGGATATTTGCCGGGAAGCCGAGGTTCATAACCTGGAGCGGCGGGTTCTCGCTTGCGATACCAAGGGGGGCAAGGCATGTCGAGGAGGCATGGGAGTTCATAAAGTTCATGACGAGCGTCGAGGGATACCTGATATCGAACGAGGCACAGATGAGGTTCAACATGAGCAGGGGAAAGCCATTCGTCCCCGGAATGTCGGCGAATATCAGGGCCGACGAGGCCGTGTTCGCTAAGTTCGCTCCTAAGGATCAAAAGTTCAGAAAAGCATTGAGGACATTTATGGACCTGATGAAGGTGAGCCGGTTCAGGCCTGTGACATTCGTAGGACAGAAGCTTTGGGACGAACACGTCAGGGCCTTCGACCTCGCCGTTCATCACAAGATGTCCCCGAAAGAGGCATTGGATCGAGGAACGAAGGAGGTTCAGAAGGAGCTCGATTCTGTCTTCGGGAAGGAGAGGGATCCGATCCTAAGGTGGAGATATCCCGTAACGATAATCCTGCTCCTCGTCGCCATAGGAACCTCATACCTCTTCCTGAAGTATGGGATGAAGCTTAGGATATCGAGGCTTATGATGGGGGAGGCTTTCTCCGGGTTCCTCTTCGCCCTCCCATGGATAGTCGGATTCGTCCTATTCACCGCTGGCCCTATGTTGGCATCCCTCGTCTTCAGCTTCTGCAGTTACGACGTCCTCCATCCTCCAAGGTTTGTAGGACTTAGGAACTACGTGGAGCTCCTTAGGGATCCCATATTCTGGAAATCCCTTTGGAACGCCGCATACCTTTCCATATTCGGGATACCGATGGGCATGGCGGTGAGCCTATCCATAGCTCTGCTTCTTAACTCCAAGGTAAAGGGCATGTCCATTTACAGGACGATTTATTACGTTCCGGCGATAGTCCCCGTGATCGCAAATGCCATACTCTGGGTTTGGATCCTCAACCCGGAGTTCGGGCTTGTGAACACCCTGTTCAGGATAACATTGGGGAAGTGGTTCGGGATAGAGGCCCCGAAATGGCTCGCGAGCGAGAGCTGGTCCAAACCGTCCCTTATCCTTATGGGGATGTGGGGCGCTGGGGCAAGCATGATACTCTGGCTCGCTGGACTTCAGGGCATACCACAGCATCTATACGAGGCTGCGGAGATAGATGGCGCAAGTTGGTGGCAGAAGTTCAGATACATAACAATACCTCAGCTCACGCCCTACATATTCTTCAATATGATAATGGGGACGATAGGATCGCTCCAGACCTTCGAGTCCGTCTACGTCATGACCGGAGGAGGTCCTGTGGACTCGACAATGGTTCCCGTCTTATACCTTTTTAACAACGCCTTCGCCTATTTCAAGATGGGATATGCCTCGGCTATGGCCTGGTTCATATTCGTCCTGATCCTCGCAATGACGATGGTTCAGATAAGGCTTGCCCCGAGATGGGTCCACTATGAAGGTTTGAGGAGGTAGGGAAGATGTCGCCCCTGGATTTCATCATGGCCTTCGCCTTCCTGGCCATATCGGCCTTCCCCATCTCCGCCTTCGTGGAAGCCATGATGGCGGAGAAGGGGATATGGAAGGCGGGATGGTGTGCTTTCTTCATCTCCTCCCTCCTCCTCGGCTCCATCTTAGGGGCGAGGATCGGAGGCAATCGGCTTTTAGGCAGCATTATCTCCGTTTCCTCAACTTTTGTAGTCCCAGGAGCTATATATCTCGCCATCTCTGCAAGGAGAAGGAAGGGGTGGATGGAGAGGAAGAGGAGGAGGTGGATATTCAAGCAGGTCGTCCTTCATTACGTCCTCATAGCCGGATCCATCCTGTTCATCCTCCCGTTCCTCTGGCTCCTCTCGACATCCCTTAAACCGGATGAACAGATATTCGCATTTCCTCCTAAATGGCTGCCAAAACCTATTAGGTTTCAAAACTATTGGGATGCCCTCAAGTTCCTCCCCCCTTCTTCCCTCTATGGCCTGAGATACCTCGTAAATACCGTGTTCCTCACGGCGATGAACGTCATAGGCACCCTCCTATCATGCTCCCTCGTGGCATATGCCTTCGCCAGGCTCAGATGGCCCGGCAGGGACCTGATATTCCTCATAATGCTCTCCACGATGATGATACCGGGGGCGGTCACGATGGTCCCGGTATTCCTCATATTCAAGTGGCTTGGATGGATAGATACCCTCAGGCCGCTCTGGGTAAGGTCTTTCTTCGCCGGCGCTTTCGGCGTCTTCTTATTGAGGCAGTTCTTCATGACGATCCCCACCGATCTGGAGGATGCGGCGAGGATAGATGGGTGTGGATACTTCGGGATATACTGGAGGATAATGCTGCCCCTTATAAAGCCCGCCATGGCGGCTTTGGCCATAATTACGTTCATGGGATCCTGGAACGACTTCATGGGACCCCTCATCTACATAAGCTCTCCGGATAAGATGAACCTGGCCTATGGACTCCAGCTCTTCCAATCCCTCCATGGAGGGGAGTGGAGCTTGCTCATGGCCGGGTCGACAATGGTCATAATCCCCGTCCTCCTCATCTTCTTCCTCGCCCAGAGGTATTTCATACAGGGGATAACGCTAACGGGGATAAAGGGCTAATGATAAGGCCTTTTGTCCCCATATCGATCCTTTTCTCAGCCGGGATAGTCCTCGGCTGGGCTGCGGAACCGAACCCGAAATCGTTATACCTTTTCTCCATCCTCTGGCTCCTCGCCACCATCCTATTAATCCCCACATCGAAGCCTTCGTTCCTTTTCGACATCTTCGCCCTCGCCTTCTTCCTCCTCATGGGGGCGTTCATGGCATCCATCCATATGAGGGTGAAAGGGGACGACGTATCCTCGATTCGGGACGAACGCCCTCTCGTCTTCCACGGCAGGGCCATATCCGACCCCATTAGGAGGGGGAGCTCGATATCCTTCGTCATGGAGGTCGATGGGATATCCCTCGGCCGATACAGGAAGCCGGCGAGCGGGAAGGCCCTGGTCTCCTTATGGTTGGATAAGGGCACAAGACCACCATCTCTCGGAATCGGGGATAGGGCGGTGGTCCTTGGGAAGAAGAGGGGATTCGTCCTTAAGCACAACCCTGGGGAGCCGAGGTGGGATCAGATCTTCGCCCTGAAGGGGATAAGGGCGAGGATATCGGCTAAGAGGATGGTCGTCCAAGGGCATGGGGACAGGATAAATCCCTTGAGCAGGCTTGCCCTGCTATTCCGCAATACGGCAATAAGGTCGATAGAGCTCGCCATGCCCGATCCATTAAGCGCCTCCATCATGGAAGGCCTGCTTTTAGGAAGGCAGGAGGGGATCCCGACCGATCTAACGGAGGCTTTCAGGAGGACGAACACGATCCACGTCCTCGTCGTAAGCGGGGGGAATGTGGCCGTGCTCACCGGATTCGTTTACTTCCTCCTCAGGCTCCTCGGATCCCCCTGGCTCGTAAGGTATGTATTTGCCCTTGTCTCTATAATCGTATTCTCCCTTGCAACCGGAATGGAACCATCGGTTACCAGGGCATCGGCCATGGCAGCTATATGGATAGCCGGGGTTATGGTCGGGAGGAGGCCGGATCCGCTTGGGATCATGTCCCTCGCCGTCTTCCTCATCCTCCTTTTTAAACCCCTATCGTTGCTGGAACTCGGCTTCATACTTTCGATCGCGGCCGTCCTCTCCATAATCCTCTTCATGCCCATCATCTACCACAAACTTTCCATATTCGGCAGATGGGCGGCCGGGATTATCGGAACATCCCTTGCGGCGCAGGCAGGGGTTGCCCCTATACTTGCATTTCACTTCAGCACCTTATCCCTTATCTCCCCTATCTCGAACATCATGATCGTCCCCCTCGCCGGCATCCTCACCCCCATCGGCCTCGGCATCGCCATCGTAACCCCGATTTTCCCAGCAATAGGCGAAATCCTTGGGATCCTGGCCTGGGCCTTAATCCAACTCCTCGTCTTCCTGGTTAAGGCGCTTTCCAGCATCCCGGGATCCGTCCTTTACCTGGGTTCCCCTCCCCTATGGGCCGTGATTGCCTTCTACATCTTGCTTGGCTCATGGCTCCTCATAGGGACGAGGAGATGGCTTCTCCTCGCGGGATCCGCCCTTGCCCTTCTGATCGCATTCCTGGCCATACCACATGGCCATGAGCCTTATATCCTATACCTCAACGTCGGCCAGGGCAGCTCGACATCGATCCTTACACCTTGTGGGAAGCGCATCCTCATAGACGGAGGCCCTCCTGGATCGGGGAAATGGGCGATAATGCCGTATATAAGAGGCCGGGGCGCAAACCGTCTCGACCTGATACTCATAACCCATCCGCACGAGGACCATACGGCCGGGATCTTAGAGCTCATAGAAGGGGGGATGGAGGTAGGGATGATGGTGGAAGGCGGGGTTCGGATCGGAACCAAGACACTCGATATGCTCCTCGCTCAGGCGAAGAAGAAGGGGATAAGGACCGTGGCCGTCTCGGAAGGAACGGTCATAGATGTGGACAAGAGGACGAGGATCCGGATCCTCGGGCCGGGGTTCGGGGCCTTAAGGAGGCCTTCCCCCTACCTCGGATCCAGAGGCATAGACGACCTCTCCCTCGTCCTCATGGTCGAGATGGACGGAAAGAGGTTCCTATTCCCGGGGGATATAAGGGCACAAGGGCAGGAAATGGCGATGAGGAGGGCTGGAAGGCTTCTTAGATGCGATATCCTCTTATTACCACATCACGGGGATTACGAGCCAACAACCCGCTCCTTCCTCGAAATGTGTCGCCCGCGAGCGGCAATCGCCCAAGCTGGGATCGATAACCCATATGGACTTCCGGATCCAAGGACGGCGAAGCTCTGCAAGACGATGGGGATAAGGTTCTATAGTTCCGATGTGAACGGCCCCATAAAGGTAACGTGGAAAGGGGATCAGGTTATGGTTACCTCCCTCTCCCCAGCCCTTATCTCACCTATTGGATATGCCTTCTCCCCTAAATCCCAGAGACGTCGGACGATGGCATCGGCATCGTCCGAGTGAACGACCATTATCATCCCTATGCCCATGTTAAAGGTCCTGAACATCTCCTCCTCCGGGACGTTCCCGATCTCGGATATAAGCCCGAATATCGGGTGAACAGGCCAGGATCCCTTCTTTATATGGGCGGAGCAGCCCTGGGGCAGGATCCTGACGAGGTTTCCCGGAATCCCACCTCCGGTTATATGTGCGATCCCTTTGACCTTCCCTATCTTTATGACATCGAGCACGCTTCTCTGATATATCCTCGTAGGCTCGAGAAGCTCCTCATATAGCCTTTTCCCGCCAAGCTCCGGTATCTTATCCTCAAGTCCAATCCCTCCGACCTCGAGCAGGACCTTCCTCGCGAGCGAATATCCGTTGCTGTGGAGCCCTGAGGATCCGATCCCTATTACGATATCCCCTTCCGATATCCCGCTCCCATCTATAACCTCCTCTTCCTCGACCACCCCGACGGCGAACCCGACTATGTCGTATTCCCCAGGCTTATAAAGCCCGGGCATCTCGGCGAGCTCCCCTCCTATCAAGGCACATCCGGCCATCCTGCATCCCTCCGATATCCCCCTTATAAGCTCGAGGACGACGTATCTGTCGAGCTTCCCCATGGCTATGTAGTCGAGGAAGAAGAGGGCCTCGGCCCCGCATGTAGATATATCGTTCACGTTCATCGCCACGAGATCTATCCCGACCGTGTCGTGTTTTCCGACCGCCTGCGCTACGAACAGCTTAGTCCCAACCCCATCCGTCCCGGATACGAGGACGGGCTTCTTCATCCCCTCGACATCCAACCCGAAGAGCCCTCCAAATCCCCCCACCCCTTTTATAACCCCCGGTCTCCTCGTCGCTTCCGCAAACTGCTTTATATCTTGAACGATGCTTTCGGCAAGCTCTATATCCACGCCGGCATCTTTATAGGTCATCCGCCTCAACCCTTAACCACCTCCTGGATCCTCGTCCCCTCCTCGAGGGCTTCCTTCCTCAACTCGCCCGAAAACCTAACCGGATACTTCCCGCTATAACATGCGGTGCAGAATTCCCCCTCATCCCCCGATACCGCCCTCATCAACCCAGATGGGCTGAGATATGCGAGGCTATCGGCCCTGAGATACTTCCTTATCTCCTCGAGGGAGTGAGAGGATGCTATGAGCTCCGCCCTCGTCGGAGTATCTATGCCGTAATAGCAAGGGAACCTATGGGGAGGGAAGGATATCCTCAGGTGGACTTCACGAGCCCCGGCCTTCCTTAGCATCTTTATGAGCCTCCTAAGGGTCGTCCCTCTGACTATCGAGTCGTCGACCACAACCACCCTCTTCCCCGCTACGACCTGGGAAACCGGGTTGTATTTGATCCTTGCCCCGAGATCCCTTACGAACTGGGTCGGCTGTATGAAGGTCCTCCCTATGTAATGGCTCCTCACGAGTCCCATCTCAAACGGGATCCCGAGCTCCTCCGCATATCCGAGGGCCGCACAGTTTCCGGAGTCCGGGATAGGCACGACCATATCCGCATCCGCTGGCGCCTCCCTCGCAAGCTGCCTGCCCGCCTCCCTCCTCACCATGTATACGCTCCTGCCGAAGACGATGCTATCGGGCCTTGCAAAATATATCAACTCGAAGACACATGGAGATGGCCTGACGCCTATCGAGAACCTCCTGGAGTATATCCCGCCATCCTCTATCCTCACTATCTCCCCCGGCTCGACGTCCCTTATGAACTCCGCATCGACTATATCTAAAGCGCATGTCTCCGAAGCCACAACATACGCATTTCCAATCCTCCCTATGGATAATGGCCTGAAGCCCCAGGGATCCCTTACCGCCATTATGCCCTCGGGCGACATTATGAGGAGGCTATATGCACCCCTTAGCGTCGTTATCGCATCCACAACTTTGTCCTCGAGGAACAGCTTGGACGACCTGGCTATGAGATGAAGTATGAGCTCGCTGTCCGTAGTGGACTGAAATATAGCCCCTTCTTCCTGAAGCTGGGCCCTGAGCTTATGCGCATTCACTATGTTCCCATTATGCGCTATGGCGAGGAAGCCCCTGGCGAGGTCCGCGACCATCGGCTGTGCATTCCTTATATGGCTTGAGCCAATGGTCGAATACCTGACATGCCCTATCGCCATGAAGCCCTTGAGCTCCGAGAGGATTTCCTCCGAGAAGACGTTGGTGACAAGCCCCATATCCTTGTGGTAGTTCACGCTGGATCCATCGTAAACCGCTATCCCCGCGCTCTCCTGACCCCTGTGCTGAAGGGCATAAAGCCCAAGATACGTTATCCTCGCCGCCTCTTCGTTCCCAAATATCCCGAAAAGCCCACACCCATCCTTGAACACATCGAGATCATCGTAATCGAGATTCAACCTCGATCCCCTCCTTTGCCAAGCAACCCAACCCTCTCGAATATCTCATCCACCCTCCTCGTATAGTATCCTGGATCGAAACATCCCCTTATCTCCTCCTCCGAAAGGTAGGAGCGGATATCGGGATCCGAGAGGACAAGCCCCAGCATATCCACCTCCTCGTCATGGGCCCTCAACGCATTCCTCTGGACCATCTCATATGCCTTCCCCCTCCCAACCCCCTTATCGAGAAGGGCTAAGAGGAGCCTCTGGGAGTATATAGCTCCTCTTGTCCTATCCATATTCCTCCTCATCCTATCCGGATATACAACCAATCCGGCTATTACGTTCTTGAACATGTTTATCATGTAATCGACCAATATACAGCTATCCGGGATCACAACCCTTTCCGTCGAAGAGTTGGAGAGATCCCTCTCATGCCAGAGGGAGATGGCCTCGAGGGATGCGAGGGCGTTGGCCCTGACTATCCTCGCAAGCCCACATATCCTCTCGCTTATCTCCGGGTTCCTCTTATGGGGCATCGCGGACGACCCCTTCTGCCCCTTTCCAAAAGGCTCCTCAACCTCCCATATGTCCGTCCTCGCCAGGTTCCTTACCTCCGTCGCGAACTTCTCCAAGGACGAAGCGACGATAGCGAGGGTTGTCATGAACTGGGCATGGGAATCCCTCGGTATTATCTGAGACGATATCGGGGCTGGCTTTAAGCCGAGCTTCTCGCATACATACCTCTCCACGAAAGGATCGACATGGGCGTAATTCCCTACAGCTCCCGATATCTTCCCATAGCTTATGCAATCCTTCGCATCCTCCATCCTCCTTATGTTCCTCTTCGTCTCCTCATACCAGAGGGCGAGCTTAAGCCCGAAGGTGATCGGTTCCGCATGAACCCCATGTGTCCTCCCGATCATCACCGTATCCTTGTAGAGCAATGCCTTCTCCGCTAAGATATCCTTTAAGGATGACAAGCCTTCTATTATCAGCTCTGCGGCCTCGACCATCTGGCACGAAAGCGCCGTATCGACCACATCGGCGGATGTCAAGCCCATATGTATGTATCGTGAATCCTCCCCTATGAGCTCCTCTATGGATGTAAGGAAAGAGATCAGGTCGTGTTTCACAGTTGCCTCTATCTCCTTTATCCTCTTTATATCCACCTTGGCTTTAGACCTTATCCTTTCCAAGGCATCGGGCGGAACCATCCCTAACTGCGAATATGCCTCGCATACGAGGATCTCTATACGAAGCCATTTCTCGAACTTGTTCTCCTCGCTCCATATCCTCCCCATCCTCGGAAGCGTATATCTCTCTATCATTTCATCCCCCCCTTCTCCACGATACCACCGAGTTTTGAAGGGAGATGCCGAGCCCGATATGTCCGAACCCCTTCCCCTCAAGCACATCCCTCACCCTCGATGCCGCCAAATCCGGCCTGTTGTTCTCCTCGCTCAGGTGGACGAGGAAAATATGCTGTAGTTCGGGGCAGAGGGAGCTCTCGACGAGCTCGGCCGCCTGCTCATTGGATAGATGCCCGAAATCCCCCATTATCCGCTGTTTCAAAGGCCATGGATACCCGCTTGAGAGGAGCATATCGAGCTCATGGTTCGCCTCGAGGACGAGGAGGTTCGAGCCCCTTGCAACCTCCTTAGCGAGAAGCGATGGGAATCCTATGTCGGTCATTATCGTCGCCTTAAACCCATCCTCGAGATCGACTATGCAGAACCCCACCGGATCAAGGGCGTCGTGAGGAACGGGAAAAGGCAAGATGCGACACCCCTTGAACTCCATCGGCTCCCCCGGATGAAAGGCCTGGACCCTGCCTGGATATGGAGGCCGGATGAGGTCGATCAAACCGGATGATACATAGATAGGAAGATCGGTCTGCCTCATTACGCAATCGAGGGCCTTTATGTGATCCGAATGCTCGTGGGATATGAGGATGAGGTCGAGATCCCCAAACCCAACCCCTGCCTCCCCAAGCCTTCTCTCCAACTGCCTTATGCTAAACCCCACATCTATGAGCATTCTAACCCCTCCAGCCTCCATGAGGAGGCTGTTCCCCTTGCTCCCCGTCCCGAGTATTACGATCCTAACCCCCGATATACGACATCACGCTCCATGGGGAGGGCATCCGACCGAACCCCATAAAAAGGATATCACAAACCCGAGGTTCGGTCAAGCCTCGGCCGCACACGGCGGGTTGGATGGTTACGATCCGCCTTCCGAGCATACCTCTCCCCACCCAATCACCTCGCAACCAGTATGATCCCGGACCTCGTATAGGCACCGAGCTCGAGGATCCATATATAGGGACCGGAAGGGACCAAGCGCCCCTCCATATCCCTTCCGTTCCAACCCCATATCCCCGGGATCGGGAAGGAGATCTCCCTCACAACGGACCCTGATAGGGATTTGATCCTAAGGGTGGCATATCCTCCTGTCGAGGAAGAGGAGATCGAGAAGAAGGCGAAGTCGTTTATCCCGTCGCTTCCTGGGGTGAAGGGATTCGGGAAGGCCGAGACGATAGGCCCTTCACCAATCCCCGGAACAACCGCTATATCGGTAGCCCAGAAAAGGGAGATCTCGAGGAGTCCATCCATTCGGAAAACCGATGGGGCGTTGACCCATCCCACCCCGTTCCACATCATCGGGAACTCCCCTTCCTCGGCCTTCAAGGCAACGAACGCCGGCTTTTCGAACTTAAACCCCTTGATCTCCTTCCCATCCATATCCTTCGCCGTGATCCGATACAGCCTTCCCCCACCACGCTTTATAACCCCGAGCCTCTCCATCTTCCCCGGATCCAGGCTCGAGGCCCTCTCCATAACCAGGAACATATCGTGGGGAACGGATCCAGGAAGGAGGGAGATGGATGCCGAATCATCTCCGAGACACCTCATGGACATCCTCCCCTCAAACCCCTTCGGGATCGGGGCAACGATCTCAAACGAGTAGGAGCTCTCCCTCCCCCCGATGTCCTTAGCCCTTATCCTGATCCTATTAGGTCCTGGGGAAAGCTGGATCTCCGCCGAGAACGAACCATCGGCGGATAGGCTTAGCGGGATCTCCTTTTCCCCCTCCCTGGATATCCAAGCCTGGGAATCGGTGAGGTCCGATATAACCCCTTTTACCTCCACCTTCCACCCCGGTATCATGGATCTATCGCCAGGGGCCTTTACGAGGATACTGGGGGGCGATATGTCCCTCACCACGAAAACGGAGGCGGGTGGAGAGGTGTTCCCCATGCGATCGACAGCTACTAAGGATATCTCCCTCCTCCCCTCCCTATCGCCTATCCGGACCTCAAATCCGAAGGATCCATCCTCGCTCGCCTTCAGATCCATGAGGTGAACCCCATCGAGATCCACGCGGATCTCAGAACCCGGCTCCGCAACCCCCTCCACCACGACGCTATCCCCGGAGGTCACAAATCCCCCCTCGAGGGATCTTATGACGAGATACGACCTCCTATCCACCACTATCCTCCTCTCCTGTGGCGATGCCACGTTCCCAAAGGGATCCCTTGATTCAACCCTTACCCTGTATTCCCCATCGTCTGCCGGAAGCTTTACCCGCAAGGCGAACTCCCCTTTCCCATCCGCCTTCCCCTTCCCAAGGAGAACCCCATCTATGCTCGCCTGTATATCCGCTTCCGGATCCGCCTTCCCTATTATATCGAGCATCTCGCCCCCAACCACACCTCCATCCACGGGCCTCTCCACGGAAAGGGAAGCGATGTTGTCTATCTGGAAGCTCCCCCCGGAGATCAGGTCCGTCCCGACGTTCCCAGAAAGATCCACTCCTTTTACCGAGACCTTCGCCATGCCCGGGCTTGTGGAAGGCTCTACAAGGACGTGGAACTCATATCCCCCGTCCTTCATCCCGAAAAACCTCGCCCCTATAACCTTTGAGGAGGAGTCGAGCACCTCGATTTGGGGCACGGAGGAGAGGGGCTCGCTCGCCTTCACGACCAAAGGGAACTCGCCAAGAGAGGCGACAGGCCTCTCGTAAAGGATCTCGAACTTGGGAGGGATGGTATCTATCGTGCTGAAGGAAGACTCGGTAAATGGAAGGAGGAGGGGATTCCCTTCCCTGTCCTTCGCCGTATTCTTCACTATCCTCACCTTATATGTGGAGTTCGGGGAAAGGGAGAAGGAAAGCTTTATGCTCAACGTATCCCCTTTATCGTTCCATGAAAGCTTTAGGAACCCGAGGGCGAGGAGCGATCCGAGGCTCATATCCGGCCCTTCCTCCCCTTCCTTCTCTATCTTTATAACACAGCCGAGGATCGATTCCGGATCCATCGGTTTGCTGAACCTTATTACGATCTCCGTATCCAGGGGAACGCCTATAGCGCCATCCGGCGGATTTATCTCGATTATCGTCGGAAGCTCCCCGGAAAAGGAGATGGAGAAGAGGAGGATGAGGGCAGATGAAGCGATAAAAAGCAAAAACCCTCTTTTATGCACCTTCCAACCCCCAGGAAAGGAGAACCGGTCAGAACGGGAGGTCGTCCACAAACTCCTCCTCCACCTCCTCCCTTTCCACTACCTCCTCCAGAGGGAGCGGGACGGCCTGAGGAGGAGGTCCGAGGAAATGAACCCTGTTAGCGCGGACCTCTATCTTCGACCTCCTTTCCCCGCTTTCCGTCTCCCATGTCCTCTGGGTCAGCCTCCCATCCACTATAACGGCCCTTCCCTTGTTCAGATACTCCCCACATATCTCCGCCTGTCTCCCCATGGCCACGACGTCCACAAAGCACGTTTCCTCCCTCGCTTCCCCATCCTTCGTCTTCCACCTCCTGCTTATGGCCACCGTGAAGGTTGTGACCGCTGTGCCGTCCGGTGTATACCTAAGCTCCGGATCCCTCGTCAGATTCCCACCGATTATAACCCTATTTACGCTAACCATGGATCTTCACCCCCTTCCTAAATCAAGCCTTTCCTCCTCAGATCCATCTGCTTGGCGAATATAGCGCCTATAAGCCTATCCCTCATAGCATCTTGCCCTTCTTCGAACTCTACCTCATATGATTCCTCCGTTGTTAACCATGGAGTCCCGATGATACGGCCGAGCATGAGGAATTGAATCCCCTTCATCTCGAATCTCATCAATACCTTGTTCCCAACCGTCATCTTAGGGACCACCTCGTCTTTCCTTGGATTCGGGACGAACTTGGCACCTCCACCTCCGACCTCGACTATGTAAGCGGAGAATTTATAGGAGTTGAAGGATTTCCAGAGCTCCTCTGGACCATAGATCGTCCCTAAGGGCACAGGCACTACGTAACCATCTATTATCGCCGAGACCTTAACATATCTCTTCCTCTCGTGCCTCTGCGATATCCCTGAGTGCTCGAACTTCGCTATTCTGGACTTCGGGTCCACCGATGTTACCCTGCCTTCGAGGCTATAAACCGCCCCTCGCCTCGAGAAGAGGAGGCAAGCAGAGGAAAGGATCGGGATATCCATGTCCGCCATGGGATCCTTCACCTCGATTACAAGGGCTCTCTCCTCCAGGTCCAACACCCTCCCATCCACGATCCTATCCCCGGCGAGGATGGTCACCCTCGAGAACTGCACCGGCATGACCTCCTCTTCCTTCTTTTCCGATACCGTCTCCATCCTCCTCATATATGCGGCCACGAATGTATGTGCGAGCTCCGGATCGAACTGAGTACCGGCGTTATCCTCGATGACCCTCAGCGCCTGCTCCTCGGACAAAGGGCTTCTGTAAGGCCTTCTGGCGGTCAGCGCATCCATCGTATCGGCTATCGCGACTATCCTCGCCTCTATCGGGATCTCGTCCTCCCTGAGCCCATCCGGATATCCCTTCCCATCCCACCTCTCGTGATGGCTCCTTATGACCTTCCTTATCTCCTCCGCATGCCTTCCTTGCTCGACCATCTTCTCCCCTATTATCGTATGTCTCATCATCATCTTCCTCTGTTCATCGTTGAACTTGCCCTCGAACCCGATGATGGAATCTGGAAGGGCCAGCATCCCGACATCGTGCATGAGGGCAGCAGCATAGAGGTTCGTCCTCTTCTCCTTGCTCCATCCCAAGGCCTCGGAAAGGAGGTCCGAGAGGAGCGCGACGCGCTCGGAATGGCCTGCCATATACGGCATCTTCAGCTCCATGAGGAATGTAAAGGAGACGATCATCCCCTGGAAGGTGGCCTTAATCCCCTCTTGCAAAGCCATGGCCTTTAACATAAGGCTTATGGGAACAGAGACCGTTTGCAGGACCGCGAGATCCTCATCCCCGTATCCCCTATCCTCGGCCGTGGTGCCGACCGCCATGACCCCGACCTCCTCCCCTCCCAACTTCATGGGTAGGAGGATGAGCTCCTTAAAAGGCGACCAATGAAGGGCCTCGTTCCTCTTATCGGCTGCGACATCCCTCACTATCTCCGGAACCCCCCTATATGCCACGCTCCCTATTATATCCTTCCCGAAGGCAACGGATCTCCCCTTCATATCCAGGATCTTCTTATCCCGGACAAGGGAATAGAGCCAGTTGCAGGAGAAAGAGAGGGAACCTTCCTCATAAACCCATATCGAAGCCGATGTGGAGTTCGTAACCCTGACGATCTCCTTGAGGATATCCTCGATATAGCTCCCCCAATCCCTCAAAGGCCTTTCGGAGATAGCGCTTATGAGATCCAGTATATCCCTGACGTCTCGCCCTTTCACGGCCCCACCAACCTCAACGATACGAACGTATGCGGCTCGAAAACCGTAAGCATCCCCTCCTTCCCCTTCCTTCCCGTCCCTCCCCTCGGCTCAACGGCCAAAAGCAACCCTATCTCCTCCCCTTCCCTCAACTCGAGCCCGTTTTCGGGATTCCTCCTAATCCTGACCAGCATCTCGTATCCGGAATCCCCAACCCTCTGTTCGAACGATATATCTCCTTCCTTGATCCGGGATGGGTCGAAGAAAGGCCATTTCCCAGGAACGGAACAGTTGTGGAACTCGAAGCTCCCACCCCCTGGCCCGACCCTGATGAGGTAGTTATCACCTCCCACGAACCAGCCATCGTCGTCCAGATCGAGCATTATCTTCACCTCACGGGGGATATCCCTTGCCCTCATGGCGATAGAGAGGGCTTGATCGTCCCATCCGATCCAGAAATCCGCCTCATAGGCCATATCCTTCATCCTGACGAAAGGCTCCCTTTTCATTTGGCCTTTCCTCACTTCCGGATCTATCGGGTATAAGGGATATGGATCATCTCCATCGCGAACCCCGTCCCCATCGGTATCCGGATTCCTCGGATCGCATCTGTGCGACCTTTCATCCCCAGCCCATATCTCCCCAAGCCCATAATCAACCCATTCGCATGCCATGGCCTCCATAAGGTCCGAAAGCCCATCCCCATCGGTATCCGCAAGCTTTCCCGAAGAACCGAACCTCCTCTCGTCGAGCGGAACCCTTGGATCGTCGTCTGGGAACCCGTCCTCGTCCTCGTCGTCCGAGATGAACACCTCTCCCCATCTATTTATGAAATACCTGAACCAGAGATCCGGGCTGAGGAAAGGCCTCTTCTGATGGGATCTCGTGACGTATCCCGCCCACTCCCACAGGATCCACGCGTTCCCATCCCAATGCTCCCCATGGCGATGGGCGGTGTCGTCCCATGGCTGGAAATGGCAGAAAAGGTATTCGGGCCCCATGCTATAGTGGTATAGGGCATCTATCTGATGGTGGAACTCGTGGCAGAAAAGCCAGCCGTTGTCCGATCCCCCCTTCCAAGCCGATTTCCCCATCCCCGGTTCGCCCTCCGGCCCTATGGTCCCTCCTCCGGATGCCGGGTAAAACCACCTCTTGTTCCTTTCATCCCAAAGCTTTTCAAGCGTTATGAACACCCTACCGTCGTATTCCTCTATGCTCTTCCCAACGGATCTCAGGAGATCCTTAAGATATGCATCATCCCCTTCCGTGAACCCGAAGCCATATGGGTTATCGTTGGGGAGAGAGTGGAAGGCGTTATCCACGATGTAATCCACATCTATCGCCAGCCTCATCCCGCTGTTTATCCAATAGAACATCCTGGCACCCTCTATCTCCCTTTTTATCCTCGCTATCTCCTCCTCCGGAGCTGGAATAGCAGCGCCTTCCAATCCCTCATACCTCTTCTGTGTTGCATTTGTCGATATGAGCGCCACCACCTTTAACCTGAGGAACATCGTCTTTCCAGGAGGGGGTGCTGTGTAAAATGCAAGCTTCTCGCTCCTCCCATCCTTAACAGCGGGATCCACCCAAACCAGATACCTTTTCCCGGGTTCCAAACCTCCGATCTTGAACCCCCTGCTCGAGTTGAGGGTGCGATCTGAGAAGGCCTTCGGCTTTGAACCCGGAGCCGGCCATACCATGTTCTCCTTGGGCTCGGAACCCCAAACGAGCCTCCTTCCCCTTGACGCCTCCACGACGTAGATCTTGGCCGGGACCATGAGATCCGTGTTCCAAGTCAGTATCGCATCGGTCCTGCTAACGGACCTCAGCCTCAGCACAGGGTCTTTCACATACACCCTTTCTATCCTCGTCTCGTATCTTAGGCCCGGGATCGGGTTCCCGAATCCGTCGTCCAGCGCGAAGTGGAATCCCCACCATCCATCGTCGTTGCAGATCTTAAGAAGGAAGGAATTTTTACCTTTAACGATGTTCACATCGACTACGTCCTGGCCAGGAGCCGAGCTGCGATGGACGTTCTTCTCGTGGATAAGCCTCCCGTTATGCCATACCTTCACGGAGTCGTCGCTCCCGAGGAGGAGCCTCCCTTTCCTCTCCGCATCGCTCCAGATCGTGGCGAACGCATAAGCCGTGGCATATTCGGTGAAGCCCAGGGCCTTATTTAGGTCGTGATATCCGTTCTCATCTATGGCATCCGCCGGGAATGGCTTCCAGCTTATCGAAACCCCCTCCTTGGTCGATATCTTGGCCTTCAAATCCACCTTCCTTTCCGGCGGGAATTCCTTTGCATGGCTTTCGGCCCTCCCTCCAGGGAAGGGGCCGATAACCCACCATCCGGTTGTCCTGGCAACCCGAACCTCGTTCGAGAGATAGTCTATCCCGTTCGCCTTAATGGATATAGGTATGGCGTAGACCTCGGTGGAATCCGATGGAACCTTTATCGGTATCCTCACCACCCCTTCTTTCCTCCCCTTTAGCTCGATCTCCTCGGAGAACTCCCCTCCTTTGCATGGGAGGGAGAGGGATATCCGAAGGCGGACGGGCTTCTTTACGTTTTTCATGGCCTTTAAAAGGAGGCTTCCATGTATGAAACCACCTTCTTGGTATTGTCCCTCTGGGTCCACATCGACCTCAAAGGAAAGCTCCGACGAGCCGACATCTGCAAAGGAAGGGGAGGCGAAAAGGAATAGAAAAAGCAAGGAGGCTATGAATCTCCCCATGCTCGATCCCCTCCTTATTGCTTCCTCAGCATGTATCCCATCCCTCTCTCCGTGATTATGTATCTGGGATGAGCTGGATCCTCCTCTATCTTCGACCTCAGACGGCTCATATAGACCTTCACATAATCGACATCCCTATCGCATTCCCAACCCCATACCTTAGATAGTATCGTCTCCTTGCTCACCGGCTTTCCGGCGTTCCTCGCCAAAAGCTCTAAGATCCTGTATTCCGTCATCGTGAGGAATACCTCCTTCCCCCTTACCGTGACCTTCCTGGAGGAGTAATCTATCTTTAGATCCCCACAGACGAAGGGTTCCTCGTAGCTCATCTGCCCTCCATAGGCCCTTCTCAGCACGGCCTTTATCCTCGCCATGAGCTCGAGGTTCCCGAAAGGCTTGGTTATATAATCGTCGGCCCCGGCATTCAGCCCGAGGACCTTGTCCACCTCCTCGTCCCTGACCGTCACGAGGATCACCGGAACATCCGAGAACTTCCTTATCCTCTTTAAGACGGATATCCCGTCCATCCCAGGCATGAGGACGTCGAGGAGCACGAGATCGGGGGCGGCATCCTCGACGATGGAGATCGCCTCCTCCCCATTCGATGCGGTTATGATCTCCCATAACGGCTCCTGAAGTTTAAGGGAAAGGGATATGCTCCTCAGGACATCAGGCTCATCATCGACAACCAATATCCTCATCCTCTTCCTCCTCCGATCCTTGGAATAGCGGGATCGAGAACCTGAAAACCCCTCCCTTTCCATCGCTCTCCGCCCATATGTTGCCCCCATGGAGCATTACGAGCTGTTTCGCTATGTATAACCCGAGCCCCGTCCCGGCAAGGGCCGGATCCTTCGTCCCGACGTAGAACTTCTCGAATATCCTCGTCAGCTCCTCCTCTGGAACACCGGGCCCGTCGTCCTCCACCGATACCACGGCCCACTTCCCAACCCTTTTCAAGGACACCCATATCCTCCCCCCCTTAGGGGCGAACTTATGGGCGTTCGATATGAGGTTGGATAAGACCTGTTCTATCCTCCTCCTGTCGAGGAGGCATAAGATCTTCTCCCGAGGTAGGGATATGTCGATAGTCTGGTCCTTCCCCATCACAATAGGCTCCATATCCCTCACAACCCTTTCCATCACCTTCCTCATATCCACGACCTTTTTCGATAGGTTTATCTGGCCCGTTTCTATCTTGGTGGACTCGAGCAACCCGTTGACCATCATCTCGAGCCTTTGTATATGCCTGAGCGCTATGGAGAGAAGCTCCTTCCTCGTCTCCTCCGGCATATCCCCGACATCCCTGAGGATCTCGAGCGATGTCCTCATGGCGGTTATCGGGGTCTTGAGCTCGTGCGAGAGGCTGGAGATGAATCCGTCCTGAAGCCTTTTTATGAAGCTCTCCCTCTCTATCATAAGCTCCTCGTTCCTGAGCTTATCGACGAGAAGCCCCGTCAACGTCCCAGCCCCGGCTATCATCGAGAGCTTGAGGACCGATACATACGTCGCATATATCCTCTCGTATTCCTGGAGGACGATCTGAGGGAGAAAGCAGACGGCCGTATGTATGGCCCCAAGGGTTATCGATACGACAACGGCAACGAGGAGTTTCATGTAGACCGCCGCCTCCCCGGCGACCAGGAGGAAGAATATGTAGAAGCTGCTCTTATAGCCTCCCGTGAAATAAACGGCAAGCCCGGATACGAAGGACTCTATGGAGAGGAGCTGTATGATGCTGAAGGCAGACCTTGGCGGACGCCACCATACAAAGAGCCTTATTAAAAGCGAATAAATCCCAATGCCTATGGAGGTCCCCAATATCGGAACCGATATCCCTCCGTAAAACCTCGTCACGATGGAAAGGGCTATGGCAATGCCAAGGATCAAGAACCTCAACCAGAAAAATAGGTTTTCAACCCCTCCCCAGACCATTGGGGCCACCCATCCGGAGAACCTCCCCTCCGGCAGTATAACGGCAGGGGTAGATGCTATGGCCTTGAGCAAGCGGAAGGCAGACCTCGCCAAACCCCTTACCTTTCCATCTTCCTTAAGTCCTGGGGTATGTCCTCTTTCAGGACGAGCTTCGCCTCGGTCAAGAGAAAAGGCGTGGGCTTCTCCCCCTTGCATGCCTTCCATGCCTCCTTGAAGGCCGCCCTCATCGTGGCCTTCTTATAGAGGTTAACGGTGGCATCGATCCTCCCCGAGGATACGGAGCCGAGCATGGAATCGCTGGTCCCTATCCCGACTTTCACAACCCCTCCGCTCTTCGCGGCTATCTCCAAAGCCGTCGTCGCGGCAAGGGTTATCCCATCGTCGTGGCCGAATATCGCCCTCAGGTCCGGATGGACCCCTACCGTATCCCCGACTATCTTCAAAGTCTGGGCCTTATCCCCATAGGTCACGACCTGGACAACCGATATCTTCGGATAGGATGAGATGGCCTCCCTGAACCCTTCGCTTATCTCCTTCGTAATCCAATGGTCCGGATCGCCGATTATCTCGAGGACCTTCCCCTTCCCCTTTATGAGCTTGGCGAGCTCCTCCCCCGCTATCCTCCCAGCAGATCTGAAATCGGGGATTATGACGCAATCCGCCCCCTCCACCTTAGACCAATACGCTATCACCGGGATCCCCGCCTTCCTGCACTTCTCCACTATCCTCCTCGCTTCCTTCTCATCAACGGCCTGGAGGATGAGGGCCTTCCCAACCCCTTTGGCATCTATAAGCTTCTGGACCTGATCCTCCTGGTTCGTTATCTCCCCCTCCCCCGGTATGAAGAGGAGTTGGAGTTCCTTATCATAGGGGAATGCCTCCTCTTCCAAGACCCTCTGGAGCATCTGATAACTTGGATCCCTCGAGGATATCAAGCTCACCCCGATCTTATAAGGCTTATCCTCCGGAGGCTTACTACATCCCAAGGCGAACGCCAGAGCGACGGACAAAAGCGCTAAAAACATGTATCCCTTCCTTCCCATATCTCATACCCCCCTTCTAAAATCCACCGCGTTCTATAATCCTTATATCCCTAACTACAACCCCCTCGCCTTCCCCGACATCTATCTCCCCCTCCCAGAAGGAGGAATCCCCCCAATTCACCGTTATCTTATGGGTTCCGGGGAGAAGGCTTAAGGAGTAAGAGCCATCGGATCCTATCCTGTATCCCTTCCCCTTCCCCCCAACCCATACGTAGATGAAACCGGAGGAAAGGGGCTTTCCATCGGCCCCGTAGACCTTCCCCTTGACCAAAACCCCTTTCGGAAGCCTTATATGGGCCTCCGCAAGACCGGATGTCGGAACGGACACCTCCACCTCGGTTTCGACATATCCATCCGCCCTCCCGCTTATCCTATACCTCCCGGGGGGAAGGGAAAGCTCGAGGGAACCGCTCTTATCCACCTGCCTCGCCTCCCCTACCCCATCCCTCCATAATACAACCTTAGCGAAAGGGATGGGAGCCGAGCTCATGGCATCGATAACCCAGACCCTAAGGCCTGAAGCCGCCGGCCTAAGCACAACCTCCAACCTTTTATCCTTCCCCGCCTCTATCCACGCTTCCCCCTCGTAACCGGCATATCCCAATGCCGAAACCTTTATTTCATATCTTCCCGGCAAAAGTGGAAGCTTCAAAACCCCATCCTCCCCCGTCTTGTAAGCCAGCCCTATATCCTCAAACCTCACCATCACCTCGGCCTTGGGAACGGGGGCCCCGTTCTGGGAGAGGACGCAGAGCTCTAAGAGGCCAGCCCTCTCAAGCCTTATCCTAAGCTCCCTATCGCCCAGATCCTTGATCTCGACATCGACCTCGCGTTCCACAAAACCATCCGCCTTTGCAATCACCCTGTGCCTTCCAAGAGGAAGGAAGAGGACCTTCGTCCCATCCGCGCTGGTCGGATATCCTATCCTCTCCCCATCCCTAACCAGATATACGAATCCGGGGGCGGTAATCCTCTTGCCGTTCATATCCTCAAGCGCTACCATGACCCTCGCCCCCTTCCTAAGCACAACCCTAACCCATACGAGCTCTTTCTCCCCAAGCATCACGGATATATCCCCATCCGCATACCCTTCCCCGCCGACCGTCACGCGATACGATCCGGGTCGAACCCCAACTATGGAACCAAGCCCTGCATCGTTCGCCCTGAACGTCCACGTCTCCTCCCCCATCCGCATGGTTGCCACCGCCCCACCTACGGGAATCCCTTCCTCATCCCTTATATCCAGGACGAGGGCGCTTGCGAACCTCTCCATACCCACCCTTTGTGCCACCATCTCCCTTTTCTCAGGATATGGGAGGAGGTCGACCGCAATGGTCCTGTCGAGATCCATGAGGACCTCCGTCCTCGTCTCCGGATCCGTCGCCATCTCGTAAAGATCCCTATTCCTCGGCCCATCAAGCGGATACATGTAGATGTGATATGGATCGACGAAATGATAGCTCTCCTGAGGATCATACATGATCCATCCAAGGGTTGGGGAAAGGACCTCGACGAATACATGAGCCCTAACATCCATCCCAACCCCCGGGCCGACCCAAGGGGCTCCTTCGGGGATGAAGGCGGCCGCCGGACGGGATGGTATACCGGCTGCCCTGAGAAGGGCGACGCAGAGCAGGGATATGCCGTGGCAAATCCCCCTTCCACTCCTTAAGACCTCCAACGCATCGGCCTTCAACTGTCCTCCATCGTAAGATATGTTGTCCGCCACCCATGAGATGATCCTTGTAACGGCATCGAAAAGGGAGGAAGACCCCCTGACCAGCTCACCCGCAAGCCTCGATATCTCAGGATCGTCCGATTGGATCCCCTTCCCTGGAACCGTATATCGCTTGGCCTCCCCTTCCAGGAAATGGGATGGAAGGGGATAAGGATCCATCGCCTGTATCCCGTTGAGGTTAACGGAGACGAAGACGAGCATCTCCTTCCCGGAAATGGGGATCGTCTTCTGGGAGAAGGAGGAGGAAAACAAGTCCGGGAAAGGGGTAACGCCCTTCGGGTTTCTTATCATGAACAGAACCGAATGGCTCCCCTCCAATACCTTCGTCCAGCAGAAGCCGGGGAGCGGACGAAGGAGCAAGAGTAAAAAAAGGAAGGTAAAGACCCTTCCCATCGACCTCCCCCCTCCCTTTTCTTTTAGTTTAACATAATCCCCTCCCTCTGTCAATATTCGCTCCTTAAGCTTGGACAGACCTCCATAAGGGCCTTGGATATCCTCGAGAAATCGTCGATCGTTAACATTTCGGGCCTCGTCGAAGGCTCTATCCCCGCTTTCCCCATGATCCCTACCAACTCCTCCTTCCCTACCCCAAGCTTGGATAGGGAGTTTACCAACTTCTTCCTCCTTTCGGAGAACGCAACTTCGACGACCTTAAGAAAAGCCTTCATCTCGACATCCACCCTTGGCTTCCCAAGCATCTTCAAGTGAACCACGGCGGATGCAACCTTGGGAGTTGGATAGAAGGATCCGGGAGGTATAAGGAAGAGTATATTCGGATCCGCCAAAACCTGGACGAATATCGAGAGCCTCCCGTATTTCCTACCTCCAGGCCTTGCGACCATCCTCTCGGCCACCTCCTTCTGAACCGTCAACATGGCATCTTCGAGGATGGTTGCGGAGCCAAGGACCTTCTTGAGGATCGGCGTGGTTATGTGGTATGGGATATTTCCGATGATCCTCGCCTTCGAAAGCCCCTTTTCCCTCATCCAAGACGAGATCAACTCATGGAGATCGATCTTAAGGAAATCCTCGCAGAGGACAAAGAGGTTTTCTTCAGAAGGATCAAGCGCTCTTAAGGACTCGCAGAGCTCATGGTCGAGCTCCACCGCTATGAGGTAACCGGCCTTTCCAACGATCCATCTGGTGAGGGCCCCGCGACCAGCCCCTATCTCGACCACGAGGTCGGCCCGGGTTGGCCCGAATGCTTCCACTATCCTCCTCGCCGTTCCTTCGTTCCTTAGGAAGACCTGGCTAAGCCTACCTCTCCACATCCGGGGTTATCTCCTTTATCGTGCTGGTTTTCGTCTATACGGAACACTGCATATTTCCTGTATTCCCTATCGTTATAATATGAAACGGACATATCTGTCAAGGCGGAAGGCGAATTGCGAAAATGAGAAATGGCAACCTGTCTTTTCGCAATTCGCATTTCGCAATTCGATATCCTTTGTAGGGGCAGGCCCCTGTGCCTGCCCTTCACAGGGGGATCCCACCCTTGACAGGGGGAGGTGATTTATGGTAAAGAGGAGAAAAGGGGTGTAGGGCCCCGGAGAAGAGAGAAAGGGGGAGCGTAAGGAATGGCGAGGATACCGGTTGCATTACAACTCTATTCGGTTCGGGACGATTGCGCCAGGGACCTTCCCGGAACTTTGAAGGCCGTGGCGGAGATGGGGTATGAGGGGGTGGAATTCGCCGGATATTATGGGAGAACGGCTAAGGAACTCAGGTCCATGCTCGACGACCTGGGCCTTAAAGTCGCCGGAACCCACATAGGCCTCGATACCCTCCTTGGGGACGAGCTCGTTAAAACCGTGGAGTTCAATCAGGTCCTCGGGAACAAGTTCCTCATAGTCCCAGGGCTGCCGGAGGAGAGGAGGAGGTCCAAGGAGGCCTGGCTTGAGACGGCCAGGATCATGAATGAGATCTCCGATAAGGTTAAAGAGTATGGGATGAGGGTCGGATACCATAACCACGGCGTTGAATTCCAGATGATGGAAGGCCAATGGCCGTGGGATATCTTCTTCGGGGCTGCGAATCCGGATGTGGTTATGCAGCTCGATATAGGAAACGCAATGCATGGGGGTGTGACCGCCGATCAGATACTCGAAATACTCAGGCGTTATCCGGGGCGAGCCGCTACGATCCACGTCAAGGAGTTCTCGGCCACAAACGATAAGGCCTTAATAGGCGAAGGGGATGTGAAATGGAGCGAGGTCTTCCAGCTTTGTGAGAGCATAGGAGGCACTGAGTGGTATATAGTGGAGCAGGAGAGCTACGCCTACGAGCCCCTTGAATGCGTCAGGCGCTGCCGTGAGAACCTAAAGAGGATGGGGATATAGAAGGGACGTTTATAAGGGGGTGTGGAGGATGAGGAGGAGCTTGGTAGGATATATGGTCGTTGCCGTCATAGCCTTCTCCTTCGGATGTGGTGCCCTTTGCAAGAAGGCAAAGGAAGTCCCGGAGAGGAAGGCAGAAGCACTAAAAGCAAAGCCAGGTCAGTGGATAGAGCTCTTCAACGGGAAGGACCTCACCGGATGGCGTCTCCTCCACGAGGGCGGGAGGAACGGATGGACGGCGGAAAACGGGATCCTGGTCAACAAGTTCGCTGGATCCGACCTCATAACGGAGGAGAAGTTCATGGACTTCGAGCTCCATATAGAGTTCAACGTCCCGAGAGGGGGGAACAGCGGCGTATACCTCCAAGGCAGATACGAAATACAGATAGATGACTGCTACGGCCAGGGGATCAGGAATACGATGTGTGGGGCGATATACGGGAGGATCGCGCCGAAGGTGAACGCAGCAAAACAGGCAGGGGAATGGCAGAGCTTCGATGTCAAGTTCATATCGGCAAGGAGGGATGAGACTGGAAAGCTTGTTAAGAAGGCACGGGTAACGGTCATACACAATGGGGTGCCCATAATAGAGGATGCGGAGATAGAGGGGGTGACAGGCGGGGCCATGGATAACAACGAAGGAACCCCTGGCCCCTTAAGGCTCCAAGGGGATCATGGCCCGATACAATACAGGAACATAAGGATAAGGCCTCTGTGAGGGGGAAACCAGAATACAAGGAATTATGGTCGAGGAGAGGAGATACGGCGAGATAGCGATAGAAGAAGCTCAGCTGGAGGTCTGGGATAACCCCTCCCCGGAAAAGGATTATACCATCAGCATATCCTTCCCGGAATTCACATGCCTATGCCCACGGAGTGGGTATCCCGACTTCGCCACGATAAAGATAAGCTACATTCCAGACAAATACATAATAGAGCTGAGATCTTTAAAGCTTTGGCTCAACAAGTTCCGGAATCGCTACATATCCCACGAGGCGGCCGCAAACGAAATATACGACGCCCTCTTCGATCTCCTCAAGCCTCGCTTCTTGGAGGTCGTTGCCGACTTCAACCCCCGCGGGAACGTCCACACCATTATAACGATCCGCTCTAAAGGGCGGTCAGAATGAGATACCCCTTACTCGACCTTGAGCTCGGCAGAGGCCGTTATCCTCCCATCCCTATCTATCGCATCGGCCTTCAAAGTGGCCGGGAGCATCAGCCCTTTTAGGATATCTGGATCCAGGACCACCTGGAACGGAGGATCGGAATCCTTGGCCACGAATCTCTTCCCACCCTTATCCTCCAACGTGAACCTAACGGCCTTGGTCCCGGCGGGGACTTCTGCTTCTATGAGCGTCTCCTTCTTCGGAAGGCTTATCCTTCCAGACCTTATATCCTTATCGAGCTTCGAATCCTCCGGAGCCCTAAGGATTACCGAATCCTCTGGCATGAGCCTCGGCGCCTCTTCTTTCCTTTCCCCCTCCTTCAGCCTGGTCCTCTCTATCACTATGGTTCGAGGGGGCCACCAGAGGAATGGATCGAGCCAAAGCCATCCGGAGACCGAGATCCATGGCCTTATGCGTTTCTCCACAACGATATACGTCTTGGGATAGAACCCATAGCAGCGGATATATGGATACATCCCCTTAACCACGATTATCTTCCCATCCCGGTCCTTCTCGCGTATTATCCAGCTCGCTCCCGGCCGAGGCAAGGCAAGGAGCAGGAGAAGAACGGTGCCGAGGGCTACGACCATAGACCTTCTCCAACCCCTCATTCACAATCACCTCCTTCTATTTTTTAGACGATTTCCCCCTCGTGTCGGATTCCCGGTTATCTAATTTGCCAGCGTTATGCATTCGGAAGGCGGATCGTAACCATCCTCGTAGGGGCAGGCCCCTGTGTAATAAACGTTGGAACGTTTGAACGTTTAAACGTTGGAACGTTCAACATGCCTGCCCTGATTTTGGGCAACCACCAATAGGGAGATTGCGAAAGGCGAATGGCGAAAAATGAGAAATGGTGACCCGTCTTTTCGTAATCCGTTTTCGCAATCCGCATTTCGCAATTCGCAATCTTTCTGGGTTGCCCCTACAAGAGATCCTCCCATGCTCAAATGCCTTGTGGGCGACGCGGTCATAATTTGCCAGCGTAGGTGTTGACTTTACAGCAGGAATTATGGTATTTTAGTGTTAGAGCTTGGACTCGGCGAATGCCTATACTTCAATCCATCGATAGAATGCGAGGAGGAATTTATGGAAAGAAGGGAAGCGGAAAGAAAGCTTATGGATCTATTAAGGACGGCTAAAAAAGACGCCCCGATCCCTTTTTCCCAAAGGGATGGTGAAAGAGCATTGGCTGCCGTCCTTTCCACGGAAGACATATGGGAGGCCCTTAGGCTAAGCCATATACCTATGAGGTTCGCCTGCGCCTTCTGGAATGCCATGATTTCCAAAGGCTTCCTCGCAGCCGAGGAAGGTAAGCTATACTTGACGGATTCCGGAAAGGCGCTTACCGAGGCGCTTGGTATAAAACCGGCGAGGGATTTATCCTGCGATTCATGTGAGGGTCGAGGTATTGGGTTACAAGGGCTATTCCAGGATATCTCAAACCGCTTCCATTCCATCTGCGAGAACAGGCCGGAGGCCATCCAGGACTACGACCAGGGATATGTGACGGAGGAGACAACCTTAGCCAGGATAGCCTTCGCATACCAAAGGGGGGACCTTGAGGGGAAGGATATAGTGGTTCTGGGGGATGACGACCTCATGAGCATAGCCGCGGCCTTAACAGGAGCTCCCCGAAGGGTATTGGCCCTCGATATCGACGAGAGGCTGGTGAAGTTCATAAACGATGTGGCGAGAAGCGAGGGGCTGAAGAACCTCGAAGCGGTCAGGTATGATCTAAGGGAGCCTTCCGATGAAGGATGGATTGGGGCGTTCGATACCTTCTTGTGCGATCCTACGGAAAGCTTCGTCGGGCTCAAGCTATTCGTAGAGAGGGGGATATCATACCTTAAGGGCATAGGAAGCGCAGGATACTTCGGCCTCACCCATGCGGAGTCGAGCCTTCACAAATGGCATAAGATCCAGGAGTTCATCCTGAAAAGAGGGGCGGTTATAACGGATTTCAGGGATGATTTTAACAGATATGTGAATTGGGGCTATATGGAGACGATGAGGTCATGGACTTGGCTCCCGACAAGGGCCATTCCTAAAAGGGTTTGGTATTGCTCGGCCTTCTGCAGGATAGAGCTCCTCCGCAATCCCAAAAGGAGGAACGATCCGGTTACGGGCGATATATTCGACGACGAGGAAGCAGCAACGACCTGAATGGTTTCCCCATTACTGCATGGTGAAAGAGGTGAAATAGACGTTGGACACGAGCTCCTTACCTAAGATGGAGTTTATCTTGCTCCTTATCTGCCTCTTCAGCATTTCCTTCCCTTGGGGTGTAGAGAGCTCCTCGAATCTTTTCGTCGTTAAAATCGTTATTATAGCATCCCTTATCTTGGGGATACGAGGGGATATCTCCGGATCCATCAGCTCCCCCCCGCCTCCGTGCTTCTCCTTCTCCTGCTTCTCCATAGGCCTGTTCACCTCGAGGGCTATGACGGCCTTCAGGTAATGCCCTGGATCGGCCAGGTTGACGATGAACTCCTCGAGGGGATATATGGGCAGAGGGGCTTTATCCACCTTCCTTAAAGCCTGTTCCCCCCTTGGTTGGGGAACTTTTTTAGAAAGCATGTAATACGTGGACATAGCCGTCGCTATGAAGGCGATCATGGCTACGGAAAATCCACCCAATATCATAAGCCCTATCTTCTTCACGATATCACCTCCAGGAGCTTTCAGGGCTTACAGACGGGGCATGGGGTAAACCCGGCCGATATGGCCTTATCCCTGGTCTTGAAGAAAGCCCTGTTCCCCTTCTTTATCCGGGATGCATATGGACAACTTCTCTTGTGGAAGACGCCTGTGGTCACATCTCCTACGTAGTTCAACCTCCACGAACTATATACCCTTACCGTCCTTTCCCCTATCTGATTCATCCCACACCATATCCCCCCGCCGATCCCACCTCCGATCAACCCTATAGCAAGGAGTGCTATTATGACACGTCTCATCATCCCACCTTCTTCCTCTTATCTCAATATGACTATGTCCACCCTTCTGTTCTTCCTCCTGTTCTCCTCCGTATCCTGAGGTGCCACAGGCCGTGAATCCGCGTATCCGACCGCCGATAGCCTATCCGGCCTGACTCCCATCGATATGAGGAACCTGACGACCGTAGCAGCCCTCGCTGCCGATAATTCCCAGTTCGACGGGAACTTGCTTGTATTTATCGGGAGGCTACATGTATGGCCCTCCACCCTAACTTGATACCTCATGGATGCGAGCATCTTCCCGACCTTCGAAAGGATTGGGATGGCTTCGGGTCTGAGATCGGCCTTCCCCCTATCGAAAAGTATACCCTCGGCCGCTATCCTGACGACTATCCCCCTTTCCTGGACGTGAACCCCCACGGATCCTCCAAGTCCGTGTTCCTCCACGTATCTCCTTACCTCCTCCGCAATGGCCTTCATCTGAGCGATGTCCATCCCCGGAACTATGGCAGGCTTCGGATTATCGGCCGCGCCGGGGTTAAAGATCGAGCTGCCCCCATGTAGGACGGATCTCCCTCTCCCCCCAAGGGCCATGCGCAAGACATCGGCGAGGGCCTCGAACTTCTTAAGGTCGAGCACGGACATGGAGTAGAGCATGACGAAGAAGGCCATGAGAAGCGTTATCATATCGGCGTATGTCAGGAGCCATCTCATCAACCCTGCAGCCTCGTGTCCTCCTCCGCCCTTCTCCTCTTTCCCCTTTTTCCTATCTCTCGGCATAAGCACCCCTCCCCCTCTCCACCTTCCCTCTGAGCTTCGGGGCCAAGAACACCTTTAGCTTCTCCTCTATTATTCTCGGGTTATCCCCTGCCTGTATTGAGAGTATCCCCTCGATCATCGCCTCCCTCATCAAGATCTCCTCCTGATTCCTGGCTTTTAGCTTATTTCCTATGGGGAGGAAGATGAGGTTGGCGAAGGATATACCATAGAATGTGGCCAGGAAAGCAGAGGCTATCGCAGCCCCCATAGTGCTCGGATCCTCGAGCTTCGAGAGGGCGTGGACCAGGCCGAGGACCGTCCCTATTATTCCAAGGGTTGGAGAAAAGCCACCAAGGGTTGTGAAGACGCTCTCCCCTATCTTATGCCTCTCCTCTATGTAGCTGAGCTCCGTTTCGAGGATGCTTTTCGTCAGCTCCATGTCGAATGCATCGGCAACGAGTTGTATCCCTTTCCTTAAGAAGGGATCGTCTATGTTCTCCACCTCCGACTCGAGGGATAACAATCCTTCCCTCCTGGCCTTTTCGGCAAGGCCGACAAGGGTCCTTATCACCTCGGCCGTATCTATCTTCTTTGCGAAGAATGCATTCTTCAACACGGGCACAAGCCCCTTAATCGTGTCCATGGAAAAGCTTATCACCGTGGCGCCGAGGGATCCTCCGAGTATTAGGATGAGGGCCGGTATGTTCAGGAACATCCCTATATTCCCACCCTCCATGAAAACGGATATGAAGAGGGCACTCCATGCCAGAAGAAGGCCTCCTACCGTAGCTATATCCATAGGGATCGGGCGCAAAGGAGAAGCGCCCTTCTCGACACCTCCTTCCTCAGTTATCTATGCCCCTTATCGACCTCCTGTAGCTCACTACCTTCTCCACGATCTCGTCCACCGAGTCCTCCACGACGAACTTCTCGCCCGTTGTCAGGGTTATCACGGTATCGGGTGTGGATTCCACGGTCTGTATGAGTTCGGCATTTATCACTATCTCCTTATGGTTGAGCCTCCTCACCTTTATCAATGCCTTTTACCCCCTTCCCAGATCTATGTGGGCAGGGGGATGAGGGCATTCAATCCCCCCGCCCACCCGAAAACTACCTCTTCAGGTTTACAAGGTCCTGAAGCATCTCGTCGGACGTCGTTATGAGCCTCGAGCTTGCCTGGAAACCCCTCTGGGTTATTATCAGGTTCGAGAACTCCTGCGCGAGGTCGACGTTGGAGAGCTCGAGCATCCCGGCGGAGATCATCCCCCTACCACCGGTCCCGGCCGTTCCTATCTGCGGCTCCCCGGAGTTTGCGGAGGCGGAGAACAGGTTGTTCCCAGACCTAAGGAGTCCGGATGGATTGGCGAAGTTGGCGAGGGCTATCTTGGCTATGGGCTGGGTCTGGCCGTTGGAATAAAGTCCTACTATCGTCCCATCCTCGAGGGTGGACACGGTCTCCAGAACCCCCATCGGATATCCGTTCTGGCTCCTCACGGATGCGGTTGAAGGGGAGGCGAATTGGGTTACCCCTTCAAACGATCCTACAAGACCCATCGTTATCCCTATCCTGATCTCGTCCGCCCCGTTCTTCGGATCTATCAGGAGGGATGTCGGCGTCTTGCCCCCTACCGTCTCGTAAGAGAAATCGGCGAGGGATCCATCGGCATTAAAGGATATCTTCCCGGACCCCCCTTCCTTTATCTCCGCTATGCCGGAGATGGAGGCTTTCCACGTCCATTGATTATCCCCAACCCTTGTGAAGGTTATGGAAAGGGAATGCGCTTCCCCACGCGAGTCGTAGATCTTGGTAGAAGTGGTATGGACCTTGCTGGTGACCGTTATAGTGGAAACCCCACCCGGGATGAAACCATCAGGAGCATTCACGGTTATCCCGTCGAACGTGGCGGATTTCTTATCGGCGCTAACGGTCACGGGAACTTCCTTCGTCTTCCCATCGGAGCTCGTGAAGTTGACCTTAAGGCTTCCATCGGCCATGACGACTATAGAATATGTCCCGGCTCCGGATCCCCCTATCCCACTTGCCGAGCTTACCCCCGCCGTATTACCGGGGACGAGTTCCGGAGCACCTGCGGTGGCATCGAGGTTGGATACGATGGATATCTCCGTGGTGGCCTTCGCCGGAAGCTTCTGGCCGACCGGGATCTTAAGGTCCTCGGGGACTGTGGATGTATCCACAACCCCCATCCTCGCGACCCATCCTTGGAGTGCAAATCCCGTAGCCGCATTCACTATCTTCCCATTAGCATCCATCGTGAAGGCCCCATCCCTCGTGTAGTAATACCTCGATCCATCGCTCACGATGAACAGGCCATCGCCCTGGATCGCATAGTCCATCCTCCCTCCGGTGTATTGTAGCCCGCCCTGTGTGAAGATGAGGTCCACGCTCGCCACATTAACCCCAAGCCCGATTTGTATCGGATTGCTCCCGCCCCTCTTCCCAACAGGGGCCGAAGCACCCCTTATCGTCTGGTTCAAGAGGTCCTGGAATGTAACCCTTGATGCCTTAAACCCAGTTGTATTTATATTCGCTATGTTGTTTCCGATCACGTCCATCTTCATCTGATGGCTTTTCAACCCGGAAACCCCTGAAAACATCGAGCGTAGCATCTCTTTCCCCTCCTATGGATTTTTGGGGGACCGCCTCGGTCGATCAGCGATCCCGGTCGGGCCCCCCAACAACATGGGTCCAGCCCGATCCCTCTAAGCTAAAACAACGCTGTCTATCTGCGTAAATACATTTCTCCCCTCCTTCCTTGGCTCAACGGCCGTTATAACCGTCCGATTTTCGACGCTTACGACAAGGGCTATCCCATCTATTATCACCACCGTCTCTCTCCCTCCCTTCTCCCTCGCCTCCTTCACAGCCCCCATGAGCCTCCTCATCCTGTCCTCGTCCATCTCTATCTTCCTCTCCTTGATCCTCTCAACGGCATGTGCGGAAAACCTGAGCTTCTCAGCCTCCTCCCTAAGGACCTCCTCGAACGAGCTCCTCCTATTCCCAAGCTTTTGCACTTGTTCTGAAGATATCCCCGATATCCCCTCTATCCTCATCTTCACCTCACCAACCTTAAATTGGAGAGCTTAACCTTATCGTTGCCGATGACAAGTATGGGATCCGAACCATCAACTAAAACCCGAACTACCTTCCCGGAGACCTCCCTCCCATCCTCTGTCACCGCCTCTACCTCCCTCCCGATCATTCCCACGGAATAGAGTTTGAAGAGGCCTTCTATCCTCGAGCTTAGCTCTTGAAGTTGTTCAAGGGACCTGAGCTGGGCGAGCTGGGCTATGAACTCCCTGTCCTCCATAGGCCTTAGTGGATCCTGGTTCTTCAACTCGGCAACCAGGAGCTGAAGGAACGCATCCTTTCCAAGCTCTTTGGAGATGGTGCCGCCCGCCCTTTCAGCCCCAATAGATCCTCCCGATACAGGATTTATACCCACCTTTATCACCTCTCTTCCTATCCCTTCTTAAGCCCATAAGTCGATATGACCCGATCCATAACTATCCGAACTCCAATCCCCTTCCGGAGGGGCTTCTTGAATCCTAAACCATGAACCGCTTGGATCCCGCGTCCAGACTATATCCTTTCTTTGTTCCGGCATCTGCCAACTATTGGGCCCATATCCTGCCCCCTCGGCTATGAACTCTATATCTACCCCGGACCTGGCCAGGTTTTCCTTAAGGATCGGGAGCTCGAGATCGAGGATCGCCTTGAACTTCGGATCGCTCGCCTCCACGATCCCGAAAATCCGATCGCCGGCGGTCCAAAGCCTTACCCTCGCCTTCCCCCATTCCTCCTGGGATATGTCGAGCTCTATCCTGGAGATCCTCCTCGACGTTCCTCTTACAATGGAGATGGCATTGGATATGCGTTCGATCACCTCATGGACCTCTTGCCATCGATATGGGGAGGGAAACGGTAGGACCTTCCCATCCGGTTCGGGAAAGGCATAGTATACCGGATTTGCCGGATGAGCTACGGGCTGAGGATCGGAAAACCGGTGTTGAGAAGCATCCCCCTTATTATCCTGGATCAAGGGATGGATATCGGAATTCACAACTTGAAGGTCGTGTTCGCGATTTTTAGAAAGGATACCGGAGGATTGGGGCTCGATAACCTGATCCCTCTGGATCCCTTGGACCTGGTATTGCGGAACAAGAACACGAGATCCAGAAACCACCTCATCATGCCTATGATCCACAAACCCATCCCCTATTCCAGGATCCTGGATCTTGACCAATGGCTTGCGATCAAAAGCCTCATCTCCAGATACACGAGGCATGGATTCGGACGATTTGCCTTCATCCGATGACACCCTTATCAACACATCATCGGAATTCGGAACCATCATCACCTCATCTACCCCAGGATCGGAGGCTATGAACTCCCTAATCCCCTGCCCCTTATCCAAAACCATAGGTTGGGCATGAGGAGCCTCAGCACCAACCTCTACTCCGCCTTTCACCAAACCATCCCTTGCACCATCACGAATTTTGCCCAGGCGATTTGGAGTCTCGATACTCATTCCATCAACCAAAGGGGCGGATGCCTCATTCCTCTGACCATAACCGGATATCCCTGGATCCGAGATCGATCCCAAGGACTTGGAATCGATAACCTGATCCTTCTGGATCCCTTGGATCTGAGGTCTGATGTTGGAAATGGGCTTGGGATCGGATCCTGCATCAATTGCCTCTCCCTCAATGATAGGGAGGACATTAGCCCCGAAATCCTCGCCCCTATCCCGATGGTTTGGAACCCCTATAGCCCTTCCATCAACCAAAGGGGCGGATGTTTCATTCCGCTGACCATAACCGGATATCCCTGGATCTGAGATCGATCCCAAGGACTTGGGATCGATAACCTGATCCTTCTGGATCCCTTGGATCTGAGGTCTGATGTTGGAAATGGGCTTGGGATCGGATCCTGCATCAATTGCCTCTCCCTCAATGATAGGGAGGACATTAGCCCCGAAATCCTCGCCCCTATCCCGATGGTTTGGAACCCCTATAGCCCTTCCATCAACCAAAGGGGCGGATGTTTCATTCCGCTGACCATAACCGGATATCCCTGGATCCGAGATCGATCCCAAGGACTTGGAATCGATAACCCGATCCCTCCGGATCCCTTGGACCTGGTATTGCGGAACAAGAACACGAGATCCAGAAACCACCCCATCATGCCTATGATCCACAAACCCATCCCCACGATCCCTCATCACCTCATCTATCCCAGGATCGGAGGTTATGGACTCCTCAACCCCTCGCCCATGATCCAGAGCCGGAGATCGGACACGATGAACCTCAGCACCAACCTCTACTCCGCCTTTCACCAAACCATCCCTTGCACCATCACGAACCTCATCCAGGTAACCGGAAACCCCTATGCTCATCCCATCAACCAAAGGAGCAGATCCCTCATCCCTCTGACCATAACCGGATATCCCTGGAACTGATCCCAAGGACTTGGAATCGATAACCCGATCCCTCTGGATCCCTTGGACCTGGTATTGCGGAACAAGAACACGAGATCCAGAAACCACCTCATCATGCCTATGATCCACAAACCCATCCCTACGATCCCTTATCACCTCATCTATCCCAGGATCGGAGGTTATGGACTCCTCAACCCCTCGCCCCTTATCCCGAACCGGAAGCCCGAAATCCGGGCCTTCGGTGGTACTCGGACCGGATGATCGGCGATTTTGGATTCCAGCCCATGGACTAAGTGTGAGGATCGAGTTCCAGGGCTGTGGATCTTCGATCCAGGGTCTAATAACGGCGATCGGGATTTCCGAAGATATGCTTAAGGTCATTTCAGATCCTCCTTTTACCTCAGGATGGAGGACCAGAGGCTGTGGAACAAACGTCAAAGTTGGAATCCCTGAATTGCCGCTGTAATCCTCGCTCTCCTCGGACATACCCAGCAGATCCTCGGCTGGAATCCTGCAAAACGACTCAAGGAGCAAGATCTCTGCAAAGCACGGATCTCCTCCAAAGCCTGTCGCCCGTGCGGATGATGAGACCTTTCCCTCCAGGATCCCGAACATAAGCTCAATCCAATTTATCTCCTTCATCTGAGCCCTCCCTTCTTCGGAACCTCGTCGACGCTATATCGTCCAGGATCTTGATCCCGTCCCTTCTATCCTCCTCGATGTAGGATTCAAGATGCTTCTGACGTAGGCTCTCGAGCAGATCGACCTCTTTTGATATGGAGAGGAACTCATCCTTCCTCCTCTCCACCTCCTGTGCTGCCTTCATCGCCTCCATCTTCGCCCTTTTGCCCTCCTCGACCAGCCTCAAGGTCCAGAGGTATGGGATGGTGAGGCCGAGCATGGTGCTTCCGTTCTCGATCTCCCGGATCATCCCTTTTCTCGCCCCTTCCCTTTCCCTCTCGATGGCCTCGAACTTCTCCTCCTTTAGATGCTTCTCGGCAAGGGCGAGGGCGAACTTCTCCTTTGCGCTCTCCTCCTGCTTCCTTTTAACATCGAGTATGTTCTGAAGCCTGAATTTAAACCCTCGATTTCCCTCGGCCATCATGTCGGATCATCTCCGAACTTTTCTATTAACCATCTCGATGCCTCCTCGAAGGAGGATCTTTCGTCGACATCCTGTCTGAGGAACGCATTTATCGAGTCAACGACCTGGATCGCCCAATCTATTTTCGGATTGCTTCCTTTTACGTAAGCCCCTATGTTTATGAGGTCCTCGGCATCGAGGTAGGCAGCGAGGGCCTCCTTAAGCCTTCCCGCCGCCCTGAGATGTGATGGGGTAACGACATCCGGCATCATCCTGCTCACGCTGGAGAGGACGTCTATTGCAGGGTAATGGTATCTATTAGCGAGTTTCCTCGAAAGGACTATATGCCCATCGAGGATGCTTCTCACCGCATCCGCTATTGGATCGTTCATATCATCTGCTTCGACCAGGATCGTATAAAACCCCGTGATACTTCCCCTTGCTGCCATCCCAGACCTCTCCAGGAGCTTTGGGAGGAGTGCGAAGACGGAAGGGACATATCCCCTCGTTGTTGGGGGCTCGCCAATCGCAAGACCTATCTCCCTCTGGGCCATGGCGAATCTCGTCACGGAATCCATTAGGAGAAGGACATCCATCCCCTGATCCCTGAAATACTCCGCGATGGTTGTCGCAACCAGGGCGCTTTTGATCCTAACCAGAGGCGGCTGATCCGACGTTGCTGCGACGACCACGGCCCTCTCAAGCCCTTTCTTCCCAAGCCCTTTTTCTATGAACTCCCTGACCTCCCTCCCCCTTTCCCCTATCAACCCTATAACCGTCACATCGGCTTCCGTGTTCCTCGCCATCATGGCCAAGAGCGTGCTTTTCCCGATCCCGCTCCCTGCGAATATGCCAATCCTTTGCCCCTTCCCGCATGTCAGAACCCCATCTATCGCCCTTATCCCGACGGAAAGGGGCTCGGATATCCTCTTCCTCTCCAAGGGACCCGGAGGGGAATTATATATCGACCTCCTCTCCTCGCAGTTAAGGGGACCATTACCATCTATCGGCCTCCCAAGCCCATCGAGAACCCTCCCGAGGAGCCCTATGCCGACGGGAACGGAAAGCTGTTCCCCTGTCGCCACTACCTCGCAACCCGGCGATATGTCCGCCGTCTCCCCAAAGGGCATCAATAGAACCTTCGACTCCCTGAACCCGACGACCTCGGCCTTCACCTTCCTCTTCCCCGTCAATATATGACATATCTCCCCGATCCTGGCCGACGGGCCAACGGATTCGAGCACGAGCCCAACAGCCCTTACGAGGAACCCCTTCGAGACTATCGGATCTACAGCCTCTATTATCTTGAGATACCTCGCCGCATCTATGGCAACCCCCATATAGACCCCCCCAGATCCTAAATCCTTTACTCCTCGAGCATCTCTTCGATCCTCTCGAACTGCTTATCTATCCTCGCATCGACCTTCCCCATGGGAGTTTCGACAACACATCCTCCCGGCTCGACCCTTTCATCCGGGATTATCTCCACCTCCTCTATCTCCTCCGAGATCCTTTTTATCTCCTCCTTAAACCCTTCAACCCTTTCCACGTCCTCCGGACTGACCAGGATCCTTATGGTGCTCGGACCGAGGGATCTCGAGACGGCCTCCTTGACGGATACCAGGACAAGTTCCGGCCTCTGCCTTATCTCCTCCTTCACAACCTTCCTTGCCACATCGAGGGCTATCCTTAAGACCTTCTGCTCAAGATCCAAGGCGAGCTCGGCCTTGTAGGACTCAAGGTGCTCCAGGAAAGTCCTCATCCTCCCCCTTAGCTCCTCGAGCTCCTTTTCCCCATCCTCCCTCCCCTTCTTATATCCATCCTCATATCCGCTCCTGAAGCCCTCCTCATACCCCTTCCCATATCCCTCCTTCCTTATATTCTCGGCTTCTTCCTTCGCCCTTTTCAGCACCTCCTCCGCAGCCCTCTTAGCTTCCTCCATAATAGCGGAATGGTCTTCCTCCTGGCTATGCTGTTGGGGAGGTGAAAAAGGGACGGGGTTTCCCTCCTCCACCTCTATCCTCAGGACATAAGGCCTCGGATCGATCTTCGGATCCTTTATAACCCTCCTGGCCATCTCCGCCCTCCTCAGATCACCACTTCCTCTTCCTCACGGGAGATGACGATCTGCCCGGCCTCTTCGAGCTTCCTTATAACCCCCACTATCCTTTGCTGGGCCGCCTCTACATCCCTCAGCCTCACAGGGCCAAGGAACTCCATATCCTCCTTAAGCATCTCCGCAGCCCTCGTGGACATGTTCTTGAAGACCTTCGCCTTCACATCCTCGCTGGCGCCCTTCAGCGCAAGCGACAGATCCTTCATCTCTATCTCCTTGAGGATCTGCTGGACGGCGCGATCGTCAAGCTTAACTATATCCTCGAACACGAACATCAGCTGCTTCACCTCGTCCGCGAGCTCGGGATGGAACTCCGAAAGCCCTTCCAGGACGGACTTCTCCGTCGTCCTGTCCGACCGGCTCAGTATCTCGGCAAGCGTTTTCGCCCCCCCTACCGACGCATATTCCTGTGATGATACCCCGGCCAGTTTCCTCTCCAAAGCCATCTCGATGTCCTCCACAACCTCGGGGGTCGTCCTGTCCATGAGGGCTATCCTCAGTGCCACCTCCCTCCTTAGCTCCTGGGGAAGTCCGGACAGTATCATCGCCGACTGTTCAGGCCTTAAGTGTGCGAGTATAAGGGCGATTATCTGGGGATGTTCGTTCTGGATGACGCTTAAGAGCTGTTGTGCATCGACCCTCCTCGCCGTCTCGAACGGGGAGACCCGAAGCGATGCCGTTATCCTGTCTATTATCTCCGCCGCCTTGGTAGGACCGACGCTCCTTTCGAGGATCTCCCTCGCGTATTCGATCCCTCCCCTTATCACCTCGTTCTTCGCATGGAGCATGGAGTAGAACTCCTCGATAACGGCGTTCTTCTGCTCCGGCGGGATCTTCTTCACGGCCGCTATCTCAAGCGTTATTAGCTCAACCTCCCAATCCTTCAGGTGTTTCAAGACCTTCGATGCCAGATCCGGGCTTAGGGACAAAAGCAGTATAGCTGCCTTTTGCCTTCCCGTCAGCTTATGGTGTTCGTGCATCCCTTCACTCCCCCTCTATCCATGCCCTGAGGAAGTTGGCGATGACCTCGGCGCGTTCCCTCGCCTCCTCCTCTATCTTCCTCCTCATAAGGTCGAACCTCCTCTTCTCCAGATCCTCTTTCTCCTCCTCCTCGACGAGGACGGGCTCGGGAACCTCCTCAACAACGGTTTCAACCTGGGCCTCCGGGATCTCCTCGCGAACCACCTCGGGCTTCCTCCTCAAAGCCTTCCTTAAGAAGAGCAGGAGGAGGAGTCCGACGATCCCCATGACGACGTATTTGGCGATGGAGATGTAGAACTCCTCCCTCCTCGCCTTCTCCATAGCCGCCCTCTCCCTCTCGATGAAGCTGGTGTCGAACGGCATGGCGGTTACGATGATCCTATCGCCGCGCCTCTCGTCTATGCCGGCAGCCGTGGCTATCGCGCTCCTTAGGCTTGCGAGCTGTGAGGAGGGCGGGTTCCCGTTCACTATAACAGCTACCGATAGCCTCTTCACATCCCCCGGAACCTTTATCTGCCTCTCAACCCTTTTCGTTATCTCATAGTTCCTCGTTACCTCCCTCCTCTGGTAACTCGAAGGGCCGGAGGAAGAGGCCTGATATGTCGGTATGAGTGCCCTCGCACCCGGAACCCCCCCGACCCCTCCCTGCCCCTGGAACGTCTCGCTTAACTCCTTCTCCGACAGGATCATCCCGGTCCCGGATGGGGTGGATGGCTCGTAGATCTCCCTGTTGGACTCCACATGGTCCATGTCCAGGATGGCGCTTACCTTGACCACGCTCTTCCCCGGACCCAATGCCTTCTCCAACATCCCCGCTATCTTCTCCTCTACCTTCTTCTCATAAGCGGATACGAGTTCCATTTGGGATGGAAGAAGCTTTATCGGAGATGTAGATTCAAGGTCTGAGAGGAACCTTCCATTCGTATCCACTATTGTCACCCTTTCAGGGGTTAGGCCCTCAACAGCGCTCGCAACAAGATGGGCTATCGCCTTGGCCTTCTCCCCATCCATACTGGCCCCCGGCTTAAGCTTCAGGAGGACGGAGGCAGAGGGCTCCCTCGCCTTCTCGAGGAATACCCCTTCCTGGGGAATGCTTATGTGAACCCTCGCCTGCTCCACCTCCGAAAGGGATCCTATCGTCCTCTCCAATTCGCCCTGAAGGGCCCTCTGGTAGTTCGTCCTCTGGACGAAATCGCTCATCCCAAGGCCCCCCTTGTCGAAGATCTCAAACCCCACCCCGGAACCACGGGGAAGGCCTTTGGATGCCACCTTAAGCCTTATCTCGTGGACCCTTCCAGAGGGGACCAGGATCGATCCGCCCCCATCCCCTAATTTATACGGGATCTTCTCCGACTTCAGGAGCTCCACTATCTCCCCAGCGTCTTGGGAGGAAAGGTTTGAGAAGAGGACGGAATACCTCGGCCTGCCAAGCATAGCGAGTAAAAGGAAAGTCCCTAAGACGAGGCCGATGAAGGAGGCGAGGATCAGTCCCCTCCTCCCCCTATCCATCCCCTCCCATTTCCCCTTAACCGTTTCCAAAACCTTCCTCCAAATCCCTCCCATGGCCAAACCCCCGAAAACCTATCCCCCTATATCTGCATCCTCATTATCTCCTGATATGCCTCCACTATCTTGTTCCTGACCTGAACCACAAGCCTCGATGTGAGGTTCGCGCTCTCTATGGCCATCATGACGTTGTGGATGTCCCTTACCTCGCCGGATGCGAGCTTCCTCGCCATCTCATCCGCATTCTTCTGGATCTCATCCACAGACCTCACTATATCCTTCAGGATATCGCCGAAGGATTTGACGGCATCGACGGAGCTATCCGCAAGCCCCTGAAATCCGGATACCCCCCTTCCCTGAAGGGGCTTCGAACTTATATCCCTTATATACATGCCCTCACCCCCTTCACCTTATTATATCGAGGGCCTTAAGCATCATCATCCTCGCAGCGTTCATGGCGGCAACGTTCGCCTCGTAAGCCCTTGAGGCGGATATCATGTCCACCATCTCCCTTATTATGTCCACGTTCGGCATGGCGACGTATCCATCCGGGTTCGCATCGGGATGTCCTGGATCGTATATGAGCTTTGGAGGGGAATTGTCCTCCTGGATCCCAACGACGATAACCCCTCCGCCCGCCTCAAGCGGCGATATATATCCCATCAATGCCTCCTCGAACCTCGCCGGAAGCGGTTCGAACACAACAACCCTCCTCCTATATGGCCCCCCTTGCGGCGTCCTCGTCGTGTTGACGTTGGCTATGTTGTTGGCTATGACGTCCAACCTGAGCCTTTGCGCCGTCATCCCGGATCCGCTAATCCTTATAGCCCCGAGGAGATTCACCTCTCAACTACCCCCTTCCCTCGTTTATCATCGTCCTGAGCATCTCCATCCTAACGGAGATTATGTGCGCCAGAAGGCTATATGTGATGGCGTTCTCCGAAAGCTTGGCCATCTCGGCATCTATGTCCACGTTGTTCCCGTCCTCCCTGAAGCTCTGGTCCACCTCTACCACCAGCCTTGGCTCCGGTATCTCCTCCTCCGAGTTTATCGGTATATGCCTTTCCGAACTCGTCAAGCCCAGAAGGCCGCTCTCCTCAAGCGCCCTTCTGAGAAGGGATTCGAACTCCACCTCCCCCCTCTTGAAGCCGGGGGTATCGACGTTGGCTATGTTGTTCGAGATGACCATTTGTCTAACCGCAGCGGCGTTTAAGGCCTTAAGGAGTATCATAAGGGTCCTGTCGTTCCCTATCCCTTCCAGCAAATCCCTTCACCTCCCCGAAATAAATACCTCCTCACCTCTTCTAAGATGTCGGATAGATCGAAGGGCTTGTGGAAGAAGCTGAAGGATCCTTCTATCATCCCCTTAAGCTCCGAGAAGTCGACATATGCGCTTATGAAGATAATGGGGATATCCGGCTTCCTCTCCCTCATCTCCTTCGCCATCTCAACCCCATCGATCCCCGGCATCCTGACATCCGTTACGACGAGATCCACATCGTCCTTTCTGAAGATCGCCAGCGCCTCCTCCGCCGATCTCGATCCAACCACCTCGAACCCCTCCTCCATGAGGAACTCCGCTAATATCTCCACAACCTCCTCCTCATCGTCGACGACGAGAACCCTATACCCCATCCCCTTCCCACCCCTAATCCTTAGCGGGCAGCTTGACGGTGAACCTGCTGCCCTCCCCAACCTTGCTTTCCACCGTTATGTCCCCATCATGCCTCTGCACTATCCCATAGCTGACGAAAAGGCCAAGGCCAGAGCCGTCCTTCCTCGTCGTATAAAACGGCTCGAATATCCTCCTGATGTCCTTCTCGGGAATCCCATAGCCCGTATCCGCAACGGAGATGGCAGCCCATTCCCTCCCCGATTCCTTTCGTCTTTCCGCGGATATGGAAAGGGTGCCCCCGTTTGGCATGGCCTGAAGGGCGTTCATCACTATGTTCAGGAACACTTGCTTTAGCTGCTGTGGATCCCCGGAAACAACGGGAAGCTCATCCCCCATCTCGAGCAAAAGCCTTATGCCCTGTTGGTTCCTCTGCGGTTCCGTGAGCTGAACTATATCGAGTATTATCCCGCGTATGTCCACATCGACCGGCCTCCATTCGGAAGGCTTGGACATGTTCAATATGGTCCTCAGGATCCCCCCACACCTCGCCGTCTCCTCATCTATCTTCCTCACATACTTCGCTATCTCCTCTATATCCACCTGGCCCTTCCCGAGCTTCCTCAGAAGCATTTGGGAATAAGCGGATATTATGCCTATGGGATTGTTTATCTCATGTGCGATCCCAGCCGCCATCTCCCCAAGATACAGAAACCTCTCGGCCTTTCGAAGCCTGTTCTCAAGCGCTACCCTCTCTGTAATGTCCTCGGCTATTATAAGCGCCCCTATAGGATCGCCGATCTTGTCCTTCAGGGGGCATATCCACATGTTCACCACCATCCCATCCCTTCCCACCTCGAGCCTCTGGTATTCCCTAATGCAAGCCCCTTCTATCACCGCCTTCAATTCCTCCACGATATCCACCCCATCCAATCTGGGGAAAACATCCTCGATCGGCATCCCAAACACAAATCCCCTTACCCCTCCGGTTATCCTCTCCATGGCCGCATTCCACTTAACTATCCTAAGGCCTATATCGACGGCCGCTATCCCAACCGGTATGCTATCTATTATGCTCTCGCTGTAGTTCCTAAGGATCGATATCTCCTCGCTCGCCCTTTCCAACTCCCTCGAGAGCAAGGCGCTCTGTATCACCACCGCTATCTCCCCGGAGAGGGCAGATATTATGCTGATCTCCCCATCGGAGTAGGGTTCATCTGCGTCGGAGTAAAGGGTCAGGACACCAAAGACCTCCTCCCCGGAAGATATCGGTATGGCGAGGAGCGACCTCATGCCGTCTCGGTCCACGACGTCCAACTCATCATCAAGGGAGGATATGTCATCTATGAATAAAGGCTTGTTGGTCCTTAGGACGGAGCCGAGGACCGTTTCCTCGAACCCGACGACATCCTTGGCGTATAACGGATCCCCCTTCATCCCAAAAGATGCCTTTAGGACAAGCCCCTCCTTCTCAACAAGCCTCAACGTGCAAGCCTTACACCTCGTAACGGCTCCTATGGACTTAGCTATGGCGGAGAGAAGATCGTCCAGGGAATACGTGGCTATGAGATGTTTCATGATGTCCATGAGATGCGCTATCTCCACGATCCTGTCCTTAAGACGTCTTGTGCTCTCCAGAAGCTCCTCGGCCATGACCCTGTCCTTGATGAGGAGCGAATCGGCTATGACGAGGAGGTTCCTCACCTCCCCTCCGGCTATAAGGGGGACGAGGACGAGGTCCAACATCTCCCCCTCGACCTCCACTCCTTCTAAGAGCGATATGCGGCCTGTCCTCCTCGTCTCCTCAAGCTTATCCCCTAAACTCGACTCCGGTATCACCTCCCAGATCTCCCTCCCCTCTAAGCCCTCGGATCCGGGGATGGATTCGAGCCCAGACCAGGCCACCACCTTCAGATCCATATCCAGAAGGAATAAGCCCCCAATCCAATCCTTCTCTCCTCGCCTGCACATCTTAGGACTCCTCACCTCCTCCCCAACCATACTTGTCAAATCCCATGCCATCCACAAAACACAAGGATTACAAGACGGAAAGGGGAGGAGGGGTATGAAAGGGGCGGGAATTTCTCCTCACATGGTGGGAAAATGGTCCACAGGATGGATCCTTATGGAATGGCCTTTAGAAACCTATGGATGCGGAAACGAAGTGCCAGTCGGCTACCTCATCCCCATATCTGGCATAGCCTATACTGAGGATGGCGAGCCTCAGCCCAAATCCATAGGTGAGGAAACCTTGGTTATTCCCCACCCTCGCCGATAAAGATATAAGCCTATTCGAATGAAGGGAGAGCTCGGCGCCGAGGTGGAGTTTGTCCAATATCCCCCCACCCCTAACGGATCCTCCTATGTCGTCCAAGGAAAAGGCCATGAGGAGGGTCATGTATTTCGTCCTGAAAGGGGAAAAGGATGCGCCAACGGCTAAATTCGGGTCTATCTTCCCCTCAGAAGATCCGGACCTCATCGAAGAGACCAGATCCCTCAAGGTCACCCCGGCCTGGATAGAGCCGTCCCGAATGGAGAGAAGCGCTCCGAGGTCGAGCCCGAAGCCGGTCCACCTCTGGACCTTCGCGAGAGGATCGTTCGGATCGAAGAACCTCCTCGAAAAATCGTCCTCCGTCCCCTCTATCCCATCCGGGCCCTTGGGATTCATAACGTCTTCCACGGTGAACGGATCTTCGACGTCGGAAAAGATCCACCTCCTTAAGAGCTTGTAGTTCGAACCTAAGGCCAGTTTCACCCCCTTTGCCAATCCTATAGCACCTCCTAATGTCCCTATGACGAGGCCATCGCCGAACACCCTATATATGACGGCATCGTCCAACATCTCCTTTATCGGGTCGTCCCATGGAAGCCCCCTCCTCTCCATCCACCACTCCCCTCCGAGGAAGCCATAGATGGATCCACCAAGGGCCAGCCTATGAGCCCCAAGGCTCAAGGGGATGACGAGGCGCATCCCCCCGGGAACCCTTACCCCTATGAGCTCCCCGATTATCCTCTCCACCCTCTCCACGACCCATTTCCTGTCCTCGGAAAGGGCCGGATCGTTTATAGGATCATCGCTCCCCTGTATCCTTCGGATACGATCGAGGAACTCATCGTAGTCGAGCATCTCGCCGACCGTATCGAACGTAGCGCCGGCCATTATATTGAGAAGCTCAAGCCCTCCGTCGCACAGGGCTATCCCGGCGGGATTGTAATAGATGGACGACAGATCCCCTCCAACCCCGAACATCGCCCCTCCCATCCCCCATCCCCTTATATCCCCGAGCATCGGAGGGGTTATAGCTCCTGCCTCACCAGAAATAAGCGATATGGCAAGCAAAGATATAACTACGCCTTTAAAGGCGGTATGTAGACCTTGAATCCCCATTTCCTTGCCTCCTCCTCCATCCTCTTGTTGAACTCATCTATCGCCTCGTTCAACTCCCTTATCCCATCCTCTATCTCCGGATTTATGAGGCCTGCATACTTCATAGCCCTCAAAAGGTGGTAGATGGCGTTGAAAGGGAACCTCCTTTCGTCCACCGTAGGGCCTTGGGCCGGAATCCCCCTCGAAGGCATGGGATCCACGGTGACCACAGCTCCCACAAGAAGCCTCAATGCGTTTATAAGCGATTGCCTCTCCTCGAATGTGAAGATGGACAGGTAATCGGCCGGCTCGGCCTTCTCCCCCATCTCCTCGATGGCCTTCATCCTCTCCTCGCCGTAAGGCGTGAGTTTGAAGGAATAGGGAGGGCTTCCCTTTGGATCATAAGATACCTCGAATACCCTCTTGCCACCTATGAGCAACTCGGCAGCGGCATCCAGAGCATAGAGGTATGCAAGATGGAGATGGACCATGGCGAGATCCGTAAGCGATCCAACCCTTTCAGGGCCGGAAGGCGCAGGGTTTTTACCCGATTCCAAACCCTCTATTTCCGAGAGGACCCTGTAGAAGTCATCTATAGCGGCCTCTATGTGGTCCTTAACAACGGGATCCGCCACCTTGACGGGATCCGGAAGGATCCTCTCAAGAGAGGAGAGGTTAGAGAAGTCGGAGAGGGATATCTCTATCCCCGCCTTCTTCATATTCTCCAATCCGCTCCTCAACGCCTCGTTGGCCGAAGAGGTCGATCCTATAGGGGATCTCCCGCCCCTCTCACGAGTAGCGCATCCTAAAAGCAACACGACAATGGTTGAAAAGACAACCAACTTAAGGGAAAGCCTCCCCATCCTCATCCCTCCTTTCCTACATAGGAATTATAAATCATTTTCGGGAAACCTGACAACCCCTCGCTCCATCTCGGAAAGCCTGTGGGCTCATCCCTCTCTTTGCTCCAAGATCTCGGCATCGATCTGCTTGAGGGTCTCCTTGGCCTTCTCCTTCGGGCGCTGGCAGAATGGGCAAGCAAAGGGGATGGGAAGGGCCGAGTGGCGAGCAGCCTGTTGGAGTGGCTATTAGCCACGACGGAAAAATGACAGCAAATGGCGAGTAGCTTGTAAGGGCAGACCCCTGTGTCTATCCCAAGGACTTCAACGAGCACCGACATCAATTTCAATTTCGTTGAAGCGGTTATCGCCGACGATTTCTTTCCATTGGCTACTATCGCCCTTAAGGTGCCTGTCAAAGAATGCCGTCACCAGTTGCAGTGCCTGTGATGAACGGAAAGCGCTGTCAGCATGTCCTGCTCCTTTTAGCTTGACCAAGGAGATCGCTCGGTCCAAACCAGTCGCAAACTGCACTCACCCTACTTGAGAAACCTTCCCAACCGCCGCTGCCCTCAAACTCCTTCACATCACCAGCAGTGCCAAGCATTGCCGCGAGGTGACCACCGGCTGACTCCCCCCAAACACCTATTCGTTCTGTATCGATGTTGAACTCTTTGGCTTTGGCTCTCAAAAAACGAATAGCACACTTGCAATCTTCAATTTGCGCTGGGAACTTCGCCTCCTTGCTAAACCTATAACTTATGCTGGCACAAAAGTAACCGCGCTTCGCAAATGGCAAAAGGAGGGGGATGCCACTGTCTTTACTTCCGCCAATCCAAGCGCCACCATGTATCCAAACGATGACAGGCATTGGCTTTACAGCAGGTGAAGTCGGCTTTGGACGAACAATGTGCATTGTCAGCACCCTCCCGTTAACTTTGCCAAATGGCACATCACGCAAAACCTCAACGTCGTCGGGGGACGGTGGTTGAGCATCCGATGCCCCCCATATGCTAAGGAATGCCGCCGCAGCAATACATCCAAAACTTAGGATGCAACACCGAGTATCCATATCGCTCACCTCCCTTTTTAAGGGATATACCACATTTAAAGAGTTTTGTCAAGGTATCGTGCTCTTATCATGTGACCGCATTACCCACAAGGTAACCACCCCTTCATTTGAGCATGGGAGAACCTCTTGTAGGGGGCAACCCAGAAAGATTGCGAAATGCGGATTGCGAAAAGACAGGTCACCATTCCTCATTTTCGCAATTCGCCTTCCGCCTTTCGCAATAGCGATGCCAGGATAGTGGATCGGCAAGATATCCCGAGCGGTTGAAAGGTGGAGGGGCAAGGTATATAATTATAACGAGGCCGAAAAGTTATAGCTGGAAGCTACCTGACGAAGCATAAGGTTATACAACTTGCAAGGGGGTGAAGAGCATGAGGGAGCGGAACGGCGAAGGCAAATCATACCTAAAAGCGCTCAAGTCGCTTTGGGGCTTAGCAGTTCTGGTTCCATCGGTCAGCACAATCGTTTGGTGCTCTCAAACAAATTGGGATAGCTACCAAGTCATCATGTGGAGCACCGAGCCAACCGCTCACGACATCGCCTTGTGGTTTCGGCGGCTTCGTGAGTTGGAATTCACCGCCGAGCAATGCTATCGGGGACGAGACCCAACCCCGTTCGTTCAAAACAAATTCGGCTTTTACGTCGAAAACCTCGTTCCTCAACTTGCCTTCCATCACAACAGGCGCAGGGTCTACGACGAAGACTTCCGCAACTACTCCCAAACCCGCGATAAAAAGTTTTTGGTGCGCAAGCCGTGCTTTGATGACCCATCCTTCTGGGACGAGATCGAGAGATATCTGAGCGATATGGTGAAGCGATATGCCCCTTCTCGCCCATCGCTTTACAACCTCCAAGATGAGCCGTCGATCGGCGCTTACGCCTCACCGATGGACTACTGCTTCTGCGAGCACACATTGAAAGCATTTCGCGAGTGGCTCAAAAGCCAATACGGCTCGCTTGAAGCGCTAAACCGCGAATGGGAAACGGATTTCAAATCGTGGGACGAAGTCATTCCAATGACGACCTACGAAATTAAAGCGAGAGAGCGGGAAGCGTTGAAGGTCGGTCGTTTGGAAAACTATGCGCCTTGGGCAGACCACCGAGCCTTCATGGACTTCTCCTTCGCACAAGCTATAAGAAGGATGAAGCGACTCATCCGCCAAATTGACAAGGATGCCTTGGTCGGCTTAGAAGGGACTCAAATGCCGAGTGCGTGGGGCGGATACAACTTGTGGCAATTGTCGCAAGCGATTGATTGGGTTGAGCCCTATGACATCTGCAACAGCCGTGAAATTTTCCGCTCGTTCATGCCCAAAGATGCCATCATCCTTTCAACTGTCTTCGGGACAGATTACGACAGGATTAAACTGCAGCTCTGGTGGTTGCTTCTACATGGCAACAAAGGTTGCATCGTTTGGGACGACGAAAAGAGCCGATGTATTGATAAAGAGAAGCCGGATTTGCCACCGACAGAACGGGGTAAGAGGCTGGCGGCCATCTTCAGGGAGATCAAAGCCGTCGCTCCGCTGATCTTCCAACTCGATCCGGTAACCGACCCGATTGCCATTCATTACTCCCAAGCCAGCATCCGCGCCCACTGGATGTTTGACTCCCGCGAAGACGGTGACACCTGGCCACGACGCCTCTCGTCTTATGAAGCAGTTCACTCAAGGTTTGCAAAGGCAAGGGATGCGTTCGTCCGAGTGGTAGAGGATTTGGGCTTCCAGTTCTCGTTCGTCTCATATGAGCAAATTGAGCGGGGCGAACTTTTAAGCCGCAAGTTCAAAGCCTTGCTGCTTCCGCAGTCGGTCGCTATGTCGGCACGGGAATACGAGCAAATCAGGGCATTTGTGCGTGCCGGCGGCGTTGTCATCGCTGACAACATGACCGCAACAATGGACGAGCATTGCAAGAGGTTATCGCAAGGCCAGCTGGACGACCTGTTTGGCATTCAGCGAAAAAGCACGGGTTGGTCACCGAAGCCAGAAGGCGGTGAGGTTCGGATAGAGGGTGAACCGATTCCTGTTTACGAACCCGATATCACCGCTGCAAAAGGCAAGCCGATGTTCCAAGCAAAAGCGCCTGCGGTTATCGTCAACAGGTTCGGGAAGGGCGTCGCTATTTACCTCAACTTGGACGTGCGCGATTACGGCAAATTGAGACTTCTACCGCCTAAAGGGAAGGCTTATCGCGAATTGATGCGCCGATTACTCAAAATTGCCGGCTTGGAACCACCAGTGAAAGTATTGAACGCCGAAACGGGACAGGAAGTCGCATGCGTTGAAGTGTGGCGATACAAAGGCAGGGGCGCCGACTTTGTCGCCTTGATTCGAAACCCAGAGTTTCGCGTTAACGAACTTGGACAAGTTGGGTATTCAACGAGCGAAGCGATTGAGAGGGCGGAACGAGTTCGGATTGTTTTTCCTTTTAAGGCACGAACCCGCAATATTTTAACCGGCCGGGACTTCGGCATGGTGGATGCTGTTGTTGATACGCTTGAGCCTTGGTCACCACTGATTTTTGAACGGAAGCGAATAGCAGAAAAGTAGGGGCAGGCCCCCGTGCCTGCCCTGATTTTGGGCAACCACAGGGGGTTGCCCCTACAATGAGATTGCCCGACGTTGTGCATAGGTTTGAAACCGATGACGACCATTATCCTGGAATCACCATTGCGGATTACGAAAGACGGAAGGCGAATTGCGAAAAATGAGAACAGGATGTGCGAAGACGGTGACCTGTCTTTTCGCAATCCACAATCTCCCAGTAGGGGCAGGCCCCTGTGCCTGCCCTGATTTTTGGGGCAAACACAGGGGCGATGCAGTCGCAGAGCAGCCCCTGACATGCTTGACATGGAGGATAGATTTATCGGTATAATCTGGTTGGAGGTGCATTAGCACCCCTCATGCCCAAATCAGGGGGTGGTTCTCATGAGGAGGTATCTAATCCTCATCCTATTCATGGCGATGGCCACAGGATGTGCGAAGAAGGAGGAGGTTGCCCCAACACCAACAGGGCCAACGATAGTTGGTGTTGTGAAAAGCGAGGGGAAGCCCCTGGAAGGGGTTACGGTCTCTATAGAAGCCCTTGGTATATCGTCGACAACAGGGGCAGATGGATCGTTCAAGATGACGGATCTCGTTGAGGGTGTTTACAAGGTGAGTTTTGAGAAGGAGGGGTATGTGAAGAAGGAGGTTGAGGTGACGGTAGGTGCAGAGGGGACTGTGAATATAGGGGAGGTTGTGCTTGAGCTTTCGGGATCGATAGAGGGGGTAGCCAAGATAGAGGGAGAGGAAGTTCACAAGGGGATAAAGGTTAGGGTTATGGAGTTAGGGGGATTGGAGGTTGAGACGGACTCGGAGGGAAGGTATGCGATAACAGGGATCCCTCCAGGTAGCTATACGCTTGAGATATCGATCCAGGGAGCTGAACCGAAACAGATCTCCGTTGAGGTCGTTGGAGGAAAGACGACAACGGTGGAGGAGGTCGCGCTGAGGATAACCAAGCCCGCTAACCTGCTCTTCGAGGACGATTTCCAGAAAGGATTGGATAAATGGGAGCTCATCACAGCAGGGGGGACGATCCAGATCATCGGCACCGATAAGCCGCCCGCATATGGCCCGAAGGTCCTGAGGGTGGAATCCCCGGGAAGCGTGAATATAATGGCGTTTATAAAAGATCTGAAGATCAAGGACGCCTTGATCGAGATCCTATGGAAGGATGCCGCGCTCCCAGAAGATACAGATGGCCCGCTGGTCGCACGGGTAAGCAACCCTGTTGCAGCAAACGATCCGAGCTTCAACGGATACTTACTCGAGCTCGATACGGACACAGGGCTTCACTTCTCCTCGATCCGCGGTGGCACTGAAACAACCCTGGTGACTTCTGGAAGCAAGAGCACTGGGGAGTGGGTTTGGATAAAATGGTATCTTAAGGGCCCCGATCTGAAGGCGAAATGGTGGCCGTTTGGCCAGCCCGAGCCGGACAAATGGGAGATAGAAACGACGAATGCAGATTGGCAAGAGGGCTTAGTGGGAATAAGATGCTGGAGCGGGGTGGCTCACGTCGCCTATATAAGGATAAGCAAGATATAGAAGTCCGGTGATCTTGTGGATCTCGGAAACCGGGTTCTCCAGTTTATGGCCCTTTTTCTTTGACAGAGCTAAGCTTAATAGTTGGCCTCAACTTATACTCGTCCTTCCCAGTCCTGATAACCGACCTTTCAGCGTCAAAGTCCAGAACGATTTCCGTTTCCCCGTTCTCAAGTACTTGAAACTCCCGAACGATCTTAAGCCTATTCTTGCCTAAGATTTCGAGGTCGAAGGATTTTTCCGTGCTACCCTCTTTGACGGTAATGCTTGCCTTGACTACGGAAAGCCGGATCTGGGTGTATCTGCCGGGTTCAAGCATTGTCTCGCCAAGCAGCTTCTTTATGCTCTCGCCCGAATCGGTTCTGAGCTCTATAAGATCGATCTCCTTGTCCAAGGGGATGTTGATCCAGTCTTCGCCTTTCTCCTCCGCCTGGTCGGCCTCTGTGGCTTCAACTCCCTCCGCCTTTGGAGCCGTCTCACCTGCTCCGGCCTTGTGAACTGTGATCCCAGAAATGGTCACCAAGAATTTGACCACCTCCATTCCGGCTATGGGCCTGTCGGTGAGCATCAAGACCAACCTGCCAGTGGCTTCTTTCTGAGGTTCAGCGGGCTTTTCCTTGGCACATCCTGCAAGAAGGGCCATGCACAAAGATATCCCACATGCGATAGCTCCAATCATCCTCACGCCTTTCATCCGTATCACCTCCTTTCCCATTGGACGTGCTTTCTATATTTAATCTTAGCTCGAATTCCATCGCTTTGCCAACCCAATCTAAAAAGTCAGCCATCCTATCTTTTCCGCATCTTTTTCGCAATTCGCAATCTTTCTGGGTTGCCCCTACAATGGGATTGCCCGACGTTGTGCATGGGTTTGAAACCGATAACGACCGTTATCCTGGAATCACCCATTGCGGATTGCGAAAGACGGAAGGCGAATTGCGAAAAATGAGAAACGATGACCTGTCTTTTCGTAATCCGCAATCTCCCTGTAGGGGCAGGCCCTGTGTAATAAACGTTGGAACGTTTGAACGTTTAAACGTTGGAACGTTCAACGTGCCTGCCCTGATTTTTTGGGCAAACACCAATAGAGAAATTGCGAAGGGCGAATGGCGAAAAGCGAATAATAAATTGCGAAAGACGGAAGGCGAATTGCGAAAATGAGAAATGGTGACCCGTCTTCTCGTAATCCGTTTTCGCAATCCGCATTTCGCAATTCGCAATCTTTTTGGGTTGCCCCTACAATTCCGAATCCCCTTGTGGACGGTGCAACCGCAGAGCACCTCCCGCATGCTTGACATGGAGGATAGATTTATCGGTATAATCTGGTTGGAGGTGCATTGGCACCCCTCATGCCCAAATCAGGGGGTGGTTCTCATGAGGAGGTATCTAATCCTCATCCTATCCATGGCGATGGCCACAGGATGTGCGAAGAAGGAGGGGGTTGCTCCAACACCAACAGGGCCAACGATAGTTGGTGTTGTGAAAAGCGAAGGGAAGCCCCTGGAAGGGGTTACGGTCTCAATAGAAGCCCTTGGTATATCGTCGACAACAGGGGCAGATGGATCGTTCAAGATGACGGATCTCGTTGAGGGTGTTTACAAGGTGAGTTTTGAGAAGGAGGGGTATGTGAAGAAGGAGGTTGAGGTGACGGTAGGTGCAGAGGGGACAGTGAATATAGGGGAGGTTGTGCTTGAGCTTTCGGGATCGATAGAGGGGGTAGCCAAGATAGAGGGGGAGGATGTTCACAAGGGGATAAAGGTTAGGGTTATGGAGTTAGGGGGATTGGAGGTTGAGACGGACTCGGAAGGAAGGTATGCGATAACAGGGATCCCTCCAGGGACGTATACGTTGAAGATATTCTTCACCGAAGAAAGTCCTGTTCAGGTTACAGTAGATGTCGAACCGGGGAAAGTGGCAAAGGTCGAAGAGGTAACCGTTAAGAAGCCCGTTAGAAAGGTCATCCTCAGGGTGATCGGGGGACGCACTACCGATTACACGGACTCAAAAGGAAATATATGGTATAGCTTGCAAAACCCTTATCCGACCCTCTATGAAAAGTATGGGGTTAAAGGAGGATATATAGGCACAACGCCCCTCACCGCTCAAGCAGCAAATGTTGTTGGAAACAATACGGGATATGACGACGAGATATTCAAGGCCTGTTCCTGGAACTGGAGCCAAGGCCCGGGGGTTACGGTCATGGCATTCCAGTTCGACGTTCCGAACGGGAAATATGAGATCGTTCATCTATATGGGGAACATTGGAGCCCTAAGAACAGGAACATGTGGATCGACGCGAATGGGAAAAGGGTGCTCGATGAATGGCTAAGCCCCGGACAGGACGAGGTGAAGATGGTTATCCTGAAGGGATAGAGGTTAAGGACGGCAAACTTCTTCTCGAGTTCAAGGGCACAAACCTGGGGGCAGGGGATCAAAACCCCGTGGTGAGCGGGATGGAGATCATCCGCGTTGGGTAAAGAGCGATGATTTTCCACTTCGTAAGTGGATAGAAAGGGGTGATCGAGATGGATAATTCCACGACGCGCCGGGACTTCCTAAAGGCCGGCGCTTTACTGGCGACATCCGCCTGGTTTGCCAACCCCATCTCCGGGTTGGGATCCGATCCCGGCCTGGATGAGCTATGGGAAGTGGAGATGCGCCGTGGTGCGAATCCCCTGACCGTTCTCCCAGTCCTCGTATACAGCGCACCCCAGAGGGTCGAGGCCCGTAGCTGGAGGTCATGGGGAGGGATCCAATCACATCAAGATGCGCAACAGGAAGCCGGAAGGATAGAGAAGGAGCTCTCCACGCTTCGCGATTCATCCGATTTCCCCATCCTCATCCTTCCCGTTGCCCTCCTCAGCAGCCCCGAGCAGGCGAGGAACCTGAAAGTCGATGGGGTCGATCTCGTCCTCGTATATCCAGCCGGTGGCTGGCTCGATATACTCGATTCCTTGATCGGGCTGAGGAAATGGCCGATGTTCTTCATCCGAGAGAGGTCGGGTCCATATTACCTTTGGCACGAGATAATCCATTCGAGGTTCATAAGGGGTCATACGGATAAGCCCCTGGAGAGGGGTATTGGGTATGAGGACGTCGTCGTCGATGATATGGATGGGCTTCGATGGAGGCTTCGAGCCCTCTATGGCTTGAAGGGAGCGATTGGGCAAAGGATCGTCTGCATAGGTGGTCCCGGGGCATGGGCCGGAGGCGCTCAGGTTCCTGAGAGGGCGAGACAGCAATGGAGGTTCGAGTATAAAACGGTTCCGATCCCAGAGCTCGAGGGGATGATCGAGAGGGGAAGGAAGGACGAGGAGCTCATGGGGCGTGTCAAGTCATCGGCATCCCGATACCTAAGCGAGGAAGGGGTATCGTTGGCTACGTCCAAGGAATCGGTGGACGAGGCTTTCCTCCTCGCCGAGATCTTCCTTAGGATCTTAAGGGAAGCAGGTGCATATGCCATTACCGTTAATGGATGCATGGGGAGCTATGCCCGCATCATGCCCTGTTTGACCTTGAGCTTGCTTGGGGATGCAGGATATATGGCTTATTGCGAATCGGATTTCGTCGTCATCCCAGCCCATATCCTCCTTCACTTCATCTCCGGCAAGCCGACTTTCTTCTGCAACCAGAGCTTCCCATCCGGTGGGAGGATGCTGTTCGCACATTGTTCCTGTCCTCGCAGGATGGACGGGAAGAGGAGGGAGCCTGCGAGGATCACGACGCATTTCGAATCGGACTGGGGTGCTGCGACAAAGGTAGAGATGGGGAAGGGGGGATTGGTTACCGTCCTCATCCCCGACTTCGAGGCAAGGCATTGGCTTGCATTTAAAGGGGTTATCGTGGAGACGCCATTCCTCCCGATCTGTCGGACACAGATCGTCGTCGAGTTCGATGCCGATACGGAGGAGCTCGTCCGGGAGTTGCGCGGCTTCCATGCGGCCGTGGCATATGGCGACTACTTGAAAGAGGTAGCCTATGCTGCGAAAAGGGTTGGGATCGATGTGGAGGTGCTTCGCAAGGGGTAAGGAAGGGGGTGGATGGATGATGGGGCGATGACGAGGCGCAGGTTCCTCGGGGCGGTGGCGGCATCCAGCATGAGCGCTGCCGGTGGCCTGCAAACCCTCGGGACAAGCGAACGCATAGGCATAGGGCTTATAGGATGTGGTGGCAGGGGAACCCATCTCGCCCGCGTTGTGAAGGATTTGAAAGGGAGGGGCGAGGGGATCGATCTGGTTGCCGTCTGCGATATCTATAGGCCAAGGCTTGAGAGGGCGGCGAAGGAGTTCAACGCTAAGCCCTATTCGGATGCAAGGGAACTGATAGAGGATAAGGACGTCGATGCTGTGATCGTCGCAACGCCGGACAGGCTTCATGTCTTCAACGCGCTGGATGCCGTCAGGGCAGGAAAGGATGTTTACTGCGAGAAGCCGTTAACCCATTGGCAACAGTTCGATCTGTTGAAGCAACTCGTGCGGGAGGTCAGGGAAAGGGGGATCGTATTTCAAGTAGGAACCCAGTGGCTTTCGGACAGCGTATGGCATCAGGCCGCCGACCTCATCAAGCGAGGCGCGATCGGAAAGCCGGTTCATGCCCAAACCGGCTACTTCAGGCATGGGGACTGGGGAGAGCGGGGGATGCCGATAGAAGACCCAAACGCGAAGCCGGGGCCCGATCTCTCCTGGGATGCGTTTTTGGCAGATGCTCCGAAGCGCCCTTTCGATCCCTCGCGCTTCTTTAGATGGCGCATGTATATGGATTACGCCGGCGGGCCATGCACCGATCTTTACCCCCATTGTCTCGCGCCGATCGTCAAGGCGCTTGGCGTTACGTTCCCAAAGGCCGTCGTAGCGGTTGGGGGCAAATACCGCTACGATGAGGAGCGCGAGGTTCCCGATACGTTCGACATGCTCATCCAATATCCAGAAAGGATAACCGTCGCCGTGCTCGGCACCATCGCAAACGAGTGGGGCCTCCCATCCCTCATCCGCGGTTACGACGCGACGATGCTGTTCGAAGGGCCGGGCATCGTCATCCAACCACAAAGCGGGGTGAAAAAGGAGAGGATCGAGGTCAAGCGCGAACGGGGTGGATCGGACCACGAGCATATGCGAAACTTCATAGAATGCATACGCACAAGGCGAAAGCCTTTAAGCGATATAGAGCTTGGGTATTACGTCCAGACGGCGCTTATAATGGGCATGCTCTCCTTCCTCCACGGCAAGGTCGCAACGTTCGATCCGCAGAAGGAGACCATAAACATGCAATCATAAGCGAGAAGGGGTGAGGAAAGGGATGAAGGTCCTGGCCGTTTCCTGTTCTCCACACAGGGAGGGGTTATCCCCGGGCCTTTTGCGAGCGGCGGCGGAAGGGGCAAGGGAAGCTGGGGGAGATGTTGAGATCGTCTTATTGGCCGAGAAGGAGGTCGGTCCTTGTATCGCCTGCCCTTCTCCCCCATGCTGGACGACCCTCGATTGCAACATCAAGGACGACGGGCTCCTCTTAAGGGAGAAGCTCAACATGTGCGATGCCTTGATAATCTCAGCCCCCGTCTATTTCCTTGGGATCAACGGGATGGCAAAGGATTTCCTGGATAGGATGAGACATTATGGTCCAAACGGAAAACCGGCTTTGCCCATCTCGGCAGCAGGAGGAACTGGCAAGGGATGTATAAATGCCCTTCAGGATCTCTCCATATCCCTAACCATCCTCGGATTCCGCGTCGTCATGCCCCTTCCCGTTACCCGTTATAATGCCGAGGAAGCGCTCAAAGAGGCAAGGGAGCGGGGGAAAAGGCTCGTAAAAGAGTTTTCCCAGAAGAGGCCTTTCTCAGGGCTCTCCGAGGGATATGCATGGCTTTACTCCCAGCCATATATGGATTGGGACTTAGCCGACGAGCTCGTCTTCCTCGCAAGGATGGCCATAGAGGGGTTGAGGAAGAAGGGAAGGGAGGATTTGGCATCGGAATTCGCAGAAGAGCTTTCGGCGCTGGAGAGATATCCCGAAAACAGGATGGAGCGCGCTGTCTCGCTCCACGAAAGAACTATGCATGCATTTAACGCTTCTTAAGGCCATAGCCTTTATTGCCGCTCCTTAGGTTAAAACATATTGAAGGGAGGTTGAACGAACTATGAGCGAAAGGATTGTTTTCTCGCTTTCTGGGCTTGTCCTCTTCGGATTAGCCCTTCCAGCAGAGGCACGGTTGACCATCGCCGAAAACGGCAGGGCGTTGGTTCCGATAATCGTTCAACCTGGCGCTACGATAACGGAACGATATGCAGGTGAAGAGCTCGCTTCCCATTTGGAGAAGATAACAGGGGCTAAGTTTGAGCTCAAGGAAATATCGCCGGGGGAAGTCCCAAAGGCGGGAAT
>Ga0209225_1000021_pt1 | contig 182253 bp, 196 predicted proteins | sample WasSprMetagenome_FD_184732 | JGI IMG/M metagenome (GOLD analysis project Ga0209225, IMG submission 184732) | Sulfidic aquatic microbial communities from Washburn Spring, Yellowstone National Park, USA - WS (SPAdes) (version 3) | ecosystem: Environmental > Aquatic > Thermal springs > Hot... | reverse complement strand
TAAACTGTCGAGAATTAATCGTAGAACCTATAATGTTATAACCTTCATCAAGCTTCTCAATTTTTATTACTTCTACAGGTTCAGGCCAAAAAGGAGCCTCAATTATTGTTCCTTCTTTAATCATAAATACCTCCCTTTAACCTTCTTGGGTTTGATATTTTATGACTTTTTATAATAGCTTTCCCTCCTTTTTGGTAGTTTTGGTTATTAGGCATGCTATTTTGCTTCTCTTTGGTTGTCAAGCCTTTATATAATTAATGAAATACTAACCCTGTTGAGAACTTGTGCCATAAAGTAAACCAGCGCCTTAATTGTTTGAAGATTACATTGGGGGTTCCTATTAATACATAAGTCACTACCCTTTCATAGTGGTCTATATCTTCCATTAATCGCATAAGTTATGGGACAAAGAACTTTCACTAAGGCCCCTTGATCTTAATTTGCTTATGGCAACTTAAGTTTTTCCGTATTTGAGTTTTCCTATAAGCAGGATCAAAAAAAGTATCAAGGCCAAGGAGTTCCAGAATATAACAGGGGGCAGACGCTTTACTATACCGTAAATGAGCCAACACCCAATTCCTATGAGCATCAAAATGGTAAAGATAAGGCTTATTTCCTTGGCACTTTTAAGGGTATAGATCCTCAAAATCTGTGGGATAAGTCCAAAGGTAGTTAAAGCCCCTCCGATGAAGCCTAAAAAATCAACCTGTCCCATTTTTTACCTCTTCCATAGGGCTTTCCATCTTCTCTTTTTCATCAAGTACGGTAGCAAGTATACGAATAATTTAAAGGAGGAGACAGGGGATTTGATCCCTAAAAGGAAAAGATCTGAAAATAAAGTATCACGGCAAACCTTACCCAGTAAGGATGACCCTTTGAGGGCCTTTATCAGCTTTCTGTAATCTTCCTCATCGAATGTATTTAAAAGTCCTCTCAAGAGATAATGTATCATCAATTCCCTTCTTAAAGGGAGTAACTCCTTTGAGTAATCCTTTCCGCTTGAAAGCGATTCAGCAAGCGCCTTGGCTCCTCTTAGACCACTTACCACTCCGCCTACAGTTGTGGGTTTCACATGGCCTGCTGAGTCTCCGATAAAAAACACGTTCTTGTGTTTTGGAAAGAATCGGGGTTGAAAGAGGTTGACCCATCCTTCTTCGATTCTCCCAACAAGTTCAAACCTTTTTTCTTCGGCCATTTGAAACAAGGCCTTTTCAGTTTGCTCTCTATCTTCACCTATCACCCCGAAAACGCCCGTTTTAGGTGAGTCCGGAAAAAGCCAGAAGAAATAGGGCGTTAGACCCGGACGGAGCCATATGGTAGAAAGATCGTCCTTAAAGAAAGAGGGCCAAATAATTTGGACTTGTTTTAAAAAAACCAGATGTGGAGAGGGGGCAAGAGCCATTCTTAAGGGGCTTTTTACCCCCATGGCGTCCACCACATAATCGGCCTCTATTTCCTTTTGGCCTTTGGGGGTTGAGAAAAAGGCTTTGGTGGAGGCCATTTTTTTAAATTCCCATCCCCATCGAATTGAAACCCCGTAAGCTTCGCATCCTTTAAGAAGCTCAAGTAAGAGGTCTCTTCTGTCGATAACCACATCGGGTTCTTTCAAGGGGAAGATCGCTTCGGTTTCTCCCGCGATTAATCTATACCCCTTGACCTTATAAAGTATCTTCGGCTTAATCGGGAAGTTTTTCAAAAAATAGGAGGTCAAAATGAGCCTTCTTCCCTCAAAGAAGCTTTCCTTCTCGCAGAGGATAACCTCATTTCCCTTTTGAGCAAGACTAAGGGCGGTGTAAAGCCCGCTTGAGGAAGCGCCCAAAATTAAGACCTTCATTCGAGAAGCACCAAGTTATCCCGGTGGATCACCTCGTCCGAATATTTATACCCCAGTACCCCTTCTATTTGATAGGTTTTAAGCCCCATTATCTCTCGGATCTCTTTGGCGCTGTAATTGGTTAGACCTTGAGCGAAATCCTGGCCTTCTTCGTCCCTTAAACGAACTGTGTCGCCCCTTTGAAAATCTCCGATTACCTCCTTTATCCCCGAAGGCAAAAGGCTTTTTCCTCTTTTGAGGATGGCTTCTTTGGCCCCTTGGTCCACTATTAGGGTCCCCTTGGGCTTAACGTTTAGACCGATCCAGCGTTTTTTCCCGGTAAGTTTTGAGGATTGGGGCAAAAACAAGGTCCCTAATCTTTCGCCCTGAAGCACCTTCTCTAATACCTTTGGATCCGAGCCCTTCACTATCAAGGTGGGTATCCCGGCCCTTGAAGCGAGCCTTGCCGCCTTGAGCTTGGTGAGCATACCCCCTGTACCGACTTTGCTTCCAGGGCCTTGGGCAAAGGCCTCCAGTTCCCGGAAGTCGCCTTTTACAACGCTTAAAAGCTTCTTCCCTTCTGGCCCTTCTACAAAGAAACCCTCCACATCGGTGAAGATCACCAGAAGGTCCGCTTCCACTAACCCTGCGGTTAAAGCGGCAAGGGTGTCATTGTCGCCAAGCCTTATCTCTTCGATGGCCACCGAATCGTTTTCGTTTATAATCGGCACCACCCCGAGGGACAGAAGGGTTAAGAGGGTGCTTCGGGCGTTGAGATATCTTTTCCGATCCCTGAAGTCCTCATGGGTCAAAAGCACCTGAGCCACCTTTATGTTCTTTCTCTCAAACGCTTCCTCATAAAGGTGCATGAGAAAGCCTTGACCTACAGCAGCTGTGGCTTGAAGTTCGGAGATGCTCGAGGGCCTTTCCTTCAGGTTCAAACGTTCCATCCCGGCGGCGATTGCCCCCGATGAGACCAAAAGGAGTTCCCTTCCTTCTTCTTTCAGAAGGGCCACTTGCTCGGCCAGACGGTCCAGATAATCCCGGTTTATACCTGAAGTGGGACTGACCAAAAGGCTTGAGCCGATCTTAAGCACTATCCTTTTGAGCCTCGGAAGGAACGCTTGCATCATCCAGCCTCCTGACGATTCCCCTTAAAAGCTCCTCGATTCCTTCGCCAGTAAGGGCTGAAATGGCAAAAAAGTGAAGCCCTCGGCTTCGGAAAGTTTCTTCCACCTCCTTAACTCTTTCCCTCACCTGGGGGAGGTCTATTTTATTGAGGGCTACTATTTCGGGTTTTTCCAAAAGTTCCTCCTTATAAAGCCTTAATTCGTTCCTGATCTTTTCATAAAGTTCAATAGCATCTTCACCATTACTTATGTCAATTAAGTGTACCAAAAGACGAGTTCTCTCTATGTGTTTGAGGAATTGATTTCCAAGACCCACCCCACGATGGGCTCCTTCTATCAGACCGGGTATATCGGCCACCACAAACTCCTTATCCCCAAATCTCACCACGCCCAAATAGGGCCTTAAGGTGGTGAAAGGGTAGGGGGCTACTTCTGGCCTTGCTCGGCTTATCTTTCTTAACAGGGTGGATTTCCCCGTGTTGGGAAATCCAACAAGACCCACATCCGCCAAAAGCTTAAGCTCAAGTTTTAACCATCTTTCCTCCCCCGGTTCTCCCGGCTCCGCAAAATAAGGGGCCTGTCTGATGGGGGTTGCGAATCGAGCATTACCCCTTCCCCCCTTTCCCCCTTTTGCCACTAGGACTTTTTCAAAGGGTTTTGACAAATCGGCGATAATTTGATCAGTTTGAGCATCCTTAACGATTGTGCCGATGGGAACTTTGAGGATGAGGGGTTTACCGTCCTTTCCGTGTTGATTTTTACCTCTTCCGGGTTCTCCGTTTTCGGCCTTATATTCCCGTTTATATCGATAATCGAGAAGGGTCTTCAAATTGGGATCGGCCTCAAGGATCACATCGCCTCCTTTCCCTCCGTCTCCTCCATCGGGACCACCTCTTGGAACGTACTTTTCGCGGCGAAAACTCACACAACCCCTTCCACCATCTCCCGCTTTGACCCATATCAAGGCCTCATCCACGAACATGAGAGATCCTTAAATAAAAAAGGGGGATGAACACCCCCTTTTCGATTTTTCCGGATTGGAGAAACCCATTAAGCAACGGCTTCGGCGGGAAGAGGATAGACGCTGACCCTTTTCTTCCCCTTGCCAAAAGTCTCGAATTTCACGATGCCATCGATCTTGGCGAACAACGTCCAATCCCTTCCGACCCCCACATTTTTACCAGGATAAAACTTAGTGCCCCTTTGCCTCACCAGGACATTGCCCGCCTTGACGAATTGACCATCAAACCTCTTAACGCCTAACCGTTTGGAGATACTATCCCTTCCGTTTCTCGCGACGCCACCCGATTTCTTATGCGCCATTTTTACACCTCCTTTATCCCTTCAATCCTTACCCAAGTATAATATTGCCTATGCCCCATTTTACGCCGGTAATTTTTTCGCCGTTTGAACTTGAAGACGATGATCTTTTCCCCTCGGCCCTGATTAACTATTCGCCCCACCACCTTAACACCCTCAAGGTAAGGATTACCGAATTTGACCCCTCCCTCATCCCGTAACATCAACACCGGAAACTCCACTTCGCTTCCGATCTCCCCAGGGAGTTTCTCCACCCTTATCACCTTTCCCGGTTCGACCCGGTATTGCTTACCACCCGTAAAGACTACCGCGTATTGCATCCTCTCCTCCTGAACAAAAAGGATGGCGGGAGCGACGAGATTTGAACTCGCGACCTCCGGCGTGACAGGCCGGCGTTCTAACCTGGCTGAACTACGCCCCCGCCCTTCATGGTAGGCGGAACAGGACTTGAACCTGTGACCTTCGGCTTGTAAGGCCGACGCTCTCCCACTGAGCTATCCGCCCCCTTTATGTGATTTTATTTCCTGGCTTCCCCTATGTCAAGCTACAGAAGCCTTATTTTCGTAAATCAGAATGGGTTTCTCCTTCTTAGTTATGGTGTCCTCGGTGATTATACACTCCTTAACGTTTCCCTTTGAGGGGATCTCATACATGATATCGAGCATAATCTCTTCCATAATGGCCCTTAACCCCCGGGCTCCGGTTCCCCTTCTTAGGGCCTCCCTTGCCACCGCTCTTAAGGCCCCTTCGGTGAATTGAAGCTTAACCCCGTCCATCTCAAACAGCTTCTGATATTGCTTTACAAGGGCGTTTTTGGGTTCCTTTAAAATTTGCACCAGGGCATCCTCATCCAATTCGTCCAAGGTAGCCACGATGGGAAGCCTTCCCACGAATTCCGGTATCAATCCGAAACGCAAAAGGTCCTCCGGCTGAACCTCTTTCAAAATCTCGCCGATGTTGCGTTCCTGTTTACTTTTCACGTCAACACCAAACCCCATACCGCTTCCTTTAAGCCTTGCTTCGATGATCTTTTCCAGGCCTACAAAAGCCCCTCCGCAGATGAAGAGGATATTAGTGGTATCCATAGGTATGAATTCTTGATGAGGGTGTTTCCTTCCGCCCTTGGGAGGGACATGAGCGATGGTGCCTTCCAAGATCTTGAGCAAGGCCTGCTGGACTCCTTCCCCCGATACATCTCGCGTTATGGAAGGACTGTCGCCGCTTTTGCGGGCGATTTTGTCGATCTCATCTATGTAAACGATCCCCTTTTCGGCCCGACTCAGATCAAAATCGGCCGCTTGCAAAAGATAAAGCAATATGTTCTCCACGTCCTCTCCCACATACCCGGCCTCGGTGAGGGTTGTGGCATCAGCGATCGTGAAAGGCACATCCAGGATCTTGGCCAAGGTTTGAGCTAAAAGGGTTTTCCCAACCCCGGTGGGGCCTATTAAGAGAATGTTACTCTTCTGAATCTCAACGTCTTTGTGCTTATCAGCGTAATAAATCCTCTTATAGTGATTATGAACCGCAACCGCTAAGATCTTCTTGGCCCTCTCTTGGCCTATCACATACTCATCGAGCTTTTGCTTTATCTCAGCAGGGGTGGGTAAAGGTACGTTGAGTCTCGATTCCCTCTCGAACTCTTCGTCAAGGATCTCCTTACACAAATTTACGCACTCATCACAGATATAAACCTGAGGTCCGGCAATTAACTTCCGAACCTGTTCTTCACTTTTCCCACAAAAAGAACAGAACACTTTCCCTCTCCTTCGTGTCTCCATAATTACCCCCTTTTTCGGTGAGCCACCACTTCGTCAACTATACCATATTCCTTAGCCTGCTCTCCCGTCATATAAAAATCCCGATCCGTATCCCGACGGATCTTTTCTATGGGCTGCCCTGTGTGCTTTGCCAAAATCTTATTGAGCTCCTCCCTAAGCCTCAAGATCTCCCTGGCATGTATATCCACATCCGAAGCCGGTCCTTCAAAACCACCCATAGGCTGATGCAAAAGTACTCGGGAGTGGGGAAGAGCATACCGCTTCCCTTTAGTGCCCGCCGCAAGCAGAATGGCCGCCATACTCGCTGCTTGGCCTATGCAGATGGTCACCACATCGGGTTTGATGTATTGCATGGTATCGTAAATGGCTAAACCCGCCGTCACAAGCCCTCCAGGGCTGTTTATGTAAAGATAAATGTCCTTGTCCGGATCCTCGGCCTCAAGGAACAGAAGTTGGGCGATCACCAAATTGGCCACCTCATCACTTATAGGGGCTCCTAAAAAGATGATCCTCTCCTTTAAAAGCCTTGAGTAGATATCATAGGCCCTCTCGGTACGTCCGTCTCTTTCGATCACTATGGGTACATAGAGGTTCTTAATCGACGTATTCAATTTGAGCCTCCTTTAGGAGAAATTCGAAGACCTTCTCCCTCTTTAGCTCCCTCTTGGCCCGATCCCTTAGAGAAGGAGATTTAAAAAGTGGCTCAGGGACCTGGGAGGCCTTTAAATATTCATCTATTTCCTCCTCCCCGACATTTATCCCTTCCCTTTTCGCTATTTCCTCCACTAAATAAAAGGTCTTAAATTCCCTCTCCGCAATTTTCAGACAATCCCCATAAGCCTCCTGTAGTTTCTCCTCACTTAAGGAAGGAACCCTCTCCTCTATCCTTCGAAGTAATTCCTGAGCCCTTCTTTCCACAAGGGATTGGGGAACCTCTAAGGGGTTTTTCTCCAGTAACTCCTCCAACAATCTCTGTCTCAAAAACGCCTTTTCAGCCTCCCTTTGCCTTCTCTCTAACTCCTCTTTGACTTTGCTTTTTAGATCCTCCAAATTCTCAAAACCCAGGTCCTTCGCGAAATGGTCATCAACAGGGGGTAGAACCCTCTCCCTTATCTCCTTTAAGGTGACTCGGAACATGACCTCTTTCCCAGCCAGGTCCTCTCTGGGGTGATCAGAGGGCATAACGAGTGAAAACTCCTTCGTCTCCCCCACTCTCATCCCCTCTATGGCTTCTTCAAAACCCGGTATCATGGTCCCGCTTCCCACTTCAAAAAGGTGATTCTCCACTTTCCCCCCAGGGACCAATTTGTCGTCCATTCGGGTCTCAAAATCCACAAGAACCCAATCGCCCTTCTTCACCTCATCCCTGCCTTCAACCGGCCTCAGTTGAGCCAACTGTTCCTGCATGAGTTTAATGTGTTCCGATACCGCCTCTTCATCAATCGGCTTAAACCTTTTGACTTCCAATCTCAACCCTTTGTACTCCTTAAGAGTCACCTGAGGACGCACATCCACAATGGCCCAATAGGTAAAGGCTTTGTTCTCCTCAAGGGGTCCCGCTTCCACCTTGGGCACCGTAATGGCTTCTATGTTCTCTTTTTCCAAAACCTCATTAAGGGTTTCCTTAAGGAGCCTTTCTATGGCCTCATTTTCCACTTGATCTTTATAAAGGGTCTTGACGAGCTGAAGAGGGGCTTTACCTTTGCGGAAACCCTTAATGTGTGCCCTTTTTTGGACCTCCCTTAAAACGGCCTCCACTACCTTTCCGACCCTTTCGGGCGGGACCTCCACCTCTAATCTTTTCCGCGTGGAAGACAGATCTTGTAACTGAACCTTCACCCATCTCTCCTTAAAATCCAAAAATATTTGGTGCGAGAGGGGGGACTCGAACCCCCACCCGGCTTTACGGACTGGATCCTAAGTCCAGCGCGTCTCCCAATTCCGCCACTCTCGCTTATGTTCAAACCTGGTGGGCCGTCCGGGACTCGAACCCAGAACCTACGGATTAAGAGTCCGTTGCTCTACCGGTTGAGCTAACGGCCCACATCTGGCACGCCCGGGGCGATTTGAACGCCCGGCCTTCGGATTCGAAGTCCGACGCTCTATCCAACTGAGCTACGGGCGCCCGTACTCTATTTTTAATTTTTTATCAGACCCCTCCTTAAGTCAAGCCTTAGACCTCATTGGGAGAGGTATTTCGCCGCTTGGACCGTATGAGCGAATATCAAAGCGGTGGTAACTGGGCCTACTCCTCCTGGCACCGGGGTTATACCTGCTGCCACCTCTTTTGCGCTTTCGAAATCCACATCACCCACAATCTTCCCGTCCGGCGTGGGGTTGATGCCCACATCAAGTACGTAAGCTCCCTTCTTAATCATATCTCCCTTTACAAGGTGAGCCCTCCCTACACAGGTGCACAATACATCGGCTCTCCGCGTGATCTCCCCTAAGGTAGGACTGGCTCCTCTGACTACTGTCACCGGGGAAAATCCCTCCCGCAAAAGTAAAACCGCCAAGGGAAGTCCCACCGCTCCCCTTCCTACTACTACCACCTCTTTCCCGGCTGCTGGAATTTGGTAGGCCAAGATGAGCTCCATTACCGCTTGAGGCGTGGTGGGAAGCATGAAATCGAGCCTCTTCCTGAGTTCCGAGAAGGTAGCACCTACGGCTCCACCGGCTATTAACTTCCCCAGGTTTTTCGGATTAAGACAATCGATGTCCTTCTCCGGAGGAATGGCCTCGGCGACCTTCTGGAGGTCGATCTGTTTGGGAAGGGGCAACTCGATAAAGATCCCATGAACTCCCGGGTCTTTTCCCAAATCCTCTAAGACCTTGATAAGTTGAGATTCGGTGGTATCATCGGGAAGCTCAACCCCCTTAAATTTGATTCCGAGCCTCTCCGCTTGTTTCTGCTTGGTCCTATAATAAACCTTCGCCCCAGGATCCGATCCCACCAAAACCGGAGCAATAGCCACCTCAACCCCTTTCTTCTTCAGTTCCTCCACATCCTTTTTGATTTCCTCTTCGATCTTTGCAGCCACGGTTCTCCCATCTATTATCATCCTCTCCCTCCTTTGAAAAAATTTTCACAATTTATGTAAATTATACCCACACTAAACCTTCATATGTCAACTTATTAAACATCCCAAATGGTTTTTTCGAATTTTTTATGGACAAAAGAGAAGGATTTTGTTAAGATAGGAAAAGTAAGAGAAAAATTTCACAAGAGGAGTAAGGGGTTGAGACAGGAAAAGGTTCCCGATGTGACCATAAAAAGGCTTTCCGTTTATTTAAGGCATTTAAAGGAGTTAGAGGAGAAAGGTGAGACGGTTGTTTCCAGTACCGCCTTGGCCAAGGCCTGTGGGGTTAATGCAGCTCAGGTTAGAAAAGATCTAGCTTATTTTGGGGAGTTTGGCATAAGAGGAGTCGGGTATTATGTGAAGGATCTGATCGAACGTCTGAAGGAGATTTTGGGACTTAACAGGGAGTGGAGGCTTGCGGTCATTGGGGTGGGGAATCTGGGGACCGCCCTTTTGAATTTTAAAGATTTTTTGAAGGAGAATTACAAGATTGTGGCGGCTTTCGATAAGTATCCTGAAAGGGTGATAGGAAAATTGGCCGAAAGGCTGGGAAGGCCTGCCGAGGTCATTCACATCGATAGGTTGAAAGAGGTGGCTAAGGAGAGAAAAATAGACATAGCCCTGTTGACGGTACCCCCTCAAGAAGCCCAAAAGGTCGTGGATTTGGTGGTTGAAGCCAATATCCGGGGGATTTTAAACTTTACTCCGGTTCAAATAAAGGTGCCTAAGGGCTTTGTGGTCAAAAACGCCTATTTTACGACGGTGCTTGATAACTTGGTTTATTACCTACAGAGCAAAAGGAGGTAAAGATTGGAATTAGGAAGGGCAAAAGTTAGGATTTATGGGATAGTCCAAGGGGTATTTTTCCGCCACAATACCCGCCAGAGGGCCCAAGCTCTGGGTTTAAAGGGATGGGTTAGAAACGTAGAAGATGGAAGCGTAGAAGCCCTCTTTGAAGGACCTAAGGATAAAATCGAGGAGATCATCAAATGGTGCCATAAGGGACCACCTGGAGCAGTGGTCGAGAGGGTTGAGGTCCAATGGGAACCTTACGTGGGCGAATATACGGATTTCAAGATACGATATTAAAAATGGTTTGCCCCCCAAATAACCGCCCCTATTGCCCCTAAAAAAGGCGATTCTTTAAGGGTTATGACCTTTATATTTAATTCTCTTTCTAAAAACATTTTTAAAATCATATTTGAAGAACAACCTCCGGCGAAGACCAGATCCTCCTTAATAGGAATTCGTTTTAGCATAGAAAGTATCTTATGAACGATGGAGAGATGGATGCTTTTTAAAATCTCTTCTCTTGGCACCCCTTGGGCTATAAGGGAGATAACCTCTGATTCAGCAAAAACTGTGCATAAACTACTTATTTTTACTTTAACTTCGCCTTCTATTTCTAAATGGTTTAAATCTTCGATTTTATAGCCTAAAGCCTTACACATTATCTCTAAAAACCTTCCTGTTCCTGCTGAGCAACGGTCGTCTATGTCTAAAATGGTTCTTACTTTAGGATGGATAAATTTGGCACCTATTGCAAAAGCCTTAATCTCAGAAAGGGTAATGCAATAATGAGGGCTATCTTAACGTAGGTAGACCCAACGTCAAGTCCCAAAACCTTCATAACAAGTTTTAAATCTTTATCATCTTCCATACTGTAGTTGGTATCTATTCTTAAAAATGGAAGATTAATCTCTTTTTCTACTTGATAAGCTTCAAAAAGATAGGGGGTACAGAATTGGATAGAATAATAAATAACCCCTTGAGTTTTTAGGTCTTTAGCCATGTTTTTGATGTCTTCTATCCTTTCTGCATTTGGGGTAAAGCAGGCACAGTGAGTTTTTAAATATCTTTCAGCTAAAAGTTTGATACCATCTTCTACACTGCTAAAGTTTTCAGGAACTAGGGTATGATAATACCTTCTTCCTACGCAGGATTCTTCTCCTACCACTACAGCTCCGCTTGTTTCTATTATGTGATGAAGTTTCCAATTAGGTAAGGCAAAGGGACAGCCAGTGATAAGCACTCTTGGAGTTCCTTTAGGTTTAACACCTACGCCCTTTTTAACTCTTTCTTCAAGTTCGTCGCAAAGTTCGTTTACTTTTTGGGTAAACCTTATAGGGGCATCATAAAAAGCGATCTGATTTACCAAAAGTGCATCAAGCCCTGAAATAGGGGTTGGGTCATATTTGAGCTCCGGCCCAAAGTCCTACACATATTCTATTTGGAATGAAAAAATCAAAATACTTCATACCCTCAGGACGATTAGATTGAGTCAGGTAGATTTGTTGATATAAATCAGACAAAACTTTTAACAAATTGTCATGTTTTTCTAAATCTAAGCCCAAATTTTGCCACATTTTAGTATAATATTGATACATTTTACTCCCCTTTTAATTTTTATTCAACAAATTCTAACAAAAAAGATATTCGCAAATTAATAAAAAGTCAAATAGATTGTTCCTATCGATTTCAAAAATTCTATAGAGAAAATCAATTATCAATTTGCTTGATATTTTGAAAGAGGTCTTTAAAATAAAATTGACAAGGAGGTTTAAAATGAGGGAAGTTGATGCAAGAGGTTTTGCTTGTCCTCAACCGGTTCTGATGACCAAAAAGGTGATTGAGGAAGGCGAAGAGGAGTTTATCGTGTGGGTGGATAATGCGGGTTCTGCTGGAAATGTAGCGCGTTTCGCGAAAGAGTGGGGATATGAGGTAGCGGTAGAAGAGAAGGAGGAAGGTTTTAAAATAAGGCTTAAGAAAATTCATAAGGGAAGCCCTTCGGAGATAGGAGGGGCAGTTTGCGATTCCGTGGTTTCCCCTAAGGGTAAGGTCCTTTTTATTTCGAGCGATTCTTTGGGTAGAGGCAGTGATGAATTAGGGAGAACCCTGATGAAAGCCTTCCTTAACGCGCTTAGCGAAAACGAAGTGATTCCTCAGAAGATTATTATGGTAAACTCCGGTGTCAAATTGGCGTGTACGGGTTCTGAGCTTATAGAGGCCTTACGCAAATTAGAACAGAGGGGGGTGGAGATACTGGTGTGCGGTACCTGTCTGAATTACTTTAATCTGATTGAAGAGATAAAGGTTGGGAAAGTTTCCAACGCCTATGAGATCTTAAATACGCTCCTTCAAAGCGAAGTGGTAGGATGGTCTTAAGTTAGCGCCTTGAGGGATGATCCTCTTTTAAAAGCCTTTCGTATCTTTCGATCTTTTCTCCTAACCTACTGGCCTTATGTCCCATTTCCCGTAAGAATTTACTTCCCCCTAAGGAGAGGAAAAGCAAAGTAAGGATGATCCCCACTATAACCCCAAAAAGGAAGCGCATTTACTCACCTATATAAAGATAAACCCATCTCTCCTTGGGTCCGTCGAATTCGTAAAAATAAATACGTTGATTTGGCCCAAGGACCATCTTTCCCTCTTCAATGACCCCTACTTCCGTAGGAGCCACAAAGGCCGCTTTCGTTTCCCCTCCCGCCTTTTCGGAAGCCCTTATCGTCTCAAGCATCTCTTGCCATTTGGGAAGCTCACCTTCTTCAAAGGCCGAATGGATCGTGATGGCCGCTGTCTCATGAGGGACGTAAATGATTATAAAACCCTCCTTCACCCCAGAATCCCTTACGGCCTCTTGCACCCGAGAAGTTATGTCAATAACTTCTTCCTTTCGAGTGGTACGAAGCGCAAACTTAACCAACACGATCCTATTCTTACCATAACCCGCCCTTTAAAGGCAATAGTCGACCTTAATATTTAAAATTCCTATGAAAAAGGGAAAATCTATTGAGATAATCTATTTGACAAATAGACAATTAAGGCGCTAAAAGGGGTTTAAAAATAAAAAATTTGGGAGGTTCAGGGATGTCGCCTTTTTGGGTAGGGTTGATTGTGGGGTTTGGGGCGGCGCTTCTTCAGGCCTTTTTTAAGGTTTTACCGCCTCCGGCTTATGGGGTTTGTATAGCTTGTCATGTGCGGGATGTGGTGAACTGGGTTTTTATAAGGATTTGGCCCATTTATGGGGTTTTGGAAGGGGTGCCGAAGTTCGTGGGGGCTGATGTTTCCAAGGTTCTTCCCGTTTTAACGCCGATTGGGATATTGGTGGGGGCCTTTCTTTCGGCTTTGGTCCATAGAGAGTTGAGGTTGAGGAGTATGAGATTTGGCCCGCAGAGGCCCCTTTCGGAGTTCTTCATAGGGATGGGTGTTATGATCTCGGCCCTTTTGATGGGTGGTTGTCCCTTGAGGACCGCTTTGAAAAGCGCCTATTTGGATTTTACGGCCATGATCGCCTTAGGGATGATTTTGATCGGGGTTATTGTGGGGAGTGAGGTTTTGAAAAGAAGCGCTTGAGGAGGTTTACCATGCATCTTTGGGCTACTTTTATTTTGGGTTTGATCTTTGGGTGGCTTGGTCAGAGGGTTAGGTTTTGTGCGATTGGGGGTATGAGGGATTATTACCTCATAAGGGATACCCGGTTATTGAAAGGGCTTTTCGGGTTTTTAGCGGGGGCCTTTTTGGGCTTTTTGGTCTTGAGGCCTTTTAGTGAAGCCTTAAAGACCTTTCCTTGGTTTTTGAATGGGAAAGCCCTTTTTCTATCCAAATGGTCAAGTATGGGGCTTCAAGCTCAATTTAATCCCCTTTTGCCCGTTCCGGGTGATCCCATAAGCTTTTCGCCGAAGGTGGTGGCTCATCTCCTGTTGGCCATAATAGGCGGTTTTGGGCTTGGGTTTTTAGGGGTTTTGGCTGGAGGTTGTCCCTTTAGGCAACATGTAATGGCGGCCGAAGGATCTATAAGCGCTATGGCTTATCTTTTGGGGTTTGTCAGTGGGGCTTTGGTCTTTCACAAGTTCATAGGGCCCTTTGTGAGTTCCATTTTCGGTTAGGAGGTCTTAGGATGAAGAGGCTGGATGTGAGGGGCGAGGTTTGTCCCATGCCGGTTTTGAAGACCAAAAAGGCCATGGAGGAGATCTCCGAGGGTGAGATCCTGGAGATCATTTTGGACTACCCCCCTTCTCGGGAGAACGTTAGGAGGTTTCTTTTATCCCAAGGTCATGAGATCATAGAGATGGTTGAGGAAGGGGGAGTTACGAGAATAAAGGCCAGAAAGAGAAAGGAGGCTTCATGAAAAGGCTTACCGAATGCTCAAAAAGCGCAGGGTGAGCCGCCAAATTGGGTCCGGAGGACCTGGGAAAGATCCTGGAAGGGCTTCCGTTGCCCAAAAACGAGAGGCTTCTGGTGGGGATCGAAAAATTGGATGATGCGGGTGTATATCTTTTGAGGGAGGATCTGGCTCTGGTTCAGACGGTGGATTTTTTCACTCCTATTGTGGATGATCCCTTCTGGTTTGGGCAGATAAGTTGTGCTAACGCCCTTTCGGACGTATATGCCATGGGAGGGGAACCGATTACAGCCCTGAATATCGTCTGCTTCCCCCGGGAGCTCGATCTTTCTGTCCTAAAGGAGATCTTAAGAGGAGGGCTTAAAAAGCTCGAAGAGGCAGGGGTCGTTTTGGTTGGGGGGCATTCGGTGGAGGATCCGGAAGTGAAGTATGGGCTTTCGGTCACCGGGATCGTTCATCCTCAAAAGATCGTGAGGAATCAAGGGGCAAGGCCGGGAGATGTTTTAGTATTGACCAAACCCATCGGCACTGGGATCATCTCAACCGCCATAAAGGCTCAGATGGCCGAGGAGAGGACAATCCTCAAGGTTTCGGAGGTTATGGCCACTTTGAACCGAGAGGCCTCTCGGGTGATGGTGGAGATAGGGGTTAATGCTTGTACCGATATAACGGGTTTTGGGCTTTTAGGGCATATGTGTGAGATGGTGGAAGGTACCCAAGTGGACTTTTACGTTTATTCTTCGCAAGTTCCCGTTTTTGAAGAAGCCCTTTATTTCGCGAAAATAGGGCTTGTTCCCGGTGGGGCTTATCGGAATAAAAGCTTCCGATCCCATATGGTGGATTTTTACGGGGTCGATGAGGTAATGAGGGACGTCCTTTTCGATCCCCAGACCTCCGGAGGGCTTTTAATGGCAGTTCCAAGGGAAAAGCTTTCTTCCTTGCTTGAAGGGTTAAAAAAACGGGGTCAGTCTGCTTGGGTTATAGGGGAGGTTAAAGAAGGATCAGGGAGGATAAAGGTCTTTGGGGATGGAGCTCCTTTACCTTGATAATTCCGCCACCTCCTGGCCAAAGCCAAAGGAGGTCCTTGAATCCATAAGGAAGGCCATCGAGCAATACGGGGCTAATCCGGGAAGGTCAGGCCATAAGCTCGCCATAGAAGCGGCAAGGATTATTTATGAGACTAGGGAGGCCTTGGCTGAGCTTTTCGGCCTTGAGGATCCCGAACGGGTGATACTCACCAAGAACGTAACCGAAGCCCTGAACCTCGTGCTTTATGGGTTCCTTAAGCCAGGCGATCACGTGATAACCAGCAGTATGGAGCACAATTCCGTGATGAGGCCCTTAAGGGACCTTGAGAAAAAGGGGGTTGAAGTGACTCAGATAAGGGCCTCGGAGAAAGGGGAGATAGATCCTCAGGATGTTTTGAAGAGCATAAGGAAAAACACCAAATTGATCGTTTTGGTTCACCTCTCTAACGTAACGGGGACCATTATGCCGGTTGAGGAGGTCTTGAAGATTGGTAAAGATCATGGCATCCCACTTTTGCTTGACGCTGCCCAATCTGCCGGAACGATCCCCCTAAACCTCAAAGAATTACCGGTTGACCTTTTGGCCTTTACGGGCCATAAAGGGCTTTTTGGTCCTCAGGGGACAGGAGGGCTCATCATAAACACTGAAGGGCTTGAGGAGAAAATAGAGCCTTTGATGAGAGGGGGAACAGGATCGAAGTCCGAGGAGGAAGAACAGCCCGAATTTCTCCCCGATAAATACGAGAGCGGAACGCCAAATACCCCAGGGATTGCGGGTTTGGGTGAGGGGGTGAGGTTTATTTTAAAGGAGGGCATCGAACGCATAAGGGAGAAAAAGGAGAAATTGACCTTAAAGCTTATTGAAGGCCTCAAGGAGATAAAAGGAGTAAAATTATATGGGCCCTTGGATCCCAAGAAGCAGATAGGAATCGTCTCCTTTAACCTCGAAGGGAAAAGCCCATCAGAGGTTTCTCATCTTCTCGATGAAAAATATAACATCCTCTCCCGCCCAGGCCTTCACTGTGCCCCTTCGGCCCATAAGAGCATAGGGACCTTTCCCTTTGGAACAGTGAGGTTTTCGGTTGGTTATTTTAACACCGAGGAAGAGATAGAATATGCCATTCGGGCGGTGAGGGATCTTGTGGATTCAAAGTGAGGATAAAGGAGAGGCCAGAGGACTTTCGAGTAGAAGAGTTAGTGGATCTTTCTTTGCAAAAGGAAGGCAAATATGCGATTTATAGACTCAAGAAGGAAAACCTGGATAGCCTCTCCTTGGCCCAAAGGGTGGCCTTTCTTTTGGGGGTAAATCCCTCCGAGGTAGTCGTTCCGGCCCTAAAGGACAAAAAAGCAGTGGCTATTCAGCACTTAAGTATAGGCCCATTAAAAAAGGCACCTCCTCCGAAGATAAAGGGAAAAGGTTTTGAAGGAGAACTTTTGGGTTTTTCCCCGAGGCATCTTTCCCCTCAGGATCTTAAGGGGAACCTTTTTAAGGTGATCATAAGGGATCTTGAGCGAAGGGAGATTGAGCTTTTAAAAGAGGCTCTTTTACGTTTGAAAGAAGAGGGGTTCCCGAATTATTTTGACCTTCAAAGGTTTGGTTCCTGGAGTCGGAAGAAAGGATTTCCGGGTAAGGCCCTTCTCAAAGGGGAATGGGAAGAGGTTTTAAGGTTTTATTTGGTCGAAGTCCTTCTGGGGGATCCCGAAAGGGTAAGGGAACTTAAGAAAAGGGCTTCTTCCTTGTGGGGAGATTGGAAGGCTTTAAAGGAAATATTACCTTCTTCAAATCAAAGGAGTGTGGTGGATTTTTTGATTCACCATCCCGAAGATTTCAAAAAAGCGGTAAACTTGATCAATCCGAGGATACTATCCTTGTGGCTTTCGGCCTATCAAAGTTTTTTATGGAACGAGCTCTTAAGCCGATATCTGGAAAGACTGAGTCAAAAAGAAGGCCTTTCTAATCTTTACTTGAAACTGCCCTTTCAGAGACTCCTTATTCCAATTGGGCCTTTTCCTCCAAGGGTTTTGGAGAGCTTGAAATCCGAAAGGCTTCCTCTTCCAAAAAGAAACTTAACACTAAAGGAGGAATGGGAGGCGGTCTTCTTGGAGGTTTTGAGAGAAGAGGCTTTAGAGCCCAAGGACTTAAAGGTCAAAGGATTAAAAAGGGTTTACCTTAGTTCAGCCGAAAGGTCCGTTTGGGTGATTCCCGAAAAGGTGAAGGCCTTGGAGGAAGAACCCGATGAGCTTTACCCTTCGAAATGGAAGATGAGTTTATCCTTTGAGCTTCCCCAAGGTTCTTATGGCACGCTTTTTTTACAGATTTTGGCCAACATAGCTGGCTTGGAGTTTCACACCCCCATTAATGCCGGAAACACCTTTGTCCAGTAAAAACCATGGCTACGGGGGGATTAGCCCGATTACAAGCCTCGATGACCTCATGGTCCCTCTCGGAGCCTCCCGGTTGAAGGATGGCGGTAATGCCTTCCCTGATGGCCAATTCGGGACCATCTTTAAAGGGGAAGAAGCCATCGGAGATCAATACCGATCCCTTCAGGCCTCCGCGTTCTTCCTTTACCTTTTGGTCAATAAGCTCTTTGTGTTCTTGGGGTCTTTTCCCTTCTTTTACCTCTTGTTCCAGTTCGTAATAGGAAAGTCCGTATTGTTTAAAGGAAAGCGCATCGGCGTATTTTTGATAGGCCTTAAAGATACCTATTTGAACCGCTCCTACTCGGTCCTGTTCCCCTGTGGCTATAGCACAGGTAGTTTTGTCCTTCACAAATACCACTGAATTGGAAGTCACTCCTTGAATGACGGCCCATCCGAAAAGCATATCCTCTATCTCCCTGGGGGTGGGCTCTCTTAGAATTCGGTATTCCTTCCCCTTATAAAGGGTCAGGGCTGGTTTTAAATCCTCGGGCTTTCTTATCTGGTTTACAAAGGACCTTTGAACGATGAGGCCTCCATCCATAAGGGATTTGAATTCGATGAAGGGAAGATCAGTATATTCTTGCAAGCGGTCTATTTTTTCGATTTTTACGATTCTTAAGTTTTTCCACTTTTTTAAAAACTCAAGCGTTCCTTCCTCATACTCAGGAGCCACCACCACCTCGAAGTAAAACTGGGACATCCATTGAGCACTCTCTTTATCAAGGGGCCTGTTCAAGACCACACAACCCCCGAAGGCGGCAATCCTATCGGCCAGAAAGGCCCTTTCAAGGGCTTGAGCCAACGTCTCTCCTTGGGCTACCCCACAGGGGTTATTGTGTTTTATTATGCAGGCAGTGGGCTTATCCATGAGGTATTTTATGATGTTCAAACCGCTGTCAATATCCGTAAGGTTGATTTTGCTCGGGTGTTTCCCGAACTGAAGGAAGTCCTCTTCCTTTAAGGCGCTCACCAGGCCCTTTTCGGGGTCTATAAACTTACAATCTCCAAGAACCAGATTACCTCCCACAAGTTCATAAAGAGCAGCCGGTTGATCGGGGTTTTCGCCATATCTTAAGCCTCGGTCTTCCCATTGTTTTTTTTCCTCGTCGAAAACCCTCCAAGTCCTTTTGCGATAGATGAGCTTCTGATCCCCGAACTGGATGATCAACTGTTCCGGGAAGAAGTCAGAAAGGATTCGGTGGTAAATCTCTTTGAGTTGCATCCTTTGACCTCCTCTCGTATTACCTTGATCAACGAGTCCTCATCAAGCCCTTGATGCCGATAAAGCTCCTCTGGTATACCCGAAAGGCCGTAGCCACGGATTCCCAGTCGACGGAAACGAACCGAATAACCGTTTTCAGCCAAGAACTTGGCCACTTCGGCTCCAAGCCCCGTTTCCACGTGGTGATCCTCATAGGTTATTATGAGGCCCGTGGAAGCCGCAAGATTCAAAAGCTCTTTATCCAAGTCAAAGGGACAGGAGATGTTTATGACCATTAGGTCGAGTCCTTCCTTGCGAAGAAGATCGGCCACTTTGACCGCCCGGTTGAGCAGGGTCCCCATGGTTATTAAGGCCCCTTTTGTGCCTTTTCGGAGCAGATCGCCTTTACCATAACAAAACACGTAGTCCTGGCCGAAGAAAGGTCTTCCTTCCTCGTCCTCTATCACCGGTTCGGGCTCTCGACCCATGGTGATGAGGAAGTTCCCTTCCCGTTGGGCTACCCATCTTATGATCCTATCCGTATGATTTGGGTCAGCTGAGACTATCACCTTGAAGCCAAAAAGGTTCCTCATAAGTCCTAAATAATCTATACAGTGGTGAGTGTTCCCATCCTGACCTACATCAAGCCCCGTATGGGTGGCTATTACCTTCAAATTGGTGCGGTTTATGTCGTTTAATCGCTGTTGGTTATAGACCTCATCGATGTTGAAGACCCCAAAGTCGGCAAAGAACGTGATTATCCCTTCCCGTGAGAGAACGCCCGCGATGATAGCGGTACTGTGCTCCTGAACTCCTCCCTCGATGAGATAAGAGGGAAAGCGTTTACCGAATTCCTCCACCATCACCGACCCCTGTAGGTCACAATCCAAGGCCACAATGGGTATACCTCGAGGGATGTTAAGCTCCGCAAGCTCAAGCAAAACCCTCCCCCAGGCCTTTCGGTTGCCCACTTTCTCTCCGGGGGAATAAGCCTTTGGGGTGCCCGTATCAAGTTTGGGAAGACGGACCGGAGGTCTTTCGAACTTGGTGTAAAAGCCCCTTTTTCTCAATTCCCTGAGGCGATTCAGATCGACCTCCAACCCCAATTCCTTCATGGCCATTTCATACTCTTGGGGGGTTAAGGCCCTTCCGTGGTAAGCGTTGTTGTTTTCCATGAAGCTTATGCCTTTACCCATGACCGTGTGGGCGATAATGGCGGTGGGTTTCTCGTCAAATATGGCCTTCCTCAGGGCCTTATAAAGTTCCTGGAGATCATGACCATCCACCTCTATCACTTCCCAAGCGTCGGCCTCATAGTTCTCCCGGATCCTCTGGGGCATCACTTCGTCTATTTTTCCACTTATCTGTAAACGGTTGTAATCGATGATGACCGTGAGATTTTTCAAACCATATTTTATAGCGAAACGGCGGGCTTCGCTCACCGGTCCCTTGGTCTGTTCGCCGTCGCTCATGAGGACAAAGGTGTGATACTTCTTACCTTTGATCTTTCCCGCAAGGGCAAAGCCACACCCGGCGGCAAGCCCTTGTCCCAAATTGCCCGTGCTCCACTCTATGCCAGGGAGTTGGGAATTCACATGGCCCTCATAGGGACTTCCCGCAAGGCGAAAGGTGGAGAGGGCCTCCTCTATGGGGAAAAAGCCCAACCTTCCGAGAACCGAATAAACGGCCGGGGAGATATGTCCGTGGCTTACGACTATTCGGTCCCGGTCTTCATTCCAAGGGTCTTCAGGGGAGATCCTGGCTTTTCCGTAGACCAAAAGCACCGTCTCCAAGGAAGAAAGAGACCCTCCAGGATGTCCCGATCCCGCCAGGAAGGTCATGGTGAGGATATCACCGCGGCATAAGTGAAGTAGAGCTTTAAGCTCTTCCAACTCCTCCCTTGAGAGCTCGGGCTCCTCAAACCCCCTTTTCATCTTTTCCCTCAAAAAACAAACTTAGCCCCTTCTTGGGGCTTAAATTTTTTATGGCACAACTGATCTCAAAATACAAGGTTCTTCTCTTGAAATGTCCGATGGGATGGTTACCTTGCTTGAAGAGGAGACTTAACAGGAGGTGGTGAAAATGGCGAGGAAAGCCCTTGGGATTGATTTAGGAACTACTAACTCGGTGGTCGCCATAATGGAAGGCGATAGACCTACGGTTATACCTAATGCGGAGGGCTCAAGGCTTACGCCCTCGGTGGTGGCTTTTACCAAAGATGGTCAGAGGTTGGTGGGTCAACTGGCGAAAAGACAGGCCATTTTGAATCCGGAAAACACCATCTTCTCCATAAAAAGGTTTATGGGAAGAAGGTACGATGAGGTACAAGAGGAGATAAAGAGAGTCCCTTATAAGGTGGTGCCTGGGCCCAACAATGCGGTAAGGGTCGAGATCATGGGTAAACTTTATGCCCCCGAAGAGATCTCCGCCATGATCCTAAAGAAACTGGTGGATGACGCGGAGAGGTATCTGGGGGAGAGGGTTACGGATGTGGTCATAACGGTTCCCGCTTATTTTAACGATGCCCAGCGTCAAGCTACAAAAACCGCTGGGGAGATCGCGGGGCTTAATGTGTTGAGGATCATAAACGAGCCTACGGCTGCCTCTTTGGCTTATGGGCTCGATAAAAAGACCAATGCCACCATTTTGGTCTTTGACCTTGGTGGAGGTACCTTTGACGTCTCCATTCTTGAGGTGGGGGAAGGGGTCTTTGAGGTAAGGGCCACCTCAGGTGATACCCATTTGGGAGGCGATGACTTCGACAAGAGACTTGTCGACTGGGTTGCGGATGAGTTTATGAAGGAACATGGAATAGACCTGAGGAAAGACTCCCAGGCCTTACAAAGGCTTTATGAGGCCTGTGAGAAGGCCAAATGTGAACTCTCCACCCTTCTTGAGACCCGTATAAGCTTGCCCTTCATAACGGCGGATGCCACTGGCCCTAAACATCTGGATATCACCATTACCAGGGCCCGTTTCGAATCCTTATGCCAGGATCTTTTTGAAAGGTTAAAAGGGCCGCTTTTCCAAGCCTTAGAGGACGCCAAACTCAGGCCCAAGGATATAGATGAGGTGGTCCTGGTGGGCGGTGCGACCAGGATGCCTGCGGTTCAGAGGCTGGTAAGGGAAGTTTTTGGAAAAGAACCTTGTCAAGGGGTGAACCCCGACGAGGTAGTGGCGGTTGGAGCGGCTATACAAGCTGCGGTTCTTGTGGGTGGTTTCAAGGACATATTGTTGCTTGACGTAGTGCCCATTTCGTTGGGCGTGGAGGTGAAGGGTGGGTTGTTCCACAAGATCATCGAGCGCAATACCACCATCCCCGTCCGTAGGACGGAGATCTTCACCACCGCCGAAGACTTCCAGACCTCGGTGGAGATCCATGTACTTCAGGGCGAAAGGCCCATGGCCCGTGACAATAGGTCCCTTGGGCGTTTCTACTTAGAGGGGATTCCTCCGGCTCCAAGGGGTGTGCCTCAAATAGAGGTGACCTTCGATATAGATGCCAATGGGATCCTTCATGTTACTGCTCGAGATAAGGCCACAGGTAAAGAGCAGAGGGTCACTATAACTGGTTCCACCAACCTGCCTAAGGAAGAGATAGAGCGGATGATGAGAGAGGCCGAGATGTACGCTCAGGAAGACCGGAAGAGGAAGGAACTGGCGGAGTTGAAAAACCAGGCCGACAATTTGGCTTACCAAGTGGAAAAACAGCTCAAAGACCTGGGCGACAAGGTTCCTCAAGCGGAGAAAGCCCGAGCCGAATCCCTCATCGAGCAGATCAAAAGGCTTTGTAAAGAGGAATCGCCTGATGCCACGAGGCTCCGTCAGTTGATGAATGATCTACAACAGGCAGCCTATACCATATCCGAGATCGTTTACAAGCAAGCCACTGGTACCTACGGGCAGACTTCTCAAAGTGATACTTCCCAACGCAAATCCGACGATGTGATAGACGCCGAGTACGAGGAGAAGAAGTAGGGGAAGGAGGAATAGATGCCCATTGAGAAATACACTCAAAAGGTACAGGAGGCCCTTTTTGAGTCTCAGACCATCGCCGCTCGTTATGGTCATCAGGAGCTTCAGCCGGAGCACCTGTTTTTGGCCCTTCTCGGAGACGCGGAGGGGCTTGCGTGGCGAATCCTTTCTCAGGCTGGGGTTGATCCCAATCAATTGAGACTTAAACTTGAGACCTTTCTCAAAACCCTTCCGAGCTTAAGGGGGGTCAGTGGTCAGATCTATCCCTCTCAGCGCTTTCATCGCGTTTTGGCTCGAGCTGAGGACGAGGCAAAAAGGCTTAACGACGAGTATATAAGCGTCGAACACCTCCTTTTGGCCCTTGCGGAGGACGAGGGAGTAGCCGGAAAGATCCTGAGGGAAGTGGGTTTAGAGAGAAACAGGCTCTTCGAGGCCATAAAGAAGGTGAGGGGTTCGGCAAGGGTCACCAGTCCGAACCCCGAGGATACCTATCAAGCCCTGGAGAGGTTTGGTCGCGATCTGACCGAACTTGCCCGACAAGGGAAACTGGATCCTGTCATAGGTCGAGATGAGGAGATAAGGCGGGTAATCCAGATCCTTTCCCGAAGGACCAAGAACAACCCTGTACTCATAGGTGATCCAGGGGTTGGTAAGACCGCCATTGTGGAGGGTTTAGCCCAGAGGATCGTCAGAAATGATGTGCCCGAGGGGCTTAAGAATAAGCGGATAATAGCCCTGGACATGGGCAGTTTAATAGCCGGCACCAAATATCGGGGTGAGTTTGAGGAGAGGCTCAAAGCGGTTTTGAGAGAGATACAGGAGTCCGAGGGGCAGATCATCCTTTTTATCGATGAGCTTCATACGGTCGTGGGAGCGGGAGCAGCCGAAGGGGCCATCGACGCCAGTAACCTCTTAAAACCCATGCTTGCCCGCGGAGAGCTTCACTGTATAGGGGCTACGACCGTTGACGAGTACCGCAAGTATATAGAGAAGGACCGGGCCTTAGAGAGGCGGTTTCAACCCGTTTACGTAGATGAGCCAAGCGTCGAGGAGACCATCTCCATTTTACGGGGTCTTAAGGAGAGATATGAGGTCCATCATGGTGTTAGGATAAAGGACTCCGCCCTGGTAAGCGCAGCGGTTCTCAGTCATAGGTACATCAGTGATCGGTATCTCCCCGATAAGGCCATTGACCTGGTGGATGAGGCAGCAGCACGGCTTAGGGCCGAGATAGATTCCATGCCGGCTGAACTTGACGAGTTGACCAGGAAGATCATGCAACTGGAGATAGAGCGTCAGGGCTTGCGCCGGGAAAGCGATCCAGCTAGTCAAAAGCGTTTGGAAAGGATAGAGAAGGAGCTGGAAGAGCTCCGACTTCAAGCCGAAAAACTCAAGGCCCAATGGGAGGAGGAGAAAAAAGCCATCGAGAAAATAAGGGCTTTGAGGCGGGATATAGAGGAGACCAAACGCCAGATAGAGATAGCCGAAAGGCAATATGACCTCAATCGGGTGGCGGAACTCAAATACGGGAGGTTGGTCCTATTGGAAAAGGAATTGAAAGGCCTGGAATCCCAGCTTGATCAGAAAGGGAAAAGGCTTTTGAAGGAGGAGGTGGACGAGGAGGATATCGCCAAGGTGGTGAGTCAATGGACCGGTATCCCTGTCTCAAGGCTTTTGGAAGGCGAAAAGGAGAAGCTTTTAAAGCTGGAGGAGAGGATTCACAAGAGGGTTGTGGGACAGGACGAGGCGGTTCGAGCGGTTTGTGATGCGGTCCTTAGGGCAAGGGCGGGTATTAAGGACCCCAATAGGCCCATCGGGAGTTTCATCTTCCTCGGTCCCACTGGGGTCGGTAAGACCGAACTTGCTAAGGCTTTAGCCGAGGCCCTTTTTGACGATGAGAAGAACATGATCCGAATAGACATGTCCGAATACATGGAGAAACACTCGGTGAGCCGTTTAATAGGGGCTCCTCCGGGATATGTGGGATATGAGGAAGGGGGACAGTTGACCGAGGCGGTAAGGAGAAGGCCCTATTCGGTGGTTTTGTTTGACGAGATAGAGAAGGCCCATCCCGAGGTCTTTAACATCCTGCTTCAGATCCTGGATGACGGAAGGCTTACCGATAATAAGGGGAGAACCGTTAATTTCACCAATACGGTCATCATTATGACCTCCAACATCGGAAGCCAATATATCCTTGAGCTCGGGGGAAGCGATGAGTCAAGTTACCGTCAAATGAAGGACATGGTGCTTCAGGCCTTGAGGATTCAATTCAGGCCCGAGTTTTTGAACCGTATAGACGAGATCATCGTCTTCAGGCCTTTGAACCGCGAGCAGTTGAGAAAGATCGTGGACTTACAGATCGAGCGTTTGGCCACAAGGCTTGAGGAAAAGAGAATAACGCTTGAACTTACCCCAAGGGCCAAGGATTACCTGGTGGATATAGGTTATGATCCCACTTATGGGGCAAGACCCTTGAGAAGGGCCATTCAAAGGGAAGTGGAGACTCCTTTGGCCTACAAGATTGTGGCCGGCGAGATAAAAGAAGGGGATCACGTGATCATCGACTTCAAGGAGGGAAGGCTCATTTTTGAACCCCGTTTGGAAAAATTGAGCCAAGCTGCAAGTTGAGAGGCTTATATCCTTTAAGGAACAAGTGGTGGGCATTTTTATTGTTAGTCCTTTTTGCCTTAGTCCTTTATTTGCCCTTTCTTGGGGCCAAGGAATTTAAAGGGGAGGAGGGGAGAAGGGTCCTTATAGCTTTAGAGATGCTCGAGAAGGGCGATTTTTGGGTCCCTTCCATTTTAGGGAGACCTTACCTTATGAAACCTCCCCTTTTTAACTGGGTTTTGGCTTTGGCTTTCAAAGTGAGCGGGAGCTTTTCCGAGTTTACGGCGCGATTGGTCTCTTCGATTTCCGCGATCTTGACGGCCCTTTTCTTGAGTTTGATCTGGATGGAGGTTTTAAGGAAGGAAGATCCGCCTCCTTTTTCCGGCAAAGAGCCTTCCTGGTGGATTGTACTTCTGCCCGGGCTCATTTATCTGACCATTCCCCAGGTTATTGATAAGGCCTTGCTTGCGGAGATTGAGGCTTTTTATGCCCTTTTGGTCACCCTTTCCCTTTACCTTTGGTTTTATCTGTTTGAAGTAAAGGGGAGACGGGATCTCGGTTTCTTTGTGGCTGGTTGCTTTTCGGGCCTTGCTGTTCTTACCAAGACCTTTCAGGCCCTTCTTTTTTTCTACCTTCCCGTGATCCTTTACCTGAGGAAAAGGCATTCTTTAAAGTTACTTTTCACAAGGGGCCATCTTCTCTTTTTCGGAGGGCTCCTATTGGTTTTTGGGGCTTGGTCAGTCCCTGTCTCCTTGAAGGTCGGCTTCAAGCCTTTTCTTCAAGCTTGGCTTGCGGAATATTTGGGCAATTTAAGGACAAAAGGAACCTTGGGAGAACACCTTTCGGTTTATACGATGGATGCTCTGCTTTATTTTTCTCCGTGGCTTCTCTTCCTTTGGCTTTGGGTTAAGAGGGAAAACCTGGAGCTTTTGAGATCCTATCCCCTTCTTTTTCGCTTAGGCGAGTTTTCCGCCTTTTTATTTGTGGGGGCCTATTTTTTCCATTTCTTCATTCCCGCATCTAGGTTAAGATACATCTTCCCCGCCACCTCTGGGCTTGCCTTTCCTTCGGCTTTGCTTTTCCTTTTAATGCCAAAGATCCTCGGCTTTTCTTCAAAAAAGGTCTTCATCTTCTTAATAAGCTTACTCTTCCTTTCAAAACACGCTTATACCCTTTACTCCAAAGAAAAAAATCCACACTACTTCCAAAACTTATCGCTTCAGTTGGCCAGTGAGCTTTCGGGGGAGAAGGTGCTTTACTTATGTGAAATTGCCCCTCCTTATCTGATCTATTATCTGAAGTACAAATACCAGGTGGTAAAAGAGATAAAATACCTGGAAAGCTGTAAAGAGATCCCTCCTCACGGGTTCGTCTTGGCCCCTCGAAAAGAAGGGCTTTCGAAACAACTCTCTCACCCTTTAAAGGTCATTCCCTTTAAAATCAGGTCTGACGAATACCTTTTGTTCAAAGGGGGATGAAGTAAAAGCGATCTTTTTCCTTATCTTATAAAGATTCGTGACTTCGATCCAAAATTTTATGATATATATAAATTTAGAGACAAAAGAATGGAGAACGTTAAGTTTGGAAACGTGAGGGTTTATATAAACGGAATAAAAGGGGTTTGGAGAATAAAGGAAAAATGAAGCACAGAGCAAAAAGTTCAAAGATAAAATATGAACATCATATGATAAAGGGATTGAGAGAATTTTTGGAAAAGGAATTAGAGCCACTTGAATATGTTACAGCTATTTTCCCAGGAGAAATAAAACGAACCAAAAATCCATCTTCAGGAACTCTTAGGGTAAAGTTTCAATATTCAACAAATACAGGAGCAAAGCTTTTAGCTTATGGTTCAGGAGTAGTTCAAGAGATATTTGTAGTAACAAATGAACCTGAAAAATTGAAAGAAAAATTGGTTAAAATTCAATTTAGGAGGTAGGATAGAGAAAGGAGAAGTTGTAAGACTTGCATATTTGCCTCATTTGAGGTAGTAAGAAGGGTAGAAAGAGCTGGGAGAAATCCAACGAGAGGAGAGGAGAAGTCTTAAAGATACCTGAAAAGAAGGTAGTAAGGTTTGGATGGATGATAGTTAAACTCAAGGAGGTTAAGAGGATTTAATGAGATTGAAATGGGGAACTACCCTGCCATTTCCAAACAAACTTTTATACAATAAAAGGAACACTATGTTAATCCTTAAGTTTATTAGTTTATTAAACTTGATATAAAAAACAAGAAATTAAATTTGAAGTAAATTTGAAATAGTTTGGTATTAAAGGCTTTAAATGAAGTTTCAAAACAAATTTAAAAAATTTCAAAGCTTAATTAAAAGAGCTTTCTCAGTTTGAGGTTTTAGATTTGGATTTTGGTATTTATAGAATTTCAAACAATTTTTAATTAAACAGGAATAAGAAATAAATCTCTCACAAATCGATTTGATTTTTATTACCTAACTTGTTATGGTATTAATAAGTTAATTAAAAATCCAGAGGAGAAGAAAAGGATGATGTCGGTGCTTCTTGCCATCGTGTTCATCGGTTGTGCCTTTGGCATTATTTTTGCACTTTGGCTTATAAGTTACATCCTTGGGCTCGATACTGGGACAGATGCTATGAGGGACGTAAATTCAAGGATAAATGAGGGGGCCTGGGCCTTTATAAGGAGGCAGTATTCAACAATAGGGATCACAGCTATTATCATGGCGATTATAATAGGCTTCTTAATTGGCGGGTTAAGCAGTAAATCTGAGCTTGAAATGCTCAATGTAACAGCCTTTGGGCTTGGCTGGAGGACAGCTCTTGCCTTTCTCATAGGTGGCCTTTGCTCCTGTGTATCTGGAATTGTTGGTATGTGGGTAGCTGTCAAAGCTAATCTTCGATGTGCAGCTGCGTCCCGTAGAAGCTTGAACGAGGCGTTGAAAGTTGCGATAAGAGGAGGGGCGGTTTCTGGCTTTCTTATCGTCACCTTGAGTCTGCTCGGAGTGACAGCCATGTTTATTGCATATGGAGGGTTAAAGAACCCCCATATAGCACCGCATCTTACAGTAGGATTCGGGTTCGGTGCTTCCATGGTCGCCCTTTTCGCGCAGCTTGGTGGTGGAATTTACACTAAGGCGGCAGATATGGGTGCCGATCTTGCGGGAAAGGTAGAGGCAGGAATACCCGAGGACGATCCGAGAAATGCTGCAGTGATAGCGGATCTGGTGGGAGACAACGTGGGAGACTGTGCAGGACGTGGTGCTGACCTTTTTGAGTCCACTGCCGCCGAAAACATCGGGGCCATGATCATAGGTGCGAGCCTTTACACGATCTCTGTAAAGTCTGGCATACCTGCGGATAAAGCTATAGGCTGGGTTCTTTTTCCTCTTGTGATCCGTGCCATAGGGATAGTGTCGAGTATCATAGGTATACTCGCTGTTAAGGGAAAGAAGGAATGGGAGATGCCAATGGACATACTGAATAGGGGCTATTATGTGGCACTTGCGCTCTCTGCTATTGGCATGGTAATCGTTTCAGCTCTTATCTTCGGTCCTATTTGCAAAGGTTGGTCTTGGCTTATGTGGGCTGGACTTGTGGGAATAGCTACGAGTGTGGTCGTAATTTACATAACCCAGTACTACACAGAGTCGAGGTATGCCCCAACAAGAAGAATAGCGGAATCGGCAAGGACTGGCCCTGCAACTGTTATGGTAACGGGATTATCAGTTGGGTTCGAAACGGTCATGCCAACGGCTATTGTGATTAGTGTAGCATTACTTGTCACGTATTACTTTGGGGTAAAGGCGGGGCTTGGAGTCCCATGGTGGATTAGTGGGACTTACGGTACCGCCATAGCAACGATGGGCATGCTCATGACCTGTCCATTCATCCTTGCTGAAGATACCTTTGGTCCTATAGCAGACAATGCGAACGGTATAAACGAGTTCACAAAAGCGGGAGATCAGATAAGAAGGGTTACAGACCATCTGGACGCAGCTGGAAATACGATGAAGGCTATCACAAAGGGGTATGCGATGGTATCTGCAGGACTTGCGGGATTTTTACTCTTCCAAGCCTACTTTGATAGAGTCCTACTCTTCCAGGGAAAGGAGGGGGAACTATTCAACATAAACCTCGTTATACCTGAGGTCTTAATCGGCGGAATAGTAGCCATCATGATGGTCTTTCTCTTCAGTGCTTGGAGTCTAAGAAGCATTGGAGAGGCAGCAAGTAAGATCGTAGAAGAGGTGCGTAGGCAGATAAAGGAAGACCCGGGGATAATGGCCGGGACCTCAAGGCCAAACTATGCAAGGGCAGTGGATATAACTACTAGGGCCGCGCTCAAGGGTATGGTTGCACCTGGACTACTGCCTGTTCTGCTTCCTGTTATAATAGGGGTATTCTTCGCATACTTTAAGATTACAGGCATAAGTGCACCCTATGCTGTTGGGGCATTTCTCATGATAGGGACTTTTTCCGCAATTCTACTCGCCTCTTTCATGAACAACGCGGGAGGCGCATGGGACAATGCGAAAAAGTACATAGAGGATGGTAATCTTAAGGATGAGGCTGGCAATCCCATCCCTAAACACTCTTTTGCTCATGCAGCTGCAGTAACTGGGGACACGGTTGGTGATCCGTTAAAAGACACAGTGGGTCCCTCTCTGCACATTGTGGCAAAGCTTATAGCGACGGTTACCCTCGTTCTTTGCCCGCTCTGGTTATAAACTCAGTTTATCCTCAGTTCATCAAAGAAGGGGAAGGTTTTTCCTCCCCTTGTGTTTTCTACGCATTCATTGAAGCAACACGTTATGATATATGACATGTGTCGGATGGGGACCCTTAATCACAGTCTTGTAAAGAAGTTCGATCACCCTTCGAAGGTGAACCAAAACTCATAGAACTCGCAAAAGGAGAAGCAGTCTCTTGTTTGTAAGGGTGGTATTCTCTTTTATGCATAGTGCCCCATTTAGTGTGTAAGGGCAACGGCCAACCGCTTTAGGGGGATTGGTGGTATAGAGATACCGTGCTTTATTCAGCGCATTCCGCAGAGCATGTAGGACACAAAGGCTCACGCCGCGTCAGGGAAGATCTTCTTGATCGCTTCCTCTAAGCGAGGAAGGTCCCATTCAAAAACACCGCGTAATACTCCTCGCTTAGGGGCCTTTCCGCCAGGCTTTCATTTCCTTTTGAGAGATAACGATGGGATCCCTTGGAAAACTTGCGTGGAAATCGTTAAGCAAATTAACGAAGATGAAGATGTGGGTTTTACGACTTGATTAATTCCAGAGGCTTTTCTAAGCGATAGAAATTGAGTAGGTCGATGAAGGTCTTCGAGTTTAAAGGGTTTTTCTCGAAGTAAAACAGGTGGCTTTGGCAATTGCAATCCGAAGAACCGAAATGGGGGATGAGGAGTTGGGCTAAGGGTTTTAGGTTTTGGGCGAGTTCGCATTCGATTTTTTCCGGAGTAAGGATGGGGATCATTTTCAAACGATCAGCGTATTTTCTCAGGTAATCGATGTGCCAGCGAAGCCTTTTTTCGCGTCTTTCGTGTCGTTTAAGCCTTTTATGGAGCTCTCTCATGGCTGAACCCACATAAACGTAAAAGCCCTTTTGGAAAGGGATCTCACCGAGTTTACCCACCGAGATCCTCTTATCGGTTTTAAGCTCCAATAAAAGTAGATAAGCTCCGCTTGGTTTAAAGACCTTATCCAGGATCTCCAAGGGCATCTTTAATTCTTTAATGGAGATGACCCTTTCCAATTTTTCGTCAAAGCCCAAGGATATGGCTTTAAAGATCACCTTGTCCCTTACCTCAAGAAAGGTAGAAGTGAAGGCCGGATCCACATGGTAAGCGGGAAGAAAATACTCGGATTCAGGGTTCATCACTACAAAAAGGCACATACCTCCGAGTTCCGAGAGTTCAAGAAGGTGCCTCCTTCCCCTTTCAGTCGGTGCATCGGGAAACATGGAGATTCGAGAACCGAAAAGGGTACAGGTTTTTACCTCCACCAAAAGGTCTTTTTGGCCATCGGAAAGGAGTAAATCGAACCTGCTTTTTAAGGCCTTAACCTCTTTTCCTTTCACACTATAATCTTTGAGAAAAGGGATCCTTTTCTCGAGGAGGAGTTCCTCTATTATGAGATTGGTCATTTGGGTATCAAGAAGGACCCAGGAGGCGTTTTTTCTCACCGCAAATAAGGTATAAGGGTATCTTCCCTTAAACCTTGAAGGGGTAAGAAGAACGGGAGTTTCAGGAAGGAGTAACTCCCATAACCTTCCTGGATTGGGAAGATAAACGAGGGTCTCTTTTCCTTCTATTACGACCCTACAAAGGAAGCGATTTACCCGCTCCCGAAAAAGGCCCTCTATCTTGACAAGGGGGGTCAAAACGTTCATTTATATATTATAGGTGGCGGTGTAGCTCAGTTGGTAGAGCATGCGGCTCATATCCGCAGAGTCCGGGGTTCGAGTCCCTGCACCGCCACCAATTTTATTTTTCTCGTTTTTCATTTTTAAAATTAAGGCATAAAGGTGGGTGAGGATTTTTGGGCTTTTATAAGTGAGGATTTAAAGAGGGTCGAATTAGAAGCCAAGGAAAACCTCAAGTCGCCCGTATGGCTTGTCACCAAAATTGGGGAACATATCCTTTTGGGAGGGGGTAAAAGGATAAGGCCTGCCCTCTTAATTCTTTCTTCCAAGCTCTGCGGTTACGAAGGGGAGGCTCATATACCGCTTGCGGTAGCCATTGAGTTCATTCATACGGCCACTTTACTTCACGATGACGTGGTGGATAACGCCGAGTTGAGGCGCGGTGTGCCCGCAGCCCATCTGTTATGGGGCAACGCGGCCAGTGTCTTGGTGGGGGATTTCCTTTTGAGCCGCGCCTTTTCGCTCATGGTGAGATTCGGGAACAAAAGGGTCTTGGAGGTGATGGCTAAGGCTACGACCGATCTTGCCGAAGGGGAGACCTTTGAGATCATGAAAACGGGCGATGTTAGTTTTAGCGAAGAGGAAAACATGTTTCTCATAACGAAGAAAACCGCGAGCCTTATAGCTGCCTCGACCAGAATCGGGGCCATTTTGGCTGAAGCTCCCCTTTGGGAGGAGGAGGCGCTTTATAATTATGGGCTTAATTTAGGGATAGCCTTTCAATTAGTGGATGACTGCTTGGACTACGTTGGGAAGGAAGAGGTGTTGGGGAAAAAGGTGGGGAGTGACCTGAGGGAGGGGAAGCTTACCCTTCCTTTGATTTTTGCTCTAAGGCAATCCAACGAGGAGGAAAGGCGAACTGTAGAGGAAGTTCTCGGGGGTAAGAGGGAGGAGGGGTTAATAGAGGCGATAATAGGGATAGTGAATAAGTATGGGGGGATCGAGTATACTCGACAGCTTGCTCAAAAGTATGTAAATCAAGCCAAACAGAGCCTTTTTTGTTTTCCGTCATCTCCAGAAAGAGAGGCCCTATTTAAGCTTGCCGATTACATTCTGGAACGGAATTTCTGATAGCGCTCTTCAAAACTTTTGATCAGTTCTTCCTCATCCTCTTGGATGCCCAAAAGTTTGGCATAAGCCCTTAGAAAGCCCTTTAGATAAACCCAAGGGGGAAGGTTCTCGAAATCCTCATTTTCTAACGCTATTAAGGTTTTCTTCGTTATTTTTAAAAAAGAACTCGCCTCTTCAAGACTTAAACCCAAAAGTTCCCTTATTTCCCTCAAGACCTCTCCCCCAAGCCCCTTTTTAGCCTTGATCAATTCCCACGTCTCTTTAGGCAAAGTCCCTTTCTTTAAGAAAAGGCAGCTTTCCTTAAAAGAGGTTTTTTTCTGCATTAAATTCAAAAAGGCCTTTTGGACCTTTTCCCTTAGCTCATTAAGCTCCTCAGGGGTCCAAAGGGCCCAAATCCCAGGAGTTGAAGGGTCCAGCGCCTTCATCATACGGTGAAAGGCCTCTTCTATTTCCAGTTGGCTTGAGTCTTCGCTTATTCCCAAGATTTCGTAAGGGTTCTCTATGTCAAGGCCATTTCCCTTCCACTGATTATCCTTGAGGCTATTTCCCTCACACATTGGGCCACCTCAGTATAGGGGTATTCCATCAAGAAGGGGCGCCCTTTATTTATGGAAAAGGACACCTTTATGTCAAAGGGAATATAGCCCAGGTATTTTGGCATTAACCCGAAGTACTTATAGCATACTATTTTGAAGGAAGGGCCCAGTTCCCTTTCCTCGGGTCTTTTCACTTGGTTAAGGACTACGTTTAAATCGAATCCCTTTAAAGAGACCACAAAGTGACGAACAAAGGCTTCGTCGAAGGTCCTTAAACGGTTTAGGACTTCTTGGGGTTTTTTCATGGAAAAGGTGTGATCTACGAAAAATTCATCTATGAGTTTTCGAACCCTTTCAGTGGCTCCTTTTCTTAAGTATCTGAAGTAGGCCCCCCGGAGAAATCTATATACGTTTTCCAAGGTGGTGGGTTCAGGGGTTATAACTACCACCTTTTTTTGAGCCCAAAGGAAAAAATCGAGGGTGAAAGGGGAGATCCCCGCTCCCAAATCAACGATGAGGTAATCGGTCCTCAAAAGGTTTAATGACCTTTGTAACCGCGTTTTTTCAAAGTATTTGAGTTTATCGGAAAGGTTCGATAGGGCTCCTGGTATTAACTTTAATCCCTTTACGTAGGTCGGTAGCAGAAGGGATTCGAGGGGACTTTTGGAGAATAGGAAGTCCTCCAGGGTTTTCTCCGGATAAGGGATTCCTAAAAAGGTATGAAGGTTTGCTCCTCCGGCCAGATCCAAGTCACAAAGGATCACATTTTTTCCGCTTTCGCTTAAGGCTATCCCCAGGTTTAAAGCAAAAAAACTCTTCCCCGTTCCTCCCTTACCTCCACCCACGCTCAATGAGATAGGCATATTAAAGGCCAACCCCGTCTATTTCCGCCCCACAATGAGGACATTTGCCCTCTTTAATATGGTTCTCCAATACGCTGAACCCCCATCGTCTTATGAGGATTTTATGGCAGTTCCAACAATAGGTATTCTCCCCTTCATCACCGGGGATGTTGCCCGAATAAACGTACTTAAGCCCTTCAGAAAGGCCTATCTCCCTTGCTCTTTTTAAAACCGACCTGGGGGTGGGAGGAAGATGAAGAAGTTGGTAGTTAGGATGAAAGGCTGTCACATGCCAAGGGATGCGCGGGTCGATGTCCCGTAGGAGTCGGGCTATGGTTTTAAGCTCTTCCTCAGAGTCATTAAGGGTAGGGATCAAGAGGGTGGTGACCTCCACCCATATCCCCAGTTCCTTCATAGTTCGGATGTTTTCGATGACCGGATTAAGGCTTGCCCCACAAATCTCCTTATAAAAAGTGTCGCTGGCGGATTTAAGGTCCACATTTGCCCCATCAAGATAAGGAGCTATAAGCTGAAGGGCCTCTTGGCTCATATAACCGTTAGTCACAAAAAGGTTTTTTAACCCCTTCTCTTTGGCGAGCTTAGATGTTTCATAAGCGTATTCGAAAAAGACAGTAGGTTCGGTGTAAGTGTAAGATATACTTTTGCAACCCGTCCTTAAGGCTTCCAGGACGATCCTTTCAGGAGGTACCCTTTCACCCGTTATCTCGCCTCTATCCCGGGGCATTTGGGAGATACTCCAATTCTGACAATGCTTACAGCGGAAGTTACACCCTACACTGGCAATGGAGAAAGACCGGCTACCCGGAAGGAAATGGAAAAAGGGTTTCTTTTCAATGGGATCCACGTTAGCGGCAATCAACCTTTCGTAGACCAAACTGTAAAGGATCCCTCCTCGATTCTCCCTTACCTGGCAGATACCCCTTTTCCCATCGGGTATGAGGCAGTAATGGTTACACAAGTGGCATTTTACTTTTTTGCCGTCCAATTTTTCATAAAGAAAGGCCTCTTTCATTATAAAACTAAGTTATCACATTAGGGGTTTTCATTTCCACTTCTTCTTTACCCGGAGTCCCCGATGAAGATAAAATTTGATCGATGGCCGGGGAGAAGCGTTTGAGGAAGATGCGTAACATCGGGTTTTTCGCGCATATAGATGCGGGGAAGACAACTGTCACCGAGAGGGTGCTTTATTATACCGGGAAGATCCATCGAATGGGCGAGGTGGATGAGGGAACAGCCACCATGGATTGGATGCCTCAGGAACAAGAGAGGGGGATAACCATCACCTCAGCGGTTACCACCTGTTTTTGGCGCGATCACGTGATCCAGATCATCGATACGCCGGGGCATGTGGATTTCACCATAGAGGTGGAGAGGGCTTTGAGGGTATTGGACGGGGCCATAGTGATCTTCAGCGCCGTGGAAGGGGTTGAACCTCAGTCGGAGACCATATGGTTTCAGAGCTTAAGGTATAGGGTTCCCAAGATTTGTTTCGTCAACAAAATGGATCGAATAGGGGCTGACTTCTTTGGGGTCATCCAGCAGATGAAGGAGAGACTTGGAGCAAACCCCCTTCCGATTCAAATCCCTTGGGGTAAAGAAGGGGAGTTTCGGGGGGTTGTGGATTTGATAAGGATGAAGGCTATCCTTTGGGAGGATCATATGGGGGAGAAGTTCGTGGAAGTGGAGGTGCCAGAAGACCTTTTGGAGGAGGCGGAAGCGTTAAGGGAAAACATGTTAGAAAAGGTGGTTGAGACCGACGAAGAACTTTTGGAGAAATACCTGGATGGGCAGACCTTGAGCGAAAAGGAGATAAAGGAGGCCATAAGGAGGGCCACCATTGAGCAAAGGCTTCAGCCTGTTTTGTGTGGAGCGGCTTTAAGGAATAAGGGAATACAACCCTTAATCGATGCGATCGTGGATTATCTACCTTCCCCTCTGGATGTGCCTCCCGTTAAAGGGATAAACCCCTTAACGGGCATGGAGGAGACAAGACCCAGTGATGAGAGTGCCCCCTTTTGCGCCCTGGCCTTTAAGGTGATGATGGAGCAGGGCAGAAAGTTGACGTATGTGAGGATATATTCGGGTCTACTTCGCGAAGGGCAAGAGGTTTATAACGCCTCCTTAGGGCGTAAGGAGACGGTTTCCAGGATCTTTGAAATGCATGCTAACTACAAGAAAAGGCTCGAGATGGCTCGAGCGGGGGATATCGTGGCCCTTATGGGGCTTAAGGAGACTTTGACGGGTCATACCCTTTGCGATCAGGCCCATCCGATTCTGCTTGAGCCCATCCAAAGTTATGAACCGGTCATATCCATCGCCGTTGAACCAAAATCGAGCCAACAGCAGGAGAAGCTCCTTCAAGCTTTGGAAAACATCGCCCAAGAAGACCCCACCTTTAGGGTTAAACAGGACGAAGAGACAGGCCAGACCATAATCTCAGGCATGGGAGAGTTACATTTGGATGTGATCCTGAGGCGGATAAAGGACGAGTACGGACTTGAACTACATGTGGGGAAACCCCAGGTGGTTTATCGGGAGACCATAAGGGAAAGGGCTGAGGTGAGAGTGGAGTTTTCGCGCCTCATTGAGGGTGTGAAGAGATCCGTTAAGATCACCTTAGAACTAATCCCCAATGAAAGGGGAAAAGGTATAGAATTCATACCTCTTCTTGGTGAGGGGTTCCCTCAAGAGGTCCTTAACGTCATAAGGGAAGGAGTGATGGAAGCTACCACCATCGGCGTTTTGGGATACCCTCTTACGGACCTTAAGGTTTTGGTGAAGGAGGTGGAATTCGGGCAAGAGGATTTCTTTCCCCTTATTCTCAAGGCGGCTGTATCCCAAGCCATTCAAGAAGCCTCAAACAAGGCTTCGCCCATTCTTCTTGAGCCCATAATGGAGCTCACGGTGGTCATCCCCACCGAATTTATGGGAGAGGTGATAGGAGATATACAGGCGAGGAAGGGACACATAGAGGAGATAAAGACCAAAGGCCAGATGACCATCCTCAGGGCCGAAGTGCCTTTGACCCGGTTATTCGGTTACTCCACCGATTTGCGTTCCCTTACTCAAGGCCGAGGGAGCTTTTCCATGAGGTTCTTAAGATACGATGCAGTCCAAGGATGACCGGATAGAGGAGCTTTTGACTCTCCTTAAGAAGGAAGAGAAATACGTTTCGGGAGCACGATTAGGGGAGATTTTGGGGATAAGTCGAGCTGGGGTTTGGAAGTGGATAAAAGAACTTAAGGCGAGAGGATACAGGATCGAATCGAAGCCCAAAAAGGGGTATCTTTTTCTGGATTTTCCAGAAAACCTTGACCTTTATGGGATAAAGGAAGGATTAAAGACCAAGGTTTTGGGGAAGAGGCTTTATCTTCTCCAAGAGGTTGACTCTACCAATACTTGGGCCATAAAGGAAGCTCTCAAAGGGGCCGAGGAGGGGGAGGTCTTTTTGGCGGAGGCTCAGACTCAGGGGAAGGGGAGGATGGGACGGAAGTGGTTTTCTCCAAAAGGAAAAAACATTTACCTTTCCCTCATCCTTAAACCGCAGATGCCTCCTCAGAGGGTTCCGTTACTTAGCCTCGGTGCCTCTTTGGCCTTGGCTTATGTTTTGGAGAAATTGGGGCTAGAACCCGAGCTAAAATGGCCTAATGACGTGCTTTTAAGGGGGAAAAAGGTGTGTGGCATCCTTTCCGAAGCCTATGCGGAAGCTGATAAGGTCAATTTCGTGGTTTTGGGGATAGGGCTTAATGTGAACGCGAAAAAAGAGGATTTCCCCGAGGAGCTCAGGGATTCGGCCACTTCCCTTCTCATTGAAACGGGTAAGGAGTTCTCGAGAAACCACTTGGTTAAAGAAATCCTTCAGGAGTTAGAGGGCGTTTATTTTCTATTGAAGGAAAACCCCGGTGAAGTCCTATCCAAATGGTGTAGCTATGCTAAAGTAGAGGGTAAAATGGTGGAGGTGGAATCCTTTGGGGAATTGATCGAGGGAGTAGCGGAAGGGATCGACGAAGAGGGAGCACTTTTGGTCAAGACCGAAAGGGGGATAAAAAGGGTGGTTGCCGGGGATGTAAAGGTTAAAGGATGGAAGGGCTCTTAGTAATAGATATAGGCAATACCAATACGGTCCTCGGGGTTTTTGAAGGTGAGAGGCTTCTCTGTCACTGGAGGATCAGTACGCTTGTGGAAAGGACCTTGGACGAGGCTTCTGTACTTTTAAAAGAGCTTCTGCTTCTTGAGGGGATAAGCCCCGATAGAATAAAGGGGGTGTCCCTTTCCAGTGTGGTACCCCCCCTTACCCCCGTCTTTGAAGAGGCCTCCAAGAAGCTTTTTGGCCTTCAACCTTTGGTCATAGGCCCTGGCATCAAAACGGGGATGCCCATCCTCTATGAGAACCCTGTAGAGGTGGGTTCGGACAGGATTGTAAATGCGGTGGCCGCTTATGAACAGTACAAGAGGGAACTCATAGTGGTTGATTTTGGAACTGCTACCACCTTTGACTATGTTACTCAAAAGGGTGAATACTTGGGTGGAGCCATAGCTCCTGGCATTCATATATCGCTTGAAGCGCTTTTCCAAAGGACCTCCAAATTGCCAAGGGTGCAATTCGCTAAGCCGAAGGGCGTAATAGGTAGAAACACCGTGTGGAGCATTCAGGCAGGTATCTTTTACGGTTATGTGGGATTGGTGGAAGAAATCGTGAGACGCATGGCCTCAGAAAGAAAGAGCAAGCCCTTTGTGGTAGCTACCGGGGGGTTAGCCTCCCTTATAGCCTCTGAGACCAAAGTGATAAATGAGGTGGACGAATTCCTCACCCTTAAGGGGCTGAGGATCCTTTATGAACGGAACCTCAAACGTTGAGCGCCTTCTTCCAAGCTTCGATGAACCTCTTTAAAGACCTATCGTAGGTCTTTTCCACCTCCGGAGGGAATAAACACCCCGGTAGTTCCCTCCGTGACCAATGATAGGCTAAACACTCACAGCATTTCCCCTTTTTGGAACAGGGCTCATAAGTACAGGTACATCTACTCACATTTCTCTGGATTTCACACTCCATCTTCCACCTCGAACGTCCTTATCCATCTTAGGGGAATTATAACATAAACCTCCTTTCCTTCTCGGAGTTCCATCTCTCTTAGATTCGACTCCTCCATATCTACCGTTATGAGGCTTTTGCCTATTTGGACCTTCACCTTGGTTAAGGAACTCACCCTTTCTATCTCCTCTATCCTCCCCTTGAACCGATTTACCTTTGGGCCTGGTGGAGGGTCTGGTGAGAGGTACACGTTCCAGGGGAAAAAGGCCACTTTGAGGATCCTTTTGCCCGACCAAGGGACAATAAGCGAGAAAGAGCCAAGATCCACCTGAGCCACTCCAATGGAGAGTCCCTTTTGTCCCAAACACCAAAACACATTGGGATTGCCGAAGTAAGAGGAGACCGAGCAATTAGCAGGAGAGAAGAGGAGCTCCTCGGGGGTTCCGATTTGCTGGATCCGACCCTCTTCCAGTAGGGCTATTCTGTCCCCCATCTCAAAGGCCTCTTGAAGGTTGTGGGTTACAAAGAGGGTGGTGATTCCCATCTCCCTTTGTATCTTCTTCAAATGAAGGCGCAACCTTTTGGCCGTTCCCAGGTCCACCTTGCTGAAGGGCTCATCTAGAAGTAACAATTTCGGCATGCCGATAATGGCCCTCGCTAAGGCCACCCTTTGTGCCTCTCCGCCACTTAAGGTGGAGGGATAACGATCCCAAAGTTCACCTATGCCCATCATTTGGAGAGCTTCTTTCACCTTCTCCTTTAAGGCTTCTCCCTTAAAACCTTTGACCTTCAAAGGGAAGGCCACATTCTCCCATACCTTCATATGGGGAAAAAGGAGTTGATTTTGGAAGACATACCCTATCTGGCGTTTCTCCGGAGGAAGATGATCGGCCACTTTCCCATCGAAGAGGATGCGTCCCTTATAAGGGATAAGCCCCGCGATGATGTTTAAAAGCGTGGTTTTTCCCGCTCCCGTTCGACCAGCGATGACCAAAATCTCTCCGCTTTTGACCTTGAGGCTTATGCCCTTGCAAATGGAGTTCTCTACATTTTCCAACTGGACTTCCATTTTAAACACCTGTTTTCAAGCCATATGAAAACCCTCTCGCTTAAGAAACAGGCTAACCCTAATACGCCTAAGGCTACAATTATCACATCAACCCTCATGAGGCTTTCGGCCTTCCACATCATCGCTCCGATACCACTCGGAATGGCGATCATCTCGCTCGCGAGAACGGTCCTCCACGCCATCCCTGCCTCAAGCCGAAGGCCGGTCAGAATATTGGGAAAGGCCAACGGAAGTACGACCTGCAGCAACGTCCGGAGTTTGGAGGCCCCAAGGACCCTTGAGGCCCATATTAATTCCTGCGGTACTTCTTTAATCCCTCGGAGGGTATTGTAAAGCACGGGGAAAAAGGAGCATAGGAAGATCAAGGCAATGGGAAGCTTTTCGCCTATTCCGAGCCACAATATCAAAAGGGGAAGCCAACCCAAAGCGGGTATGGGATAAAGGATGGAAAGTAAGGGAGAGAGCCACAATTCCACGCTTTTTCTTGTCCCCATTAAAAGCCCTAAAAGGAAACCAAAACTCGTTCCCAGAAAAAGTCCAAGAAAGACCCTGATGGAACTCTTAAAGAGGGCTATTCCCAACTCACCGGACTTAAGAAGCCCGATAAACGTCAGAAATACCCTCCCTGGTCCTGGCCATAGGGCGTGGGGGTTAAGTCTTATGAACAATTCCCAGACCAAAAGAGCGATCCCTATTGGTATAAGGCCCCAGAGGTTTTTTCTCATGAACCTTTAAGAAGAAGCTCCTCGGGTCTTGGGACTTTTTGTAAATATCCCAATTCGTTCATAAATTGAATGAGTTCCTCCACCTTTTTCACCTCTAACCCCTCTCGGTATTCACACCTCGAAATGGCCCTTCTTATGACCTCTTGGGAAGGTAAGAAAAGGCCTCGCTCGAAAACCTCAACGGGTATACTCTCAGTCAATGCCTCCAACATGAGCTTTTCGCTCTCTTGAGGGTTTCTCTTTATGAAGGCGATTGAGGCTTGATTTATGCCTTTAAGCCTTTCGTAAAGGGAAGGTTCTTTTTTGAGAAGTTCCTCTTTTACGACGATCACGCTCCCTGGCATACCAGGCCAGATGTGAGGGGCGCTTAAAATAACCCTAAACCCCCATCCCTCTCCTAAGCTCCCCCAATGTTCGGGCAAAAAGGCCAAATCCACTTCTCCTTTTTTTAAAGCCATAAGAGCTAAAGGGGGATTCATGCGCCTTACGTTTTTTAAAACCTGAGGATGAAGAAGGGATTTTCTCAAAGCGTAATTGAGCAAAAGGTCACTCATCGTTCCTTCCCTAAGTACAGCGATCCTTAGGTCTTTCTTTTTTAAGTCTTCCACATTTTTGATCCTTTCAGGGTTTACCAAGACAGAAAAGCCATAAAGGTGAGTTTGGTCCACAATTTTGATCTTCAACCCCGCATTTGAAAAAGCCAAAACAGCCGGTGCCAGGCAAAGATAGGCCACGTCCACATCGCCTTTTGTCATCGCCGAAACCAAAGCCACTCCCGTGATGTAAGAGTCGATCCTTTCCACCTTAAGGCCGTTTTTCTCATAAAGCCCTTTCTTAAAAGCCACATAAGCGGGAAGGGAGTGGACGTTGTATTCTACGCTTATTTTGAGTGATTGGGCCCAAAGGTAGAAGGGAAAAAGCATAAAGAGGAGAAGTGCCTTCTTCATCAATTTATTTTAATATCTTTCCTTCTTTCGAGCAAGAAGGTAAAATTAAAAACAAATTAACCCTCCGGAGGAGCAAAATGGAAGTAAAATGGTTAGGGCATGCGGCCTTTCTTATAAAAGGAGAGGGTTTAAGGATAGTGACCGATCCCTATAGGTCAGGGGCCTATGATGGAATTTCCTATGGGCCCATAGAGGAAGAGGTGGATGTGGTGACCATAAGCCATGATCATGACGATCACAATTGGACCGGGGATCTCAAGGGAAAGCCGATAATAGTGAAGGGGCCTGGTCTTCATGAGGCCAAGGGCAAGACCTTTAAGGGAATAGCCACTTTTCACGACCCCCACGGTGGTTCCCAGAGGGGTCCTAATACGGTATTTTGTTTTGAACTTGAGGGGATAAAGGTTTGCCATTTGGGGGATCTCGGGCATGTTTTGGAGGAGAAGCAGGTTAAGGAGATAGGGGAGGTTGATCTATTGCTTCTTCCCGTTGGAGGGTTTTATACGATCGATCCCCGAGAGGCCACTCAGGTGATGGAGCAACTTAAGCCCAAAAAGGTGATCCCTATGCACTTTAAGACGCCCAAATGTGGTTTCCCCATTGCGGAGGTAGAGGCCTTTTTGAAGGGGAAAAGCAATGTGAGGCGCCTTGACTCAAGTAGCGTTAACTTGGTTAAGGAGGATTTTAAGGAAGGAGAAACGGAGATAGTGGTTCTTAAGCCCGCTCTATAATATGGAAGAGAAACTAAAGCTTCTTTTTTCGAAAGCCCAGATTGAGGAAGCGGTAACGAGGCTTGCCCTACAGATTTCCAGAGATTATGAGGGGAAAAGGCCCCTTTTAATAGGGGTTTTAAAAGGGGCCTTTGTCTTTCTTGCCGATCTCATTAGGAAGTTGACCATACCGGTGGAGGTGGATTTTGTAAGGCTTTCCAGTTATGGCTTAGGGAGCGAAAGTTCAGGCCAAGTTAAGTTTACTAAGGAATTGGAGACTGAGATCGAGGGGAAAGACGTTATAGTGGTGGAGGACATAATTGATACGGGTTTAAGCCTTAAGGTTTTAATTGAGGCCTTGAAGGCACGAAAGCCGAAAAGCCTCCGGGTATGTTGTCTCCTTGACAAAAAGTTTCGCCGGACAATCCCTATAGAAGTGGATTATGTGGGGTTTGAGATAGAACAAGGGTTTGTGGTCGGGTATGGGATAGATTATGCCGAAAAGTACCGGGAACTTCCGGAGATATATGTGGTGGAAGGCAAGTCTTAAAATCCTTCTGCTTTTCTCGGGGCTTCTTTTCGCCTGCCTTCCTCCGAAAAAAGCGGTACTTCCTCCTCCTTCAAAAGTTCCTACTCCTTCAAAGGAAGTAAAGGAAGAAGCTGCAGGGGGACTTCTCCGGGTGAAGAAAGCTTCTGGGGAGGTTTTGAAGGAATCCGGGCGAAGGCTTAAAGTGGGCCTTGTTCTTCCTTTTTCCGAAAAGGAGACCGAGAAAAGGGAGGCCTTTCTCAGGGGGTGTTTTTTGGGGGCGGGGATATTTGGTCCTCAAAGCCTTCCTTATAGGGTGAGTTTACAATTTGATGATAAATCAGCCGAGCCCCTCATTGACCCCTTAGTTCTCAAAAGGTCTCTGGAGCAGAAGCAGATGAAAAATCTGATAGAAACCGTCCTGAAAGAAGGCATTAAAGAAGTGGGTATCCTTTATCCGAGTTCCTCAACCGGAGAAAGGGAGTTGATGTTTTTAAAGAAGGTGTTATCGGAATCGGGTCTAAACGTTAGTTTCGCCAAAAGTTATCCCCCTGAGACCACCGATTTTTCTCGGGTTTTAAAGGACATAAAACAATTTCCCCAAGGTCTATGGGTGATTGAGGGCGATAAGGTTTGTCTTATAGCCTCTTCTCTTGCCTTTTTAGGGAAATCGGGAGTGAGGATTTTAGCTCCTGAGACGGATGATCCCCGAAGGACGTTTTCTTCTTGTGGGCGATACCTGGAGGGTGCCCTTTTGGGTTGTTCCTTCTATAAGGAGAGCACTCGTCAGGAAGTGAGGACGTTTAGGGAGTTTTATAAAAAGACCTATGCTCAGGAACCTGATCTTTGGGCCTTTTTGGGTTATGAGAGCATAAGGGGTGTTCTCGAAGGCGATGAGAAACTTTATGTTCCTTTTATCCTGAAAATTCAGGGTGGAAGGCTTAGGGAGATCCCTTAAGATCCGCGAACTCGAAAAGCTTCAGGAGGAGCTTTCCCGTAAGGTCTTGATTGAACCCCTGGAAGAGGAGCCTCAAGTGGTGGGAGGGGTTGATGCCTCTTATCGAGGCAGATGGGGGGTGGGGGTTTTAATTTTGATGAGATGGCCGGAATTGGAGGTGATCGAAGAGAGGTTTAGGATCGAGGAGGTAGATTTTCCTTACCTTCCTGGCTTTCTCTCCTTCCGAGAAGTCCCCTTGCTTGAGCCCTTATTTGAAGATTTGGATTTTTTACCCCAGGTTCTTTTTGTCGATGGCCAGGGAATAGCGCATCCGAGACGATTGGGATTGGCCAGTCATCTGGGGGTAATTTTGGGCATAAGGACCATAGGATGTGCCAAGAGGCCTCTCATAGGGAAAGCAAAGGAACCGGAGGACAAAGAAGGGGCCTTCTCCCTTTTGAGGCATGAAGGTGAGGTGGTGGGAGTCCTTTTGAGGACGAAAAAGGGGGTTAAACCCCTCTGCGTCTCTCCGGGGCATAGGATGGACCTTGAGGGAAGCATCCGTTTAGTCCTTAAGGCCACCCGAGGTTTTAGGATCCCTGAGCCACTTCGGAGGGCTCATCTTTTGAGTCGGAGGCTTTCTTCGGGTCTTGTGGCAGAATGAGAAGGGCCAAGATAATCCCCCCTGATATGAAAAGGGAGGCGAAAAGAAAGGTCTTTCGGAAGCCGAAGTTATCGGAGAACATCCCTCCTACTATTGGTCCTATAATCCATCCCAGGTTCCAAGCGGTGTTATAGATCCCTAAGGCGGTCCCTCTCCTTTCCGAAGGCACCAGATCGGCTATCAGGGAGGTGGCGCTTATACCGATAGCTCCCCAAGCGGAACCTTCAATTATCATGATAAGGAGTAAATCTTTAAGGTTTCGAGCCAGGGCAAACCCCCCAAACACGAAGACGAAAAGAGCCATCGCCCCTATAAGAAGGGGCCTCTTCCCTATTTTGTCCCCAAGCCTTCCCAAAAGTGGTGAGCTTATAGCTCCAGCGAGGGCACTGGAGGTGTAAAGAAAACCTATTTGGGTTTTGGTGGTCCCAAAATCCGCGATGAACAAGGATAAAATGGTGTAAACGATCCCCGAACATATAAGCAGAGGAAATATGGCCAAACACAGGAGCACCACCTTTCTCATATCTCCCTCCTCCCTTTTCACTAAACCCCTTCCTTGGCTATAGTTGTTTCGACAAATCAAAAAGGAGGTCTCCCATGCCAGAAGGAAGGGTAGCCCGTGTGACCCACATTATCGCTGGATCACCTAAAAGTTTTGAGGATGCAATTCAGATAGGCTTCAAGAGGGCTATAAAGACCTTGAGGGGGATAACCGGGTTAAGGATCCAGGAGCTTCGAGTGGCAGTCAAAGACGACAAAATAGCCGAATATCGGGTGAAGATGGAAGTCATCTTCGTCCTCGAAGATTAGGGATTCTCAGGTGGGGAAGAAGATTCCTTCCCCACCACCATCATGGTACCTTTGCCCTCGGCAGCTACCGAGCCGTCCTCAAAAAGGGCTAATGTGTCTATAAAGAGAAGCCCCTTTCTTTCGCCCTTTAATTCCCCTCGAAAAAGCAACTTAGTTCCTATGGGTACCACTTTTCGATAACGGATCTCCAGTCGGGCCGTTAGGGCCTTATAGCCCAAGAACCTGGAGGTCCAACCGAGTAGTTCGTCAAACAAAAGGCTTATCACCCCTCCATGAAGGTATTTATTCCAACCACAGAAGGTGGGTTCAGCGACAAATTCGAAAAAGCTCCCCTTCTCCCACCTTTGAGGGTGGATGTGTAATCCCTTTGGATTTTGAGGTCCACAAACAAAACAAGTACCATCCTTTTTTAAATCCTCCATCCCGCCTCCTCCAAAAGCTTCACAACCGAATCCCTCGCCCTGAGGGCCTTTTCCTCTTGAAATACCTCTAATGTAAAAATAATGCCTTTTTCCCCCTTTATCTTCCCCAAGATCCGCTTGAAATCGATGAGGCCTTCCTCAGGCGGCAAATGGTCATCCCGTTTTCCGAAGTTATTGTGAAGGTGGACCTCAATGATTCTTGAGCCCAGTTTCTCCGTCCATTCTTCGAAATCTCCCGATCCCCAAAGGAGAAGATGAGCCGGGTCAAAACAAAAAAGGCCTTCCTCGTCTATTTCCAGGAGTTCCTCGGGCGTTTTTTCAAATACATTTTCTAAAGAAAGGATAAGATCGGCCTTTTGGGCTTCCTGGAGAAACAAGTGCCAAAGCTCTCTGGCCTTTTCGAGCCAAGCTCCTCGGTATTCACTGTGAAGCAGTGGCAAATATCCGGTATGAAAAACCACATTTAAAGGACGAAGGCCCTCGGCCACCTTTAAAGTTTGGAGAAATCTCTTGCATACCACCTTCCTCACTTCGGGATCTTGGGCTCCTAAGGATAGGTCCACATAAGGGGCATGGAGGGAAATGCTTAGAGCTTCCCTTTCTAGGGATCTTCTTATCTCAATGAGCTTTGTGGGGGTTGCTTCTTCTAAAGCTTGAGAGTCAAGATAAACCTCGGGGCAGATCCGGTATTGAAGGACCTCCTTAAGCCGCTTTTCCAAAAGAGGGTAAGGGATTGCCAGATGTAATTTCATGATTTTTTACTCTTTCTTTTTATCTCCTTGAACAAGATGAGGTCTTTGGTCTTTATCAAACTCCTCAGCCGTTCTAACGCTTCGGCCTCGATTTGTCTTATCCTCTCCCGGGTCACCCCATAAAGTTTTCCTATGGCTTCCAGGGTCCACACCTCTCCATCATAAAACCCAAATCGGAGTTCAATCACCCTTCTTTGTTGAGGGGAGAGTACCTTAAGCCAGGAATGAAGGAGCTTCATCATCTCCAAGGATTCGATAAGGGACATGGGCCCTTCTTTTTCGGAGGGTAGCGTCTCTTTCAAGGTGAAATTCTCCCCTTCTTCGTCATTTAACGGGCTTTCCAGGGAACTCACCTTCAAAGCAGCTTGCATGAGTCTTTCGACTTCCTTGGGGGATAAGTCCGTGGCTTCAGCGATCTCCTCAATGGTGGGTTCTCTTTTTAGTTTTTGGCTCAAATTCCTTATACTTCTTATGACCTTTCGCAACTCCACTGAGATATGACCGGGTATCCTCACGGATTTGCTCTGACTTACGATGGCCCTTTCCATGGCTTGACGGATCCATAAGGTAGCATAGGTGGAGAAACGACACCCTTTAGCGGGGTCAAATTTTTCCACCGCTTTGATAAGTCCTATGTTGCCCTCTTCAATTAGATCCATAAGGGAGAGGCCTTGACCGACGTACTTTTTGGCCAAGTTCACCACAAGCCTCAGATTGGACTCGATCATCTTACGGCGGGCTTCTTCGTCGCCTTGAGCGATCCTTTCGGCCAAAATCCTCTCTTCCTCCGGGGAGAGGAGGGGATGCTTTTTAACCTGCTCTAGGTAAAGCCTCAATATGAATTCATCTTCGGCAGTAACGTCATGGGATCCAAGGGCTTCGACCCTTTCCGGATCTCGAAATGTAGATGTGCCCCCTCCGCGTTTCCCGAATCCCCCACCTGGGCTATTATCTGTCCTTCTTCGACCCACTCTCCCTCCTTCACCAGGTTTAATGAGTTATGAGCGTATACGGTATAAAAACCCCCTTCGTGTTCCAAAATGACCACATTCCCATATCCTCTAAGCCAACCGCTGAACCCCACCTTGCCAGCAGCTGCCGCTTTAATGGGTGTCCCAAAGGGTGCCTTTAGGTCAAGGCCATCGTGACGTCTTGAGGGGTCAGAGCAAAAGCCCCTTACGATCTTTCCTTTGATCGGCCAGATGAACTTAGGAGCTGAAGAATCAACCCCTATTATAGCGGGAGGTATTTCCAGAACCTTGGTGGCTCCTGGTATGAAGATCCTCTGACCCACCTTGATGTTACTCGGATCCTCTATTCGATTAAGGCTCATCACCTGATCCATATCCACCCCATAGGTCTTACAGATCCTCCATAAGGTCTCGCCTGGCTTGACCGTATGGTAAACGCCCTTCTTTTCGGATCTAACTGCTTGGGGTTCTACCCTTATGGGTTTGGGGGCACAGGCTAAAAGGAAAAGGGGTAAAATAAGCCCAAAAAAGCCAAGTAGAGGCATCACTTTCATCCTTTAAGCTTTTCCTCCTCCCATCCCTCCTCCCCTACAAGCGGAACAAATCGAGAGGGTCCGAGATCTTCCTTGAGTAAGCCTTCTTTTAACCGTTTCATCCTCATGAGCCTTTCCTCTCCATTTACCAAAAGGGGCAGGACCATTATGCCTTCGAGCGCCAATTGTTCGCAAAGCCTCATGGGTAACCTGGGGGAGGAAGCGCTTATTAGGATCCGATCAAAGGGCGCTTCCTCAGGCCAACCTTTTGAACCATCCCCTATTTTTATCAAAACCGTCCCATACCCCAAACGATCGAGCGTCACCCGAGCCCTTTTGGCAAGTTCGGGTATCCTCTCCACCGAGAAGACCCTTGCTCCCATTTCCGCCAGAAGGGCAGCTTGATAGCCGGACCCTGTCCCCACTTCCAGTACCTTCTCCCCTCCTTTGAGCTCAAGGGCCTCTAACATAAGGGCCACCGTTGAGGGTCCCGATATGGTCTGCCCAAAACCGATGGGAAGGGGAAAGTCGGAATAAGCCTTATGGCTCAAACCTTCGGGCACAAAAAGGTGCCGTGGAACCCGAGCCATGGCTTCTAATACTCGCCGATCCTTTATTCCCTTTCTTCGAAGCTCTTCTACCATCCTTAAGCGCGATCTCTTTAAGAGGTCATTCCCTTCCATCGGTAAATGAGCTCCAAGGCTTTCAAAGGGGTTAAGCGGTCGGGATCTATCTGTTCTAATTCCTTAAGGATCGGTGACGATTTAGGTTGGGAAAACAAAAAGAGCTGAAGCACTTCTTTGGAGAATCCGTCCCTTGTTTTGGAGTCCCTTTCAAGCCTTTGAAGGATCTCCTTAGCCCTTTGGATTACCTCATTCGGTAAACCCGCCAGACGGGCCACCTGAATTCCATAACTTTTGTTCATACCCCCAGGTCGTACTTCCCTCAAAAAGACCACCTCCCCATGATATTCCTTAACCGCCACATGGTAATTGCGGGCATAGGGGAGTTTATTGCCGAGTTCTATCAATTCGTGATAATGGGTGGCAAAAAGAACCCTGGAGCGATTGACGTTATGCAAATGTTCGGCCACCGCCCAAGCTATGGCCAAACCATCATAGGTGCTCGTTCCCCTTCCTATCTCGTCAAGGATCACCAGGCTTTTAGGGGTGGCTTCCTTGAGGATCGAGGCCGTTTCCCTCATCTCCACCATGAAGGTGCTCTGTCCTCGGGATATATCGTCCATGGCCCCAATGCGGGAGAAGATCCTGTCTACAAGCCCGATTTTTGCCTCCTTGGCGGGCACGAAGGCCCCCATCTGGGCCAAGATCACCATAAGGGCTACCTGTCGAATATAAGTGGATTTCCCCGCCATATTGGGGCCCGTTATGATGAGAAGCCTCTCCTCGGGAGTTATACGGGTGTCATTGGGGACAAAGGGCTCAGGGGAGGTCTTTTCGATGACCGGATGGCGCCCTTCTCGGATGATGATCTCCTCTGAATCATCTACGGTGGGTCTCACGTAATGGTTAACAGAGGCCACCTCCGAAAGGGATAAAAGGCAGTCCAGGGTGGCGATAAAATCACCTATTCTTTGGATCTCCCTTACCTTTTTACTCACCCTTGAACGGATCTCACAAAAAAGCTCATACTCCAGTGCCTTTATCCGCTCTTCGGCTCCTAAGACCTTAGCCTCATACTCCTTTAGCTCAGGGGTGATAAACCTCTCCGCTCCCACCAAGGTCTGTTTTCTCACATAATCCTTGGGGACAAGGTGGAGATAGGCTCTGGTCACCTCCAGGTAATAACCGAATACCTGATTGAAGCCTATCCTCAAATTGGGTATTCCCGTTCTCTCCCTCTCTTTCGCCTCAAGTCGGGCTATCCATTCTTTTCCTTCCTGGCTTAACCGACGAAGTTCATCGAGTTCCTCATTGTAATTCTCCCTGATGATCCCTCCTTCGGTTGAACTTTGCGGAGGATCATCCACCAGAGCCCTCTCCAAAAGGTCCAAAATCTCAGGAGAAAAACGTATCCCCTCCCTTATCTCCCGAAGAAGGGGAGAATTAAAACGGGATAGGATCTCCTCAAGTTTAGGCAGCCTCTTTAAGGCGTCCCTAAAAATACCCAGATCCCTTGGCGTCGCTCGATTTAAGGCCAAACGGGAGGAAAGCCTTTCAAGGTCCATAAGCCCCTTCAAAGCCTCTTGAAGTTTGAGCCTTTCAAGGGGCCTTGAAGTGAATTCCTCTATGGCTTCCTGTCGCTTATTGATGGAGGGTATGTCCTTTAGGGGGTAACTTAGCCATTTTCTGAGTTTTCTCTTACCCATGGAGGTTTGGGTATAATCGATGATGGTAAAAAGCGGGGTACCCCCTGCTGGGGATTGGAAAAGTTCCAAGTTTTTCTGGGTGGTTTCGTCAAGGACCAGAAAGGCATCGACTTGATAGATCTCAAAGGGCTTTATATGAGGGGGGATCTGCCCTTGAGTGGAGGAGACATACCTCAAAACGGCACTTGCCGAGGCTAAAAGTTCCTCCTCCAGGCCCTGGGGTAAAAGGGAATTTTCTAAGGGCAAAAACTCCCTTTCGGGAAGCATGGTCACAAGCACATTATCCAATTCCCTTTTGAGAAGTCCCTTTAGCTCCTCTTCGCCCTCGGGCAGAAGTATCTCCCGCGGGGCATTCCTTCTTAACTCGGACCAAAGAAGCCCTTTCTCTTCAAGCGAGGTCCCTCGGAATTCGCCAGTAGAAAGGTCAAAAAAGCTCAACCCCAGCCTTCTCCCCGGATAAAGGGACAACAGATAATTGGGCCTTCCTTGGGGAAGCCCCTCTTCATCTAACACCATCCCAGGGGTGATGACTTGAACCACCTCTCTCCTTATGAGCCCTTTGGCCTCTTTGGCGTCTTGGACCTGTTCACAGATGGCCACCTTATAGCCCTTTTCCAAAAGCTTGGCTATATAAGGGGAGGCAGCCTTACAAGGGACCCCGCACATGGGTATGGGGTTTTCCTTTCCCTTTTCTCGAGTGGTGAGGGCTATCTCCAAAATCTGAGAGGCCAAAAGGGCATCTTCGAAGAACATCTCGTAGAAATCTCCCATTCGGAAAAAGAGGATGCAATCCGGGTAAAGGGACTTAAGCTCCAAGTATTGCTTCATGGCCGGAGTCAAATCGGTGGGGGTTTCGCCCTTAAGGAACCGCTCCCTCATGGGAGGATTTTAACAGTGTATCATAACAAAAAGAAACTTGGCAATCTTGAGCCTTTAAAGTAAAAAGGTCATGATGAAAAAGGAAAAATTTTTTTGGATCATCTTGGGCCTCAGTTTATTGTGGTTTGTTCTTTACCTCTACCTTACCCCTTATGATCTCTCGCCGGATGAGGCTTATTATTGGACCTGGTCAAAGAGGCTCTCCTTAGGTTATTACAGCAAGCCCCCCATGGTGGCCTTTTTGATCCGATTGGGCACCTTAATCGGAGGAGATAAGGCGATCTTCGTAAGGCTTTTCGCCCCCATATTGTGGGCCTTAAGTAGCCTATGCTTTTTCTATTGGGCTCGGGGCCTTTTCGGGGTTGAGGTGGCTTTTAAGGCCTTTTTGCTCTCCCTCTTTACGCTTTTAACCCCCTTAATGGGCTTTTTTATGACCATAGACGCGCCCTTGGTGTTTTTTTGGACCTTGACCTTGTTTCTCTTTTCCTTGGCGCTTAAAAAGGGGAAGCCCCTTTATTTTTACCTGATGGGGTTAAGTTTTGGGCTTGGGCTCTTGAGCAAATACACCATGGCTATTTTGGGGGTTTCGCTTTTTTTGTATCTCCTCTTTACCCCCTCCTTGAGGCCTTATTTGAGAAGGAAAGAACCCTATCTCGGTTTTCTGTTGGCTTTGGGGGTATTTCTTCCGCATTTCCTTTGGGAAAGCAAATACGGTTTTGTCGCTTTCCGCCATACGGCTTCTCTTCTTAAGAAGGGTTCTTCCTTTGATCCCTTAAGTTTCGTCACCTTTCTCGGATCACAGTTTCTGCTTTTAACGCCCCTGACGTTCTTTCTTTTTTTAAAAGGCCTATGGCGAACTTTTAAAGAAAGCCTTAAAGGAGACTTCTCCTATGGTCTGCCCTTTTGGGCCTCAAGTTTGCTTTTTTTGGTGTGTTCTCTGAAGAGCCTTTTCGGCCCTTGCTATGCCAATTGGGGAGCACCCGCTTATGTAGGAGGGTTAATTTTGGCCAGTAGACCCGAAAACCGAAGACTTCTTTTTCTTTCCATCCTTATAGGGGCCTTCTTTATAGGGTTGGCTTATAATGCCGAAAGCCTGAGGAGGTTTTCTCACCTATCCCCAGAGGATTTTCCGACCTCAAGGCTTTTGGGATGGAGAGAATTGGGCGAAGAGGTCAAATCCCTGAGGAGGACCTTGGGAGACCCTTTTATACTCGGTAGTGACCGAAATATCCTTTCGGAAGTGGCTTTTTATGGAGAGGCCTTTCCGAGGGTCTACCAATATGGAGGGAAAGAGAGCCAGTTTGACCTATGGGGAGGTTTGGAGAGGGAAAAAGGAAAAGACGCCCTTATCGTCCTTAGAAGCAATAAAAAATTGCCCTCCGAGTTCGAGAAAAGCTTTTCCCAATGTACCTTCCTGAAGGATTTTGAAGTAGTCAAAAAGGGCGTAAGGATAAAGAGCTTTTCCCTTTATCTTTGTGAAGACTTTAAGGGCTTATGACCGATAAAGTCCCTTTTCCAGGATGTATTTCCTAACTTGTTCCGGTACCAAGTACCTTATGGAAGACCCGTTTTTTACCAGCGTTCTTATCAAGGTGGAGGAGATCTCCAGTTTGGTCACCTTCACTAGATAAAGGGAAGTTCCTTTTTGGTTCTTAAATTCGGAAGGATTGACCTTTTCGTAGCCGAGCTCTCGCAAAAAACCGGTAAGGTTGCGGCGGGTCCTTTTCATCACCGCGAAATTACAGCTCTGGAGAAGTTCTTTCCAATCCTTCCACGTTCTGATCTCCAGGAAGGCGTCTTCTCCGATTATAAAAAAGAGTTGGACCTTGAGGGTTTTTCGGAGTTCCCTTACCGTGTCAATGGAATAAGAAGGGCCTTCCCTTTTCAACTCCAGGTCACAGGGTTTAAAGTGGGGATTATTTTCAAGGGCCATTTTCAACATTTCCCATCGGTCTTCAACTGGGGCATGGGCCAATCCGCCCTTATGGGGGGGACGGGCCGAAAGGACAAACCAAACCTCTTCAAGCCCCAAGGACTCCCTCACCTCTTCAGCTACCCTAAGGTGACCCAGGTGAACCGGATCGAAGGTACCCCCAAAGATCCCTATTTTAGGTTCGGATTTGTCCATCGCCATAGACGATGTATTTGGTGGTCGTGAGATCCTCGGCTCCCATCGGGCCAAAGGCGTGAAGCTTGGTGGTACTTATCCCTATCTCGGCCCCGAGGCCGAACTGATAACCATCGCTGAAACGGGTTGAAGCGTTCACCAAAACCGTGGACGAATCCACTTCTCGCAAGAAACGCTGAGCATTTCGGTAATCGGAGGTGATTATGGCGTCGGTGTGCTTGGAACCGTATTTTAAGATGTGCTCAATGGCCTCATCGAGGCTGTCCACGATTTTCACCGCCAGAATAAGGTCAAGATATTCCGCGTACCAATCCTCCTCAGTGGCATCCTTCACCCAAGGTAGTATCTCCTTGGTCCTCGGACAGCCCCTCAACTCGACCCCCGCTTTCCTATACCTTTCCCCCATCAAGGGGAGAAAACGGGGCGCTATGTCCTTGTGGACCAGAAGGGTCTCCATGGCGTTACAAACGCCAGGCCGTTGTACCTTGGCGTTAAAGCACACCTCCAGCGCCATCTGAAGGTCGGCCGAAGCATCCACAAATATATGGCATACCCCCTTGTAGTGTTTTATCACGGGGATCCGGGAGTTTTCGACCACAAACCTTATCAATTCCTCCCCGCCCCGAGGTATTATGAGGTCTATGTATTCGTCCAGTTTAAGCATATGAAGAACCGCTTCTCGGGAGGTGGTGGGTATCATCTGTACGGCCTCTTGGGGGATATCGCACTTCTTCAGGGCTTCTTGGATGATCTTCACAATGGCCAGATTGGAATTTATGGCCTCCGATCCGCCTCTTAGGATGACCGCATTTCCCGCCTTAAGGCATAAACCAGCAGCATCCGAGGTCACATTAGGCCTTGATTCGTAAATGACGCCTATGACCCCCAAAGGGATTCGCATCTTTCCGACCAAAAGCCCATTGGGCCTTCGCCACATTTTCACGATCTCCCCCACCGGATCGGGTTGAGAAGCGATTTCCCTAAGGCTTTGGGCCATATCCCTTATGACCTTTTCGTTAAGGGTCAACCTGTCTATCATCGCCCGGGAGAGCCCCTTTTGTTGGGCATATTGGAGGTCCTTCTGATTTTCCGAGATCAGAAAGTCCATCTCCCTTATCAAACCGTCCGCCATCTCCCGAAGGGCTTGATCCTTTTGAATGGAGCTTAGATTCGCCAAACGGGGGGCTACGGCCTTGGCGGCCTTTGCTATATTCAACACCTCCTCATAAACTTGCACTTTTGAACCTCCTTGCACGGGCTTTTTCAAAGAGATATCACTCCTTTTAAGGTTTCGCAACAGTTGAAAAAGGAAAGCCGATTGAGTTTTAATAAGCCTATGGAGGAGGAAGATGGAAGAGTTGTTCTTAGGGGTTGATGTGGGTTCCATAAGCGCTAATACGGTCTTGATGGATCAAGAGGGGAAGGTACTTGAGGAACATTATGACCGGGTGAAGGGGCAACCCCTAAGGGTCGTTAAGGAGAGGATAGCTGACATATTGAGCAGGGTAGAGGTAGAGAGAATAAGGGGCATCGCCTTTACTGGGAAGGGGGCGAAGCTATTAAGCGAGCTTTTTGAGGCGCCTTTTTACAATGAGGTCATAGCCCAGAGCGAGGCCATAACCAAGCTTTATCCCCAGGTTCGGACCATCATCGATATCGGTGGTCAGGACTCAAAGTTCATATTGCTCGAGGAAGAAGGGGGAAGGTTGAGGATAAGGGATTTCGGGATGAACACCTTATGTGCGGCCGGTACCGGGAGCTTTCTCGATCAACAAGCCAGTCGCTTGAAACTCACCATAGAGGAGTTCTCCCGCTTGGCTTTAAAATCGGAGAACCCGCCGAGGATCGCCGGTCGGTGTAGTGTGTTTGCCAAAAGCGACATGATCCATTTACAGCAGATAGCCACTCCTGATTACGATATAGTGGCGGGTCTCTGTTATGCCTTGGCTCGGAACTTCAAGGGCAATATAGCCAAAGGGGCCCATCTTAAGCCGGTGGTGGCCTTCATCGGAGGGGTTGCGGCCAATTTGGGGATGAGGAAGGCCTTGAAGGAGGTGTTGGAACTTGAGGATGAGGAATTTTTGGTGCCCGAACATTTTGCCTCCATGGGGGCCATCGGGGCGGTTCTTTTGGCTTTGAAGGAAAACAAGTTCAACGGCTTTAAAGGGCTTTCAGGCCTTGAGGAATATTTGAAGACGTTGAAATACGAACCGGCTTCTTGGGAACCTTTGACTTTAAGGCCTGAACATCTGGAAAACAAGTCCAAGATTTACATCCCCAAGGTCCCTCCCCTTAAGAAGATCCCTGCCTATCTGGGGATCGATGTGGGGTCCATTTCCACCAATTTGGTGGTGATAGACTCGGAAGGAAGGGTTCTCGCCAAAAGGTATCTCATGACGGCGGGAAGGCCCATTGAGGCCATAAGACAGGGGTTAAAGGAGATAGGCGACGAGATAGGGCATTTGGTGGATATCCAAGGGGTCGGGACCACGGGTTCGGGGCGGTATCTGACCGGGGATTTTGTGGGGGCTGATGTGGTCCGAAACGAGATAACCGCTCAGGCTACCGCCGCCATTCATATAGATCCCCAAGTGGACACCATCTTTGAGATCGGGGGACAGGACTCCAAGTACATAAGGGTGGATCGAGGGGTCATTGTGGACTTCGAGATGAACAAGGTCTGTGCCGCTGGGACGGGTAGCTTTTTGGAGGAACAAGCGGAAAGGCTCGGCCTTGACATAAAGTCAGACTTCCAGGAGTTGGCCCTAAAGGCCAAAAACCCCGTAAAAATGGGCGAACGTTGTACTGTTTTCATAGAGTCCGATCTTGTCCATCACCAACAGCAGGGGGCAAGGATTGACGACCTGGTGGCTGGTTTATGTTATTCCATCGCTTTGAACTACCTTAACCGGGTGGTGGGCGATAGGAAAATAGGGGAGAGGATTTTCTTTCAGGGAGGTACCGCTTTCAACAAGGGGGTTGTGGCCGCTTTTGAGAAGCTGTTGGGACGTCCCATCACCGTTCCTGAGAACCATGAGGTCACCGGAGCCATAGGAGCGGCCCTTCTGGCCATGAGGGAGAGGACATGGGAGAAGTCGAACTTCAAAGGGTTTGACCTATCCCAAAGGCGTTACGAGATAAAGACCTTTGAATGCAAGTCCTGTCCCAACCATTGCTTAATCCGAAGGGTCACCATCGAGGGCGAAAAGGAACCGCTTTTTTACGGTTCAAGGTGTGAGAAGTACGATGTCCTAAGGCGGAGGAGGAAGTCGGAGATTCCCAACCTCTTCAAGGAGAGGGAAAGGCTTCTCTTTATGCCTTATCCAGGCGAGGAAAAGCTTCCTGAGGATGCGCCTCAGATCGGCATTCCCATTTGCCTTTACCTTCACGAGTTTCTGCCCTTCTGGAGGGCTTTCTTTACCGAACTGGGCTTTCGAGTCGTATTTTCCGATCGCACCAATAAGGAGTTAATCCGCCAGGGCGTTGAGGCAGTGGTGGCGGAGACCTGTTTTCCCATAAAGGTGGCTCATGGGCATGTGCTTAACCTGATTCAAAAGGGCCTGAAGAGGATTTTCCTTCCCTCGGTGGTAGGGGTTCCCAAGTTGAAGGAGGATTTCGAACATTCCCAATCCTGTCCCTATGCCCAGGCCCTCCCCTATGTGATAAGGTCGGCTATAAGGTTTGAAGACTACGGAGCTCAACTCCTTTCGCCGGTGGTTCCTTTCGGCTGGGGGGAAGAGGAGGTTGAGGAGTATTTGATTGATTTCGGGAAACAGCTCGGCAAGAGCCCCTCTCAAGTGAGGTGGGCCTTAAAGTGCGCCTGGGAATTTCAGAAAAGGTTCGAGCAGGGCCTTAAGGTGATGGGGCGTTGGGCCCTGGAGGAGCTATTCCGCGGGGAGAAGGCCTTGGTGATAGTGGGAAGGCCTTATAATACGTGTGATCCCGAAGTGAACCTGGATATACCGGAAAAGCTGAGGGATCTCGGCGTTTTGGCGATTCCCATGGACTTCTTGCCCTTGGAGAAGGCACTTGATCGGGAAGGTATACGGGAGATGTACTGGCGATACGGGCAGAAGATCCTGCTTGCGGCCCATTTGATAAGGGAAGATGAGAGGCTTTATCCGGTTTACATCTCCAACTTCGGATGTGGTCCGGACTCCTTCATCATCCACTTCTTCAAAGAGATAATGGGTGATAAGCCCGCCCTTATTCTGGAGATAGACGAACATAGTGCCGATGCGGGGATCGTGACTAGACTGGAGGCCTATCTTGACAGCTTGAAAAACGCCCCCAAAGCCCTTCCTCCGGTAATAAAACGAGGTCGTATAGGAGGAGATGTGGAAAGGGTTATATGGATTCCTTATATGTGCGATCATGCTTATGCCTTTAAGGCCGCCTTTGAGGCCTGTGGGGTTCGGGCGGAGGTATTTCCCGAATCGGACCAGGAGACCCTTTATTGGGGAAGGAAGTACACCTCCGGAAAGGAGTGTTATCCCTGTGTTCTGACCACGGGCGATATGATAAAGATCACCAAGAGGCCCGATTTTGACCCCAAGAAAGCGGCCTTCTTCATGCCCTCGGGGAACGGTCCTTGCCGTTTCGGTCAATATCATCGATTCCATAGAAAGGTTTTGGACGAGCTGGGGCTCCATGAGGTGCCCATCTATTCCCCCAATCAAGATGAGACCCTTTATAGGGATTTGGGGATCTTGGGGGCCAAGTTCACCCGGCTTGGGTGGTGGGCCATAGTAGGGGTTGACCTTCTTTACAAAAAACTTCTGGAGACAAGGCCTTATGAGGTCAATCCCGGGGAGACCGATCGGGTTTATTGGGAGTGCCTCTGGGGTTTCTGTGATTTGATAAGAAAAGACCCGAAGATAGAGGAAGTGGTGGATTTCCTCCTCAAAGCCAGAAAACGCCTTGATGACATTCCCACCAAGGACAAGGGTTCTAAGCCGAAAATAGGGGTTGTGGGAGAGATTTACGTGAGGCTTAACCGTTTTGCCAACGAGGACGTGATAAGAAAAATAGAGATGCTCGGAGGCGAAGCTCGGCTAGCTCCGCTTGTGGAATGGGTTCATTACATAAACAAGATGGCCAAAAGGAGGGCTAAAAGAAGGGGGCATTTGCGGAACCTATTGGGGGTACTTCTTAAGGAGTATTTCCAGAAGAAGGACGAGAGACAGCTGGCTCAGGCCTTTTACGGTTCAATTGAAGAGCCCGAAGAGCCCCCGACAGAACACCTTCTTAGGTTGGCCGAACCCTACGTGCACGATTCCTTTGAAGGTGAGGCCATTTTGACGATCGGTAAGACCATAGATTATGCCTTAAAGGGGGCTTGTGGGGTGGTAAACGTGATGCCCTTTACGTGTATGCCTGGTACTATTACCACGGCCATCCTTAAACGTTACCGTGAGGAAAATGGGCACTTTCCGGTTCTCAACATCGCCTATGATGGGCAAGAAGGTGGTGATGTGTTGGTACGCCTTGAGGCCTTTATGCATCAGGTCAAACAATACATGGAAAAGCTCGAAAAAAGAACTTAATTGACTTTCAGTGAGCTATTAGACCCCACAGCATCTTTGCGGCTATCGCATAAAGTACGATACCGATTATTTTTTTACCTGTTTTGCTTCAAGCTTCCTATGCATGAGCCATGACCCCAGGAGGGCACCAGCTATTGAGGAAACGGAAGAGAAGATAAGGAGTTTCCAGTTAATATTACCTAATGTTGCGTGGCCGAAGAATCCGCTCAGTGAGGCAAACACGACGATGAAGGCAGTTGTTGCAGAGGCATTCTTCGGGTCAAACCCGAGCCACACCAAAGCGGGAACAATGAAATTCCCTCCTCCTACACCGAGAAGCCCTCCAAAATAACCAGCACCTATACGGAGTCCTATGCCTATCTTAAATTCCCTTTTAGGTGATCCTTTTAGTTCGTTTTTCCTTTTCGGTGAGTAAAAGAGCATCATGGAGCCAGCAAAGATAAGAAAGAGAACAAAGATGAGGATGAGGAGATTCCTGGGAAAGTATTTTGTCGAATATGCTCCTAAGGGTGAGAAAACGACAGCCAGAATGATGATCGGAATCGCAGCTCAAAAACGTACTCTCCACAGATGCTGCATTTTGCCTTGTTAAATGAATGCTCAGGCGGTGTGAAGATGAAATCTGGTTTTGGTTCTACTTTAAATAAGTACTCATCGGGTTGTTCATATACCCACTGAAGTACTTCTTTGACCACGGAAGGAGGGATTTCTGAGAGTTCGATTCCTCTTTTTCGATGGGCAAAAACTCAAATTTGCCCATCTCATCAATGAATTCAGGCTTAAGAGAGTATCTTACTGCGCCCTTTTTGGATGGTAAAAGGTTGCGGCAAGCTTTCCGTAAAAGGTCTTTTCCATGAGCACCTTGCCGTAGGTTGCACCTGTTGCCACCTGTATTCCATCCATCATACATGTTTGCGGATGCCCCTCTCCTAATTCGGGAAAGACAAAGAAGCCATGATCCTCAAGATAAGGGATAATGGTGGCATCCACACAGGTGGCCTGTAGGATCGCCGTAGAACTTACAATTCTCTCACCCCCTGTTGTGTGAAGATAGGCAAGGGCAATCCACATAAGGCTTTCGACTTTTCCTTCTACTATCACTATATGTGGGATAAATTGGGCTTCTTCCAGCGGATAAAGGTGAATGGCCTTTATCTGGTTGGGTTCAAGATGAGGCATGCTTTCAAACATCCTTTTTCCCACCGCTTCGTCAGATACAATTCCAACGCCCACAAGCCCTTTCCCTGATCGGAGCCCTTCAGGCAAAGGCCTGAAGCCAAACGCCGCAGCTGCCGCAGGACAGGCTATTCCCTCACTATCCAAAATGACGCTTTCTCCATGTCTGGCTTTCATAAAGGAAAGTATCAAACCCCAGAATTCCCCTCATCTCTTTCCCGGCCTGCTTTATGCGAGAAAGCCTCTCTTCTTCCATTATATCCCTTTCCCCTCTCTTACTTCTCCTATTTCCAATCTTCCCTCTCTGGCCAGTTTGGCTATGAGGAACACCACACTCTCTTTGGAAATTTTAAGTTTTTCAGAAATCTCAGATGGTGTAGTTTTTCCCTTTTCCTTTACAAATTCTATTAATTCTTTTTCGAGATTTTTAAGCCAATCCTCGAATAACCCCATTATCTCCGGTGTGGCATAATAGCCAATTCTGGCGGATTCGGTTGTTGAGCACATCTGTTCCATCATCTTTAGGCACATTTCGGGCATACCTTCACCTTCATTCCCATTTTCGCTCCCTCGGCCTTCATGAGTTACACCTCCTCATTTTCATTTTTTCCTTCCATCCATTGGTTAATTAATGCCAATGGCGGACACAAAGGGTTTAAAGAATCCAGCGTTTCTTTACGTTGTATAGACTAAGCAGGAAAAGGAAGGTGCAGAAAAGCAAAAGCATCAAAAAGTCAAAAGAATAGGGCCACACATGGAATCCGTTTATTGCGCCGTGAAGAAGGTCAACCCCGTAGGTGAGTGGCATTATATAAGATAAAGGTCTCAAGAAGAGGGGTAGTTTTGATATGGGGAAGAACAATCCGCAGAGGAAGACCATGGGAAATCGGAAAAAGTTAGAGAACATCTGGGCCTCAAAGACCTCGCTTACCGAAGTGGCGATGAATAATCCCATAAAGGTAGAAGCGATGGAGATCAGGATTATGGTAGGTATCACGATGGATAAATGGACCTGAGAGAGATTTATAAAAAATCCTGCCACCAAAAAGGGCACAAAGGCATTGGCTATGCCAAACAGGACGGCCCCTGAGGTCTTTGCGAACATTATAAGTCCGAGCGGTATAGGTGATACCAACAATCTGTCAAAGGTTTTGCTTTTTTTCTCAAAGGTGATGGTTACTGAAAGCATGGAGGTAGTTCCAAAGAGTATAGATAAGCTCATAACCCCTGGAAGGATAGACATAACATCCATCATATTGCCACCTGTTCTTATAAAGAACATGCCCGCCCACGCAAAGGGGAATATGATACCCCAGCTTATGTTTGGAGGTTTGAGGTAATAGGTTTTTATGTCCTTTAAAAATATGGCAAAAAATGCGATCCAGTCTTTCATCCTTCTTTCACTTTCTTTTCTTTTTCCTTTTTCATCTCCTGAGCTTCAATACCTGTTATATTCACAAACACATCCTCGAGGGTTGCGCGCATCCTTTTTGCCTCTATGACATCGATCCCTTCCTCCTCCAAAATACGGATGATATGGCCTGGCCTTATTGGGCGTTCTGATTCTATGCGAATTTCATTATTAGATAACCTTTTGAACTTAAAATCAGGAAGGATGGTCGATAAGGTCTGTTCTATCCCGTCTGAAGCACCGGATATGGTAAGAATCAGGATATTTCTATCCTTTACAGGATGAATGAGCTCCTCTACATAATCTATCTTTATGATCTTTCCTTCCACGATAAATGCCACCCTGTCACATAGCCTTTCTGCCTCCTCTATGTAGTGGGTGGTAAGGAATATGGTTGTTCCTTTTTTTATTCATGTCTTTCAGTATGCTTCGTATCTGCCTTGCGGATGCGACATCTATTCCGGTTGTGGGTTCATCGAGGAATAAAATAGGTGGGTCATGGATTATTCCTGCTGCTATCGTGAGCCTTCTCTTCATACCCCTTGAGTATTCGCCAAACTTTTTGTCTTTTGCATCTTTGAGACCGAATTGTTCGAGAAGCAATTCCGCCCTTGCGCTTCTTTCTCTCTTTCTCAATCCGTATAGTGCTCCACAAAAACAGAGGTTTTCAAAACCTGTGAGTTCGGGATAAAGATTACTCTCATCGGGTACAATCCCCATGAGGTGTTGAGCTTTTTTTATATTGTGGGTGTACTCCTTCCCAAAGTATAGGATCTTTCCCCGCGTTGGGCGGGCAAGCCCCATGAGCATGTTTATGGTAGTGGTCTTGCCCGCCCCATTGGGACCCAAAAGCCCGAAGATCTCGCCTTGCCTTACCGCAAACGAAATCCCCTTTACGGCCTCAAAATCCCCATAGGCCTTGGCGAGGTCATAAACCTCAAGGACATTCATTCTTCGCTATCCTCTTCCTTCTCTTCACAAGGATGCACCTCACTCTGTCCGTGACACTTCTTTATTTGCTCAGGGCTACACTTTTCGGGCTTCCCCTTTACGTTTTCGGGATGTATACAGCATGTTTCACACATATCCTCCTCCCTCCTTTCTTTTCCTATATTTCTCCCCCAACAAACCCCTTTAAGGTCTGAGGGTTGGGCGCTCAAGAGCTCCAAACGTTTGGCCACCTCCCTCAACACCTCCCTATTTACCGTGTAATGCGTCCAATACCCCCTTTTTTCGCCCCTCACGATCCCTGCCTCCCTTAGAACTCGAAGGTGCTGAGATACGGCAGCATTCGAGATCCCTATCCTTTGGGCAATAGCCCCCACACATAGGTCACCCTTGAGCAAGAGCTCCACGATCCTCCACCTGGTCTCATCCGAAAGGGCCCTCAATACCAGAATAAGCTCCTCCATTTTAAGTAACAACTTAATTAATTAAGCCTTAACTTAAAATATTCCCTTCCTTTCTTCAGGTCAAGGGGGGGATGTTTGTTTTTGGTATTGACAATGTAGGAGCGTTTATGTTTTGATCGTTGACGAAGTGACAAAAATCACAAGGGAGGGGGAGATGGATAAGGCGCGAAGGGACATGTTGAAGATGGTGGCCTCAGTAGCGGGAGGGGTTGCCCTTACCTCTATGGTGGGTAATGCCCTTTTTGCCCGGAAGGCGCTTTCAAAAACCGAGGAAGCGGGGAAGGTTCCGGAGCTTCCTTGGCCTTACAAGAAGTTGGATCCCGTTGCGGTTGCCGAGAGGGCTTATGTCAGCTTTTATAAAGGTGCCTGTTGTTATGGTGCCTTTGAGGGCATCGTGGGGGAACTTAGGCAGCAGGTTGGTTTTCCCTATACGGTATTTCCCTCGGAGCTTTTCATTTTTGGCGAAGGGGGTGTGGCTGCTACCTCGAACCTCTGTGGCGCCTTAAACGGGGCAGCGGCGGCCATATTTCTTTTAACCGGGGGTCTTGAAGGGGAGAAAAGGGAGAAGGCTTTTAAGATCATTCAGGAGCTTTTCCAATTTTACGAACAAGAGCCACTTCCCAACTACAGGCCGAAAAATCCGAAGTACGAGATAAAGCCCTCGGTCTCCAAGTCGAGCCTTTGTCATGTTTCTGTCTCCAGGTGGTGCAAGGTCACAGGTTTTAAGAGCTTTTCGCCTCAAAGGAAGGAAAGGTGCGGGTGGCTTACGGCTTCGGTGGCGAAATACACCGTTGAACTCCTCAATCAGTATGTGGATGGCACATTTAAGGTGGTTCATCCCCTTCCTTCGGAGGTTCAGTCCTGTAGGAGCTGTCACGACCAGGGGGGTGCCCTTGAGAATAGCCGGGGCATGATGGATTGTAATATTTGCCACTTTACCGGGAAAACGAAGCACCCCTAAGGAAAAACTTGACAAACATTTGGAGGAAGAGGGAAAATTGATTACGTTTTAAAGACAGTAATAAAAAGGAGGGGAGGATGGGGGGAATAACGCGAAGGGACTTTTTAAAGCTTTCCCTGGGTACGTTGGTCTTAACGGGGATAGGCCTCGATCTTAAGCCGGTTAAGGCCTATGCGGAAGAAGAGCTAAAGATAAAGGGAGCCAAGGAGACCACCACCGTTTGCCCCTATTGTTCGGTGGGGTGTGGGCTTATCGTTTATACGAAAAACGGGAAAGTGGTAAACACCGAAGGAGATCCGGACCATCCTATAAGTGAAGGAAGCCTTTGTCCGAAGGGAGCCTCCCTTTATCAATTGGCCAACAACCCCTATCGTGAGCTTTACCCCCTTTATCGGGCTCCCTATTCTACCAGTTGGAAGAGGGTTAGTTGGGATTGGGCGCTTGACAGAATAGCCAAGTTGGTGAAGGAGACTCGGGATCAGTATTTTGTGGTCAAAAACGAGAAAGGAGAGGTGGTAAACCGAGTTGAAGCGATAGGACATGTGGGTTCAGCGGCTTTGGACAACGAGGAGTGCTACCTCTTGCAGAAGTTCATGAGGGCCTTGGGCCTCGTTTACATAGAACATCAAGCCCGTCTCTGACACTCTCCCACCGTGGCGGCTCTGGCAGAGTCGTTTGGCCGCGGTGCGATGACCAATCAATACAACGATCTCAAAAATGCCGACGTGATCCTGGTGATGGGGGGTAACCCCGCGGAGAACCATCCGGTATCCATGAAATGGATCCTCAAGGCGAAAAAGGAGCGGGGTGCTAAGCTCATAGTGGTGGATCCTAAGTTCACTCGAACCGCCACCAAGGCTGACCTTTACGTTCCCATTCGTCCCGGTACGGATATCGCCTTTTTGGGAGGTCTCATAAAGTACATCATGGATAACGAACTTTACTTCAAGGACTACGTGGTCAATTACACGGACGCCTCCTTCTTGGTGGATCCGAACTTCAAACTGCCGGAGGATCTGGAAGGGGTCTTTTCGGGGTATGATCCAAACCGGAGAAAGTACGATAAGGCCACTTGGAAGTATCAGCTTGATGAGAACGGGGTTCCAAAAAGGGATCCTTCTTTAAAGGATCCGAATTGTGTATTTCAGCTCTTGAAGAAGCATTATTCGAGGTACACCTTGGATGTGGTCTCGGAGATCACCGGGGCTCCGAAGGATAGGATCCTTAAGGCCTACGAGATAATTGGGGCTACCGGAAAACCGAATAAGACCACTACCGTATGTTACGCCATGGGTTGGACCCAGCATACGGTTGGGGTGCAGAACATAAGGGCCATGAGCATAATCCAGCTTCTTTTGGGCAATATGGGGATGGCTGGTGGCGGTATCAATGCCTTAAGGGGTGAGTCCAATGTTCAGGGTTCCACCGATCAAGGGCTTTTGTATCACATTTTGCCGGGCTATCTGCCAGTGCCTAAGGCCTCCGAGAAGGACCTAAATACCTATATCCAGAAGAATACACCCACTACCAAGGAACCGAAGAGCCTCAACTGGTGGAAGAACCGTCCCAAGTACATTGTGAGTCTTCTTAAGGCCTTTTATGGCGATAATGCCACCAAGGAGAACGACTTCTGCTATGAGTTTTTGCCCAAGATAGACGATGACAAGACCTATTCGTGGTATGACCTTTTTGATGCCATGATAAAGGGTAAGATCAAGGGGCTCTTCGCCTGGGGTCAGAATCCGGCCTGTTCGTCGGCCAATGCGGGTAAGATAAGGGAAGCTATGGCCAAACTCGATTGGCTTGTTCACGTAAACCTTTGGGATACTGAGACCTCTTCCTTCTGGAGAGGCCCGGGGATGGATCCCAAGAAGATAAAGACGGAGGTCTTCCTCCTTCCCTGTGCCTCTTCGGTTGAGAAGGAGGGTTCTATCACTAACTCGGGTAGAATAGCTCAGTGGCGGTATAAGGCCGTCGAACCCCCTGGAGAGGCCAAGCCCGATGCGGAGATCATCGACGAGCTCTTCAAGCGCATAAGGGCGCTTTACCAGAAGGAAGGTGGGGCCTTTCCTGATCCGATCCTCAAGCTCAACTGGAACTATGGGAAGGACCACGTGGATACGAAGCTCATAGCCAAGGAGATAAATGGGTATTTCACGGCTGATATCCCTGAACATCCCGTCAACAAAAAAGCCTACCGGAAGGGTGAGCAAGTGCCTAATTTCACACTGCTTCTTGATGACGGCAGGACCGCTTGTGGCAACTGGATCTATTCGGGTTCCTTCCCCGAAGAAGGCAATATGATGGCCAGAAGGGGCAAGGAGGATCCCACGGGCTTGGGGCTTTTCCCCAACTGGGCATGGTGTTGGCCTCTTAACCGGAGGATCCTTTACAACCGGGCGAGCGTGGATCCCTATGGGAGGCCTTGGGATCCAGAGAGAGCGGTTATCAAGTGGGATGATCAGGCTAAAAAATGGGTTGGAGATGTGCCCGATGGACCGCAACCACCTTTAGCTATGGAGGGAGGGGTTTTGCCATTTATCATGAAGCCGAGCGGAGTGGGTACCATTTTCGGAGCGGGCCTTTCCGATGGGCCATTCCCCACGCATTATGAGCCCGTGGAATCACCGTTCCCCAACATCCTTTACAAGAAGATGAGGTTCAATCCAGTGGCCCGAATCTCCGATACGCCTCTTGATAAGCTCATCCTCGGGGCTGATCCCAAGTACCCATATGTAGCTACCACCTATCGGGTGACCGAGCATTGGCAGACGGGTGTGATGACGAGGCATACGGATTGGTTGCTTGAGCTTGAGCCTCAGATGTTTGTCGAAATAAGTAGGGAGCTTGCCCGAAAGCTCGGCATCAAGAGTGGGGATAAGGTATGGGTGATAAGCCCGAGGGGTAAGGTTTGGGCCATTGCGATTGTGACCTCGAGGATCAAGCCCTTGAAGGTGATGGGGCATGTGTGTCATATAGTTGGCTTACCCTGGCATTATGGATGGAGATGGCCTGAAGACGGAAGTGGTGGTGATAGCGCCAACCTTCTTACGCCTCCGACTTATGATCCCAATACGATGATTCAAGAGACCAAGTGTTTTGCGGTGAATATCGTTAAGGCCAAATAGGGAGGCTAAAGATGAGGTACGGGCTTCTTATCGTGCCAGATCTTTGTATAGGGTGTAGGGCTTGTCAGGTGGCTTGTAAATCTTGGAATGGCCTTCCCGCGGAAAAGACCAAAAATCGGGGGACTCACGAAAATCCGTCCGATCTCACGGGTTATACCTATAACCGGATAAGGTTCATAGAGAGGGTGACGCCCAAGGGGGAGGTTAACTGGGTTTTCGTATCTCAAAGGTGTAGGCACTGCGGAGAGCCAGCCTGTGTAGCCATTTGCCCAGTTGGGGCTATGCAAAAGGATGAAGAGACGGGTATTGTCTTTTACGACAAGAATACCTGCATAGGGTGTCAGGCCTGTAAGCAAGCCTGTCCCTTCAAGATACCCCGGTATGACAAGGAAGGAAAGGTGAGCAAATGCCATTTGTGCATCGATAGGGTTAAAGCGGGACTTCTTCCGGCTTGTGCTAAGACCTGTCCGACAGGGGCTATAAGGTTTGGGAAAAGGGAAGAGCTTTTGGACTGGGCCAAGAAGGAAGGGTATAAGGTCATTCACGGGGAGAAAGAACTGGGTGGCCTTGGGGTTATGTTTGCTTTGAGTAAGGAGCCCAAGTACTATGAGTTAGTGGAGAAACCGGTAGTGAGGGAAGATCTCATCGCCCTGGGACAGATCTTGAGGGTACTGGTAGCGAAAAAAATCCCCCTTACCAAGTCCATCATAAGGAAGCTTTTCGCCTAAAGGGATTCGCCTAAAAGGGAGGGGGATTCCCCTCCCTTTAATTTTTTAATTTAGAGGAATGGATATCTTTGAGACTATACGTCGATTAAAGGAAGAGAGGCCCCATTTAAAAGATCCCCTTGAGCTTTACGAAAAGGTCCTTCGATTCGAGGAAAAGGCAGAGGCGATTTTAAGCGAAGGGGAGGCCTTTAGGATAATAGAGGTCTTCACGGAAGTCTTCGATTTGCCTTGGCAGTGGGGAGAGCTTTTAAAGGAAAAGTTCTCTTTGATGAGAGGGGATCCCTTTGAAGATCCGTGGGGCATATTAAAAGTTGAACTTCAGCCCCAAGAAGGGCATGAGGAAGACGTGAAGAGGATGCTATTCATATTGAGCAGGCCCTTTTTTAAAAACCTGAGGCTCAAAAGCATTAGGGGTTCCTTTTCGGAGACCAATCGATGTCCCATATGTGGGGAATACATTTCTTTAAGTCGAATCGATTTCGAGAACAAAAGATATATGGTCTGTCCTTTATGCGGATACGAGGAAAGGACGTTCAGGATAGGTTGTATGTATTGTCTGAAAAGAAGTTCGGAGGTCATCGATCTTTTAGTCGATGAGGATGAGATAAGGGTTGAGCTTTGTAGGGAGTGCAATTCCTACAGCAAAAGTTTCCGAGAGGAAACCTACCAAAAGTACGGCGATTCCAACTTAATCGACATAATGAGTTTGCCCCTTGATGTGGTGGCCCAAAAGAGGGGATTTATAAGACGATCCCCTAATGCGATAGGTGTGAGGATCATTTAAGATCCTTATTGACATTGCGTGGTTTTTTTTGATAAGTAAGTTTTCACAATCAAGGGGAGGGCGGAGAAAATGGAGAAAGAATTGGAGCTTTATGGCTTATCGCGGAGGGAGTTTTTAAAAACGTGTGCTTTTTTTGCGAGTTTACTTGGGGTTTCTCAGATGGAGTTCACCAAGAGTTTGGCTTATGCGTTGGAAAAGGCCAAGAGAAAACCCCCGGTTATATGGCTTGAAGGGCAGGATTGTGCTGGCTGTACCATTTCCTTTTCGGGTCTTCTTGAGCCTTCGGTGGCTTCAGTGATTCTGGATAAGATCTCCTTAAGGTATCATGAGACGCTTATGGCCTCTTCGGGAGAGCTTGCGGAGAAGGTTTATCATGAGACCCTGAAGGAAGGGGGCTATATTTTGTTGGTGGAAGGATCCATTCCCAAAGCCGATGACAGGTTCTGTCTGGTAGGAGGGAGGCCTTTTAGGGAAATAGTGATCGAGGCTGCCAAAAACGCCGAATGCGTAATAGCGGTTGGGGCATGTGCTTCCTTTGGGGGGATTCCTAAGGCCACTCCTTCTAAGGGTGTAGGCGTAGGTGAGGTGGTCTCGGGCAAACCCATCATTAACATTCCGCTTTGTCCCGTTCATCCCGAGCATCTGGTAGGTACAATCCTTCACATCCTCACCAAAGGGAGACTTCCGGAGCTTGACGATCACAAAAGGCCGGTTATGTTCTTTGGACAATTGGTACACGATAAATGTCCGCGAAAGGATCACTTCGAGGCGGGCAACTTCCTCAAGGATTGGAATGATCCCTCCCAAAGGGGATGGTGCCTTTATGAGAAGGGGTGTAAAGGGCCTTTGGCCTACTCCGATTGTCCAGTGAGGAAGTGGAATCAAGGGATAAACTGGTGTATCGGTTGTGGGGCTCCATGTATGGCCTGTAGCGAGCCGGGTTTTTACAGTGAGATGTCACCGCTTTACATGGCCTCTTTGGTTTTGGAGAAAGGCCTTCCTAAAGTTTAAAAGGGGGTTTTAAGGAGGTAAAAGATGGGGAAGAGGATAGTGGTTGATCCTATAACGAGGATAGAAGGGCATTTGAGGATTGAGGTTGAGATAGAGGGGGGCAAAGTGAAAGAGGCATGGAGCTCGGGGACCATGGCTCGGGGCTTTGAGGCCCTTTTGATAGGACGTGACCCGAGGGATGCCTCTTATGTGACAAGCCGCTTTTGTGGGGTCTGTTACAGCGTGCATCAACTTTGTTCGGCCAGGGCCTTGGATAAGGCCTTTGGTGCGCAGGTACCTTGGGGTGGAAACCTCATAAGGAATCTGGTTATGGGGGCCCAATATATTTATGATCATCCCCTTCATTTTTACCAACTTTCAGCCTTGGATTACCTCGACATAACTGCGGTATTGAATTACCGAGGGAAGGACAAAGAGCTTTTGGCTTTGAGGGATAAAATAAAGGCCTTGGTCAAGGCGGGAGACCCCCATCCCCTTCTTCCCGCTTATAAACCGGACGAATACTGTGTGAGGGATCCGGAAGTGGTTTTAACGGCGGTTAAGCATTATCTTGAGGCTTTGAAGATGCACGCCAAAGCGAGAAACATGGGGGCCATCTGGGGAGGGAGGACGCCTCATTATCAGAATATAGTGGTGGGAGGCGTTACTTCTTATCCCACTGTGGAAGAGGTGAAGAAGTTCAAAGAGATGCTCGACGAACAGAGGCGTTTTGTGGAAGAGGTTTACCTAAAGGACGTGATTTATTTCGGAACAGGACCCTTGTGGAAGCTCGCTCAGAACGGTTTTGGTGCGGGTCATAGGAACTATTTGGTGTATGGGGATTTCCCCCTCGATCCCGAATGGAAAAACCTGGTTTTTCCAGGGGGCGTGGTGTTTGATTTTAACCACCAAACCCCTGGCGTTAAGCCGTTTGATCATCAAAAGATAACCGAATCGGTGAGATACGCCTGGTATAGGGAAAAAGCCCCGGTTCATCCTTTTGAGGGTGAGCAGGTTTTTGATCTTGACAAAAAGGATGCCTATTCCTTTGTTAAGGCCCCGCGTTATGAAGGTAAGGTTATGGAGGTGGGGCCATTGGCGCGAATGATAGTGAAGAAGCATCCTGTTTTGTACGACTTCTTCAAAAAGGGAGGAAAGGTAGGGGTTGTGGCCAGGCATCTGGCCAGAGCTTTGGAGACCAAATTGATGGTGGAGGCTTGTTACAATTGGCTTGACCAATTGCTCACTGAGATGACCAAGCCGGGTTTCAAGGTTCATGATACTGAGCATTGGGATCCCCCTGAGGAAGGGATGGGGTATGGTTTCCATGAAGCTCCGAGAGGGGCTCTTGGGCATTGGATCAAGATAAAGAACAAAAAGATCGAGAATTATCAGGCTATAGTGCCTTCCACCTGGAATGCCTCTCCCCGGGACGAGAAAGGCCAACGAGGGCAATACGAGGAGGCTTTAATAGGGGTTCCCTGTCCCGATCCGCAGAATCCTTTGAACATCGTGAGGGTTATAAGGTCCTTTGACCCATGTTTGGCTTGTGCTATTCACTTGATAGACCCGAGGACAAATGAGGTGAGGAAGTTTGTCATAGGGTAGAGACTTTTTCTTAATTTAGGTGCCCTTTCTTAAAGGGGTTGAGGCCACTGGGACTTTCCAGTGGCTATTTTATCTTTTCGTTGACACCTTTTTAGGCTCAAGGTAACTTAACTTCTATGAAAGCCCTTGTCCTTTCTGCGGGTCATGGGAAGAGGATGCGTTCTTCCATTCCTAAGGTCTTACATCCCATCTTGGGTAGACCCCTTTTGGGGTGGGTTTTAAAGGCCCTCGAACCCCTTAATTGGGAAGAGATCATCGTGGTGTGTGGTCCTGAGGGGTCGGTTATAGATTTTTTGAAGGATAAAGGGGTTAAAACTGTCATTCAACAAGAGAGGCTTGGGACTGGGCATGCGGTGATGGTGGCCGAAAGGGAGCTTTCGGGTTTTGCAGGCACCTTACTCATCCTTTACGGGGATACCCCTCTTTTGAGAAGCGAGACCATAAAGGGGCTTTTGGATCATCATCGGGAGAAAAAGGCCACCCTTACCCTTCTTTCGGCCGTTTTGGAGGATCCCAGAGGTTATGGGCGCATAATTCGGGATGAGAGGGGGAGGCCCAAGAGGATAGTTGAGGAGAGCGATCTTAAAGGTGAAGGAAGTAAGGAGATAAACGGAGGCGTTTATGCCGTGGAGACCCCTTTTCTTTTTAAGGCCTTGAGGGAGATCCGGCCCGATAATCGGCAAGGTGAATATTATTTGACGGACATAGTGGAGGTGGCTTATCGATGGAACGAAAAAGTGGAGGTCTTTTTTACCGATTGGCCCCTGGAAGTCTTAGGGGTTAATACGAGACTTGACCTTTCCAAGGCTCAGGAGATTTTAAGGGGAAAAATAGCTGAAAAATGGGCCTTGGAAGGGGTGACAATTGAGGATCCTAAAAGTACCTGGATCGAGCCTGAGGTCACAATAGGGAGGGATACACTTATAAGGCCTTTTTGTTTTTTGAGGGGAAAAACCTCCGTAGGGTCCAATTCCGTCATAGGCCCTTTTGTGGAGATCATCGATTCCCAAATAGGCCAAGGGGTGAGGGTGGATTTTGGTTGTCACATCGAGGGGAGTTTCATAGGGGATTATTGCAAACTGGGCCCCTTCACTAGGCTTAGGCCTGGCTCAAGGCTTGAGGAAGGGGTTAAGGTGGGGAACTTTGTGGAGATCAAAAACTCCCGTTTGGGAAGAGGTACAAAGGCCAATCATTTGGCCTATTTGGGGGATGCGGAGATTGGCGAAGAGGTGAACGTAGGGGCAGGGGCCATCACCTGTAACTTCGATGGGAAAAAGAAGCACAAAACCATCATCGGGGACAGGGTCTTTATCGGGAGTAACGTCTCTTTGGTCGCCCCCATAGTCATAGGGGATGAGGCCACCATTGGAGCTGGTTCAGTCATAACCAAGGAGGTCCCCCAGGGGAGCCTTGCCGTTGAAAGAAGCAAGCAGAGGATCATTCCCAACTGGTCCAGACGGAGAAAGTAGGGATGTGTGGCATTATCGGTTACCTTGGACCTCGACCTCCCCTTGAGGTTTTGCTTGAGGGTTTGAAGAGGTTGGAATACCGAGGTTACGATTCGGCGGGCATAGGGGTTTTCCACGGCCAAGAGGTGGTCATAAAAAGGTGCGAGGGGAAGATAAGGACGCTCGAGAAGCTCCTTGAGGGAATGAGGGTTTCTGGGAAGGTAGGGATAGGTCATACCCGCTGGGCTACCCATGGTGAGCCGAACGAGAGAAATGCTCATCCTCACAAGTCGGGAAGGGTGAGCGTGGTTCACAATGGGATTATCGAAAATTACCTCTCCTTGAAGGAAGAACTCAAAGGGAGAGGGAGGGTCTTTCATTCGGATACGGACAGTGAGGTTATCGCCCATCTGATAGACGAAGGGCTTAAAAATGGGCTTGAGGTGGAAGAGGCGGTCAGGCGGGCCTTGGAGAGGCTTCAAGGTTCTTACGCAATTTTGGTCCTCGTTGACGGTTTGACGGACCTTCTCATAGGTGCCAGGAAGGAGAGCCCCCTTCTTTTGGGGCTTGGGGAGGGGGAATATTTTCTCTGTTCCGATGCTCCGGCCATCATCCAGTGGACCAGGGATTTCATCTTTCTGGAGGACGAGGAGATAGCGGTAATTAGGCCGGAGGGCTTCCGGATTTTTGACCTTAAGGGGCGAAATAAGGAAAAAAGGGCAATAAGGGTCGATTGGTCGCCTACCATGGCGGAAAAGGGCGGTTATAAGCATTTCATGCTAAAGGAGATCCACGAACAGCCACACGTGCTCATAGATACCCTCCGAGGAAGGATAAATGAGGAAGAGGGAAGGGTTCGATTCGAAGACTTTCCTTTCAGTGATGAGGAGCTTGAACGCTTTCAAAGGGTAGTGCTTGTGGCCTGTGGAACCTCTTGGCATGCGGGTTTGATAGGGGAGAGATGGCTTGAGAGCCTTGCGGGGATTGAGGCAAAGGCCGAGATAGGTTCGGAGTTCCGTTTCCGGGACCTTTTGGGGGATGAGAGGACGTTGCTCATTGCCATCTCACAATCGGGGGAGACCGCGGATACCCTTCAGGCCGTAAGGGAGGGCAAGAAAAAGGGGTTTAGGACCTTGGGGATATGTAACGTATTGGGTTCGAGTCTGACTCGGGAAGTGGAGGGGACCCTTTTCACCCGAGCCGGCCCGGAGATAAGTGTTGCCTCCACCAAGGCCTTTTTGGCTCAACTGGGGGTCCTCTTCCTTTTGGCCCTTTATTTGGGTCAGAAGAGGAGAAGATTGACCGAGGAGAGGGTGCGGTCCTTTATTTTTGAGTTGAGGAGATTGCCTCACTTGATGGAAGAGGTCTTGAGGAAGGACGGGTTTTTCCAGGAACTCGCCAAGGATTATTATAATTACACCAATTTCCTTTATCTTGGACGGGGCATCTCCTATCCGGTGGCCTTGGAAGGGGCTTTGAAGTTAAAGGAGATATCCTACGTTCATGCGGAGGGTTATCCCGGAGGCGAGATGAAGCATGGTCCCATCGCCCTGATAGACGAAAAGATGCCCAGCGTGGTCATCGCTCCGAGGGATCACACTTATGAGAAGATGTTGGGCAACATAAAGGAGATAAAAAGCCGGAAGGGGAAGGTTATAGCCCTTCTGAACCAAGAGGATCCTCAGGTTCAAAGTCAAGTAGATGTGACCATAAGGGTTCCCTTTACCTCTTGGCTTTTGAGCCCCTTTGTGACCGTGTTACCGCTTCAACTATTTGCTTATTATGTGGCCGATTTTAAGGGAACCGATGTGGATCAGCCTCGGAATCTGGCAAAAAGCGTAACCGTGGAATGAGGGACCCGGAGCTTTTGCTCTCTCATCTTAATCCTCAACAAAAAGAGGCGGTCTTAGCACCGGAAAGGGCCATTTTGGTGTTCGCCGGGGCCGGAAGCGGGAAGACGAGGGTTTTGACCTATAGGATTGCCTATTTAATAGGCATAAACCGGGCAAAACCCCAGGAAATAATGGCCCTCACCTTTACCAATAAAGCGGCCAACGAGATGAAGGAGAGATTACAACACCTCTTGGGGGAGCTTATAGAGGGGCTCTGGGTCGGGACCTTCCACGGCATAGCGGCGAGGATTTTGAGGATCTTCGGCTCGCATCTCAACTTACGGAGCGATTTCGTCATTTATGATGAGGACGATCAGCTCAAACTGGTTGAGAAAATCCTCAAGCAGATGGACATCGATCCTCAAGTCTATCCAGCTTCTAAGATCCTCAAGGAGATAGAAAGGGCAAAAAACCGAGGCCTCGGTCCCGAAGATTATGAGCCCAATCCCTTCGATTTACTCCAAAAAAGGACCGCTCAAGTTTATATGGTCTATCAGGAGGCCTTAAGGGAAGCCAATGCTTTGGATTATGGGGATCTTCTACTCGGGTGGTATAAGTTGCTTCGAATTCCGGAGATAAGGGCCTATTTTCATCGGCGTTTTAAGCACATTTTGGTCGATGAGTATCAGGATACTAATTACGTGCAATATTTCATCCTAAAGGAACTATACGGTCCCGAAACGAGCATAATGGTCGTAGGTGATGACGACCAATCCATTTACGCTTGGAGGGGGGCGGAGCCCGGAAACATCTTTCAGTTCCAAAGGGATTTCCCGGGGGTGAGGGTGATAAAACTCGAACAGAATTACCGTTCGACCAAAACGATCCTTGAAGGGGCAAATGCCGTTATCTCCCATAATCAAATGAGAACACCCAAGCGCTTGTGGACCCAAAATCCCGAGGGCAAACCCATAGTCCTTTACGGAGCTCAAGACGAAAGGGAGGAGGCCCTTTGGGTGGCTCAAAGGATCCTGGAATCCCAAAGGCCTTTCTCCCATTTTGCCGTCTTTTATCGCATAACTGCTCAGTCCAGGGTCCTGGAAGAGGCCATGATCAAATTGGGGATTCCCTACGTGGTAGTAGGGGGGCTCAGGTTTTACGAGCGAAAGGAGATAAAGGACCTTTTGGCCTATTTGAGGTTGATCGCAAACCCTAAGGATGAGATAAGCCTCAGAAGGGTAATAAATGTACCACCTCGAGGGATAGGGCCCAAAACGCTAAAAAAACTCGAATTAATAGCCCAAAGAGAAGGCCTTCCCCTTTGGGATGCTCTCCAAAGGGCAGTATCCGAAGCTGGGGAATTTAGGGGCCATCAAGCTTTAAGGGGATTTGTGGCCTTAATAGAGGACCTGAGGAGCAAAAAGGACCTTCTTCCTCCCGAGGGGCTTCTTCAAGAGCTCATCAATCGGATTCGCTATTTCGAATACCTTCAAGGCCTTGAGGGTTCCGTTCAAAGGATAGAGAACGTCCAAGAGCTTTTTGAAGCCTTGAGAGAACAAGAGGGAAGCCTGGAGGAGATAATCGCTCAGATGAGCCTTTTGGGGGATGTGGACCAGTTGAAGGAAGTTTCAAGTGTGGTGCTTATGACCCTTCATAGCGCTAAGGGATTGGAGTTTCCGGTGGTATTTATCGTGGGGCTTGAGGAGGGGCTTCTCCCCTATTACTTGAGGATTCAAAACCCCATGGAGCTTGAGGAAGAGAGGAGGCTTTTTTACGTGGGGATGACCCGAGCTCAGGAAGAGCTTTATTTGAGTTATGCCATAAGGAGAGGACTTTTCGGGAAAAACTTGGAGAGGGTCCCTTCTCGGTTTCTGGGGGAGTTGCCTTCGGAGATTCTGAAAAGGGAAGGCCGATACCAATTTTACCGACCGAAGGAATGGGCATGGAAGAACGCCTTTTGGCCATTTTGATCTTCTTTTCCACCTACTTGGGAATAGCCATAGGGAGTATCCCGGGACTTGCCATCGATAGGACAGGGATAGCCATACTGGGGGCTACCGCTATGATCAGTTTTGGGCTGTTGACGATCGAGGAAGCCTTAAGCTTCATACATGTTCCCACGCTTTTACTCCTCTATGGCCTTATGGTGCTTTCGGCCCAATTGAAGATAGGCGGGTTCTATACCCAGATGGCCCTCAAAATCGTTCGAACCTTTAAAGGACCCAAGAGGTTTTTGCTTTTGATGATGGGGGTCTCGGCGTTACTTTCGGCCGTTCTGGCCAACGACATAGTTTGCCTGGCTTTCACCCCCGTGATTTGTCTCTCCATGTTAAAGCTTAAAGTTAATCCCATTCCCTTCCTCTTGGGGCTTGTCATGGCCTCAAACATAGGTTCGGCTTCCACCATCATAGGGAACCCTCAGAACATGTTAATAGGCCAAGTGGGGAAGCTCCCCTTTGGGGAGTTTATCCTATGGTGTGGTCCCCCTTCGGTCCTCTCCCTTTTTGTGAGCTATTTATTTTTAATCCTTTTTTACCGAGGAAAATGGTACTTTGAGGATCAGAGGGGTTTCGAACTCAAGGAGGAATCCTTTCAATACGATCCCCACCATACCAAAAAAGGCCTCATCCTTACCGCCCTTTTGCTTTTCGGTTTTTTTCACCCCGATCCCCCGCGAGGTTTTGGCCATTACGGTTGCCGGGGTTTTGCTTTGTAGTCGTTACATAACCACCAGGGAGATCCTATCATTTGTGGATTGGCATCTTTTGGCCCTATTTGTAGGATTATTCATAATAATAGGAGGGGTCTCAAAATTTCATATTCCCCAAAAAGCTATAGCAGACTTAAAGGCCTTTGGGCTTGATCTTCACGACCCCAAGGTTCTCACTTTAATAACGCTTATTTTGAGCAATATCCTCAGTAACGTCCCTGCGGTCATGTTGATCCTTCATAACCTGGACCTTTCCTTAAAGGAATACCTTTACCTTCTGGCTCTGATAAGCACCTATGCGGGTAACCTCATAACCATTGGCAGTATCGCAAACCTCATAACCATCGAACAGGCTTCCCGTTTTAACGTGAAGATCACCTTTAAAGGATATGCCAAATGCGGCCTTCCCATCACCTTGAGCACGGTGTTGATAGGGTTTTTGTGGTGGTCCATCTTCAGGGGCTTTCTCAGAGGTTGAGGGTCATCCCATCGGTGGCCGCTATGACTTGAAGGCTGAGTTCTTGCGACAAGGCTTGGGCGAGCTTGGAAGGCCCCATCTTCAGGATGGTCATTCCAAAATGGGTGAGGATCGCCTTTTGAGGCCTTGTCTCCTTCAGGATCTCCTTTACATCGGGTATGGTCAAATGTTTAATCCTCTCGTCCCTTTCTTGAGCCCTCACCACGTTTATGACCAATATCTCAAGGCCCTTGTAAACCTCGAAAAGGGCTGGGAAGAAAAAGGTGTCACTTATGAGGCCTATCCTCTCTTCGATTATAAGTCCATAGGTCTCCACATCGTGAAGGTGCCTTAGAGGTGTTCGGAAGCTTAAACCGTCCAAGCTATAAGTCCCACCCTCCTTTAAAATCTGAATGTCCTTTAGATAAGACCTCAGATACCTCAAAACCACCGGGTCATCCTCTAAGGCGTCTTGAGGGGCAAAAAGGATTCCCCTTTTATGCCAACCCCCCTCGGTCATGGCCTCTATTATGACGTTCACATCAGCTGAGTGGTCCAGATGTCTGTGGGTAAGGATGATGCCGTCAAGTTTTGTCGGATCAAGAGGAGGGCGAGAGGAAAGGGCCCTAAGAAGGGCACCAGGCCCAGGATCTATCAATACCCTTTTTCCCTTAAGTTCAAGCCACAATCCTCCTGAGGCTCTCAATTGCTTAAATACCACAACCCTGGCCCCTCCTGTGCCCAAGAATTTCAAAAAGTCCCTACCCCTTTCCATAAAAGACCCTCCCCCTCTTTGCCGAGGAGTTTCAAAGCGTTTTTGAACAAAAGGGCTTCTTTTTCTTCTTCCGAAAGGGGGACTTCTTCCAAGGCTTTAAAGTAGCGCTTTGGCCCAAGAAGCGGGTAATCGGTGCCAAAAAGGATCTTGGAAGGGACTATCTCCAAAGCCACCTTTAAGACCTTCGGGTCATAAAGGAAGGGAAGGGCGGCGGTATCGTAATAGACGTTTTTGGCCATGTTCCTTATTTCGGGCATGAGCTCGTAAAATAAAAAACCACCTCCCAAATGGGCCAAAACCAATCTAACCCCTCCTGAGGTCCTCACTAAAAGCTCTATGTCCTTCAAGGAAATCTCACCCTTCCCCGGATAGAAGTGTCCCACCGGTTCGTTCACGTGTACCAAGGCTATGAGACCCAAATCCCGGATGACGTGAAAAAGCTCCTCAAGAAGCCCCTTATCAAGCGGACCTTTCCCATAAGTCCCCGGGGCAAGTTCCCCTGCCCCCTTCGCTCCGAAACGGCTTGCCCTCTCCAACTCCTTGAAGCCCCCGTCATCAAGCGTAAAGGTAACAAAGGGGAAAAGTCGGGGGTACTTCTCATGGGCCTCAAGAAGATAATCGTTCTCCCTTTTACACCAATCGAGCTCCTTCCAAGGAAATCCACATATCACCGCTCCTAAAAGGCCCTCTTCCTCCATCGCTTTCACAACCTCCTCCACCCCTACCATCTTGGACTTGGGATCTCCATAAAGTAGACCAAATAAAGGATCCCTTCGGGAAAGCTCTTCCCGCTTTTCCCTGACTTTGGGAGAAAACACATGCACGTGAAAGTCAAAGGCCCTCACAAGGAAAAATTAACAGAAGCTTTGAGTTTAGTAAACAAAATCCGCCTTTGTTTAACCTTGATCTCCCTTCTAAAGTGAGATAAACTTTACTTTCAATAAAAAATTATAATAATAATAATATATTTATAAAAAAAAAAAAAAAAAAAAAAAAAAAAAAAAAAAAAAAAAAAAAAAAAAAAAAAAAAAAAAAAAAAAAAAAAAAATGAAAAATCTAAAATTAGAACATCTTGAAATTTTCCTTTCCATTTTTGGGAATTTAATCCCTGGGATGATCTTCGTTCATAAGGGTGGTAACTTCCTTTATGTTAACCCTTCTTATGAGGAGGCATTAGGTTATAGCCGGGAGGAATTCCTTAATATGCCCTTTTGGGAGATAGTACATCCCGAGCACAGGGAGATGGTAAAAGAGTACGCCTTTAAACGTTTAAAAGGTGAGAAGGTGCCAGAGCGTTATGAGATCAAGTTTTTGGGCAAAGGGGGCGTTGAGAAGTGGTTCGACATTAACGTTAAGCTTGTAAAGCTTGAGGACGGACCTGTTGTCATCGCTACCGCTTTTGATGTTAGCGAAAAGAAAAAAATCGAAAAAGAAAAAGAAGAAGCGACTTCTCGGCTGAAATCCCTCCTTAAAGAGATGGTGGAGGCTTTTTCTTTAGCCATTGAATTTCGAGACCCCTATACGATGGGGCATCAGAAAAGGGTCGCGGAGTTAAGTGTGGCCATAAGTGAAGAACTTGGACTTGATCCGGAAAAGATAGAAGGCGTGAGAGTGGCGGCATTGCTTCATGATCTTGGGAAAGCCGTAGGGGTGCCACTGGAGATATTAAATAAACCGGCGAAATTAAACGATCTCGAGTTTTCCTTTGTCAAGGCCCATCCCGAAATAGGCTGGAGGATTTTGAAAGGGGTTGACTTCCCTTGGCCTGTGGCCGAGGCGGTTTACCAACATCATGAGAGGCTTAACGGCTCGGGTTATCCTCGAGGTTTGAAAGGGGACCAGATCGTAATGGAGGCTCGGATAATAGGAGTGGCCGATGTGGTGGAGGCCATGACCTCCCATAGGCCTTATAGGCCTGCTTTGGCGTTAGAAGAGGCTCTTAGGGAGATAAAGGAGAATAAAGGTATCCTCTATGATCCTCAGGTAGTCGATGCGGCTTTGAAGGTTTTTGAGAAAGGTTTTTCATTTGAGAGAATTTAGTTCCCAACTACTTGGTTTTTGCCCCTTCTTTTTGCTTCGTACATTAGCTCATCGGCCCTTTTTAAAATGGAGTCAGACGTGTCTCCCTCCCTATATTCGGTTACCCCAAAGCTGGCGGTTATTAAGCGAGGAAGAAGCGTTTCACTCCCTTCGAGTTTTTTGCGCAATTCCTCACAGACTCGAGCGGCATCTTTCAAGAAAGTATTGGGGAAAAGGATGATGAACTCCTCTCCCCCAAAACGGGCAAAGAGGTCGATCTTCCTTAACCTTCTCCTCACCACATCCACCACAAATTGAAGGGCCCTATCCCCTGCCTGATGTCCATAGGTATCGTTAAAGGCTTTGAAATTATCCAAATCGAATAGGGTCAAAGAGAAGGTATGACCTCCCCTTTTTACCCTCTCGATCTCCTCTTCAAGCCTTTGAAGGAAATACCTTCGGTTATAAATCCCGGTCAACGGATCGGTTATGGAGAGTTGATAAAGCTCTTCTTCCAGTTTTTTGTAATAGGTGACATCCATCAGGTAATGGAGGTACAAATCCCCCTCCAAAGGAACCCACCAGACCTCCCAAAAGGTATCCTCCAGCTTGATTAGACCCCTTTTCGGTTCTTTCTCCCTTAAGGCCTCATCTGCTTGGCAGAAATAGCACTTTGTGCCAGGAAGAGGAGTTCCGGTTTTAAGGTAAAACTCCCTTTGCTCTTCGGAGATAAATTTGAGCTTATGAATCCCTTCCCAACAAAATTGCCCCACCTTGGAACTAAAAAGCCTTTCGGCGCTCTGATTTTGTCGAAAGATTTTACGTTCCGCAGTTACAAGATAAGCCCCTGCGGGAATCCCCTCCAACATAAGCGAAATGTTCCTTTTTTCTTGTATTAATTCTTCTTCTAAACATTTTTTGTAAGTGATGTTCATAAAATACCCTATTACCCCCTTTTCGCCTCGGAAATTGACGGAAGTTACATTCCCTATACACCACTGAAGCTTTCCGCTTTTGGTTATTATCCGAAACTCATAAGGCTCAAGACGTTCTCCCCTTAACATGGCCAAAGCCGCTTCCCTCACCTTTTCCCGATCCTCCGGGTGAACGGGATCAAGGGGATGCATGTTTAAAAGTTCCTCTTCGTTGAAACCCAGATCCTCGATCATAGGAGGGTTTACCATTTGGAACCTTCCCCTTTGGGAGATCCATATGGGAATGGGGGCATTTAGGAAGATGGAATACAGAAGTTCCTTGCACTTCTGGAGAGATAAGGTTTGAAGTATTTTCTCCGAAGCTTTCCCCATTTTTCTTCCCCTTTGGGTCTTCTTTTTAAGCCCCTTCTGAGGTAAATTAATTTTACATTTAATTAATTTAAATTTTACATAATTTCCCTTTTAAGCGTCAAATGGTCGAGGTTGAAATAAAACTGAGGGGTGATCTTCAAGAAGTTGAGAGAAAGCTTTTTAAATTTGGGGCCTTTTTTGAGGGTGAATTTTATGAGGAGGATCTTTATTTTAATTCACCCCTCAGGGATTTTTCCTCAACCGATGAGGCTTTGAGGATAAGGTTTCAGGAGGAGGGGGGTCTTTTTACCTATAAGGGGCCTAAGCTTGATCCCATAAGTAAGAGCCGGGAGGAGATAGAGATTAAGATTTGTGAGCCTCTCAAGTTGAGGGAGATCCTTCTTAAGCTTGGCTTTCAAGAGGTAGGATGGGTCAGAAAGAGGAGGAAAAAGTTTAAGCTTGATCCATTTTGGGTCTTTCTGGATGAGGTGGAGGGGCTTGGAGGGTTTGTGGAGATAGAAGGCAAGGCCGAAGGATCTTACGAGGGACTTTTACAGAAGGCTCTGGAGTTATTGAGGAAATTGGGCCTTAAAGGAGAGCTCATAAGGGAATCCTACTTGGAATTGATCCTTAAGGAAGGCCGACCTTAGGACTTTTGACAAACCCCTTGGTGAAAGCTAAGATTCCTTTAAGGATGAAGAGACTTCTTTTGCTCTTAAGCCTTTTGTTTCTGTCTGATCTTTTAAGGGCGCAGGAAAAGGTTCTGCTTCTTGAAGCGGAGGGCATCATTAATCCTCCGATGGCCAATTACCTGGTAAGGGGTATAGAGAAAGGGGAAAGAGAAGGGCATCCCCTCATAATACAGCTTGATACCCCTGGGGGATTGATGGATTCCATGAGGCAAATCGTAAAAAAAATGCTCACCTCCCAGGTGCCCATAATTGTCTATGTGGCCCCAAGTGGGTCAAGAGCGGCTTCGGCTGGCGTTTTTATCACGCTCGCCTCCCATATTGCCGCTATGGCTCCAGGGACCCACATAGGGGCAGCCCATCCGGTGGAATTAGGTGAGAAAAAGATGGATGAGACCATGATGAAAAAGGTCGTAAATGATGCCGTGGCCTTCATAAAGACTATTGCCAGGGAAAGGAAGCGAAACGAAGTATGGGCGGAGAAGGCCGTAAGGGAATCGAGTTCCATCACTGCGGAAGAGGCTTTGAGGCTTGGGGTGATAGATATGGTAGTTCCTACCTTAGAGGAGCTTTTGGAAAAACTGGACGGACGAAAAGTCTCCCTGGAGGGTCAGAAGGTCTTCCTTTTGAAGACCAAGGGCGCTGAGGTCATAAAACTCAAGATGACCTTCCGGGACAAACTGCTTCATACCCTCTCCAATCCCATGATCGCTTACATCCTTTTGATGCTGGGGATTTATGGGCTTTTCTTCGAACTCTCCAATCCCGGGGCCATTTTCCCAGGGGTGGTGGGTGGGATATGCATCATTTTGGCCTTCTTCGCCTTTCAGATGTTGCCCGTAAACTACGCGGGAATAGCCTTGATAATTCTGGGGATAATCCTCTTGATATTGGAGGTGAAGGTCCATAGCTATGGGCTCTTATCGATGGGGGGTATCATCTCGCTCATTTTGGGATCTTTGATGCTCATAGAGAGTCCGGCTCAATATCTGAGAATATCCCTGTCGGTGATTTTGCCCTTTGTGCTTGTCTCAGCGGGGTTTTTCCTTTTCGCCTTGACTATGGTGATCAAAGCCCAACGTCGAAAACCCATAACGGGCAAAGAGGGATTGATAGGGCAGAGGGGAAAGGCCTTGACGGATATCATGCCTCAAGGAAAGGTGGAACTGTTAGGGGAGATCTGGGAGGCCTATTCGGAGGAGATGATCCCAAAAGGTGAAACGGTCGAGGTCGTTGGGGTCGAGGGATTAAAAGTAAAAGTTAAAAGAAAGGAGGGAGAGTAGATGGGTCCCATATTTTGGTTCCTTTTGATAATTCTCATTTTGATCCTGGTGAGCTCATCCATTAAGATCTGTCGCGAGTACGAACGAGGGGTGGTCTTCCGGTTAGGGAGGTTTGTAGGGGTTAGAGGCCCTGGGCTTTTCTTCCTAATACCGGGGGTGGAAAGGATGGTGAAGGTGAGTTTGAGGACTGTGGTGATGGATGTTCCTCCTCAGGATGTGATAACCAGGGATAACGTTTCCATTTCGGTTAACGCGGTGGTTTACTTCAGGGTCTTTTCGCCCGAAAAGGCGGTCATTCAAGTGGAAGACTTTTATTACGCCACCTCTCAACTTGCTCAAACTACCTTGAGAAGTGTGGTGGGGCAGGTGGAACTGGATGAGCTTTTGGCCGAGCGGGAGAAGATAAACCAAAGGCTTCAGGAGATCTTGGACAAGCATACGGATCCTTGGGGCATCAAGGTGACGCTGGTGGAGATAAAGCACATCGATCTGCCCCAGGATATGCAGAGGGCCATGGCTAAACAAGCTGAGGCCGAGAGGGAAAGGCGGGCGAAGGTCATAAATGCCGAGGGCGAATTCCAGGCGGCTCAGAGGCTGGTGGAAGCAGCCAAGCTAATGGAGACTCATCCCTATGCCTTACAGCTCAGGTACTTACAGACCCTAAGGGAAGTTGCGGCCGAAAGGAATTCCACCACCCTGTTTCCCGTTCCGATTGATCTGTTCGAGCCCTTTATAAGGAAATTCAAGGAGAAACCGACTGACTCTTGATCTGGCTTCCGCTCGCTCTCATTTCGGCCATCTCCTGGGCGACTGCCGATTACCTAACTAAAAAATGGTACTCCTCTCTAACCCCCCTGGAGATGGCCTTTTGGAGGCATTTTTGGTGTTTGCCCTTTCTCTGGCCCTTTTTCCTTTTGGCCCCTTCCTCTTTTTCGAGTTTGGAATTTTGGGAGGGCATCCTTAAGCTTTTACCGGTTGAAATTTTGGCCACCTTTTTGTACGCCGCTTCCATAAGGGCTTCTCCCCTCTCTCTAAGCCTTCCCTTTTTATCCTTCACCCCCCTTTTTATGACCTTGACGGGGGCTTTTTTGCTTGGGGAAAGGCCTTCGGAATGGGGTTTGGGAGGGATAGGGCTTGTGTCTTTTGGCGGGTATCTACTTGGATGGGAGGGTTCCTTCCTTTCTTCCTTTAAGGTGATCAGGAGGGAAAGGGGGGCGTATCTCATGATGATCGTGGCAGGTCTTTACGCTTGGACCTCGGTCATGGGGAAAAAGGTCCTTTTGGTCTCCCATCCCTTTTACTTCGGCCCCATTTACGTGAGCCTAATGGTCCTCTTTCTCGGGATCCCCCTCTTTATCCGACCCTTGAGGATCCCTTCCCTTAAAAAAGGACTCTTAATAGGGGCCTTTATGGCTATCATGTTTTTATGCCATTGGAGCTCCATATTGATGGTTCAGGCTTCCTATATGATAGCCGTAAAGAGGACCTCGCCCCTTTTCGGCGTCCTTTATGGAGGGCTTTTCCTCAAAGAAGAGGGGTTTAAGAGGAGGCTTTTCGCTACCTCCCTCATGGTGTTAGGCGTTGTTATGATAACGGTACTCGGTTAAAATCCATTTTATGATCAGGGTTCTTCTTACCGGAGGGGCAGGTTACATCGGCTCCCATGTTTTAAAAATTCTGGGGGAGAAGGGATTCGAAGTCCTCTGTTACGATAACCTAAGTACCGGCCATAGATGGGCCGTTCTTTACGGTCAATTGGTGAAGGCCGATCTCTTAGATGAAAAGAGACTTCAGGAAGTTTTCACAAGTTTCAGACCTGAGGCGGTGATTCATTTTGCCGCCAAGGTAGTGGTTCCCGAATCCGTAAGCGACCCTTTGAAGTATTATCTTAACAACGTCCAAGGAAGTTTAAACCTGCTCAAATTATGTGTGAAGTTTAAAATAAAGGGGTTTATATTTTCTTCTTCCGCGGCGGTCTATGGGATCCCGGAAAAGATTCCCATAACGGAAGATGCTCCTCTTAAGCCCATAAACCCCTATGGATGGTCAAAGTTGATGGTAGAGCAAATGCTCGAGGACTTCTCCAAGGCCTATGGTTTAAGGTATGTCTGTTTGAGGTATTTTAACGCCGCTGGGGCCGATCCCATGGGTCGGATAGGTGAGGTTTCCAAAAACCCCACCCATCTGATAACCAGGGCCCTTAAGACCGCCTTGGGTCAGCTCCCTTACTTGGAGATCTACGGAACCGATTACCCCACCCCTGATGGGACCTGCGTAAGGGATTTCATCCATGTGGAAGACCTTGCGGTGGCCCACTTTCTTGCCCTCCAATACCTGCTTGAAGGGGGTAGGAGCCAAATTTACAACTGCGGATATGGGAGGGGCCACTCTGTCAGGGAGGTCATAGAGGTGGTAAAAAAGGTCACCCGGAGAGATTTCCCCGTAAAGGAAGCTCCAAGAAGACCAGGGGACCCCCCGGTTTTGGTGGCTTGTTGCGAAAAGATAAGAAGGGAACTCGGGTGGGTTCCCCAATACGATGACCTTGATTACATTGTGCAGACCGCTTGGGATTGGGAGTTGAAATATGCCTTACGAGAGGCCTGATTTAGCACCTTATGCTGCCAAAAGCCACCTATCCAGAGGAAGGCGTTACCCTGAGGAGTTCAAGGATGAGAGGCCCGCCTTCGAAAGGGATAAGGACCGCATAATCCATTCGGCCTCCTTTAGACGTCTGATGTACAAAACCCAGGTCTTCTTGATCCATGAGGGGGATTACTATCGAACCCGCCTCACCCATTCCTTAGAAGTGGCCCAAATAGCCAGAGGTCTTGCCCGGATGTTGGGCTTAAACGAGGAATTGACCGAAGCCATAGCCTTGGCCCATGACTTGGGACATACGCCCTTTGGCCATGCGGGAGAGGAGGTCCTGGACAAACTCATGGAACCCTGGGGAGGCTTCGAACACAACCTTCAAAGCCTTAGGGTGGTCGAATTGTTGGAAGAACGATATCCCAATTTCCCCGGTTTGAACCTGACTTACGAGACCCGAGAAGGATTGGCCAAACACTCAAAACGGTTCCACCCCGAACTTGAGGAGTATAATCCCGAAGAAGCCCCCACCCTTGAGGCTCAACTCATCCAAGTGGCCGATGAGATAGCTTACAACAACCACGATATAGACGATGGGCTCAAGTCCAACCTTTTAAACCTGGAGGAGCTTGAGGAGATCCCCCTATGGAAGGAAATGTGGGATAAGGTAAAGCAGAAGTACCCTTATGCGAAGACCAAGCAACTCATATATTCCACCATAAGCCATTTGATTAGCTTTTTAATGCACGATGTGGCAGAAGAGACAAAAAGAAGGATAAGAGAACGCCATATAGAGACTATGCATGAGGTGAGGCTCTATGGCCATAAGGTGGTCGATTATAGTCCTGAAGTCCAACGTGCAAAAGACGAACTCATGAGATTTCTCTTTCGTAAACTTTACTGCCATTATAGAGTGGAAAGGATGAAGGCAAAAGCTGAAAAGATGCTACAAGAGCTCTTTAACGCCTATCTTCAAAATCCTAAATTGCTTCCTGAAAAATACCAGTTGCGCATGGAGAGGGAGCTGCCCCAAAGGGTAATATGCGATTACATTGCTGGTATGACCGATAGATTTGCCATTGAGGAATACAAAAGGTTATTTGATCCCGATTGGAGGGTTTAATTGTATCCACCGCTTGTTCAGGCCATGCTCGATCCTTCTTTTTATCCTCATGAGGTTCAAAGAATAGAACTTGTGGAGACGCACATTTCCTGGGTATTTTTGACGGGGCCTTACGCTTATAAGGTCAAAAAGGCCGTTGATTTTGGGTTTCTTGACTTCACCAGTTTGGCCAAAAGGAGGTTCTTCATCTCGGAAGAGCTCCGATTAAACCGAAGGTTAAGCCCCGAGGTTTACTTAGGGATAGTGGAGATAAAGGAGAAGGGAGGAAGGTTTTCCTTGGAAGGGGAAGGGGAGACGGTGGAGGTGGCCCTTAAGATGAGGGAGTTGCGGAGGGATTGGAGGTTAGACCTTTTGTTGGAGAGGAAACTTCTTCCTTCCGGAGCGATGGAGCTTTTGGGGCAAAAGATAGCCCTTTTTCATCGAGAAGCCCTGACAGATCCTTACATTTCCTCCTTCGGTGAGCCCGAGAAGGTGATGGTGAATATCAAGGAGAACTTCGATCAAACGGAGGAATTTATCGATCTTACCATTCCCCGCGATTGGTATGAGACCCTCAAGGAGTATTCCTTTGCCTTTTTAAAGGATCAACGGGATCTTTTTTACCAAAGGATCCAAGGAGGCTTCATTCGGGAGGGGCATGGTGACCTTCACACGGAAAACATTTATTGGGATGGAGAGAGGCTTTATATCCTTGACTGCATCGAGTTCAACGAGAGATTCAGGTACCAAGACAATGCCTCCGATGTGGCGTTTCTCACTATGGACCTTGAGGCTAAGGGGTTTGAGGAGGAGAGTTGGCGTTTTTTGAACGCTTATCTTGAGACAAGTGGGGATTTTGACCTTTTGAAGCTTTTGAAGTTCTATAAGATATATCGAGCCTATGTGAGGGGAAAGATCGAGAGTTTTAAAATTCAGATGGTTGAGGAGGCCAGAAGAAGGGCTCAGGGTTATTTTGAGTTGGCTTTTAATTACCTTAAAGCCAAAAAGAGGCCCTTCTTAGTGGCCACCTGTGGCCTCATAGGGAGTGGCAAAACCACCTTGGCGAAGGAATTGGCTTCGAAGCTTGGAGCCGTTTTGGTGAGGTCCGATTCGATTAGAAAACTCTCTTTGGGGCTTAGTCCTTCGGAGCATCGTTTCGAGCCCTTTGGAGAGGGGATTTATAGTTCTGAAATCACCGAAAGGATCTATAACCTCATGATGGAGATCGCCGGAAAGGTCATAAAGGAGGACTATCCGGTCATACTGGATGGGTCTTTTTCCAAGAGATGGCAAAGGAATTTGGTGAAGGAACTCTCTTCGGAGCTTAAAATACCCTATCTTTTCCTTTATACCAAGTGTCCCTATGAGTTGCTTTTGGAAAGGTTGCAGAAAAGAGAGGACATCTCGGATGGTAGACCCGAGATCCTGGATGACCAAATCAAGGCCTTTGAGATCCCCGATGAGCTTCCCGGGGAAGTTTTACTTGAGGTCGATACTCAGAAGCTTTCTTCCTACGAAGTCTTGGCGACGGAAATAAAGGAGAGGTTCCTTTGATGCAGAAGCAGAGGTGGCTTTACATTAGACTTCTCAAGGAGTTTTTGCTCTGTTGGGTTGAGTTTAAAAGGCTTTATGGGAAGTATCGAAGGGGAGAGCTTCGATTTGCGGATATCGCTTCCTTCGTAGACGATAAGGATCCCTATTCTCCCATGTTTTATCTGAAAGAGCTTTCTCATCGGCTCTTTAGGGATCGGAATGACAAGGTGCCTTCCGAAGGGACGCTTCTCGATTTGGCCATAGGATCCATTTTTCACGAGGCCATGAAGTTCAGGGAGAACCTATATCAAATGGAGGTCTATAGGCCGAGTTTCGAGAGCTTTAAAGAGGATTCTTCATCTTCTGGGAAGAGGCTGAAGGAGGAGTTTTTAAGGATTGGGAAAAGGGCTGAAAGAGGGGTAAAAGAGGGGATACAGGAGATGAAGCGGCTTTTTAACAACACCTTGGAGCAGATTCGCCTTTTCATGATAAGGGTGGGGAAGGGCAATCCGCTTTTTATTCGCTTCGTGGTGAAGGAGGAGCGACTTTTACGCCAAGCTTATGGGAAGCGCGCTTTCGAAGCATTAATGGCCGAGCTGTTCCCTCAAGGCGAGATGGCTCAACTAAAGGAGAGCGCTTTCGTCTTTATGGAAAGCATGTACTTTTCGGAAGCCTCCAAGTTATGGGAGCGGTATCTTCGAGTTAATCCCGAGGATCAAGAGGCGAGTTTTTTCAACCTTTATTGTCGGGGATGTAATGCCTATCTTGAAAATAGGTTCTCTCAAGCCCTTAAGATGTGGGAAAGGGCTTTGGGAATGGTGAGCAGTTCGGAGCATTTAAAGGGGTATTTGGAGAGGATGAGGGAGATATCCCACAAGATAGCCCGGGAGGCCTTGGAGCACGGTAAAAGTAAAGAAGCGCAAAAGGCGCGCCTTTTTTTGGAGAAGTTGAGTCTTAAGCTTAGAGGAGGTCAAGATGCCCATCTATGAGTTCGAGTGTAGAAGTTGCGGAAAGGTCTTCGAGACATTGGTCTTATCTAAGTCTGAAGAGGTGACTTGTCCTTCCTGTGGGGGGAAGGACTTGGAGAAGCTTATCTCAATTTGTGCCATATCAACAGGCGAAAGATTCCGTTCGAGCGTTTCCTCTTCTTCCTGTTCGGGTTGTAGTGCCACAAGCTGCGCGGGATGCAAGCCCTAAAGGAAGGCCTCTTTCATCTTAAATATGGCCCCTCTAACCCCTCCAGGGTATTCCTGTTCCAATTGCCTCTTTAGCCTTTCCACCTCTTGGTAAAGGAGAGGGTCCTTCATATCGTCTAAGGTGTTATAAAAACCAGCCCTTCTTCCAAGGCAGAAGTTCAATTTTTCTTCCTCCGAGAGGGTTAAGAAGCGATCGATGATCTTTAAAAGTTTTTCCTTTTCCTCGGGTATTTTTCCTTCCAGTTCTCCCAAGAGGTTCAAAATGTGATCACTAACCAAGTAACTTGAGGCTTCCAAGGTCTCGATGAAAAGCCGGATCTCCTCCACCACCTCTTCTTCGGTTTGCAATTCGAATTCGCCCTTTTGTATTTTTTCCCAGAGGGGCATCTGGGGAAGGACCATCAGGGTCCTCAGACGGATAAAATGGGGGTTTATACGGTTTAAGACCTCAGCGGTTTTAATCGCATGTTCTCTCCACCATTTTCTTCCCCCAAGACCTGGCATAACGTACTCCGAAAGCTCGATGCCGGCTTCCAGGATCTTAAGTCCCGCCTCTATGTGCTGTTCAGAGGTGACCCCCTTTTTCATATACTGGAGTAAAAAATCCGACCCCGTCTCAAGCCCTAAGTGAAGCCTGGTTAAGCCGGCTTCTTTTAAAAGCTTTAGATCTTTAACGCTTTTTGTCCGAGCTATGGTCCTCGAACGGGCATAACTGGTTATACGTTCGATCTGAGGAAACTTCTCCCGTAAATAAAACAAAATATCCGCGAGCTTTTGAGCGGGAAGGACTAAGGAATTAGCATCCTGAAGGAAAACTGTCTTACCTCCCCCATAAAGCCAAAGCGCTACCATTCGATAAGGTTCGTTAAAGGGGTGGTTGAAGACGTAAAGCAAAACGTTTCGAGTTATCTGGCCACCTTCACCGAGACGCCAAGATAATTCCTTTAGTTCGTTGGAGATGGTCCAAACGTTATCGATGTCCCTTTTTACCTCCTCGATCTTTCGCCTTTGGAAGGTTTTACCCTTATAGATGTGACAGAAAAGGCACTTGTTCCAAGGACAGTTCCGGGTGATCCGCAAAAGTAAACTATAGGCCTCACTCGGGGGCCTTATCGGACCTATCTCGAACCGAAGTTCCGGCTTCATCAGGAAATAGGATAGGCTTATCCTCGGGTTTATTCAACCTTAAAGTTTGGAATAGGAAAACCGCTTGATTGTGTTCCAACAAGGTTCGGGAGAAATAATGGCTCCCATCATTTCGAGAGACAAAGTAAAGGTAAGGCACCGAAGCCGGGTAAAGGGCCGCTTCGATGGATTGCAATCCCGGGTTACAGATGGGCGTTGGAGGGAGTCCTTTTTTGAGATAGGTATTATAGGGACTCGGAGTTCGCAGATGGGTTCGAGTGAGGTTCCCTTTGAAGGATTCTCCCAAACCATAAATCACCGTTGGATCGGCACAAAGGGGCATCCCCCTTTTCAAACGGTTATGGAAGACAGCCGAAACAAGGGGTTTTTCCCTCGGAAGGGCGGTCTCCTTCTCGATAATGGAAGCCAGGATGAGTATTTCGTATTCGTCAAACCCCAATTCCTTAGCCCTTTGGGAGAAGGATTTAGGCCAGTGATTTCGGAAATTATCCACCATGATCTTTATGACCTCTTTTGGATCCTGTTGAGGGGAGAATTTATAGGTGTCGGGGAATAGGAAACCCTCAATGCTTGGAGCATTTATCCCGAGGGAGAGGAGGAAGTCGCGGTCTTGGGCAAATTGGAGGAACTGCTTCTGGGAAGCGATGATCCCCCTTTTCTCCAATAGCTCGGCTATCTGCTTGGTGGTAAAACCCTCGGGAATTACCACCATGAAGGGTTCTTCATTTCCTTCTTTTAAGGAACGAAGTAACTCTAAGGGAGTTATGGGATGATTGATCACGTAGATCCCCGCTTTTATGTTCCTGTCCAATTTGCTGAGCCTTCCGTAAAGGGAGATGAAAAAGGGCAGCCTCACGAGGCCTTCTTCCTTTAACATCCGGGCTATTTCTTTTAACGTCTTCCCCTTCGGAATACGGAGCTCCTTTTCCGGTTCCGGAAAAGAAGGCGTGTAAAGCTCAAGGAAGCCCAGAAGGCCGAAGATTAAAAGCCCCCACATTATGCTCAGTAAGGCCTTTCCGAGAATTCTCATCTTTTCTCCTCATCTCAAGATAACCTTGCAGGATGATGGCGGCTGCCAATTTATCCTTGGCCTTTTTTCGTTTTAAACGGCTTTGATCAGCCTCAAGTAGGATCTTCTCCGCTTCTTGGGTACTATACCTTTCGTCCCAGAACTTAATGGGTAACCCCAAACGGGTCTCAAGCTCTTTGGCAAAATTTAAGACCTTCTCGGCTTGGGGCCCCACGGAACCATCTTCCCTCAAGGGTAAACCCACCACTATCTCTTGAACGCCAAAATGGGCGACGATTTCCTTAAGCCTTCCAAAGACTCTCTCTCCCTTTCTCTCAATTACTTCAAATGCCTGGGCCACAAGCCCCAAGGGATCGCTCAAAGCGACCCCAATTCGCTTATCGCCTATATCTAATCCCATGATCCTCATCGCCCGAACATTATACAAGAAAAAGGACCAAATTGTCCTTTTTTGAAGTTAATGATACCTTTTTGAAAAAGGAGGGTCTTTATGGTCCTTAAGTGGCTTGTGGTAGGTCCCCTGGAGACCAACTGCTATATATTGGGGTGTGAGAGGACGGGGCTTTGTGCGGTGATAGATCCGGGAGGGGATGGGGAGAGGATTTTGAGGGCCATAAGATCGGAAGGATGGGAACTTCTTTACATAATAAACACCCATGGGCATTTCGATCACACCGCAGAGAACGCCTACCTCAAAGCCCGCACCTCTGGTGAGCTTCTGATACACCGAGCGGATGCCCCACTGCTATTACAGGCATCCCAAAGCGCGGCCTTTTGGGGTTTCTCGGTTCCCGAGTCACCCTTACCCGATAGGTTACTTGAGGAGGGCGATGTGATAATGGTAGGGGACCTGAGCCTTAGGGTTATCCATACGCCAGGTCATACGCCGGGCGGTATCTCCCTTTTTAGTGATGGGGTCGTCTTTGTAGGGGATACCCTTTTTGCGGGTTCTATAGGAAGGACTGACTTTCCGGGGGGTGATTATCATCAACTTATCCGTTCGGTTAAGGAGAAGTTGTTCGTATTGGGTGATGAGGTGGTGGTTTACCCAGGCCATGGACCAAAAACCACCATCGGCCGAGAAAGGCGGACCAATCCCTTTTTCACCGGAGGTGGATGGAGTTTTATTTAGTTCCTCCGAGCTTTATCCCATATTGTTGAAGTAGTTTGGGGTTAAATCTCACCTTCTCTTCTTCCATCTTTTTGTTCAAAAAGCTTTGGAGGAGTTGCCCTTTAAAGAAGTTTTCCAAAGCCTCTCGAGCCCCTTTGAGTTCGAGTTGTGTTGGTTCCTCTAATTTATAAAGCCGAAGGGCGAGGTAACCCCCCCTTACTTCCACCTCACTAGAAGGTACCGGATTAGAAGGAAGAAGAAGACCTATTTCCTTGGACAAGGATAAGAAGACTTCAACCCGGGATACGGGCTTTAAGGTCTCCACCTTTAAGTTGTACTTTTTAAGAATGGGATTGACGTCTTTTCCTTCTCTCCACATATTAAGGATCTCCTTAGCCACTTGCTTGGCCCTTTCCATTGCCTTTATTTGAACTACCCTTTCCTTTAGAGTTTCCTTTACCTCATCAAAAGAGGCTATTCTGGGGGGTATTTTTTCTAGAAGTTGAACTACAAAACTTTTTCCTCCTTCCTCTATGGGGGGGGAGATCTCTCCGGGAGAAAGGGAGAAGGCGGTTTCAAGCACGTGAGGGGCCTTTCCCATCCCTTCAAGGGAATCTGTCCGACCTAAAGGTCCTTGAACGTAGACCTTTAAGCCTTCCTTCTGGGCATATTTTTGGAGATCGCCCTCCTTTTTGGCTCGATAAGCCACATCGGCCATCTTCATGGCACAGAGTTCACTGGCCTTTTTGAGTTGTACTTTCTGAGTAAGGGGTCCCTTTACCTCTTCGAAGGGGAGAACGCTTTTCGGTTTTTTTTCGAAGACCTTGAATATGTGGACCCCCTTCTGGCCTTCGTATAGCTTTATCTCACCGGGGGACATAGCGGAAATCTCTTGGGCCAATTCTTGGTTCAAATCATTGGGAGCTACCCATCCTATTAACCCCCCTTCGCCTTTGGTCAGAGGATCTTCCGAAAATCGTTTGGCCAAAGACGCAAAGTCCTCCCCCTTTTTAAGGCGTTCAAGTACTTCTTCGGCTTTTTTCTTATCGGTCAAGAAAATGTGACCAAGCTTTACCCTTTCGGGCAGGGTAAATTCCTCCTGATGTTCGCGGTAATACTTTTCGACTTCTTTGGGATCAACGCTCACTTGAGAGAGTACTTCCTCCGGAGAGCACTTTACAAAAGCTATTTTCACTTTCTCCGGGAGTTTAAACTCCTCCTTATGTTCGTTGTAATAACTCAAGAGGTCCTCTTCCTTAAGGGTGATTTCTCCCTTCAGGTTTTCGGCGTTAACAAAAACCCCTTCCAAAATGAGCTTGGTGGAGAGTTTGGAAAATATGGTTTGGGTTTCGGAAGGACTAAAATGGGGGATCTCCCCGATGGTCCTTTGGATCCTACTTATCAGTAATTCCTTGGAGAGGTGTTCTTCAAACTGCAGGGGGGTTAGGCCTTCTTTTCTCAAAAAAGTGAGATAGAGTTCGCGATCAAAGACCCCCTTTCTTTGGAAAAGAGGGGAATTGTAAATCACGAACCTGAGTTCCTCTGCCGAAGTCCTTAGCCCCCATTTGGAGGCCTCATGGAAAAGGAGCTCGGAGTTTATGAGGCTTTTGAGCACTTCGTTTCCTATCCCCAAGTTTTTAACCTCTTCAAATCTGACGGGTCTTCCCGTAAGTTGAGCGAGTCCCTCCAGGGCATTTCTCAAGGTGCGGTCAAACTCGTAAATGGAGATGCCGTGTTTTCCTATTTGGGCCACGTAGATGTCCTTTTTAGAGGTGATGCGCCCTGGTCCCCAGAAGGCGAAGGCTAAGATGATTAACGCCAAAATTATCTTCACGGTCCAAGAGGTGGCTTTTTTTCGGAAAAAATCAAGCATATCCTATCCTCCCCTTGATGATACCTAAAATGGTAGGATAAATTCGGTGCGGAGGTAAAGGGATGATAGAAAGGTATACGAGACCTCGAATGGCTCAATTGTGGAGCGAGGAGAATAAGCTCAAGAAATGGCTTGAGGTGGAACTTGCCGTATGTGAGGCTTGGATGAAGTTAGGCCTTATCCCGGAGGAGGACTTTAAGGAGATAGTAGAGAAAGCCCGTTTGGATCCACAAAGGATTAAGGAACTTGAGAGGGAGACAAAACACGATGTGGCCGCTTTTGTCATGCAACTTGAAGAATCCATAGGGCCTGCGGGAAGATGGATCCATTTCGGTTTGACCTCTTATGATGTGGTGGACACAGCCTTATGTCTCCTGCTTAAGGAAGCCCTTTCGGTGATCCTGGAAGACCTCCAGGAGGTAATGGAAGTTCTGAAGGATAGGGCCTTTCAATATAAGGAGACTCCCATGATCGGAAGGACCCATGGGGTTCATGCCGAGCCCATAACCTTTGGGTTTAAACTTGCGCTTTGGTACGATGAGATGAAACGCAATCGGAGAAGGCTTATTGAAGCTTTAAAAACCATAAGCGTGGGGAAGATCTCGGGGGCGGTCGGCACTTACGCCAATGTGCCGCCTCAGGTTGAAGAGTACGTCTGCCAGAAGTTAGGCCTTATACCAAGGCCTTCCTCACAAGTGATATCAAGGGATAGACATGGGGAAATGATGGCGGTCCTTGCCCTTTTGGGTTCTTCCATCGAAAAGATAGCCTTGGAGATAAGGCATCTGCAAAGGACCGAGGTCCTGGAGGTGGAGGAACCCTTTTCTGAGGCTCAGAAGGGATCCTCAGCCATGCCCCATAAGCGGAACCCCGTGGTAGCGGAGAACCTCTGTGGTCTCGCAAGACTGTTGAGGGGTTATTTAATCTCCGCCTTAGAGAATATACCTCTCTGGCATGAAAGGGATATAAGCCATTCTTCAGTAGAAAGGGTCATCCTTCCCGATGCCACGATTCTCCTTGACTTCATGCTTTCAAGACTTAAGGAACTCCTTCAAGGCATGAGGGTTTATCCTTCCAGGATGTATCAAAATCTCTTGATGACCAAGGGGCTGATATTTTCCGAGGCCTTGATGCTTAAGCTCATAAAAAAGGGACTTCTGAGAAAGGAGGCTTACGGGATTGTTCAGCGTAATGCCCTTAAAGCTTGGGAGAAGGGTGAGGATTTTAAGGATTTAATAAAAAAGGACCAACAGGTTAAAGCTTTATTAAGCGAAGATGAAATAGAGGAGTGTTTTTCCTTGACAAAACACCTTGAGCACATTAACTTTGTGTTTGATAAGGTCTTTGAGGACTCGGAGGTATAAAATGTCAGCTTTGGCATTGATAATCTCCATCATCGCCCTTATTTTGGCCGTCTCCGCCTATCAGCGGACCGGTGGCGAGATCGAGCTCAAAAAACGTTTGGACGAACTTCGGGAGAAGACGGCCGACCTTTTGGAGAAGGTGGAACAAGCCTTAAGGAAGAAGGAGCAATCCCTTTAAAGTATGGATGAGAGCCAATCGCGTTTCTCTCACGTCGTAAAGATTGCCCTTTTGACCAATGTGATTATAGTAGTGATGAAAATGGGAGCGGCCCTTTTTACGGGCAGTAGTGCCCTTTTGGCGGAGGCTTTTCATTCGGCAGCTGATACTTCCAATGAAGTGCTTTTGCTTTTGGGGATAAGGTTAAGCCGGCGTCCTCCGGATCGAGAGCATCCTTTTGGGTATGGGAAAGAGGGGTATTTTTGGGGCTTTGTGGTCTCCGTGTTGATTTTTGGCATCGGGGCTGGTTTGTCGGTCTTGGAAGGCATCTACAAGGTCCTTCGACCACATCCTCTCTCTCATATGGGGGTAGGATATTGGGTTTTGGGGGTTTCGGCCCTTTGTGATTTTCTCTCCTGGAGAGTGGCCTTTAAGGAGTTTAAGCCCCTTATAAAAAGGCTCGGGTTTTTCGGTGCTATAAAAAAGTCCAAAAGTCCCGCGATTTTCATCGTTTTACTGGAGGATACGGCGGGGCTCTTTGGGGTGATTTTGGCCTTTTTGGCCCTTTCTTTGAGCCAAATTTTTGAAAATGTGATCTTTGATGGCCTTGGCTCCATCGGCATCGGGATTTTGCTCGGGGTTGTGGCCTTTCTTGTCTCCAGGGAGACCAAAAGCCTCCTTATCGGGGAGGCCGTTTCGGAGGATGATCTTCAAAAGATCAAGGAGGCCATAAAAAGGGTTCCGGAAGTGCAGGAGGTATTGGAACTTCTGACTATGCATCTGGGACCCGAGGAGGTTTTGGTAAACGTGAATGTGAACTTCGTCGATGGTTTAAATACCGATCAGGTGGAAGAGGCCATAGACAAGGTGGAAAAGGCCATCCGAAGCGCGCTCCCTTCGGTTAAGCAGGTTTTTGTAGAAGCGGAGTCCCTTGGAAGGGAAAAGCTCTGATTCAGAGTTCTTTACGTCCTTCCAAGGCGCTTATTAAGGTTTGGGGATCAGCGTATTCCACCTCGCTTCCCGCAGGCAAGCCTTGGGCTAAACGCGTTATTTTAATCCCCAAAGGCTTGAGGATTCTAACGAGGTAAAGGGCCGTGGCTTCTCCTTCCACATCGGGATCCGTGGCCAAGATTATCTCCCGGGGTTTCTCCCTTTTGATCCTTTCGAAAAGCTCTCTGATCTTTAACTCCTTAGGGCCTACCCCTTCCAAAGGGGAGATGGCCCCGTGAAGGACGTGATAAAGGCCTTTGAAGCTCAAGGTGTTTTCTATAGCTAAAAGCGCTTCCACATCCTCCACGACACATATAAGCCCTTTGTCCCTTTTCGGATCTGAACAGATGGAACAGAGGTCATTTTCGCCAATGTTAAAACATTGGGAACAGAGGCACACTTTATCAACCATTTCCCGCAATAACTGGGAGAGGAGTTTTGCCTCTTGTTGATTTTTAAGGAGGTAAAAAACATAGCGAGAGGCCGTTTTTCGTCCCACGCCGGGTAGTCTCATGAGGGTCTCTATGAGCTTCTCGATGGTTTGAGGGTATCGAGGCATCTTTCAAAAAAGACCTGGTATGGGGAAGCCTCCGGTTATTTTTTTCAACTCCTCGATCCAAAGCTCCTGCGACTTCTTTAAGGCCTCGTTAACCGCCGCTATGACGAGGTCTTCAAGGAGCTCCTTATCACCCGTTTGAAAGATCTCCGGTTCGATGGAGAGTGAGAGGAGTTGCTGTCGGCCGTTCATGACCACCTTAACCATCCCCCCGCCGGAACTCGCCTCTACCGTTCGTGAAGAGAGCTCCTGTTGGATTTCTTCCATTTTCTCCTTGATCTTTTGGGTTTGCCTGATGAGATCAGAAAGTCCCTTCACCTTTCTCCTCCTTATGGAACACAAACAATCATAGCATCCGAACCTTGAGACCTCAAGCTCCTTGACCCTTAGGGAGAAGGGAAATTACAATTTTCCCTAAAGGAGGGGTGAGATGTTGGATTTCATCGCCAGTCTTTTCTCCACTGACGTGGCCCTTGATCTTGGGACCGCCAATACCTTGGTGTATGTCAAGGGAAAAGGCATTGTGGCCAATGAGCCTTCGGTAGTGGCGTTGAAGAAGGAAGGCCGAAATGGGAAGAAGGTCTTAGCGGTAGGGCTTGAAGCCAAGGAGATGCTGGGTCGGACCCCTGGTAACATAATAGCTATAAGGCCTTTAAGGGAAGGGGTGATAGCGGACTTTGAGGCAGCCGAGCAGATGATAAGATATTTTCTCATAAAGGCTCACAGACGGAACACCTTTATCAGACCAAGGGTGGTCATCTCAATTCCTTCCGGTATCACTCCGGTGGAGAAGAGGGCAGTTAAAGAATCGGCTGAGGCAGCGGGGGCAAGGGAGGTCTATTTAGTTGAACAGCCCCTTGCAGCGGCCATAGGAGCCGGGCTTCCCATAACCGAGCCAGTGGGGAATATGGTGGTGGAGATAGGGGGAGGTACTACTGAGGTGGCGGTCATTTCCTTGAGCGGTATTGTGGTGAAAAATTCGGTCCGAGTCGGTGGCGACAAAATGGACGAAGCCATAGTTCAATATATGAGAAAAAAATATAATCTCTTTATCGGCGAAAGAACCGCCGAGGAGATCAAGATAAAAGTGGGTAACGCTTGCCCTGAGTACGACCCAGAGGAGACCATCGAGGTTAAGGGTCGAGACTTAATAAGCGGGATACCTCGGGTTTGTGAGATAAACTCCTATGAGGTGAGGGAGGCCATAAACGAACCCTTGAGCCAAATTGTACAGGCCATAAAGGAAACCTTGGAGAGGACCCCGCCCCAATTGGCCTCTGATTTGGTGGACCGGGGAATCCTCATAAGTGGAGGAGGATCGCTTCTCAGGAATATGGACCTTTTGATTCGTAAAAACGTCTCCCTTCCGGTAACCCGAGTGGACGAGCCCCTTCTCACGGTGGTGAAAGGGGTTGGGCGTCTTTTGGACGATCTGCGTCTTCTGAGAGAGGTGGCGAGCGATTGATAAATGCCCAAAAGAAGGTCTCTTCTGCCTTTAGTGATAGGGCTAATTTTATTCTCGCTATCCCGAACAGGGGTTTTAAGGGAAGAGATGATGAAGGGCTTTTCCCTTTCCCTGTTGTTTCCCTTTCAAAAGGCCTTTTCCTATTTTTACCGTGAAATTCGTTCCCTTTTCGAGGACTATGTTTTTTTGCTCAACGTGAAGGAGGAGAACAAAAGGTTAAAAAGGGAATTGGAACGCCTCAAGATGGAGAACGTGCTTCTACGAGAAGAAAAGCGAGAGGCGGAGAGATTAAGGAGGCTTTTGGAGTTAAAGGAGGCCATAAAGTTTAAAGTGATTGTGGCGCGTCTAATAGGTGAAAGTCCTGATCCTCAGTCCCGGACGTTTTACATAGATAAGGGGTCCCTTGAGGGGATAAAAAAGGGAATGGCGGTTATAACCCCTGAGGGGATAGTGGGAAAGGTCCTTTTCACCGGTCCGAAGAGTTCCCTTATACTTCCGATAATCGAGAGGGGAGCTTCCCTTAGCGTGATGCTTGAAGATTCGGGCACAAGAGGGATCCTTGAGGGGCAAGGGGAAAGGTGCCTACTTAGGTACTTACCCCCAGAGGAGCCTATCAGGGAAGGGGAGAGGGTTTTGACCACCGGCCTCGATGGGGTATATCCGAAAGGTTTTCCGGTTGGCTATATTCGGAGGATCATCAAAAAATCGGGTGCCCTTTTCTTAGAGGCTGAGGTTGAGCCTTCGGTGCGATTTGAGAGGCTTGAGGAAGTCATGGTGATTAAGGAAGGATGAGAAGAGACGGCCTTTTTCTACTAACAGGGTGGTTTTACTTGGTGATATTTAGCGTTTTGAGGGGCATTTTGGGATCGGAATTTTTATTCGATCCTCTTATGGTCATGGTCATTTACGGCGTTTGGAAGGGATATTCTCCGGAGGCCATACTTTTGCTCGTATTAGCGGGTGATCTTCTTGGAGGAGGGGCTTTGGGGATTCAGACCTTGAGTAAGACCTCAATGGCTTTGATCCTTCAGGGGTTACTTTCCCTTACGAGGCTTTCCTTTTTATGGGTTTTTCCGATGGTTTTGGCCTTTTCTTATTTGGGTTTTTTGTTTCAAGAGCTTTTAGGACGTTTGGCCTCCTTTTGGTTTTTCCGTTTCCCCTCCTTTAAGTTAGCCTTATTTACGGCTCTTTCTTCTCTTTTGATATTTCCTCTTAATGACTACATTTTTGAAAAACTAAGGCCCCTTTATGTCAAAAAGCTCCCCTAAAGGAAAATGGCTCTTTTGGGCGATCTTGATCGTCTTTATGATCCTCCTAGGGAGGGCCTGGCAACTTCAGATAATCGAAGGGGAAAAGTACCGACAATTAGCCGAAAAAAACCGCTTGCGTTTGGAAAAGGTCATCCCACCTCGGGGTAGGATCTTCGATCGAAAGGGAAGGTTAATCGTGGGCAATAAGCCTTCCTTTGACCTCTTTGTGGTTCCGGCGGACCTTAAAGGGAAAGAAAGTTTTGCGCGCGAAGTCTCTTCCCTTTTAGGACTCCCCGAGGAAGAGATCCTTAAAAGGATCAATGGGGCACGAAGCCCTTTTGAGATGGTGAGGCTTAAAAAGGATCTGACCTTCGAAGAGTTAAGCCGCATAAGTGCAAACCTTTGGGATTTCCCCGCTTTGAGGATCCTGGTGACTCCAACCAGGGTTTATCCCCAAGGCCCGGTAGCTCCTCATGTGATAGGAACGGTGGGAGAAATTACCCAAGAGGAGCTTAGGCGTTTTCGGGATAAGGGGTATGAGGTGGGCGATTACATCGGAAAAAGCGGGCTCGAGTTCCAATACGAGGACCTTTTGAAGGGGAAAAAGGGGGGAAGACAGGTGGAAGTAGATGCCTTGGGAAGACGTGTAAGGATCCTTCAGGAGATAGAGCCAGAGCCGGGTTGGGACCTTTACTTGAACATTGACCTGGACCTTCAGCTTAAGGCTCAAAGTCTTCTTGAGGGGAAAAGAGGGGCCATTGTGGCCATAGACCCGAGAAGCGGAGAGATCTTGGCCATGGCGAGTTCTCCTTCCTTTGATCCGAGGGAATTCGGACGGTTCATGGATCCGGAGAAATGGCGTCTTCTGGCTGAGGATCCCTCTCATCCCTTGACCAACAGGGCTATTCAGGGGGTTTATGCCCCAGGCTCGGTTTTCAAGATCATAGTGGCCTTGGGGGCTTTGACGATGGGCCAGGTAGAGCCTCATGAGAGGTTTTACTGTTCTGGTTATTTCAGTTTGGGCAATAGGACCTTCCGATGTTGGAAAGAGGAGGGACACGGTTCGGTTGACCTTTATAAAGGCATCGTTCAGTCCTGTGACGTTTATTTTTATCAATTGGGTTTAAGGATTGGCCCAAAGGCGATGGCTGAGTTTGCAAGATTGTTCGGTCTGGGGGATCTTACGGGAGTGGATCTGCCGGGTGAAAAGAAGGGTTTTTTGCCTCATCCCCAAAGGGGAAAGTGGTTTGGGGGAGATACGGTGGTCATGGCGATAGGACAAGGGCGTTTAGCGGTTACTCCCTTACAACTGGCCACCTTCATAAGCGCGGTGGCCAATGAGGGAAAGCTTTACCGGCCCTTTTTGGTGAGAGAAGCGAAAGCCCCAAGCGGTAGACTGATTCGTTTTAACCCTCAACTTAAGGGAGAGATCCCTTTGCCCCAGGAGGTCTTTCAAACAATAAAAACGGCGCTCGAAGGGGTCGTTCAGGACCCTCAGGGGACAGGGAGAGCAGCCAGATTAGAAGGGATAAGGGTGGCAGGAAAAACCGGTACCGCCCAAGTGAGGGGGATGCCCCAAAGGGTGAAGGACCCTTCCTTATTACCCTACGAACATAGGGATCATGCGTGGTTTGTGGCTTATGCGGATGCCGACTATCCGAGCATCGCCGTTTCAGTTTTGGTGGAACACGGAGGTACCGGAGGGGGGGCAGCGGCTCCTCTGGCCCGAGAGCTGATAAAATATTGGCTGGGCGTTCAACCTTGAAGGGTTGGTTAAAGGACTTTTCGGGATCGGTTTGTGTTTTAATCCTTTTGACCATTGGCCTCATTAACCTTTGGAGCGCCTCCAATACGGCGGGGTCCTCTCTTTTTGCCAAGCAAATCCTCTGGGTACTTATAGGTTCTGGTTTGGGATTGTGGTGCTATCTTACCGATTATAAACAGTTCGAAGATGTGGCTTATTACCTTTACTTTGGAGGAGTATTTTTACTAAGCCTACTTTACCCCTTTGGTGTAGAGATAGAGGGGGCAAAAAGGTGGTTGGGTTTTGGGGGGTTTTATATTCAACCCTCCGAGTTTGCCAAGCTGGGTTTAATACTGGCGTTAGCCCGTTACTTTTCGAAAAGGCCCTTTCAAGGGGATTTAAGCCTTTCTGACCTGGGCCTCCCCATAGTGATGGTTCTTTTGCCCTTTTTTCTTGTGATCTTTCAACCGGATCTTGGGACAGGGCTTGTATTAGTGGGCATACTGGGGATCCTCACCTTATGGATAGGCGTTCGAAAAAGGACCCTTCTTTTTCTTGGGGTTTTAGGTGGTTTTGGTTGTGTGGGGGGATGGTTTTTGTTAAAGGACTATCAAAGACAGAGGATCCTTTCCTTTTTGGACCCTTGGAAGGATCCCCTCGGCTCAGGATACCACTTGATACAGTCGAAGATCGCCATAGGTTCAGGCAGTATATGGGGCAAGGGGATTCAGCTGGGGACTCAGGCGAGGTTGGGTTTTTTACCCGAGTATCACACCGATTTCGTCTTCGCCCTTCTCGGGGAAGAATGGGGGTTTGTGGGAGCAGCAGTTGTGATCCTGTTGTTTTTGGGGTTTCTTTTGTGGGCCTTTGAGACGGCTCAAAAAGCCAAGGATCCCTTTGGTAGGTTTTTGGCCATGGGCATTACGAGCCTGTTTTTATTACACGTGACCATCAATATAGGGATGGCCCTGGGTTTGTTACCGGTGGTGGGATTGCCCCTTCCCTTCTTTAGCTATGGTGGGTCCTGCACAGTGGTGAGTTTGATGGCAGTGGGACTTTTATCTTCCATAAGGAAAAGACGCCGCTTTTTCGGAGCTTGAACCCGAAGAGGAGGATAAGGTAATATTCAATAATGATGAAGGGGGTAAATAAGGTAATCCTTGTGGGAAACTTGGGGGCGGATCCGGAGATCCGTTATTCCTCCAATGGGACCCCCGTTACGGTCTTCCGGATAGCCACTAACGAAAGTTGGCTTAATCGCGATACTGGCGAAAGGGAGCAAAAAACCGAATGGCACAGGGTGGTGGCCTTCGGAAAGTTGGGGGAGATCTGTGCGGAATATTTAAGGAAGGGGAGACAGGTTTATGTGGAAGGGCGGTTGAGGACCCGTTCGTGGGAAGACCGCGATGGGAATAAGCGATACCTCACCGAAGTGGTGGCGACTAATGTGATCATGTTGGGCCCTCCGGTGGAAAGCGGGACCGAAGTGGAGATGGCCGAAGAGGAGCCTTATCTCCAAGACCTCCCACCCGAGGACGACATTCCCTTTTAAAAGGCCTTTACAACCTTAGGCGATTTTGGTAAAAAGACCACCATTAAAAAGGAAGGGGAAGCGATGGTTGAGATTCGTTTTCATGGCAGGGGTGGGCAGGGGGCAGTAACCTCGGCTGAGCTTTTGGTAATCGCGGCGATAAACGAGGGGAAATACGGTTTGGCTTTACCGAGTTTCGGTCCCGAGAGAAGGGGTGCTCCGGTTATGGCCTTTGCTCGGATAAGTGATAGTCCCATAAGGATAAGAAGTGGGGTGTGGAGACCCGATATTATCGTGGTCTTAGATCCGGGGCTTCTTAAAAACGCTAATGTGTTTCAAGGTCTTAAGGAAGATGGGATTGTGGTGGTTAATGCTACTGAGAGGCTTTCTTTGCCTCCGGGGATAAGGGTGGCTTGGGTTAATGCCACTCAGATAGCCCGGGAGGAGATAGGACTCCCCATAACCAATACGACCATGCTTGGGGCCCTGGTGAAAGCGGTGCCATTAGTTAAGGTGGAGTCTTTTTTGGAGCCTTTAAATAAAAGGTTTGGGAAAGTGGGGGAGAAAAACTTTAAGGCCTTAAAGAGGGCTTATGAGGAGACGAGGGTTGAGAGATGAAGCTCAGTTGGAGAGAGATTAAACCAGGGGCAGTAATTACTGAGCCCGGAAGTTCGAGAAAATTAAGGACAGGCGATTGGAGGAGCGAAAGACCGGTAGTGGACAAGGAAAAGTGCAACAAGTGTGGTATGTGTTATATTTTCTGTCCCGAGGGGGCCATTCATGAAAATGAAGAGGGGTATTTTGAATCCGACCTATATTACTGTAAAGGTTGTGGCCTTTGTGCCCATGAATGTCCCCAAAAAGCCATAAAGATGGTTCCGGAGGGATAAGGTGAAAAGAGTAGCCTTGGAAGGATCGATTGCCGTTGCGGAGGCGGTAAAGCAAGCCAACGTGGACGTGATCGCCGCTTATCCCATAACGCCTCAAACCCATATTGTGGAAAAGCTTTCGGAGATAGTGGCCTCGGGGGAGCTTGATGCGGAGTTTGTGCCGGTTGAATCGGAACATTCCGCTTTGAGCGTCTGCATAGGGGCTTCGGCTTGTGGGGCCAGAGCCTTTACCGCCACAAGTGGTCCCGGTTTGGCCTTAATGGCGGAGATAGTCTTTATCGCCTCCTCTATGAGGCTTCCCATGGTGATGGTGCTCTGTAACCGAACCCTTTCAGCCCCTTTGAGCATATGGAACGACCATTCGGACGCCATGTTGGTGAGGGATTCGGGATGGATACAGGTCTTCGTAAATAGCGCTCAAGAAGCTTATGATCATGTCTTTTTGGGTTATAGGATCAGCGAAGACCATAGGGTGTTGATACCTTACATGATTCATATGGATGGGTTTTTCTTGACCCATGCCATTGAACCGGTGGAACTGGTGGATCAGGAATTGATAGACCGGTTTCTCCCCCCTTATAAACCCCTTTATCGCCTTGACCCTTCCGATCCCGTGACCATGGGGGCTTTTGTGATGCCCGATCAATATGCGGAGGTGAAAAAGGCTCAGGATGAGGCCTTAAAGTCCTCTTATCAGGTGATACTGGAGGTATGGGAGAAATGGGGGGAACTCACCGGTAGGTTTTATAGACCGGTGGAGGGTTTTTACCTGGAGGATGCGGAGTATGCCTTCTTAAGCGTTGGCAGTTACGGAGAGGTGGCCCAAGAGGCGGTTGAGTTTTTGAGGGGGAAGGGGAAAAAGGTGGGGCTTTTAAAGCTTAGGCTTTGGAGGCCTTTCCCCTTTGAAGAACTTCGGAAGGCCTTAAGAGGGGTGAAGGCTCTTTTGGTGATAGATAGGGCCATATGTCCCGGCGGGCCGGGGGGACCGGTGGCTTTGGAGGTGAGGTCCGCTTTTTACCAGATGGATGGACCAAGGGTGGTGGATTTTATCGTGGGGATAGCCGGAAGGGATACTACTCCGGAGGATTATGTAAAGATGTTCGAGATGGCTCCAGAACTTCTGGAAAAGGGGCCGGAAAATTACGTTTTTTATGGAGTTAAGGAATGAAGGAGCTCGAAAAGATAAGGTTTACCAGGAAGAACTTACCTCGGGAAGAATACTTCTTTCCGGGGCATAGGGGTTGTCAAGGGTGTGGTGAAGCTTTAGCCTTAAGGCTTGCCATGAAGGCTTTGGGGAAGGACACCATTGTGGCCTCGGCCACAGGGTGTATTGAGATCATATCCTCTCCTTTTCCGGAGACCGCTTGGGGTGTTCCTTGGATTCATGTGGCCTTTGAGAACACGGCTGCCGTAATAAGTGGGGTTGAAGCGGCCCTGAAGGTCCTCACCCGCAAAGGCAGAATACCCGAGAAGAGGATCTTTTGCGTGGGAGTAGCTGGAGATGGGGGTACTGCGGACATAGGCCTTCAGGCCCTTTCCGGGGCCTTGGAGAGGGGGCACGATATTCTTTACCTTTGCTTTGACAATGAGGCCTATATGAATACCGGTATCCAGCGTTCATCGGCCACCCCTTTTGGCGCCTGGACTACCACTTCTCCTCCGGGCAAAAAGGCCAAGGGTCAGATGACTTGGAAGAAGAATCTGCCCGAGATAGCTATAGCCCATAATATACCCTATGTGGCTACCGCCTCTCCCGCTTATCCTTATGATCTGATGAACAAGGTGAGAAGGGGGGCTGAGATCAAGGGACCAGCCTATGTGCATATCTTTTCACCTTGTCCCACCGGATGGAGGTGCCCTTCGAACCTCTCTATAGAAGTGGCCAGACTGGCGGTAGAAACGGGCGTATTTCCGCTTTTTGAAGTCATCGAGGGCAAATGGCGCATCAATCAACCCAAGGGAGAGCTCAAACCGGTGGAGGATTACCTAAAACTTCAGGGACGGTTCCGGCATTTAGATGAGGAGACCATTAAATTCATTCAAAAAAGGGTCACGGAGGAGTGGGAAAAGCTTAAGAAGAAAGCCTCCCTTTTCCCCTATGAAGAGTAGCGCCTTATAACCTCTATGGCCAGACCATAAAGGGCATCAAGCCTCAAATGTTCCTGAGCAGTCGGATCAAAAAGCACGTTTAAGCGGGGTGGAAACTCCTCATCGCCTTTCCAAAGAACAAGAAGCATGGGTATCCGTGGGAGGGGGCGTAGGATTATCCCTGCGTCCCCAACCCTCTTAACCTCTCCCCCAAGTTCCACGCCCTTTTTAAGGAATGCCTGAGGGGCTCTTCCATACTTTTGAAGTAATCCCTCTAAGGGCAGAGGATGACTTTGGACAAAGCCCCTCCCCCCTTTTAAGTCCTTCATGGAAAGCCATCGACCTTGAGGTTCTATCTGCTTAGCTCCAATGAGGTACTCCAGGATGGAGACCTCAAGTTCGGGTGTCACCTCCCTTCCGGAAAGAACGATCAGCGCTCCTTGAGGATCTAAGGCATAAAGGTCATTCAAAAAGGGGATTAGAAACCTTTGCCCGTCGTATCTCACCAGACTCCTTCTTGAGACCTCCAAAGGGTCCAGACTGGAAAGCCTTTCATAAAGGCTTTTATGAACGAAATGAACGGGCTCACTCATTTTGGACCTCCTTCTTCAAGATCAGGACCTTGAAGACTTTGCCCATCATTTGGGGCAAAAGCAGGATTTTGGCTTGAAGCCTTTCTTTTATCTTATCCTCTCCTTCTAATTCCTCCAAAATACCCCAATCGATTAAAAATTTATCAAGCTCGCCGAATCTTAAAACCTTCCATCCCAACTCTTCGGCCTTTTTGATGAAAACCGTAAAATTCAAAGAGGAAGTCAGATCCCTTTCCCCTGGATCGCTAAGAAGATCATTAAAAACCCTATGATTTTTGTAGGCCCTCAAAGTGCCTTCGGGAAAAAGTCGAGAAAGCAGTTCCGAGGTGGTATAACCATAATCTATGAGGACTATAAATTTTTCTTTTAATTTTTGCAGAAGTTCTTCGAAGAACTTGAGTCCCAAAATATGGGCCTCCGAGAAGGTGCCTTCAGGGGGAATGTTTCCTAAGTATTGGAAGTATTCTTCTACGGGCTTTGAGGCTGGAAAGAGAAGCTCGCGGAATTCATCTTTTGAAAAGTCAATTCTTATCTCCCAGAGTTTTCCATCCCTGACTTTTACCCTTTCAACGGGAAAGGCATCGAAAAACTCATTCCCTATGACGATTCCCCGCATCTCCTTTATCTCTTCCCAAAGAGGCCATCTTACCTTTTCCTCAAATTCTCGGAGGAGTTTTCTTTGGCGTTGGATCAAATGGGGGTTTTTCTCAAGGGAGAGGTATTCTATTCTTTCAAAAAGAAAGGGATCCCTTTCTTTTAGAGCGCTTAAGATGTCTTTTGCCAAATACCCTTCTCCGCTTCCCAGTTCCAGAACCGAAAGATTTCCCTTTATTTCCTCCGAGGCCTTTGAGACCCATTTGGCGAGCACCTTTCCAAAAAGAGGGCTTAAGGTTGGAGCGGTGAAATAATCGCCAGCTTTTCCTTGACGCGCTTTGGGTTGGAGGTAATACCCCCATTGAGGATGATAAAGGCAAAGTTCCATAAAACGGGAAAAGGGGATAGGCCCCTTTTCCCTTATCTCTTGGATTAATGCTTCTTTAATTCCCAAGGCCTTCTATCCTTATCCTCTCCCCTTCTTTGACCGCCTTTAAGGCCTTTTCCCCCTCTTTAATGCGTCCCACCAAATTGACCTCACTTGCGGGTACTGGTTCCTCGGAATTACTGAGGGGTGTAGGGCCGAAGAAAAGGGCCAGAGCCCTTCCCGGTGGCCAATATCCTATATGACCGCTTTTCACCTTGGTAGTGGCCGTTTCGTCCAAGGGATAAGAAAGGGGGATTTCAAAGTAAATCTCATCGCCCCATCTTCTTACAGTCCCTTCAATGGGCAAAATCCTCATTATCTCCTTACCACAGGGGGTTTCGAAGAGTTCCCCTTCAAGGGAGATATTCCCCACTGAAATCCTTATCCGCATCTTCCTCCTCCAATTTTCTCAAAATCGCCAGGTTGATCTCATCAAAGTCCTTACCCTCAGGGGTTTTTCCCTTTGGAGTTTCGATGATAAAGGGCACCTCCTGAAAGGACTCCTCTTGAAGGAAAAGTTTAAAAGGCAAAAGCCCCATCTGACCGCGTCCGATATGTTCATGTCTATCCCTTCCGGAACCGCAATGGTCCTTGGCATCGTTTAGATGGATGACCCGTACCCTCTTTAAACCCACTAAGTCTTCAAGCTCCTTGAGGAGGGACTCAAAGCCCTTTGGGCTCGATAAATCGTACCCCGCAGCCCAGAGGTGACAGCTGTCAAGGCATAATCCCACCTTCTCTTCCTTTTCCAAGAGCTCGAAAAGGCGAGCGAAATCCTCGATTTTTGAGCCTATGGCGCGAGGACTCGGAGAGGTCTCAAGAAGGATCATCACGTTTTCAAGACCCCAAAGCACCATATTGAGGGCCCTGGCGACCCGGAAGAGGTCTTCTTCTTTTCCATTACCTCCCGATTTGAGATGAAGTACATAATAAGGGATATGAAGCTTTTGGGCGATGAAAAGCTCTTCGGTTAAGGCGAGAAGGCTTTTTTCATAAAGTTCTTCATCGCTGGAGGCCAGGTTTATCAAATAGCTCGAATGGGCGACGTTTATCTCTATTGTTGAACCTTTAAGGGACTCAAAGAAAGCCTTTTCCTCTTCCTCCTTAAGGGGTCTTTTTCCCCAAGAGCGAGCATTTTTAAGAAAAATCTGAAGGCTCCTACACCCTAAGGCCTTGGCCTCTTCTACCGCTCTCCAATATCCTCCGGCGATTGACATATGGGCTCCAAGCCTTCTCATCCCAGTTCCCTTTTGGTCTCTTCAAGTAAGTTCTCCACCAAGGACCTTATCTCTTTAAGCCTTTCTTCCGTTTGAGCTTCAAACCTCAGGACCAAAGCGGGTTGAGTATTGGATGCCCTTATGAGCCCCCATCCATCGGGGAATTTTAACCTCACGCCATCGATATCCACAAATTCGTACTTTCCTCGGATCTTTTCCTTGAAGGCCTCAACCAGTTGAAATTTTACCTCATCGGGGCAAGGGATCCTTATCTCCGGGGTGACGTAGGTTTCAGGGATCCCTTCCAGAAGCTGGGAGAGGCTTTTTCCGGTTTCAGCCATTATCTCCAGGAGCCTCAAAGAGGCATATAGGGCATCATCAAAACCGAAGTACCTATCGGCGAAGAACATATGCCCCGACATCTCCCCCGCTAAAACAGCTCCTTCCCTTCTCATCTTTTCCTTTATAAGCGAATGTCCGGTTTTGTACATTATGGGTATTCCCCCGAGTTTTTCTATTTCGTCAAAGAGTACCTGTGAGCACTTGACCTCGGCGATGACCTTTGCTCCCTTCATTTGAGGCAGAATGGATCGAGCGAAGATTATGAGCAATCTATCCCCCCAAATGATCCGGCCCTTCTCATCCACGACCCCTAATCGATCACCATCACCGTCATAGCCAAAGCCCACGTGAGCCCCCTTTTCCCTTACGGTATTTATAAGATCCCTCAAATTCTCTTCCACAATGGGATCGGGATGGTGGTTGGGAAAGCGCCCATCCGGTTCCAGATTCAAGGAATAGACCTCACACCCGAGTTCTTCAAGCAAAGGCCTTATAAAGGGGCCTACGGTCCCATTGCCCGGATCGATGGCCACCTTAAGCTTTCTCTTTAGCTTTATGTCCTTTAGGATGAAGGTCTTATAATCGGGGAAGATATCATAAAAAGAGAGTCTACCCTCTCCGCGGGCGAATTTTCCAGTTTCGGCAATCTCCCTTATTTTTTGGATCTCCGGCCCCCAAATGGCGTCTTTTCCCACACATATCTTAAAGCCGTTAAACTCGGGGGGATTATGGCTGGCGGTTATCATTACCCCTCCCTCCCTTTTTAACCGGACTATGGAAAAATAAAGTAACGGTGTGGGCGTCATCCCCAGATCTGTAACCTCAAGCCCCGTTTCAAGGAGTCCTTCTAAAAGGGCCTCGCGAAAAGAAGGGGAGCTCAACCTACAGTCCCTGGAAAGCGTTATGTCCCTTATACCCCTTTCCCGGTAATAGGTGCCTATTGCTTCTCCCAAAAGCCTTACTGTCTCAAAAGTGAGATCTTCCCCTTCCCGCCCCCTTATGTCATATTCGCGGAAGATGAGAGGGTTAAGCTTCATGTTGAGCCTCCCTAAGCCTATTTATCCTAATCTCCTTTAACGTCCTTTCGAATTCTTTAAGTAAAAACCGTCTTTTGAAATCCGGGTGTTGGAAATAAGGGAGGGCATTTTCCTCGAAAAAACGAAGGACCTTTTCTATCTCTCGAGGCAGGTCTTTTTCCCTTATGCCAACCTTAAGGATTTGCCTCTTATAGAAGACCTCCTTTCCCATCGCCTTTATGGCTTCTTCGGCCAGAGGGTCTTCCTGGGGGAAAATTGTGGGGTCCACTTCGATTTTGCCCCTTATCTCCAGTTTAAGGTTCCAAAAATCGGCCCAATAGTTCTCGCTCAAATCCCATACTTCCAATTTAAGGCTGTTTTCCAAACAATAGCGTTTAATGAGCCTCATGGCGAAAGCACGAGCATCATGGCGATCTCGTCACAGTTCGGGAACTTCACGCATTTCAAACAATCTCCCCAGATCTTTTGGGGAAGTACCTCTTTGGAGACTATTTCGAAGCCAAACCGCTGGAAATAACTGGGTATATAAGTGAGGAGAAAGACCCTTTTTATCCCTAATTCTTTGGCTTCCGTTAAGGCAGCTTTGACCAAAGCCGTTCCTACTCCCTTTCCCCTTGTCTCCTTCTGAACCGCTAAGGATCTCAGTTCCGCTAAGTCCTCCCAACATATGTGAAGGGCACAGACCCCTTGAAGCAGGCCATCTTCTTCGTAAACGAAAAAGTCCCGAATATTATCGTATATCTCCCCGAGAGCCCTCGGAAGTAACAATCCCTCTTTGGCGTAAGTATTGATCAGCTCCTGAATCCTTGGACCATCGCTTACTTTTGCCTTTCTTATCCTTGTAAAATGAGTTCCTCGGCCTGTTTCAAGGTTACCGGAGTTATGGCAGTTCCCGCGAGCATCCTGGCTATTTCCCACTTTCGTTCCTCCCCTTGGATTTCCTCCACTATTACTTTGGTCCTTCCTCCCACTACTTCCTTTCTAACCCTCAAATGATGATCGGCCTTTGCCGCGATTTGAGGCAAATGGGTTACGCATAAAAGTTGATGTCTTTTGGCCAGTTCCTTTAACTTGTTTCCCACCACTTGCGCGGTTATCCCACCGATCCCCGTATCGATCTCATCGAATACCAAAACCTTGGGTTCTTCTTTTAAGGAAAGGTTTTTCAAAGCCAGCATGGTCCTTGAGAGTTCCCCTCCGGAAGCCACTGCCCATAAGGGACGGGCTTCTTCTCCCGGATTGGCCGAAAGTAGGAACTCTCCCTCTTCTTTTCCAAAAGGCCCGATTCTTATCCCCTCTATCTCCAGTCCTTCCTTGGGGGGTCGAAAGACGAAGGAAAAGGAAGCATTGGGCATTCCCAATTCCTTCAGGGCTTCCTTCATGTTTAAGGAGAGTTTTTGGGCGAACTGGGCCCTCCTTTCCGAAAGCTCCTCGGCCCATCTCAAAAGCTCCTTTCCCAATGCTTGTTTTTCCCTCTCTACCTCCTTAAGCCGCTCCTCCAGGTTTTCTAAGCCCTTAAGCTCATCGGTCAAGGTCTTCTTTATCTCTAAAAGTTCTTTTAAATCCTTGGCTCCGTATTTTTCTTTCAACCTCTGTAATTGAAACAGACGGTTCTCTATGCGATCGAGTTCCTGAGGATCCAGTTCCAATTGGCTTAGGAATTTCTCGGCTTCGAATCCCAATTCCTCCAAAGGGGCCTTTGCCTCTTCGCAGGTTTGGGTCCATTTTTCGAATTTGAGGTCCAGAGGCTTTATCTTACCGAGAATCCTCAATGCCTCCTTTAGTCCCTTAAGGACCGCGTTGATCTCCTCTTTAAAAACCGAAAGGGCTTCCAGTAACTTTTGCCTTTCCAAGAGGAGTTTTCGGCGTTCAGTGAGCTTCTCCTCTTCCTCGGGGTTTATTTGAGCATTCTCAAGTTCGTTTAGTTGATAGAGTATAAACTCCCTTTTTCTTTTAGATTCCAGGGCGGTGAGCTTTAGGGATTGGTATTTTCTTTCCAGTTCCAAATAGTTTTCGTAAAGCCTCCGGTAATTTTGCCTTTCCTCAATGAGATCCGCCAGTCGATCAAATACCTCAAGATGGGTCTCCGGGTCGCGAAGTAGGTAATGCTGTTCTTGCCCATATATATCGAGTAATCTTCGACAAAGACCGCTTAACTCCCCTTGGGGGATGGCCTTTCCGTTAAGGTAAGACCGGGTTTTCCCCTTGCGACTTATGACCCTTTTGAAGCTCATCTTCTGACCTTCTACGAAAAAAATGGCCTCAACGCTTCCTTCTTCTTCGCCAGTACGGATCAAAAAGGGCGATCCCCTCCCTCCTACCAGAAGGTCCAAAGCCACCACCACCATGGACTTTCCTACCCCCGTCTCCCCGGTTAAGACATTGAAGCCGGCTTTGAAATTTATGGTGATCTCATCGATTACGGCCAGGTTTTGGATCTTCAAACTTAAAAGCACCCTTTCCCTCCGCTTGAGCTATCAAGAATATCCCCTCCCCATTTGAGTTTGTCACGCAAAAGGTCATAATAACTTCGGAAAGGGCATTTTACTAATATCACATCACTTCCTCTTGCGCGGGAGACGTTTACCAAAATTCGTGCCGGTAATTTGAATCCGATCTGCCCGTCTAAGGTCAAATAGACTTCTTCTCCTCCAGAGGAGTGAAACAAGCTTATTGTGGAACTATCGGGAATTAGGAGAGGTCTATTGGTAAGGGTATGGGGACATATGGGGACGATCACTATGGCCTCAATCCTCGGATCTACGATGGGGCCTCCGGCCGAAAGACAATAGGCCGTTGAGCCTGTAGGTGTGGAGATGATAAGGCCATCCCCTCGGAAGACCGTTAAAAATGAACCATCCACCTTAGCGGTTATATATATCATACGGGCCAAAGCCCCTTTATTTATCACCACATCGTTTAAGGCCAAAAACTCCTTATCTGGATAGCATTCCACTTCCACCTTAAGGAGGCTTCGCCGCTCGACCTGAAAATTACCCTCTAAGACCCTTTTTAAACTCGGGAAAAGTTCCTCCTTAGAGAAAGCTGTCAAAAAACCAAGCCCTCCCAAATTGACCCCCAGGATCGGAACCTCGGAACCGGCAAAGATCCTCACCGCTGCTAGCATCGTCCCGTCCCCCCCCAATACCAAGGCCAGATCCACTTTGTTTTTAAGCTCTTCAGGAGGGAGCCCCCTTAGGGAGAAAAGTTTCCCAATTTCTTCTTCCACCCACACCTCAATCCCTTGGGTACTGAGCCACAAGGCCACTTCGGGAAGAATCCTTAAGGCCTCCGGTTTCTTTTTGACGATAATGCCGACTCGTTTCATATTCAAAAGGATATCACTGAGTCTTTCCAGGGGGCAAGGTAAGTGTTAAAAAGAAGTCCATGAAGCCGAAAGTCCTCCTGGTGGTTGGGCCTACCGCTACGGGCAAAAGCGAACTCGGACTTGAATTGGCCAAGCGTTTCGGAGGGGAGATCATAAGCGCCGATTCCATGCAAGTTTACCGTTTGATGGACATAGGTACCGCAAAGCCTTCACCGGAGGTCCGCCAACAGATACCCCACCACCTAATTGACCTCGTTTGGCCCGATGAGACTTTTAGCGCCGGTCTTTTCCGAAAGATGGGCCGAGAGGCCATCCAAGAGATCGTTAAAAGGGGGAGGCTTCCCATTGTGGTGGGTGGAACAGGGCTGTATATCAAGGCCTTAACCGAGGGGCTCATCGAAGGCCTTGAGGGGCAAAAGGAGTTAAGGGAGGACCTTTTAAGAAAGGCTTCTCTTCTCGGTAAGAGGGCCTTATGGGAAGAGCTTAAGGAAGTGGATCCCGAATCCGCCTCTCGGATTCATCCAAACGATCTTTACCGCGTAATAAGGGCTCTGGAGATATACAGGCTTACCGGGGTTTTGCCCTCAAAACTCAGAGAAAGCCACAGTTTCAAGGACCGACCCTATGAGCTTTTGAAGATCGGCCTTAAAAAATCCAAGGAGGAACTTTTGAAGAGGATTGAGGAAAGGGTTAAGGAGATGATAAAAAAGGGGCTGGTGGAGGAGGTGAGGGAGCTTCTTCGGAGGGGTTATGGACTCGAATTGCCCTCCTTGAAGGCTATAGGTTACAAGGAGATCATCTTATACTTAAAAGGGGAGATAGGCCTTGAAGAGGCCATAGGACTTATCGTGAAGAACACCTGGCAATTGGCAAGAAGGCAGATGATGTGGTTTAAAAGGGATAAGGAGATCAAATGGTTCGAATACCCCGAAGAGCGAAAGGAAATACTCAACTTGGTTGAGGAATTTTTAAAAGAGGAGAAGGCCAATGGAGCAGAAGCAGAAAAAACCCGTTAAGCTTCAAGAGGCCTTTTTGAATCGGGTGAGGAAAGAGAAGATTTGGGTATGTGTGAGCCTTATATCCGGGGAGAGACTGTTCGGCTACATAGTTGGTTTCGATAATTATTGTCTCCATTTAAAAGGCTACGGAGAGGAGGAACATTTGATTTACAAACACGCTATATCCGCCATTTCTCCTCAAAAAGGTCCCTAATGGCCGATTTGAGAAGGATAATAGAAGCCTTGTTGTTTACAAGTTCGGAGCCCCTTTCCCTTAAGGCCATTTCACAGCTTCTACCGGAATGGTCCGTGGAGGAGCTGAAGAGGGCGCTTTCCGAATTGGTGGAGGAATGGAAAAAGCTTAACTTGTCATTCGACCTTCAAGAGGTGGGTGGAGGATATCAATTTCGGACCCTTCCGGAATATTCCCCTTGGATAAGGAGGTTGAAGAAGGTTGTGCCCATCAAATTGTCTCAAGCAGCTCTTGAGACGCTTGCCATTGTGGCCTGGAAGCAACCCATTTCCCGAGGTGAGATCGAACAGATACGGGGGGTTGATTCAGGGCATGTGCTTGGGGTTTTGCTGGAGAAAGGGTTGATAAAACCCGTGGGGAGGAAAGAGGCCCCGGGTCGACCTTTACTTTACGGAACCACCGAGAAATTTCTGGAACTCTTTGGGTTAAGATCCCTTAAAGACCTTCCTTCCTTGAAAGAGCTGGAGACCTTATAAGGCAAAAATGGCCGAAGAACGGCTGCAAAAGGTTCTGAGGGATCATGGGATATGTTCTAGGAGAAAGGCCGAGGAGTTGATAAGTTCAGGAAGGGTTACGGTCAATGGGAAACCCGCTTATTTGGGACAGAAAGTGGACCCTCAAAGGGATGAGATCCTGGTGGACGGTAAACCCCTTCCCCCACCTCCTCCGAAGGTATATTACCTTTTCCACAAACCCCGTAACGTGATAAGCTCGCTTAAGGACCCGCAAGGGAGGCCTACCATCTTGGAGTATCTAAAGGGCATAAAGGAAAGGGTCTTCCCGGTGGGAAGGCTCGATTGGGACTCAGAAGGGCTCATGCTTTTGACCAATGACGGCCAGTTGGCCAATAAACTCCTTCATCCTCGCTATGGGGTGAAAAGGGTATACTTGGTGAAGATAAAAGGAGTGCCAAAGGAGGAAGACCTTTTGAGGTTAACAGAAGGCGGGATCCCCCTTGAGGATGGGCCAAGTCCCAAGATGGAGATCAAGGTGTTAAAGCGGGGGAGGGGTTCCTCGTGGCTTAAGATAGGCCTTTTCGAAGGGCGAAAGAGGATAATAAGGAGAAGCCTTTTGGCCTTGGGCTATTCCGTAAAGAGGCTCAAAAGGATAGGGTTCGGCCCGTTGAAGCTTAAGGGGTTAAGACCCGGTGAATGGCGTTCCTTAAGCGCCAAGGAAGTGGAGGAACTTAAAAGGTGGACCACCAAGTAAAGATAGAATGGCGGCGAGACCTTTTCCACTTGGCGGGTATCGCCATTCCGGTGGGTTATCTCTACTTTCCAAAGGAAGTGGTCCTTTGGGGAATAGGCCTTGCCTCAATCCTTTATGTGGGGAGCGATCTTTTGAGGCTCTTTCATAAGGAGTTCGCGCATTTCTTTTATAAAATCGTGGGAGATCTGGTCAAAGACCGAGAGCGGAAAAACCTAATAGGTTCAAGCTATTTTTTAATAGGGACTTTTTTTTGTGTGCTTCTTTTTCCCAAAGAGGTAGCTCTTCCCGCTCTTTTGGTGGCTTCGATTTCAGATGTGTTGGCTTCCTTCATGGGTTCAAAATGGGGTAGACATCCCTTAAGGGGCTCAAGAACCGTAGAGGGGAGTTTGTGTTTTTTTCTCTCCGCCTCTTTTTTGATACTCCTCTTTTATCCCGGCCCCAAGGTCTGGGGGGTATTGGTGGGTTTTTTATCCAGTCTGATCGAGGCCTTTTCCTTTGGGGTAGATGATAACCTTTCCCTTCCCTTAGGAACCGCCTTTTTGTTGTGGCTTTTTCTTTAAAAGGCAGCCGCCATCTTGAAGACCGGCAAATACATGGATACCACCAATCCCCCGATCACTACACCCAGAAACACTATAAGAAGCGGCTCTATCATGGAGCTTAAATTTGCCACCGCTTGATCCACATCGGCCTCGTAAAAATCAGCTACCTTCTCGAGCATCAAGTCCAAATTACCCGTGGCCTCACCTACCCCTATCATATGGGTCACCATAAGCGGAAAAACCCCACTTCGTTCAAGCGGGGAGGCAAGACTTTCACCCTCCCGTAAGTTCTCCCTGGCCTCTTTTACCGCCTTTTCGATGCGTTTGTTTCCGGAAGTAGCCCCTACTATCTCAAGACTCTCCAGGATAGGAACACCGCTTTTTACCAAGGTGGAAAGGGTTCTAGCGAATCGCGCAAGCGCTATCTTTTTTATAAGGATCCCAAAAATCGGCAATTTCAAAAGTAGAGAGTCGATTTGGAACCTTCCCGCTTCGGTTTTATAGTAGTATCTCAAAAATAAAACCAAAAGGAAAAGCCCGCCTATCACATAGGGTATATTGGCTTTAGTGAACCTGCTCACTTTTATGACTATTTGAGTTGGAAGAGGAAGGGACATGTTTACTTCGCTGAAGAGCTTCTCAAAGGTTGGGATCACAAAAACCAAAAGGACGATAGTTACCAGTATGGCCACCACGAAGATGATAGCCGGATAAATCAAGGCCGATCGGACCTTTCTTTTCAGGTTCTCCATCTTTTCAATATGAGTGGCGATTCTCTTGAGCATAAGATCCAAATTACCCGATTCTTCTCCCGCTACCACCATGTCCACGTAAAGCCTATCGAAGACCTTGGGATGGGCTCTAAGGGCTTGAGCTAGGGTACTTCCTCCTTCGATTCTTTCCTTCACATCCCTTATCACCTGACGAAAGGCCCGGTTTTCGGTCTGTTCGATGAGGATCTCCAGAGCCTGTACCAGCGGGATCCCCCCATCGAGCATGGCCGCAAGTTGCTGGGTGAATATCAAAAGGTCCCTTTTCCGGATCCTTCGAGAAAGCAAGGGTATGGGGAGTTCTCGAGGCTTTCTTCTGATGCGAGTTACTATAATACCCCTTCTCCTCAAAGTTAAACGCACATTTAATTCATCCGGCGCCTCGAGTTCTCCCCGTTGAGGGATACCCGCAAGCGTTCTTCCTTCCCATATAAAAAGCGGCATCAGAACCTCTCCTTAAAGGATCTTGGTTCCGTAGCGGTTAACATGCGACGGAACTCCTCCAGATCAGGGCTTGCCTCCATGGCGTCTTTAAGGGTTATCAAGCCCTGTTTATAAAGGGATAGAAGGGATTGGTTTAATGTCTGCATGAAGGTCTCCTGTTGCCCCATCTGCATCTGGGAGTAAATCTGATGGATCTTATTTTCCCGGATCAAGTTCCTTATGGCCGGGTTAGGTATCAATATCTCCAGTGCCAAGACAAGTCCCTTCCCATCAGCCCTGGGCAGAAGCCTCTGGCATAATATCCCCTCCAAGACAAAGGAGAGCATGGTCCTTACTTGTTGCTGTTGATGGGGAGGGAATACGTCCACTATTCGATTTATGGTCTCAACGGCGGTGTTGGTGTGCAAAGTGGCCAACGTCAAGTGCCCGGTCTCGGCGATCGTCAAGGCCGCCTGCATGGTCTCAAGATCCCTCATCTCACCGATGAGGACCACATCGGGGTCCTGACGCAATATGTGTTTTAAGGCCTCACGAAAGCCGAAGGTATCGGAACCCACCTCCCGTTGATTGACTATGCAGTTTTTGTGACGATGCAAATACTCTATGGGATCCTCAATGGTGACTATATGCCCAAACCTTTCCTCGTTTATCCGGTCGATCATGGCGGCAAGGGTGGTGGATTTACCTGAACCCGTAGGCCCAGTGACCAAAATCAGCCCCTTGGGTTTTCGGATAAGTTCCTCCACTACCGGCGGGAGCCCGAGTTCTTTCATACTGGGAATTCTATGGGGGATGACCCTAAAGGCCCCAGCTACCGTTCCCCTTTGGACGAATAAATTCCCCCTGAACCTACTTAAACCCGCTATACCAAAGGAAAAGTCAAGCTCGTGTTCTTCCTCAAATCGCTTTTTCTGTGCTTCGGTGAGCACGCTATAACAGAGCCTCTGGGTATCGGCAGGGGTAAGGGGAGGGTAGTCGAGACTGATAAGCCTTTTCCCAACCCTTATTCGGGGAGGGCTTCCGACGGTAAGGTGAAGATCCGTTCCCTCCTGTTCGATCAACGTCCGCAAAAGTTCTTCCATCTCCAATTTCTTCTCTGGCATAAAAAACCTCCTTTTACTTTGAAGTGACCCTCAGGACTTCTTCCACGGTGGTTATCCCCTTTTTCACCTTCAGGATCCCGCTTTGTCGAAGCGTCTTCATCCCCGCTTGTAAGGCCGCTTCCCTTATCTTATCGGCCGGTGCCCTCCTCAAGGTGAGGTCCCTTATGGTCTCATCCACCTCCATAATCTCAAAAATGGCGGTCCTCCCCTTATAACCCCGTCCATCACACCTCGAACAACCCTTGCCTCGGAAGGCCCTAAAGCCGTTTTTTATCTCCTCTTCGCTTACCCCTAATTCGAGCAAAGCCTCATCGGGCAATTCAACGGGCTCCTTGCAATAGGGACATATGGTCCTCACAAGCCTCTGGGCTATTACCATTATCAAGGAGGAGGAAATCAAGAAGGGCTCAATCCCCATATCAAGGAGCCGGTTTATGGAACTGGGGGCATCATTGGTGTGTAGGGTGGAAAAGACCAAATGCCCCGTCAAGGCGGCCCTTATGGCTATTTCGGCGGTTTCCAGATCCCGGATCTCACCCACCATGATGATATCCGGGTCCTGTCTCAAAAAGGCCCTTAAACAGGTGGAGAACTTAAGGCCTATCTCCTCGTTCACCTGGACCTGATTTACCCCGGGAAGGCTTATCTCAATGGGGTCTTCCGCGGTGAGGATGTTGACCTCGGGCCGGTTCAATTCGGATAAAATGCTATAAAGGGTTGTGGATTTACCCGAACCTGTAGGCCCAGTCACAAGGACCATACCGTAAGGTTTACTTATAGCCTTCTTGAGCTTTTGGATTTGATCATCTTCAAGGCCTAAGGACTCCAGTTCATACCTAATCCTGGCCTTATCGAGGAGCCTTAACACCACCTTTTCCCCGTACTGAACAGGGATGACCGAAACTCGAAAGTCTATCTCTCTTCCTCCGAGACGAACCAAGAACCTCCCGTCCTGAGGTAGCCTCCTTTCGGCAATATCCAATTGGGACATGATCTTTATCCTGGAGACCACCGCGTTCTTTACCCGCAAGGGGATTCGAGCTACCTCATAAAGGATTCCGTCTATCCGATACCTTACCCGGACCATTTTTTCATAAGGTTCTATGTGAATGTCGCTGGCCTCCTTCATAATGGCATCCGATATGAGTCGGTTGACCAGTTTGACTACTGGGGCTTCTTCCTGGGCCTTTTCGGCTTCGGTAAGGTCAAAGATCTCGTAGCGGGTCACGATCTCAGGCGTTTCTTCAACGCCTTTAAGCGTCTCTTCTAGGGCTTCGGCAGGATTCAGAAAGCTCTCTATGGCTTTTCGAATCTCAGACTCTCGCGCAAGAAGCGCTTCTATGTGAAGTCCAGTTCGAAACTTAAGCTCATCGATCAAGGAAACCTCGAAAGGATCGGCCATGGCCACATACAAGGTGGAACCCACCTTCCTAACGGGTAAAACCAGATGCTTTCGCATGGTTTCGGAACCTATGAGCTCCACAAGCTTGGGATCTATCTCGACCGTTTCTAAATCTATGGAAGGAACGCCGTATCGGGTATGAAGGAACTCGAAGAGCTCTTCCTCCTTTATAAAACCGAGCTCTACCAAAAGGGAAACCAGACTCTTACCGCTTCGCCGCTGTTCCTCTAAGGCCTGCTGAAGCTGTTCTTCGGTGATAAGCCCCGCTTTACAGAGGAGATGACCTGTTCCTATTATGACACGAGAACGGGCTTCCATTACCTCAAACACCATTATTATTATTTTCCCCCTTTTTAAGTCAAGCTGTCTCTTTTGCCCTATGGCTTGAGAGAGGGATACTCTTCCCCTTGGGCTAAGGGAAGCATTTAGAGGCTCCGGGCCAGGGTTATGGCCGTTACGGTTTTGGCCCCGGCCTGTTTTAAAACATAAAAGGCTTCTCTTAAGGTGGAGCCAGTGGTGAAGACATCGTCCACTAATAAAACCCTTTTCCCAAATACTGAAGAAGGTTCCTTTACGAAAAAGGCCCCCTTTAAATTTGACCGCCTCTCCTTTGCCCCGAGAGCAGTTTGAGGCAAGGTTTCTTTGACCTTTAGAAGAGTATCCCCCCTTACCTCAAGCCCGATCCTTTTGCCCAACTCCTTTGCCAAAAGTAAGCTTTGATTGAATCCCCTTTCCAGAAGCCTCTTTTTGGTAAGGGGTATGGGGATGATCAAATCCACGGGCTCTTTGAGTTCCTTAAAGGTCTCATAGAGCAAAAGGCCCAAGGGTTTTTTCAAGCTTTTTTGCCCATTAAACTTGAAGTGGTGGATCATCTCTTTCAAGGTCCCCTCGTAAGGGCCGAAAGAGCGATGCTTGAAAGGCAAGGGGTCTTGCTGGCAACTTGAGCACAAAGAGGATGAGGCTTGAGGCAAACCGCATTGGGGACAGAAGGGAGGGTAAAACCGGGAGAGGTTTCTCTCACAGGCTCCGCACAAAGGGCTTTCGCTGGGGGATCCGCATACTTGGCAAACCCATCCGGAGAGAAGGTCAACAAGTTCTTCAAAGAGGGTCAGAACTTTATCGTAAAGGTTCCCCATTTTGAGCAAGATGGGCAACGGTCAAGCCATTGTGGCTCTTCGTGATCGCAGGTCTCACATCTATAAGGCCAGTTGATCTTCTCTTCGAGATCGATGGCCTTGAGCATTGATCGCGTGGCTTCCTCATGGGCTTCTTTGGCGATGAGGGCTTTGGCCTTTAAGTAATGATAATGGGGGTAGTTTCCCAAGACCAGTTCCAGTTCCTGTAATTTTTTAAGGGCTTCTTCTGCCATTCCGAGCCTCACACATAACTTGGAATAAAGGTAAAGCAAGATCGGAGAATCCGGGTTTTCTCCCAAAAATTCCAAGTACATCCTTATAGCCCCTCTAGGATCGCCTTCTTTCAAATAAAGTTCCTCCATCCTTTGAAGGAAGATGGGGTTTTGGGTGGAGCGATACCCCTTCTTCCAAACTTCAAAGCTCGCCTTCGGCTTATCCTTTTTGAGCAATAGATCCCCCCAAGTAACCCAAGCGGGGGTAAAGAGGGGGTTTTGTTTGCTTAAGCGCTTCAACTCCTTTAAGGCTCCGCTTAAGTCCTTCTCTCCGAGGGCCTTTGCCCTTTCGTACCTCAAGGCCAAAAGCAAATTTCCATTTTCTTTGGGGTCCACTTTGAGGAGTTTTTCGTGAAGCCTCAAAGCCTCTTCCCAAAGCCCCTCCTTTATCTTCATGTCCCTCAAGACCCTCAGAGCCTCACGGTTATCGGAGTCCAACTCCAATATCTCCCTGAGGGTCCTTTCGGCCTCGGGTGTGTTACCCGTTTCCAAGAGGATCTCTAGTCGAAGGAAGAGCCCTTCCAAGGGGGATTCTTTTAGGGATTTTAAGACCCTCAGGGCCTCCTCCCATTTCCTTTGAGAACGATAAACTCGAGCCAACTGGAGTAAAAGGATTGAGTTATCGGGCTCATAGGAGAGGGCTTCCTTTAAAAGCCTCTCCGCGCCCTCCAGATCTCCCTTTCGGATCTTTTCCTGAGCCTCTTTTAAGTTTTCCCAAAGTACCCTTTGAGCCCTCTTAATCCCTCGGAGTTCGAGACCTCTTTTAATGTCCTTGATCAAATCGGTTAATCCCACAAAAATGGCCCCTCCAAGGAAACTCAATAACATCAATACGCTCAAGGAAGTTTTGTAAGAGGTGTTGGGTAAGAGGCGGAATTCCAATTCTAAGGGGTTGAGTAGATAAATATAAAGAAAAACCCCCAAAAGAATCGTCGTAAAGAAGATGGCCCCTCTAAGTGAGATCCTCATCCCTTTTCTCCTCCTCTTCCTCTTCGAAGGGTAAGGGGATCCTTGGCGCTTCTATCCATAGTCCCTCAAGGTCATAATATTCCCTCACCGCATCTTGAAAGACATGAACCACTACCTCATCAAAATCCAGTAATACCCATCTTCCCTCGCTCAACCCTTCTACTCCAAGGGGTTTTTCGCCCATCTCTTCCATCTTCTCCTCGATCTCTCGGGCTATAGTTTGAACGTGACGGTCGGAATTACCGCTACAGATGAGAAAGTAATCCGTTATGTTGCTTAAACCCTTTAGTTCCAAAAGGAGAAGCCTTTGAGCCTTTTTCTCCTTGGCTATTCTGGCGCAAAACAAAGCCTTTTCCTTTCCGTCTTTCAAAGTCTTGCCCACTTCTATTTTTAATCATACCATCATTAAGGAAATACTAAAATAACGAATAAGGAGACAAAGATGAAAGGGAAGGTGGTGAGGTGCCCCAACTGCGGCAGTGAGGTCTATTTGTACCGTAATCCCTTTCCCACGGTGGACCTGATCATCGAATATAAAGGTGGCATAGTCTTGATCCTGAGGCGTAACGAACCGAAGCTTTGGGCCCTTCCTGGGGGTTTTTGCGAATATGGGGAGAGCCTGGAAGAAGCTGCTCGAAGAGAAGCCGAAGAAGAAACCGGTTTGAAGGTGGAACTTTTAGAACAGTTTTATACCTATTCCGATCCCCACCGGGACCCGAGGCAACACAATATAACGACCGTCTTTATCGCTAAAGGTGAGGGCGAGATAAAGGCCGGTGATGATGCCATGAGGATCGGGGTATTTAGCCCTTCGGATCTCCCTCTTCCTTTGGCCTTTGATCACGAGAAGATCCTAAGGGATTACCTCCATTATAAAAAAACCGGACAGAGGCCTAAAGTCCCTCCAGAGCCTGGCGGATCCTCTTAGCGGCTTCTTCTAATTCCTCCGTCTTTACCGTAAAGGAAAGTCTCAAAAAGCCCGGTGTTCCGAATTCCGAGCCCGGTACTGTGGCTACCAGGGCCTTTTCAAGAAGGTAGAGGCAAAGTTCTCCATCGTCTTTGAAAGGCTTCTCACAATAGGATCCGAAATTTGGGAATAGGTAAAAGGCCCCTTGAGGTTTGAAACAACTTATCTGAGGGATGGAGGTTATAAGTTCATAAAAATGGTCCCTTCTTTTTTCAAACTCCTCTCTCATGTGGTGGATGAAGTCCTTACTTCCCCTAAGGGCCTCCAGGGCGCCTTTTTGGGCGAAGGAAGTGGGATTGGAGGTGGATTGACTTTGGATGATCTCCATGGCGCTTATGAGTTCCTTCGGGCCAGCGGCAAAGCCTATCCTCCAACCGCTCATGGAGTAAGTTTTGGAGACGGCATTTACCACCAGGGTTCTTTCTTTTATCTCCGGAGAGAGGGAAGCTATGGAGACGTGCTTTAAGTTGTCGAAGATCAAATGTTCGTAAACCTCATCGGAGATAATCCATAGATCATGTTGAAGGGCCAATTCGGCGATCTCCCATAAATCCTTTTCCGTATAAACCGTTCCAGAGGGATTAGAGGGGGAATTGATGATTATGGCCTTTGTCCTTTCGGTGATGACCTCCTGTAAAGCCTCTTTTTTCACCTTAAATCCTTCCGCTTCTTCTGTTTTAACGATCACCGGTCTTGCCCCAGCCAAAAGCGCCATTGCCGGATAAGATACCCAATAGGGAGCGGGGATTATCACCTCGTCGCCTTCTTCAAAAAGGGCCATGAAGGCATTGTAAAGGGCCTGTTTGCCCCCGCAGGTTACTATTATTTCCTGAGGCGTATAAAGAAGCCCATTTTCCTCGTAAAGCTTTTGGCATATAGCTTCTTTCAATTCCAAAATGCCCGAAGAGGGGGTGTATTTGGTAAACCCCTCCTTTAAGGCCTTAATTGCTCCCTCTTTTATATGGTCCGGGGTATCGAAATCCGGTTCCCCTCCAGCCAGGTTTATCACCGGTAATCCCTTATCCCTCATGGCCTTCGCTTTAGCATTGATGGCCAGGGTAGGGGAGGGCTTAATTTTTTTGATCCTCGAAGCCAGTTCCTTCATGCTTGATCCTCCATCCGATTTGTCGGAGTATGCCCCTTAAAAGCTTCACCTCTCTCGGATCCAATTTGGCCCGGAAGATGATTTCCTTAAGGTCGCCAAGGGCCCTTTTTGGATCCGGGAAATTTATGGCCTCAAGCGTCTGTTCCAAATGTTCAAAAAGCCCCATGAGTTCTTCCCAAGGGGCCAGTTTTTTGGGAAGGGGTTCGAAATTTTTCCCATAGGTGCTCAACTCGTAAAGGATCACCGCTACCGCCTGGGAGAGGTTCAAGGAGGGATGGGACTCGTCGGTGGGGATGAAGACGTTAAGATGGCATAAAGAGAGCTCCTCGTTCGTCAAACCGCTATCCTCTCTTCCGAAAAGTATAGATACCTTTTGGGTCTCGGAGACTTGAAGTATTTCTCCCACGACCTCTCTTATGGGAACAAGCTCGAGGCCTCTTCTCCTTTTCCCGGTGGTTCCCACCACTAAACTACTCTCCTTTAAGGCTTCCTTTAGGCTTTCGAAGACTCGGGCTTCCCACAGCACCTCTTTTGCCCCTTTGGCCATCACCAGGCTCCAGGGATGAAGGGGAGGGCACTTGGGATTGACCAAGGTCAACTTTTTGAAGCCGAAGTTCTTCATCGTCCTAGCGATCATCCCCACATTAATGGGACCTTGTGGTTCTACCAAGACCACGTTTATGCCTTCCCAGGTTTTCACAGAGGGTTATTATATAGAAGATGCGGCTTTATGCTGAAGTGCTAATTCCCTTAAGGATCGATCCCCTTTGGTATGAGGTTCCGGAGAGGCTCTCAGGAAAAATTACGGTGGGCAAAGCGGTTTTGGTGCCCCTTAAGACGAGGAAACAGCTGGGGATCGTTTTGAGGCTCAGCCATCAGTTACCCAAAGGCCTTGAAGTGCCCGATTTAAAAGAGATTTTCGCCGTCGAAGAAGGTCCTTCCCTTTTATCCTCAAAACTCATCGAGCTTTTGGAGTTCGCTTCGGGCTATTACGCCTGTCCATTGGGGATGATTCTAAAAAGCGTGATTCCCCAAAAGGGACGGCGTTTTCTTTTTCAATTAAGCGAGAAGGGGAGAAGACTCTTGGAAATGGGCGAGGCTCCGGACCTTATAAAAAAGCTCAAGGGGCGCCCCTTGAGCTTAAAGGTGTTGGAAAGGGCCTTTGGTGCTGAGCAAGTGGAAAAGGCCATAAGGGAAGATTTGATCGTCCCTTTTCGACGTTCTAAGGATGAGTTTTCCTTAGACGTGATAGAGGTGGGTGAGCCGGAAGAGATCAGAGACCTTAATCTTTGGCAAAAAAGGGCTCTTAATAGGATATCCCAAGGCGGTTCTTTTCTGCTTTTCGGTGTCACCGGAAGCGGTAAAACCGCAGTTTACCTTCAGCTGATCAGAATGACTCTGAACGCGGGGAAGAATGTGCTCGTTCTGGTTCCGGAGATAGGTTTGACCCCTCAGCTTTATACTCGGTTGAAGAGGGCCTTGGATGAGCCCATAGCGCTTCTTCATAGCGGTTTGAGCCCTTCGGAGAGATGGGAGGAGCTGAAGCTCATTTCCATGGGGAAGGCGAGGGTTGTACTTGGTGTTCGTTCGGCCGTATTTTCCCCCTTGAAGGACCTGGGGCTTATCGTGGTGGATGAGGAGCACGATTCCTCTTATAAAGCCCAGGATGGGCCCTTTAGGTATAACGCCCGAGATATGGCCTTGATGAGGGGAAAATTGGAAGGAGCCACGGTGGTTTTAGGGTCGGCTACCCCCTCGATCGAATCCTTTTACAATGCCCAAAAGGGGAAGCTCACTCTGGTTGAGCTTCCCGTAAGAGTTAGAGGATCCCTTCCTGAGGTGGAGATCGTGGACCTGAAAGAGGAGAGGGGCTTTCTTTCCTCTCAGTTGGTTGAGGCTTTAAAGGAATGCCTCTACTCAGGGGGACAGGCCCTTTTGTTTTTAAACCGCCGAGGTTATGCGCCGGTACTTTTGTGTCGGGATTGTGGGGAGGTGCTCAAGTGTCGATATTGTAGCGTTTCTTTAACTTATCATGCCTCCAAGGGGGTATTGCTTTGTCATTACTGTGGTTTCTCCTTAAAAGCCCCCCAAGTATGTTCTAACTGTGGGGGGAAAAGGGTCTTTCCCATGGGGTTTGGCACCGAAAGGGTTGTGGAGGAGCTTAAGGCCCTTTTCCCTGACAAAAAGATCGCTCGAATGGATAGCGATTCCATAAGGGGGAGAAGGCAATACGAACTCACCTTAAGGGCCCTTCAAGAGGGCGAAATAGACATGCTGGTCGGGACCCAGATGGTGGTCAAGGGGCATCATTTCCCTCGGATAAAACTGGTGGGGGTTCTCTTAGCCGATTTACCTTTGAGCCTTCCCGATTTTCGTTCTGCCGAAAGGACCTTTCAACTCTTAACTCAGGCCGCCGGAAGAGCTGGAAGGGGTGAAGGGAGGGGAAGGGTGATCATTCAGACCTATCTTCCCCATCATTATGCCATAAGGACTGCTTCCTCTCAGGATTACCGGGCTTTCTTCAAAGAGGAGATTAATCGAAGGAAAGCCTTGAAATATCCTCCTTTTGTCCGGTTGGCCTTACTAAGGGTTTGGGCTAAAAGTGAGGAAGAGGCCAAAAGGGCTACTCAAGAACTTCGGAAATACCTGGAGGCTTTCCCGCTTGAGGTCCTTGGCCCAGCCCCTTCGCCCATCGAAAAGCTTTATGGGGGGTGGAGATGGCAAATTTTGCTGAAATCCCCGACTTCAAGCGCTTTGAGGGAGGCCCTCAAGGATCTCCCTCGTCCGAAAAGGGTGACTTTAGAAGTGGACGTGGACCCTGTGAGCTTGCTTTGATCCTTCTTCTGCTCTTTCTTCCGAGTTTGATTTTTTCCAACAGTTATCCCTGGAGACCAGGTAAATGCCCTTTTCCTCCCACCCAAACCGTCATAGGGGTTTGGCGGCAGTATGAGGTCAAAAGGGAGGATACCCTCTTGGATATAGCGCGTCGATTCGATTTGGGGTTTAACGAGCTCCAAATCCTTTACCCGGAAGTTGATCCCTGGCTTCCTCCGGAAGGGATGATCTTGAGAATTCCAACCGTCTGGGTTTTACCCGAGTTTGAAACTGAAGGGATCGTGATAAATGTCCCGGAGTTCCGCCTTTACCTTTTTCTTCCTAAACTTGGACTTGTTAAAACTCATCCTGTGGGAATCGGCATCCGAGAAAACCCCACTCCAATTGGCCTTTTCAAGATTCGGGAGAAAAAGGTGAATCCCATCTGGCACGTCCCCCCTTCACTGAAAGACGAATACAAAGGCATAAAATACATACCCCCTGGACCGGATAACCCCCTGGGTAAGTATTGGATAGGGCTCTCCCTCCCCTCTTACGGCATCCATGGCACCAATAAACCCTGGGGGGTCGGAAGACTGGTGAGTAGAGGGTGTATAAGGCTTTACCCCGAAGACATAGAGACCCTCTTTCCTTTGGTGAAGATCGGAATGCCCGTTAAGTTCGCTTACGAGCCTGTCAAGTTTGGATGTAAAGACGGACGCATCTTCGTGGAGGTTCACCCGGATATATACAATCGCATCCCCGACCTAAAAGGACACGCCCTTTCTCTTGCTGAGAAAAAGGGCCTTTTACACAAGATATCCCTTCCTCTCCTCTTTAAAGCCGTAGAGGAAAGGAAGGGAGTCCCTATCGATGTGACGAAAGATTAAGTTATTTTCCCTTTTGCAAAGTCTTCTCAAAAGCTCGGGTGCACTTCTCAGCCGCCGCCTCGGCCTTCTTAGCTGCATCTTCGGCCCTTTGAGCCGAATCAGCCGCCTTTTGAGCCGATTCCTCTGCCTTCACCGCCGCACCTTCGGCCTTCTGAGCCGAAGCCTCCGCCTTTTTTGCCGCTTCTTCAGCCTTTAAAGCCGCGCTTTCCGCCTTTTTGGCAGCCTCTTGAGCTGCCCGAATCGCCGATTCATCTATGGTGGGACATTTAGGACAACATCCAATCGCCAAGGCAAAAAGCCCAGCTATACCCACTACTGTCCCTTTCTTCAATAGGCTATTCATTTCTCACCTCCTTAAGCTTTCTTAATCTGTTTCAATTATAGCATCATTGGGGCAGACCTCCACACAAGTTCCGCATTCGGTGCATTCTTCTTGATTGATCACGTATTTATCTTCCCCTTCCTCTATGGCTCCAACCGGACACTCTTCCGCACAAGTTCCACAAGCAACGCAATCGTCAGTGATCACGTATGGCATCTTACACCTCCTAAAAGAGTATTTTATGGGCTAAAAGCCCTTTAAAACTCCATTATCTCCTTTTCCTTCTCCTGAACGGATCTTTCCACCTTTTCCACATATTGATCCGTTATCTTCTGTACTTCATTCTGATAGTGCTTGAGGTCATCCTGAGAGATCTGTTTCTCCTTCTCCAATTTTCGAAGTTCCTCAATTATATCCCTTCTTATGTTTCTTAGGGCCACCTTCGCCTCTTCTCCCATCTTTTTGACCACTTTGACCAGTTCCTTGCGCCTTTCTTCACTTAAAGGGGGAAGGACAAGCCTTATCACCTTGCCGTCATTTTGGGGGGTTAGGCCCACATTGCTCTTTAAGATCGCCTTTTCTATCTCCCCCAAAAGGGATTTATCCCAAGGTTGAATGACTATGACTCGGCTTTCGGGTATGGAGATGGTGGCTAGTTGAGTCAAAGGGGTTGGTACTCCGTAGTAATCGACCCTTATGCCCTCTAAAAGCGCCGGCGAAGCCCTTCCCGCACGGAGTCTACTTAATTCCTTTTCAAAGAGGGAGAGCGTCTTTTTCATGCGTTCTTCGCAATCCTTGAGAAGTTCTTCCACCATTTCTTTCCTCCGCCTTCAAGATATCAGAGTTCCTATGCCTTGGGTCAAGGCCTTTTTTAACTCTCCGGGTTTCGAAAGGTCAAATACGATGATGGGAAGACGAAACTCCTTACAGAGAAAGACCGCCGTCTCATCCATCACCTTAAATTGTCCCTTTAAAAACTCTTCATAACTCAACCTCTCAAACCTTTTCGCTTGAGGGAATTCCTTGGGGTCGGCCTCATAGACCCCGTTTACCTTGGTCCCTTTCAGAAGGACCTCACACCGGAGCTCAACTCCTCTTATAGCCGCTGCGGTGTCGGTGCTGAAATAGGGATTGCCCGTCCCACCGGCAAGAAGCACCACCTTTCCTTCCTCCAGATCCGAAAGGGCTTCTTGGGGGCTATAAGGTTTGATGATCCCTCCCACTGGGATTGGGGAGTACATGGAGCTTTTAAGCCCGGCTTTCCTCAAGAAGGATTCCAGAAGGATCACGTTAATGCTTGTACCTATCATCCCGATCTGATCGGCCGTTTCCCGGGGTAAGAGTTGAGCGTTAACGCCCCTTATGATGTTCCCTCCTCCGGTAACAATGGCGCATCTTATCCCCTCTTCCATAAGCTCCTTTATCTCCTCAGCTATTCTCTGAGGTTCTCGCCACACAAGTTCACCTGATGCCTTCAACAATATCCTTTTGTATCTCATTCCAAAGGCTCATTGAGTTGGAATCTCACGAATCGCCTGACCCTTATGTTTTCCCCCAGCTTGGCGACGGCCTGAGCGATTAATTCCTTAACGGTTAAATTGGGATCCCGAATGTAGGGTTGTTCCAAGAGGCAGTTCTCCTCAAAGAACTTCTTTAACTTCCCTTCCACTATCTTTTCCACCACAGGTCCCGATTTGCCCGTTCTAATCACTTGTTCGCGAAGGATCTCCTTCTCTCGCTCCAAGACTTCAGTGGGCACGTCTTCTGGTGATATGTATTTTGGGTTCATAGCGGCTATCTGCATGGCGATCTCTTTCACCAAGTTTTGAAAATCCTCGGTTCGAGCCACGAAGTCGGTCTCGCAGTTCACTTCCACCAATACCCCTATCTTTCCCCCAGCGTGTACATAAGAACCGATCAACCCATCCGCGGTTTGTCGCCCCACCTTCTTTTCGGCCTTGGCCAACCCCTTCTTGCGAAGTATCAAGATGGCCTCTTCCATATTGCCGTTTGCCTCTTCCAGGGCTTTCTTACAATCCAAAAAGCCCGCCCCTGTTCTTTCCCTTAATTCTTTCACCATTTGAGCCGTTACTTCCGCCATCCTTCCTCTTCCTCCTCTTCTTCATATTGATATGCTTCATAATCCACTTCCTCTTCCTCAAAGGAGATAACCTCTACTTCCGGTTCTTTCGCTTGTGGTGAGACCTCTCGAACCTCCACTACCTCCGCGCCTTCATACTGAGCGAGCATCCTCTCCCGATAGAGCTCCTTACCCTCCAAAACCGCATCGGCTATTTTGGAAGAGATCAATTTGATGGCCCTTATGGCATCGTCATTTCCCGGGATCACGTAATCGATGGGGTCAGGGTCACAATTGGTATCCACTATCGCTACTACTGGAATGCCGAGTTTATTAGCCTCCTTAACGGCGATCTCCTCCCTTTTGGGATCCACCACAAAAAGGGCCCCAGGAAGTTGATCCATGTCTTTAATGCCTTCGTAGTTCTTCCTCATCTTTTCCCTTTTCTTTATAAGCCTCATAAATTCCTTTTTCGGTAACTTTTTGAAGGCCTCGCTTTCCTCCAATTTCTCCAATTGTTTGAATTTTTCGATGCTCCTTCGGATCGTTTGGAAATTGGTCAAGGTTCCGCCCAGCCATCGGTTGACCACGTAGAACATCCCGCACCTAATGGCCTCTTCCCTAACGGCTTCTTGGGCCTGTTTTTTTGTCCCCACAAAAAGCACCTTTTTTCCTTCTGCCACCGTAGAGCGAATGAACTTATAGGCCTCTTCTATTAACTGCACGGTTTTTTGTAAGTCTATGATGTGGATGCCATTGCGAGCTCCAAAGATGTAAGGCTTCATCTTGGGGTTCCATCGGTGAACCTGATGCCCGAAGTGGACCCCTGCTTCGAGAAGTTCCTTCATGGTGATAACGGCCATATCGACTCCTCCTTTTGGTTTTTTCCTTCCACTCCCTTCATCTCGTCTGGGAACCCAAAAGGGCACCCCCCATCCGATCAGGGAGTGTGCTTTTTTAAAACTTGGTGGATCATCCTTTAACACAAGGCCATTTTTAATGCAAGTCCGTCGGAAAAACAGGAGGCCTCAAAATTAACTCTCTAGCCTTTTGGGCCAAGGCGGAAACTTCAAGGGGCAAATCCCCTATCTCCCTCAAAAGTTCGGAGGTCTGAAGGATTAGCCTTTGAAGGTCTCCTTCTTCGATATGGGCCTTTCTTACCAGATCAGGCCAAGGCATCCCTTCGGCCCAGGCCCTTATTGCGGCTGCTCTTCTTTCCCCTTCTGAGCCTTCGGCTTGAGGTTTATAAAATTCTCTCAATTCAAGAGAAGCGATCCCCCATTTCCGTTCAAGCGCCTCGATTTCCAAGATCAACTTCCTCAAAGCCCGGAGGTTTACTTCCGTTACAAGCTTTTGAGGGGCCTTTTCGCTAGCAAGCGAGCCGATCCAACCGGCAAAGGAGCTAGGTTCGAGACCATTCCAGAGGTTTCTTCTTATGATCTCGGAGATGATCAAAGAGGATTCATGGCGCAAAAGAAGGCACCATTTTCCTTCTTCGGTGAGGTTCAGGTCTTCATCCAAATAGCCAAGTTCTTTTAACAAGCCAATTCGGCGATCCAGGTGTTTTAAAAGCAAAGAGGTGACCTTCCTCTTCTTTTTGCCCGATCGGATTTGGTACAAGAGAAAGCTTTTCTTCACGAATTCTCGGACTTCCTCCAGTTCAAAACGGTCAAGGAGGTTAAGTATTTGATAGTAATGGAACCTGAAGGAAGACCTCAAAGGCTCTGGGTCTTTATTGGTGAACTCAAGGCCTTTACGGAGATCCCTTCGGTTCCGGCTCACCAAAACCACAAACCCCACCTTATCCTTTCCCCTTCTTCCCGCTCGACCTGTCATTTGATGAAACTCAAGGGCCGAAAGTTCACCGTTTCCCCGGCTAAGGGAACCTAAGACGACGGTTCTGGCTGGCACGTCTAACCCTGCGGCCAGGGTGGTGGTGGCAAATACCCCCCTCAAAACCCCTAAGGAGAGCATCTTTTCAACGATGACCTTCCATCCGGTTAAGTGACCCGCATGATGGGAAGCGACCCCGCTTTCGATCAGGGCTTCCAGGAGAGGGTGGTTCCACAAACAGGGGTCCTCTCCGGCCAAGTTTTTGAAAATCTCAAGCCTTTTTTCAGCTCCAGGATAGGGTATCCGGGAGAAGCTTTTGGCGAATTGGTCGCACTGTCTTCGGGTGGGCAAAAACCATATGGCCGGTAAAAGCCCCTTTTCCCCTAAAAGTTGCAAAACCTCCTGAGGCCCCTTTCTGGCTGAAAACCTGGCATAAGAGAGAAACTTCTCCTCCAGAGGCAAAAGCCTCCCTTCAGGTCCTAAAAGGGCATACCTTAAGGGAACGGGTCTCCCTTCGGTCCTTACTACCTTTGGCCTTTTTCCCCTCAAAGATCCCATCCAAGAGGCGAGCTCCTCCACATTGGAGATGGTGGCCGAAAGCAAAAGGAGCTGAGTATCGGGGGAGCTTAAGATGATCACCTCTTCCCAGGCGGTTCCTCTTTCCTCATCCCCCAGATAATGAGCTTCATCCAGAACCACAAACTGAGGGATCCTTTCTCCTCGATAAAGGAGATTTCGCAGGACTTCGGTTGTGGCGACTATCACAGGGGCTGAAGGGTTTTCTCTCCTCTCTCCGGTTAAAAGCCCCACGTTCTCCGGGCCGAAGATCTCACAGAATTGATCGTACTTCTGATTGGAGAGGGCCTTAAGGGGAGTGGTATACCAAATGTCTTTCCCTTCTTCTAAATAACGTTCAATCGCCTTAAGGGCGATCCAAGTTTTGCCACTTCCTGTGGGAGCGACTACTATGACGTCCTCTTCCCGAAAAAGGTGCTCCAACGCTTCCAGTTGGAAAGGCGAGGGCACAAAACCCCCTTCCTCCGGTTCGCCTATACCCTGAAGGAGGTCCCTCTCCACTTCCGAGAGCTTTAAGATGAGCTTTTCGTTTACTCTTCTTCTTTTCATCCTCAGACCTTATAAAAAACCCCTCCTTTTAAGGAGGGGTGTGTAGTGATGAAAAAATAACCCTTTAAAAAGGGTTCTTCAAGTAATTTCTTGGGTAAAATGATGTGAAAGGGTTGCCCTTCTTAGGGCCAGAAAGATGGTGACACAGATGAAGGGGTTCAAGAAATTTGACCCGGAAGCCGAGAAAAGGAGGAACTGGAATCGGTAAGATGGCGGTTTGTGTTCTTAAAAAGGGTGCTGAGCTTCCCCTTAAGGGAGGGTATCCGTGGGTTTACGCTTGGGATCTGAAGGAGGAAAGCGGCGAAGCAGGGGAGGTGGTGGACCTTTTGGATCACAGACTCGGCTTTATCGCCCGTGGACATTACAGTCCCCATTCCTCGATAAGGGTTAGGATTTTGACCTGGAGAAGGGAAGTTATTAACGAGGCCTTTTTTGAGAAAAGGCTGAAAAGGGCCTTTTCCTTAAGGGAGAACCTTTTGAGGTTTACCGGGGGTTTAAGGCTCGTTAATTCGGAGGGCGACCTTCTTCCCGGTTTGGTGGTCGATAAGTATGAAGGGGTTTTGGTCCTTCAGGTTCATACCCCAGGTATGGAGCACTCCAAGGAGCTTTTGCTTTCCCTTTTGGAGAAGATCTTCAATCCCCAAGGTATTCTCGAAAAAAGCGATCCCTTTGTAAGGCAGAAGGAGGGTCTTCCTCCCTTTCAAGGGGTTTTGAGAGGGGAGGTGCCCGAGATGGTTGAGATTCGAGAAGGCGAGCTTCGGTTTAAGGTGGCCCTTTTTGAAGGGCAGAAAACCGGTTTTTATCTCGATCAAAGGGATCACCGGCAATTGGTGTTGAGGATTTCCCGGGACAAGAAGGTGCTGGATTGCTTTTGTTACAGCGGCGGCTTCGGCATAGCTGCTCTCAAAGGAGGTGCCCCTTTCGTTAAGGCAGTGGATACTTCTGAAAGGGCCCTTCTTTTGGCCCAGGAGAACTGCCTGTTAAATGGTCTTCCGCGGGATAAGTTTCATACCCTTAAGGCCGATGTCTTCGAGTTTTTGAGGATGGAAAACGAAAAGTATGACCTCATCATCCTTGATCCACCGCCTTTTGCCCGTTCAAGGGAAGAGGTACCCAATGCCCTTAGGGGTTATGAGGAGTTGAATTTTTTGGCCTTAAAGAGACTTTCCAAGGGGGGGATCCTGTTCAGCTTTTGCTGTACCCAAAGGGTTAGCCGGAAAGACTTTTTCCAGTGTATCCTTAAGGCCGCCAAAAGAGCGGGTCGTCTTTTACAACTCCTTTACGAAGGAAAAGCCCCCATGGATCATCCGGTGCTCATTAATCATCCCGAGGGCCATTACTTAAAGGGTTTTCTGCTACGGGTTTTAAATTAAGGTGAGTTCCCCACTTTCCACGTAAAGAAGGGCCCCATGAACGAGTTTATCGGGGAATATTTCTTTTAAAAGCTTCACGTATCCTTTAAGTTGCTCCAGATGCTCAGGTCTTTTCTTTCCCACCTTAAACTCTATCGCCCACACCTCCCGTTTATCCACCAATAAACGATCCACCCTATGAAGGTTTCCTTCTTGATCGACGAGCTCAAGCTCCGAAAAGGCCTCCCTTTCGAACCATTTCCTTATGCTTTCGTTTTGAAGTAGCCTTTTTACGGGTTCAAGTAACTCCCTCTCATCCCATTCTTTGGGGTTCTCTCCGAGCTCCAAAAGGGCCCTTTTGAGGGTGGTCCCCAAGTCTTCCTTAGGGTTGTAAAGGGAAAGGAGTTTATGGATAAGGATGCCTTTTCTTTTTGTCCTTAGATTTTCGGACCTCTCCGGTTGGTGGGTTATGATTCTAAGCTTTTTAAAATCCATATTCGGTGGTGATCCTCTTTAGGATTTCCTGAAGAATAAGGGAGAAATACTTTCGCTCCCTTTTTTGTCTGGGATATACACCTACATACACGTGACATTCCTCCATGGCCCGAGTCGCCCCTACGTAAAACAAGTTTAAGCTTTCGATGAGCGTAGAAAATTGCCTTTCTTTTCGTAATTCCAAAAGATCTGGTGGCGCCGATTTGGCGGTTATATAAAAAAGCTCGCCTTTTTCATCTTTGATGATGTTTCTGTTTTGTGGTTCCAAGCTCCAATCGGTTAAAGGGATAAATACTATTGGAAACTCCAAACCTTTGGCCTTATGAATAGTCAAAATCCTCACCGCCTTTACCCCTTCGGGGGTTCCTATCCTCTCTTCACCCCCTTCCTCATCCCAGAATTCGAGGAATTCCGAAAGGCTCCTTATCCCGAGCCTTTCGGCTTTATGAACAAGCTCCAGAAACCTCCTTAAAATGTCTTCCCCTTCCTGGAAACGTTCGAATAAACGAAGGGTCCTCATTATCTGTTGGCAAACTTCATAAGGCGACAAAAAGCCCACCTTTTCCAAAAGACTTTCTACATATTTCTTAAAACCTTCTGGAAATTGGATTTGAAGGATTTTCCTTAACCCTTCTTTGCCCTTCCCCATCTCCAAGAGGTCTTCCAACCTTTGGGCCGGAAAACCCTCCAGATCATGAAAGATCCCGCTTTTCAAGGCGCTCCAAAGGGCAAGTTCGTCCCCTGGCCAATCTAAAAACCTCAAAAGAGACACAAGCCCCTTCAAAAGGGGCGTCCTTCTTAATCGAAGAGAGTTTTCCGTGACTACGGGTATCTCTTCCTCGGAAAGCCATTGGGCGATCTCCTCCCCATCGGCGTTTTTCCGGACCAATATGGCTATTCCCTTGGGGTATGCTTGGAACTTCTCCTTTACCTTCTTCACCAAGCGTTCCCTTATGTTTGGAAGAAGCTCCTCTTTTTTGTTCACTCGGATAAGCTCCACATTTACAAGACCCCCTTCCTCCTTTGAGCATTCTTGGTCTTGATCGGCGAAGATTTCCCGAAGCCTTTTTAGAAACTCACCCTTTTTAAGGGGTTTTTCCTTGGGAAATAAAAGTTCCAATAAGAATTTGCCAAAATAAGGGTCCGAAAGGACTTTACAGAGCTTATTACTAAATTGAACGATCTCCTTACCAGACCTGTAGTTGACCCTAAGGCTTTCTTTTCTTCGCCTTTCTTGGGGGACCGAGGGGAAATCCTCCTTAAAGGCCTTTTCCATTAGCCTCCAGTTACCGCCTCTCCACCCGTAAATGGCCTGTTTAGGATCGCCCACGAAAAATAGCGTTCCCCCGCGGGCGAGGGCATCTTCTATTATCTCCTTCAAGATCTCCCATTGCTCCTCGTTCGTATCCTGGAACTCGTCAAGCATCACGTGTTTTACCGAAAAACCGACCTTAAAAAGGGCATAAGATAGATCGCTTTGCTCGAAGAGTTCCTTCAGAAGTTTGGTCCATTGCCCTCCGAGGATTATCCCTTCTTTGGTTATCAGCTCCTTTACTTCATCCCTCAAAAAAGAAAGGATCACCCGGTAAGGCCTGAGTTTTTGCCAAGCCTCCAGTTTTAAGGGATCTCGTGAAATTTCGGCGGGAAGGTTCCCTTCCGAAAGGGCTTCCTTAGGGGTAGCCTCGTCCATCGAAAAAAGCTCAAATAGCCTTTTTCTCATGTATTTTTCGATCTTAAAACCGGCTCTTTTTTCTACTTTGAGAAAACAATGAATCGCCTCTTGGAAAAGCCCTCTTAATTCGTCACTGGAGTTCATCTTGGATAAAAGACGGTCAAAGGAACGGTTTATCACCTCCTTCTGATCGAAGGTGACCTCAAGCTCCGGTTTCCCTCCCAGTTCTAAAAGCAGTCCCCTAAGCAAAGTGAAAAGCAGGCTGTCTATGGTCTTTATCTGAAAATAGGAATAATTCAAGAGGATGAACTCGATCCAACTTCTGGCCAAATCCGGGTTCACTTCCTCCTTAATCCCGAGGGCGTTCTCCTTTAAATACCGGATGATCCTCTCCTTCATCTCCTGAGCCGCTTTGTTGGTGAAGGTTATGGCCAAAAGGCTTCTCAAGTGGTCTTTTCTCAAGCTTTCGGGGATTTGTTGACAAAGCAGATAAAGGTAACGTTTGGCCAAATTATGGGTCTTTCCAGCCCCTGCTGAACCAAGGAGGTAAAGGATAGAAGGGCCTTCGTGCATCAAGAAAAAGTTAGCGGGAAGTGTTAAAATTTACAACCCTTTTCCGGTGTGTTAATCCTTAATAAGGATGGAGCTGGAGGAGAAGAAGAAGAAAGTCAAGGAGAGGCCCTTACCGAGGCATGTGGCCATCATCATGGATGGTAACGCCCGATGGGCCGAGCGTCATAAGGTCTCGAAAAGTGAGGCCTATCTTCAGGGTATAAAGAGGGCCTGGGAGGTGGTGCTTTTAGGGGAGGAGCTGGGGATCGAATTCCTCACCCTTTATGCCTTTTCCAAGGAGAACTGGAGGAGACCCCCTGAAGAGGTGGAATCCTTGATGAGATTATTCGAGGATTTTTTGAGAAAGTGGAGGGACCAGATACTCGACCATTCCTTAAGGGTTAAGGTCTTGGGGGATATGGATGACCTCCCTCCCACGGTGAGGACTTTATTGCTTGAGACAATAGAATTGACCGACTCCCGGAAAGGGACTACTGTAAATTTGGCCTTGAGTTATAGCGGACGGTGGGAGATCCTTCAAGCGGTAAGGAAAATCGCCCACCGGGTGAAAGAAGGGTCGCTTTTGCCCGATGAGATAGAAGAAGACCTATTTTCTAAGTTCCTTTTAACCGGGGAGATTCCTGATCCGGACCTATTGATTCGCACAAGTGGGGAGAAGAGGGTGAGTAATTTCCTTTTGTGGCAACTGGCTTATACGGAGCTCTATTTTACCGAGGTCCTTTGGCCTGACTTTACCCAAGAGAGGTTTTTAGAGGCGATTTTAGATTATCAGCATCGCGAAAGGCGATTTGGGATGACCCGAGATCAGGTAAGAAAGGAGAGGCTTTGAAAAAAAGGATCATTTCGGCTCTTGTCTTGGCTCCAAGCCTTATCCTTTTGGTTTTTTTCTTCAAGAAGATAGGGCTTTGGGCCATATTGTTAGCCACTACGCTTTTGGCCCACTGGGAACTTTTCAAACTCATTATGGGCGTTTCTCCCTATTTTCTCGTGTTCCTCTCCTCCTTACCCTTTATAGGGGCCTTATGGGGAGTGTGGGGTTTTCTGTTGGGGTGTGGGATAGCCCTTCTTTTCGCCTTCCTTTATGCCTTTCGAGTCCCTTCTTTTGAGGAAGCTTTAAAAAGGGTTCTCCTTTTCGCTTTTGGCCTCTTTTATGTGAATTTCCCCCTTTTCCATTTTTTCCAGATAAGTGAACTACCCGATGGATTTCTGTGGCTTTTGGGGCTTACTTTGAGCATATGGTGTGGTGATAGCTTTGCCCTGTTCGTGGGGAAAGCCTTTGGAAGGAGACCTTTGGCCCCGAAAATAAGCCCCAAGAAAACCGTTGAGGGAGGGTTGGCCACCTTTTTGGGGGTGGGTTTAGGATTTTGGCTCCTTAAGCTTTTGTTTTTGCCCCGTATGAGTTGGACTATTTTTGTTTTTATCGTCCTGGGGGTCGGTTTTTTGAGTCAAGTGGGTGACCTTTCCGAATCCTTAATAAAGAGGGCTTTGGGAGTCAAGGATTCTGGAAGCCTTATCCCAGGCCACGGAGGCATCCTGGATCGAATGGATAGTTTCATTTTCGCCTCTCCTTTTTTGTATTATCTGTTGAGGTTCTCATGAAGAGGATAGCCATCTTGGGGTCCACGGGTTCTATCGGGCGTCAAACACTGGAGGTGGTCGCCCTTTTCCCCCATCTTTTTGAAGTGGTGGCAATAGCCGGGGGAAGGAGGTTAGACCTTTTGATGGAACAAGCCCTTAAGTTTTCTCCTCGAAAAATGGCGGTGATGGGAGAGGAAGAGGCCAAATGGCTTAAGGAGCATTTAAAGGGTCCTGAGATCCTCTGGGGGGAAGAGGGATTAAACGAGATCCTGCAAGAGGTGGATTTAGCGGTTGTGGCTTTGAGCGGATCGGTAGCCTTTTTGCCCACTTTAAAGGCCATAGAGAGGGGTATAGATATAGGGCTTGCCACCAAGGAAGTTTTAGTGATGGGAGGGGAGATAATCACCCAAAGGGCTAAACAGAGGGGAGTGAGGTTAATACCCATCGATAGCGAACATAGTGCCATTTTCCAGCTTTTGGAGGGAAGGGAGAAGGGCGAAGTTGAGAGCCTTATACTCACCGCTTCAGGGGGGCCCTTTTACGGTATGAACCATAAAAGCGTGGAGAAGGCGACTCCAGAGGAGGTCCTGAGGCATCCGGTTTGGAAAATGGGTCCCAAGGTTTCGGTTGATTCGGCCACCATGATGAACAAAGCCCTTGAGATTATAGAGGCCCATTGGCTCTTCGGTTTTTCGAAAGAAAACATAAAGGTCTTCATCCATCCTCAGGGCATCGTGCACGGCATGATCCTCTTACGGGACGGAAGCCTTTTGGCTTACTTGGCTCAACCTGATATGAGGATTCCCATCGGATATGCTCTTTCTTATCCTGAAAGGCTCCCTTTGCCCTTTAAGCGCCTTAAAGCCGAGGACCTTCTGGGGCTCACCTTTGAGGAAGCAGATCCGGAGAAGATTCCCGCTTTAAAGCTCGGCTTCTGGGCCCTTGAGGTGGGAGGGACCCTGCCTACGGTGTTAAATGCCGCCAATGAAGTGGCGGTCAAGGCCTTTTTGGAAGGTAAGATAAGATTTACCGAGATCGTCCCCTTGGTAAAAGAAGTTATGGAGGAACACGAGCCTTCCCCCATAAGGGAGGTAGAAGATGTGCTTTCGGCTCATGAGTGGGCCAAACGATTAACCTTGAGGAAGATCGAAAGGTGTTGACCTTTTTGGCGTTTTTATTCGTGCTTGGGGCTTTGGTTTTGGTCCATGAGCTTGGCCATTTTTTGGTGGCCAAGGCTTTGGGCATAAGGGTTCTGGTGTTCTCCTTTGGGTTTGGCCCTAAACTCCTAAAGGGCCGCTTGGGGGAGACCGAATATGCCCTTTCCCTTTTCCCCCTGGGTGGTTATGTGAAGTTACTCGGTGAGGAGGCCGAGGAGGATATACCGCCTCAAGAGAGGGACCGTTCTTTTGCCTTCAGACCCCTTTGGCAAAGGGCATTGGTTGTGGGAGCAGGTCCCATTTCCAACCTGGTGTTTTCCTCCCTTCTTTTCGCCCTGATTTTCTTCACGGGGGTCCCCAGGCTCCTTCCGGTTGTGGGGGAAGTGGTTGTGGGTTATCCCGCTCAAAAGGCAGGTCTAAAACCAGGGGATAGGATCCTTTCGATTGAGGAGGAAAAGGTCAATTATTGGGATGACCTTTTGAGGATAATTCCCAAAAGCGAGGGGAAGCCCCTTAAATTCCATTTAAAAAGGGATGGGGAGGAATTACACGTAGTCATCACTCCCCAAGCCGTAAAAGTGAAGGACATATTTGGAGAGGAGCGCACTCATTACCAGATAGGGATCCTGCCCCGAGGCGATTTCGTTAAGGTGAAGTGGAAAGGATGGGAGAGCCTAAGGCTTGGTTTCAAAGAGACCCTGAGGGTTTCCGAGCTCGTTATTGTGGGGATAGGGAAGATCTTAAGCGGGGCCATATCGGCTAAAAGCGTGGGTGGCCCCATCATGATCGCTCAAATGGCGGGACAAGAGGCCAAGAAGGGCTTTCAACAGTTGATCTTCTTCACGGCGATAGTAGGGGTTAATATAGGCCTTTTGAACCTCTTTCCTATACCTATTCTGGATGGGGGGCATTTGCTCTTATACGGCCTTCAAGCCCTTTTACGCCGTTCCTTCGATCCCAAGAAGCTGGAACTCCTCCAAAAAATAGGCTTGGTCATTATAGTTTTGCTCATGCTTTTTGCCTTTTATAACGATTTGTTGAGGGTATGGGGACAGATTAAATGAAGGTCCTCGGCATCGAGACCTCCACTGATCAAGGTAGTGTCGCCCTTGTAGAAGACGAGAAGATTCTGGGGGAACTTCTTTGGAACCTACCCCGATCCCACTCTCAAAAGTTGATCCCCTCCATCGAAGCCCTTCTTCGAATTGTGGGAATAGACCTTAAGGAAATAGAGGCCATATGTGTGGGCCTTGGACCGGGTTCCTTCACGGGGCTTAGGGTCGGTTTGAGCGTTGCTAAGGGTTTGGCCTTTACTTTAGGGGCTAAGATCGTGGGGATTCCTTCCTTCGACGCTTTGGCCTGGGATTTTAAGGAAAGCGATTCCCTCTGTATCCTTTCGGATGCAAAAAGAGGATTGCTTTTCTTCGGATTTTACCAGAAGGGGAAAAGGATCGGTGATCTTAAGGCCCTCCGCCCCGAAGAGGTCTTGAGTTTCCTTAAGGATAAAAAGAAGGTAACCCTCATGGGAGATGGAGCCTTTCTTTACCGCTCCCTGTTTGAAAAAGAAGACCTCCTCATCTATCCAACTCCCGTTTACCCTAGGGCAAGCAGTTTGGCCCTTTTGGGATTGAGGAAAATCCTCCTTTACGGGGAAGACGAACTTTCCTCCCTTTCTCCCCTTTACTTAATAGCTCCCGCTTTAAAAGAAAAAGGGGGGCACAGCCCCCCTTCCTGGTAGGCTGTTTTTAATTAAGACTTCTTGTGACAATCATTACACTTGGTGGTTGGGCCAGTGGGTTTTCCTTGCTTTTGGAGCTCCTTGTGGCAATCCATGCAGTTCTTATGATAGGCCTGCATAGTCCCTAACACTTTACCTTGAGCCTGTTCTTTATGACAAGTGGCACATTTCGGAGGTTGGGTGCCCGGTTTCTGATCCCAGGTATGATGGCATTCCTTACAGGCGATCTTATAATCGACCGCATGCTTTTTATGACTTAGAGTCACCGGTTCCTTCTTCTTAGCCGTATACTTATTATTTATGACTACCACATCAGGACCTTGAGCAATGGCCACACCTATAAAAATCCCCAATAAAGCCGCTACCCCCCATATTACCGCCTTTCGCATCTCCCTCCTCCTTTAGATTTTTTACTCTTTGTTAAATTTTACACAAAATGCGAGGTTTGTCAACAAAGGGTTGCCCTTTTCTTTTGAAATGTGTAACTTATTGAAGCGCTGATCTTCTTTTAGGGGGAAGTTATGAAGGTGGCCCTTATTTTCAGTGGGTTGGGAATAAGCCTTCATCACTATCTCAAGTATGGGAGGTGGTACGATAAAGGGAAAAAAATCTGGGGATGTCATGGTAAGTTCGGTTTATTTTTGGCTTTTATCGGAAGTTTTGCCGAATTCTTGAGCCTCCTTTGGTAAGCCTTAGATTTAATGAGGAGATGTCCAAAAAGTTCCGCTCGGGTTTTGTGCCGATCATAGGGCGGCCCAATGTGGGGAAATCCACGCTTTTGAACCGCATATTGGGAAGGAAGGTCTCCATCACCTCACCCAAACCTCAGACCACTTGGACGAGGGTCTTAGGGGTAAAAACGCGGGAGGACGGACAGATCGTCTTCGTGGATACCCCTGGTTTTCACAACCCCAAAGGGAATTTCAACGTTCACATGGTGGAGAGGGCTAAGGAGTCCTTAAGGGAAGGCGATGTGATATTGCATTTGACCGACGTGATAAACCCTTTCTCAAGTGAGGAAGAACTTATCCTAAGGGAGATAAAGGCCAAAAAGGCGCCTTCCATTTTGGTGATCAATAAAATCGACCTGCTGAAAGATCCTTCCCAATTAAGAGAAGTGGAGGACTTCTTTTCCCAAAAACACGCTTATAAAGCCATTCTTAAGGTCTCGGCCCTTAAAGGGGAGAATTTGGATCAACTTGAGGACGTCATCATCTCGCTTCTTCCCGAAGGTCCTCCTCTGTTTCCCGAAGATGTTTATACGGATCAAAACCTAAGGACCTTGGCTCGGGAGATCATAAGGGAGAAGGTCTTTCACTTTACTCATCAAGAAGTCCCTTATTGTTGCGCGGTGGTGATAGAGGAATTCCGGGAGGACCCTTCCCGTAATTTCCTTTACATTCAGGCTACCATCAACGTGGAACGGGAGTCCCAAAAGGGCATACTCATAGGAAAGGGTGGAAGTATGCTAAAGAAAATTGGAAGTGCAGCAAGGCGGGAATTGGAAGAGCTCTTTGGAAAAAAGATATATCTTGACCTTTGGGTCAAAGTCCAAGAGGACTGGCGGGAAAGGGATTACCTTCTTCGCGACTTTGGCCTGTTAAAATGAGACCTTAGACCGCTATCACGTCCTTTATTTCGGGAACTTTTTCCTTTAGGATCCTTTTCACTCCCTGTTGGAGGGTCATCGTGGAGAAGGGACACCCCATACAGGCCCCTTTTAGTCTTATCTTCACTATTCCCTCTTCTACCGATACCAATTCCACATCCCCTCCATCGGCTTGAAGCATGGGTCTTATCTCCTTCAGAGCCTCTTCTACTTTTTCCTTCATCCTATCCTCCTTATTGATGGATTCTTAAACTTAGAACCTCCTCTTTGCTGTTAAGCTCCACTTCCCGACTCCCACACACGGCACAGCTCACCATGGAAAAAGCCAGGTCTTTTTCCAAAAGTTCCACGTCCTCCAGTTGTTGGAGATACTCATCCTCCGGTTCTCCTATGATCTGGACCACTTCCTCCCTTTCGTCCAATTCCACCTCCAACACCTTCTGGATGGAACACCATACGTTAAAACGAGTGGTATTTCCACATCTTAAACATCGAGCCATTTCCCTCTCCCTCACCTTGTTTACCATGGATGGGAATTTAGATCAATCCTTGCCCAAGGGAAGGGAAATCTGGTTAAATTACTTCATGTGGAAGCTATTTCTGGCGGTTTTTTGGACCGTTTTTTTGGCCGAGCTTGGGGATAAGACTCAATTGGCCACCTTTCTGTTCGCCACCCAAAATTCCCTTTATAAGTACTTGGTCTTCAGCGGGGCTTTTTCGGCTCTTGCGCTCTCCACTTTATTGGTGGTCCTTTTGGGAGGGAAACTGGCGGAGCTTTTGCCCTTAAAAGTCATAAGGATCCTAAGCGGTCTCGGCTTCATTGGTATTGGCATTTTTATCCTTCTGAGGGAATCAAATGGTTTTCGATCGCTTTTTCCTTGAGCTTTTAAACGTCAAGATATCGAACCCCTTTTTTGACAAGCTTATACCGCTTTTCTCTCACGTGAAATATTGGATCCCTTTATTTGTAGCAGTAGCAATTCTCATCCTGATAGTAAGAAAAAAAGAAGGCCTATTTATCCTGATCGGGGCCTTTTCGGCCTATCTTCTTAGCGAAAATGTAAGTTCTAACCTTATAAAACCCCTATTTGGCACTCCCCGCCCCTGTTGGGTTTACGATTGGGTTAGGCTTTTAAGCTCCTTCTGCCCCAGATCTCCCGGTTTTACCTCCACTCATGTGGCAAACGCCTTTTCGATCACCACCTTTCTTGGGTTCTTTTTTCCTTCTTTCAAAATCCCCCTTTGGTGTGTGGCCTTTATGGTGGGGTTTTCCCGGATTTACATGGGAGTGCACTGGCCCTCGGATGTAATAGGTGGGGGGGTTTTAGGGGTCGGATGCGCTTATTTGGTCAGGTTTATCCTGCTGAGATTGAGGAAGGCCCCGTGTCTTTGGAGAAGGTGACCCTTGAGTTCCTCAATAGGGCGAAGGTTTACTCGGGGAATTTTTTTGTGATAAAATTCACATCAATGAAAAAATGGTTTTTTCTGTTTTTCATAGTTCCCGTCTTTTGCCTTGCCCAAGAAAAGGGGCTTGAGAAGGTAGTTGAGAGCTTTCTTCAGAAAAGCCTTTCTTCTAAGGCTTGGCAAATAAAGGAGATGAAGTACGTTTTTGATAAACGAGTTGGCCTTTACGTTGTGGCCTTAAGACTCAAAGAAGGTGAGGAGGAAAGGCCGGTTCTCCTTTATGTTTCCCGGAAGCTGGATCTGGTGATTCTCGGGAAGATTTACGACGCCAAAACTGGGGAGGAGCTTTCCAAGGCGCATTATTTAAATCTTATGGGAGAACTTCCTTCCTTTAAAAGGGAGATCGACCTTAAAAGCCTCAACTTAAGGGGGCCTGTTTTAGGGCAAGGAGAGGCCGTGATCCTCATAAGCAATCCCAATTGTCCTCACTGTCGGGAGCTCGTTCCTCAAGTGATAAAAAGGGTAAAAGAAAGAGGGGGTTTTTCCCTGTATTATAAGGGGGTTTTCTTCGGAAAGGATCATACCCTGGAAGGACTTATAGAATGCGTGAGGCAAAAGAAACCCGAAGTTTTTTGGGATTTTGTCCTTCAATGTTATTCCTCATCCCAAGAGAAAGCGATCGATTGGCTTTCAAAACGTCTGGGAAAAGATTTTGTGCAAGGGTGTAAAGGGGAAGAGATAGAGGAGGCTTTAAAGAGGGATGATCTGGAGGCGAAAGAGAAGATGAGGATAAGTGGCATTCCAGCGGTGTTATTTAAGGGTAAGCTTTACGAAGGGACAAACGCCATCCTCCAGGTTCTTTTTGGAAGGGAAAATCAAAGGTAAAACAAATGAGGCGGAAGAGAACCTAAGCGGGAGATCCCGCCTTTTTGGACCACATAATCCAGTTCCACCCCTATGGCTCCCAGATCCGGAAAGACGAATTTTGGCTCCAGGGCGAAGGTCATCCCTTCTCGGAGGATCTCCTTTCTTTCGGCGATTATCGGCCACTCGTTGATCTCAAGCCCTATCCCATGGGCTATGAACTTTACCCGGTTTTCTCCAAAGCCCATGAAGTTTCCCTCAAGATCATGGGCTCTCACTATCTCCAAGGCCATTTCGTAAAGGTTCTTAACCGGAACTCCTGGTTTCGCCTCTTTTTCCATCAGCTGGATCACCTCAAGCGATACCTCATAGGCCTTTTCGAGCTTAGGGTGAAGATTTCCTATCACGTAACTTCTTGTCTCGTCCGATACATATCCGTTAATGCAAACCCCGTAATCGACTATTATGGGCTCATTCCTCTGGATGACCTTAAAGGAGGTGCCAAACCCTATGGCCGGACACGTTCCAAGGGCTTTAATCGGGCCATCCACGTAAGAGGGGATGCCTCCGTTTATCCCGCTCACCACGGCTACTGGGCACATCTCCTGATTAAACCCCCTCATCCTCAACCATCCGTGATTGCCGCGCCTCCGGCCTTCATATTGAAGCCTTGCGTCAAGTTCCACCTCCGTTAAGCCCGGTTTCAAAAGCTCCGGTACCAAAGAGAGCACCTCCGAGGTGATCCTCACGGCTTCTCTTATCTGCTCCAATTCGTAAGGGCTTTTTATTGAGCGAAGGTAAAGGATATCCGAAGAAACGTCCACGAAATCCGCTTCCTTTTTGAAGACTTCCTTTATCCTCAAAAACATCCCTAAAGGCAAAACGTCAAACTCAAGCCCTACTCTCTTCGCCTTTTCCAGGAAAGGAACCTTTTTGAGCTCGCTTAAACCCTCCACCTTCTTAAGAGGAAGAGGGCTCTCCCACTGGGCCCTTTCGTAATCCCTTTGTACGAAAAAGGTAGCCTCTTCCTTGGAGACCAAAAGGAATCCCCTTTGAAGACTCCCTGTCAGATAAAAAAGATCCACATTTTGAAGGATAAGAGCCAAGTCCACTTCTTTTTCTTTTAACCTTTCCTGTAATGCCAAAAGGCGTTTTTTGATCTCCTCTTCGGGCACGCGAGGAAAGGATTCGAAAAGGGCTTTCCGATTTATTTCCATGGTGTAAAAATTTACCATAAAATAAGGACCAAAAGAAACCTATGGGTTCCATCACGGATGTTCCGGGCATAAAGGTCGGGCATTTTACCCATAGAAGGGCTTTGACCGGTTGTACCGTCATATTGTTCGAATCCCCGGCGAAAGCCGGCTTTGACATCCGAGGCCTGGCCTCGGGGACAAGGCAGATCGATTCTTTAAATCCCCTTCATGTGGTAAATGAGATACACGCCATCCTCTTAACCGGGGGAAGCTCCTTTGGGCTCGATGCCGCAGGTGGCGTGATGAGATACCTGGAAGAGAGGGGTATAGGTTTTGACACAGGTGTCGTCAAGATCCCCATCGTGCCTTCGGCGGTCCTTTTTGACCTGGGTTTGGGGGATCCTAAAATAAGGCCCGATCCCGAGATGGGATATAGGGCTTGTCTCCAAGCCTCCAAAGAGGTCCCAGAGGGAAGCGTTGGGGCCGGAACGGGGGCTACGGTGGGTAAATTGTTGGGTCTGAAGAGGGCCATGAAAGGGGGGCTTGGCACTTGGAGCATAAGGGGGCCAGAAAGGGTAGTGGTAGGGGTTTTGGTGGTGGTTAATGCCTTTGGAGATGTGTTTGACCCTTCCACGGGGGAACAGATAGCGGGACCCTTGGACGAAAACGGAAAGCTATTGAACACCCAAAAGCTCCTTAAACAAGGGGTAAAAAAGGAGAGGTTCGGCTTTTCCTTTGAGAACACCACTTTGGTGGTTTTGGCCACCAACGTTAAATTAGAAAAAATAGAACTCACCAAGCTCGCTCAGATGGCTTCTTTGAGTTTGGGAAAGGTCATCTCCCCCTTCGGTACCCCCTTTGATGGTGACATAGTCTTCGCCGTTTCCACCGGTGAGGAAGAATGGCCCTTGGCCAATGTGGCTGCTTTAGCGGAGAGTGCCATTTTTGAAGCCGTAAAAAGGGCAATTTTTTTGGCTGATGGATTTAACCTCATTCCCTCATGGAGGGACGTCTTCGGACTTGACCCGAAGACCTGACCTCTATATATTGATCCATAAATTTCCTTGAGGGAAAGACTTGAAACTGCTATTATCTGAAATTCCGCCTGAAGGGGTGAGGATAAATTGGGAGGAGATAAAGGACTTTCAATTGGAGCAAGTAAAGGGCACTTTGGAAGAGGGCTTGCAATTTTTAAAGAAGCCCGAAGGCGAACTCTTTATCAAACCTTCCAAGAAAGGAGTAGTATGCAAAGGGAAATTGGAGTGTTCGGTTTTGATCAAATGTGCCCGGTGTTTAAAGGAATTTGAATTAGTGATTCGAGATGAGTTCGAGGTCCTTTACGTACCTTTACGGGAGATGTCATTCAAGGAAGAGGTGGAGTTAAGTTTAGAAGATATGGAGACGGGTTTTCTCAAAGAGGACCTTTTTGATGTGGAGGAGGTTTTAAACGAGAGGATTTGGCTTTCCATTCCCATGAAACCTTTGTGCAAAGAGGATTGTAAGGGGTTATGTCTTTACTGTGGTAAGGACTTGAACGAAGGAGATTGCGGATGTAAATCAGAATACGTGGATCCACGTTTTGCGGTGCTCAGAGAGCTTAAAATAAAACTTAAAAATAAGGGGTAAAAAGATGGCGGTTCCAAAAAAGAAGACCTCAAGTGCGAGGAGGGATAAAAGAAGAACCCATTGGAAGGTGATGCCACCCAATTTGGTGCTGTGTCCTCAATGTAGGAGCCCTAAGCTTCCGCATTTTGTGTGTCCAAATTGCGGATACTATAAAGGCAAAAAGGTAATCGAGCTGGAAGAATCATAGCGGGATGGAAAAAAGGCCTTTAAAGATAGCCGTTGACGCCATGGGTGGCGATTATGCCCCGCAAGCGGTGGTTTTAGGAGCAGTAGAAGCCTCCAGGACTTTAAAGGGCGAGATCGTTCTGGTAGGGGATAGTGAAGTTGTAAAAGAGGAACTCCATAAGGTCAAGGAAAAATATCCCAGTGAGAAGATCAAGATAGTCCATGCTTCTGAAGTCATAACGATGGAGGATAGCCCCTCTAAGGTGGTTCGTTCAAAGCCCAACAGTTCCATCCATCGAGCGATTGACCTTATGGCGGAAGGGGAAGTGGATGCGGTAGTCACCGCGGGCAATTCGGGGGCGGCTTTGGCGGTGGCCATGTTCAAGCTCAAGAAGCTTCCTTACGTGGAAAGGCCTGCCTTGGTGAGTTTACACCCTTCTAAAAGGGGTTATACGGTGGTTTTGGATGTGGGGGGAAACGTGGAATGTAGGTCCTCTATGCTTGTACAATTCGCTTTGATGGGGGAGATATACGCTCGATTGGCCTTGGGAAAGCAGAAGCCCTTGGTGGGGCTTTTGAGCAACGGTACCGAGGAGACAAAGGGCACTGAAGTGACCAGGAAAGCCCATGAGATGTTGAAGAGGTGCAATATTAACTACGTGGGCTATGTGGAGGGAAGGGATATATATTACGGGGATGTGGATGTGGTCGTGTGCGATGGGTTTGTGGGCAACATAGTCCTTAAGGCCGCTGAAGGAATCGGGGACTTCCTCCGATGGAAGCTTAAGCAAGAGGCCCACCGATATCCGCTTTTATGGGCCACTATGCTTCTTTCCCAGAGGTTATGGAAGAGGGTTTTGAAGGAGGTGGATTATACTTCTTACGGAGGGGTTCCGCTTTTAGGGATAAATGGGGTTTGTTTTATTTGTCATGGGCATTCTTCGCCGAGAGCTATCGCTCAAGCCATTCGGGCTGCTTCCGAGTATGTGTTAAAGGACGTGAACGCCTCTCTTATAAAAGCCTTGGAAGAGAACGAGGAACTTAAAAGGATGGGGTTTTTAAAGGCGGAGGAACATTAAAAGGGGAGGCAAAGATGGATTATTTTCTCACCGAAGAGCAGAAGATGCTAAAGGAATTGGCCAGGCGGATCACCGAGGAGCACGTGATTCCCTTGAGAGCCGAGTTGGACGAGAAGGAGGAATTCCCTTGGCCCATAATGAGGGTTTGTGCGGAGGCCGGGCTCTTTGGGGTTGCCATACCCGAAAAATACGGAGGATCGGGTGGGGGGGTCTTTGAGACCTGTTTGGTCATAGAGGAGTTAAGTCGTGGTTGTCTGGGGGTTGCGGTGAGCTTTGCCGCTTCGAGCTTATGTGCCTATCCGATCATGCTTTTTGGTACCGAAGAGCAGAAGCAGAAGTACCTTCCTGAACTGGCCTCAGGACGGAAGCTCGGGGCTTTTGCGGTTACCGAGGCCGATGCGGGAAGTGACGTGAGTTCTATGAAGACCGAGGCCATAAGGGATGGCAAGGGTTATCGTCTAAGAGGGACAAAGCAATGGATAACCAACGGTGGGGAGGCTGACATTTATGTGGTCTTCGCCGTCACCGATAAACGGCGAGGTCCCCGGGGCATAAGCGGTTTCATAGTGGAGAAGGGGATGCCGGGCTTTTCTTTCGGAAAAAAGGAGAGGAAGATGGGCATAAGGGCTTCGGCCACCCGGGAGCTCATCTTCGAGGATTGTTGGGTCCCAGAGGAGAACCTGCTGGGTGGAAAGGAAGGCATTGGGCTTCGGGCCATTCTCAACACCTTCGACATGACTCGCCCAGGGGTTGGGGCTCAGGCCGTGGGGGTCGCTCAGGCGGCCTTTGAGGTGGCCTTGGAATATGCTAAACAGAGGGTTCAATTCGGGCAGAGGATCATCTCCTTTCAAGCGATTCAGCATATGCTCGCGGATATGGCCACTCAGATCGAGGCGGCAAGGTCACTTGTTTATGCGGTGGCCAGGTATATCGACAGTAAGCCTCCTGAATTCACCAAGGAATCGGCAATGGCCAAGCTTTTTGCCAGTGAGATAGCCATGAGAGTGGTGGAGGATGCGGTTCAGATTTTGGGGGGTTACGGTTACATGAGGGATTTTCCGGTGGAGAAGATGATGCGGGATGTTAAGATCCTTCAAATATATGAGGGCACGAATCAGATACAACGCAACAACATAGCCCGGGAGCTGATAAAGGAGCTGGCCAAAAGGGGTAAATGAGATGAGCAAGATCGCCTTTGTGTTTCCGGGACAAGGGGCCCAATACGCTGGGATGGGAAGGGATTTGTGGGAGAATTTCCCCTATGTGAGAAGCCTTTTTGAGGAGGCCAATGAGGTCCTTGGGTTTGATATTAAAAAATTATGTTTTGAGGGACCCGAGAGTGAATTGAAGAAGACGGAGAACACGCAAGTCGCCGTTTTTTTGGTCAGTTTCGCTTCGGCTATGGTGATGGAGAGAGAGCTTGGGGTTAAGCCCGATTATTTGGCCGGACACAGCTTAGGGGAGTATACGGCTTTATGTGTAGCGGGGGCTATCCCCTTTAAAGAGGCCTTGAGACTGGTGAGGAAAAGGGGGGAGTTTATGCGAGATTCCTGTCCCGAAGGCTTAGGGGCGATGGCGGCTTTGCTTGGTTTAGAAAGGGATAAGGTCTTTAAGCTTTGTGAGAAGGCAAAAGAAGAGGGAGAGGTTTTGGTTCCCGCCAATTTCAATTGTCCGGGTCAGATCGTCATTTCCGGTCATAAAGAAGCGGTAAACAGGGCCATTTCTATGGTTAAGGATTTTGGGGGTAAAAAGGCGGTGCTACTGGAGGTAAGTGGGGCCTTTCATTCTCCATTGATGGAGGGAGCCTCTAAGAAATTAGAGGAATTCCTCAAAGGGATTGAGTTCAATGGTTTTAAAGTGCCGGTTATTTCCAACGTAAATGCGGAGCCCTATTGGGATCCTTCAAGGGCTAAGGAATTGTTAGCCTTACAGGTAAAAAGTCCCGTTCTTTGGGAGGATTCGGTGAGGAGATTGGTTGCGTTGGGGGTCGATGCTTTTGTAGAATTAGGGCCGGGGAAGGTACTTACCGGTTTGATAAAGAGAACACTACCCACGGTAAAAACCCTCAACCTTGAGGCCTCTCAAGACCTTGAGGGATTAAGGGAGGGTTTAAAAATTATCCAAAAATTAAATTGAGGAGGTGAGAAGGAATGGCTCCGACCCTTGAACAGATTGAACGGAGGTTAAAGGAATTGATCGTTCAACAGTTAGGGGTTGATGAGAGTGCGGTGGTTCCGGAGGCCAAATTTATAGATGATCTTGGAGCTGATTCCTTGGATTTGGTGGAGCTTATAATGGCCTTAGAGGATGAGTACGGGATCGAGATCCCCGATGAGGATGCGGAAAAGATCGTCACGGTGGGCGATGCGCTTAATTACCTTAAGGAAAGATTAGCCAAGGCGTAAAAGGAGAAGCCTTGAGGCGGAGGGTAGTGGTTACCGGCGTTGGTATGGTTATCCCCCAAGGGGCGGGGAAGGATGAGGTGTGGAAGAAGATATGCGAAGGCGTCTCCGGGGTAGGACCCATAACCAAGTTTGACCCCACGGGGTTTGAGACGCGAATAGCGGCGGAGGTTAAGGATTTTGATCCGACCCGATTCATCGATCCCAAGGACGTGCGGAAGATGGATCCTTTTATCCATTTTGCCATCGGAGCAGCCTGTATCGCCGTTGAAGATTCCGGGATAGATTTCAGCAAAGAGGATCCTGAGAGGGTCGGGGTGATAATAGGGGTTGGCCTCGGAGGGCTTGCTACGCTTGAGCAATCCTTTCAAGTCCTTAGGGATAGGGGACCCAAGCGTATAAGCCCCTTTTTCATCCCTGCCATAATCCCCAACGAGGCTCCCGCTCATATTTCGATCCGCTTTGGTCTAAAGGGGCCCAATATGGCCGTAGCCACCGCTTGCGCCAGTGGGGCTCATGCTATTGGGATGGCCTTTCGAGCCATTCAATATGGGGATATAGATGTGGCCATAAGCGGAGGGGTTGAGGCCACCATAACACCTTTAGCGGTAGCGGGATTCAACGCCATGAGGGCGCTTTCCACTCGTAATGACGAGCCCCAAAAGGCCTCAAGGCCTTTCGATCGGGATAGGGATGGGTTCGTCATAGGGGAGGGCGGGGCCGTTATGATCTTAGAGGAATTGGAACGGGCTAAAAAAAGAGGAGCTCAGATTTACGCGGAGCTGGTGGGTTATGGCTATAACTCCGATGCCTATCATTTAGCCGCTCCAGATCCGGATGGAGAAGGAGCGTTTCGATGTATGCTTTTGGCCCTAAAGGACGCCGGTCTTTCCCCTGACGATGTGGATTACATAAACGCCCATGGGACCGGTACCCCTGCGGGTGACCTTACGGAGACCATCGCTATAAAGAAGGTCTTTGGCCAAAGGGCCTACAAGATCCCAGTTAGCTCCACCAAATCCATGACGGGGCATCTTTTAGGAGGAGCTGGTAGTACTGAGGCCGTTTTTTGTGTCCTCTCCATAAGGGATGGCATAATCCCTCCCACCATAAACTACGAAAACCCCGATCCCAATTGCGATCTGGACTACGTCCCCAATGTGGCGAGGGAGGCCAAAGTTAGGGTGGCCCTCTCCAACAGTTTCGGGTTTGGCGGAGCCAACGCGGTTTTGATCTTCAAAAAATTCGAGGGTTAAAATGAGAGTGGCCCTGGCTTCCGATCATGCGGGGTTTTCGTTAAAGGGAAAGATTTATCGGTTTCTCTCCTCCCAGGGGTATGAGGTGATGGATCTTGGACCCGAAAGGGAGGATCCCGTGGATTACCCGGATTATGCGGCTCAAGTGGCCCTTATGGTCTCCAAAGGCGAGGTGGAACGCGGGATCTTGGTGTGCGGTACTGGGCTTGGCATGATGGTGGTGGCCAACAAGTTCAAGGGGGTGAGGGCGGTGAGCGTAAGTGACGAGTATTCGGCAAGGCAATCGCGCAAGCATTTGGATGCTAATGTACTTTGTCTTGGGGCCAGGGTTTTAGGGGAAGAGCTCGCTTTGAGTCTGGTGGAGGCATGGCTCTCCACCGATTTTGAAGGGGGGAGGCATTTGAGGAGGTTGGAGAAGTTAAGACTCATCGAGGAAGAGAATTTGAAATGAAAAGCTTTTGGAAATCTCTGGAAGAGGTAGATCCTCAAATAGCCAGGACCATAAAGGGGGAACTTCAAAGGGAGGAGGAGAGGCTTATTTTGATCGCCTCGGAGAATTACGCCTCGCGGGCCGTCTTAGAGGCTCAAGGTTCGATCCTGACCAATAAATATGCCGAGGGCTACCCGGGTCAGAGGTATTATGGGGGTTGTGAGTGGGTGGACGAGATCGAAAAACTGGCCATAGAGAGGGCCAAAGAGCTTTTTGGAGCCGAGCACGCCAACGTTCAACCCCTTTCGGGAAGCATCGCCAACATGGCCGTTTATTTTTCCCTCCTCGAACCCGGTGACACCATTATGGCCATGGACCTCGCTCATGGAGGGCATTTGAGTCACGGGGCTAAGGTAAACGTTTCGGGGAGGCTTTATAGGGTCATCACTTACGGGGTTAACCGGGAGACGGAGCTTTTGGATTACGACCAAATTTATGAACTTGCCAAAAGATATAGGCCCAAGCTCATAGTAGCTGGGGCCAGTTCCTACTCGAGAAGCATCGATTTTTCCATTTTCAATCGGATAGCTCGAGAAATCGGGGCCTACCTCATGGCCGATATGGCCCACATCGCTGGGCTTGTGGCCACGGGGGTTCATCCGAATCCGGTTCCTTACTGTGATTTCGTGACCTCCACTACCCATAAGACCTTAAGGGGGCCTCGAGGGGCGTTTATCCTCTGTAAAAAGGAATTCGCCGAAAGGATCGATAAGACCGTCTTTCCAGGTCTTCAAGGAGGGCCTTTTATGCATCAAATAGCCGGTAAGGCCGTATGTTTTAAAGAAGCCATGACCGAAGAGTTCCGGGAATATCAAAAGCAGGTTGTAAAAAACGCCAAAAGGTTAGCTCAGGCCTTGGAGGAACGGGGCTTCCGGATAGTCTCCGGGGGTACCGACACCCACATGTTCCTGGTGGACCTGACCAATAAGGGTTTGACGGGTAAAGAGGCCGAAGAGGCTTTGGAGAGGGCGGGGATCACGGTTAACAAAAACCTCATCCCATTTGATCCTCGGGGGCCAAATGTGACAAGCGGCATAAGGATCGGTACCCCAGCCGTTACCACCCGAGGGATGAAGGAAAAGGAAATGGACCTAATCGCTTCATTGATAGCTGAGCTTATAGAAGGCTATCCCTCCGAGGAGATTGAAAGGAAGGTCTTCAAAAAGGTCCTTGAGTTGTGTGAGGCCTTTCCCCTTTACAAAGGTCATTTAGAAAATGACTCAAAGGCCCACTTGGGACGAGTATTTCCTTGATATAGCCCGTTTGGTGGCCACTCGCTCCACCTGTCTGAGGAGGCAGGTAGGGGCTGTCCTTGTAAAGGACAAAAGAATTCTGGCTACTGGTTATAACGGTCCTCCTTCGGGGCTTCCTCATTGTCTGGATGTGGGGTGTTTGAGGGAGAGGATGGGGATCCCTTCGGGAGAAAGACACGAGCTATGTCGAGGGCTCCATGCGGAACAGAACGCCATCCTTCAGGCTGCCTTTCACGGCATCTCCATAAAAGGGGCGACCCTCTATTGTACTCACCATCCTTGTATCATCTGTAGTAAGATGCTCATTAATGCGGGCATTTCGAAGATCGTTTACCTGGAGGGTTATCCTGACCCTTTGGCCAAGGAAATGCTCCATGAGGCGAAGATCGAGGTCATAAGGTTTGAAAGATGAAATGTCCCTTTTGCGGAAGCGATGAAGATAGGGTGATTGATTCGCGGGTGAGTAAGGACGGATACGAGGTTCGAAGAAGAAGGGTTTGTATAAAATGCGGGCGACGCTTTACCACTTACGAACGAGTGGCCGAGGAAATCCCCTTTGTTATAAAAAGGGATGGAAGGCGTGAACCCTTCAGTAGAGAGAAGATCCTAAACGGGGTGAGAAAGGCCTGCGAGAAAAGGCCCATAAGCATAGACGCGCTGGAGAAACTGGTCGACAGGGTGGAGAGTTGGGTTTTGGAGCAAGGGAGAAAGGAGATATCTTCTTTGGAGATAGGGGAGAAGGTGATGGAGGAGCTGAGGAAACTGGACGAGGTGGCTTATGTGAGGTTCGCCTCCGTTTACCGACAATTCAAGGATGTAAATCAGTTCTTTGAAGAGCTAAAGATGATCTTGAGTAAAAGGGAAGATGTTCACCGGGATAGTTGAGGGGATAGGCCTTTTAAAGGACCTTCAAAAAAGCGGGGACATTTGGGTGCTTCGCCTAAAAATTCCTTCCGAACTCAAACCCTTTGAGCCGGGTGAAAGCCTCTCGGTAGATGGGTGTTGCCTGACGGTGGTCGAAGAGAGAGAGGATGAAATCATTCTCGAGGTCTCTGCGGAGACCTTTTATCGTACTAAAATAAGAAGGTACTCTCCGGGCACAAAGGTCAACCTTGAAAGGGCCCTTCAAATCGGTAAAAGGCTGGGGGGACATTTTGTCACCGGGCATGTGGATGGGGTTGGGGAGGTTTTAAGTTTGGAATATGAGGAAAAAACTGCAAAACTCTCAATCCTCGCTCCAAGCGAGCTTTCCCGTTACCTTGTGGAGAAGGGATCGATCGCCGTTGATGGGGTGAGCCTTACTATAAACGGAGTGGATGGGAGCGTATTTTGGATCACCCTTGTGCCTTTCACCTTAAAGCACACCACTTTAGGTCAGTTGCGATCGGGCGATTGGGTGAACTTGGAAGTTGACATACTGGCAAAATATGTGGAAAAGCTCTTAAAATTTAAAGGGATAGATGAGGAGTTTTTGAAAGAGCACGGGTTTTTATAAAGGGGGTGGTTAAAGATGATAAGTACCATTGAAGAGGCCCTTGAGGATTTTAAGGCGGGAAAGATGGTCATAATCGTCGATGATGCTGATCGGGAAAACGAAGGTGATTTGTGTATTGCCGCCGAGAAGGTTACGCCCGAAGCCATAAACTTCATGGCCAAATACGGACGAGGGCTTATCTGTTTGGCCTTGACGGAGGAGCAGTGTGAGAAGCTTAAGCTCCCCTTGATGGTCCCGGAGGATCAGAGCGATGCCCTTCATGGTACCGCCTTCACCGTTTCGATCGATGCCCGGCATGGGGTCACGACGGGCATTTCGGCTTATGACAGGGCAAAGACCATCCTTACCGCCATAGCGGATGATGCCAAACCCGAAGACCTGGTGAGGCCAGGTCACGTTTTCCCCTTGAAGGCAAGAAGAGGAGGGGTTCTGGTAAGGGCGGGGCATACGGAGGCCTCGGTGGATCTGGCCAGGCTTGCGGGGCTCAAACCGGCTGCTGTCATCTGCGAGATCATGAAGGACGATGGTACCATGGCCCGTCTGCCCGATCTGGTGGTGTTTGCCAAGGAACACGGTCTTAAGATCATAACTATAGCGGATCTAATAAAATACCGATTGAAAAAGGATAAACTGGTAAGGCGCGTGGCCGAGGCCACTTTACCCACCAAATACGGAGGCGATTTTAAGATAATCCTTTACGAAAGCGAAGTGGATGCTCAACATCATGTGGCCTTGGTGAAAGGAGAGGTTTCCCCTGATGAACCCATATTGGTGAGGGTCCATTCACAATGCCTTACTGGGGATGTGTTCGGTTCTTTGCGATGCGACTGCGGCGAACAGCTTCATGAGGCCATGCGGATGATAGAGAAGGAAGGTAGAGGCATAATAGTTTATATGAGGCAGGAAGGAAGAGGCATAGGGCTTGCCAATAAGATAAAGGCCTATTTTCTGCAAGAACACGGGAAGGACACGGTTGAAGCCAATGAGGCCTTGGGTTTCAAGCCCGATCTGAGGGATTACGGGATAGGGGCTCAGATCTTGGTGGATTTAGGCGTGAGGAAGATAAGGCTTATGACCAATAACCCGAGGAAAATCGTGGGGCTTGAAGGTTATGGGATCGAGGTGGTCGAGCGGGTGCCCATTGAAATACCCTCTCGACCTGAGAATCAGAAGTATCTAAAGACCAAAAAGGAGAAGTTAGGGCACGTATTAAGCGTAAAGTGAGGTGAGAGATGAAGGTAATAGAGGGCAAATTAGTAGCAGAAGGTTTTAAATTCGCCATTGTGGTCTCTCGGTTCAATCACTTCATAACTGAGAGACTTCTTGAGGGGGCCGTGGATTGCTTGAGAAGACATGGAGCGCGGGAGGAAGACATTTATGTAATAAGGACGCCCGGTTGTTTCGAAATACCGGCGGTGGCTAAGAGGCTGGTCGAAAGAGGCCTTTACGATGCCATTATATGCCTTGGAGCGGTGATAAGAGGGGGTACCCCCCATCATCAGTATATAAGCGCTGAAGTCACCAAGGGAATCGCTCAACTTTCTTTAGAGAGCCCCATCCCCGTTACCTATGGCATCATAACGCCCGATACGCTTGAACAGGCCATCGAACGAGCTGGTACCAAAGTGGGCAATAAAGGGTGGGATGCGGCCCTTGCCGCCATCGAGATGGTTAACCTTTATAAGGAAATAAAATGAAGCGAAGGGAAGCCCGGGTACAAGCTTTACAGCTCTTATATCAGTTGGATCTGGATCCTCGAGATCCCCACACACTACTTGAGGAATGGGAGAAGGAAACCCAGTATCCCCAATGGGCAAAGGACTTCATAAGGAGGTTAGTTAAAGGAGTGTGGGAAAAAAGGGAGGAGATAGATGGTCACATTCAGCGGTTTTCCACCAAGTGGCGCATCGATCGAATGGACCGAGTGGATAGGAATATACTCCGAATAGGGACCTTCGAAATCCTTTATTGCCATGATATACCTATAAAGGTCGCCATAAATGAGGCGGTTGAGATGGCCAAAAAATTCGGTTCTTCGGAGGATTCAAAGGGTTTTATAAACGCCATTTTGGATAAGATCGCTAAAACCATCCCCAAGGAGGAAAAGGAAGATGGAAAAGGCCAAAAACATCTGGATGAACGGCGAGCTGGTGCCGTGGGATGAGGCCAAGGTCCATGTCCTCACCCACACCCTTCATTACGGATTAGGGGTCTTTGAGGGGATAAGGTGTTATAAATGTGTCGATGGCCGTTCGGGTATCTTCAGGTTGAGGGAACATATCGATAGGCTCTTCCAATCCGCCTTGATAGCCCAAATTGAGATCCCCTTTTCGAAGGAAGAGATAGAAGAGGCCTGTAAGGAAATCGTAAGGGTAAACGGACTTGACGAGGCTTATATTCGTCCCTTGGTCTTCATAGGAGAGGGCGTTATGGGTGTTCACCCTCATGATAACCCCATTCGGGTAGCAATCATCGCCTGGAAATGGGGGGCTTATTTAGGGGAAGAAGCCCTTAAAAATGGTACTCGGGCTAAAACCTCTTCCTACATTCGGCATCACCCAAATGCCATGATGACCAAGGCCAAGATTTGCGGAAATTACGTAAACTCGGTTCTCGCCAAAAGGGAGGTCACAAGGCTTGGTTATGATGAGGCCATTTTGCTCGATCCAGAAGGATATGTGGCAGAGGCTTCAGGGGAGAACATATTTATTGTCAAAAACGGAATAATAAAGACCACCCCTCCCACCACCATTTTGCCCGGTATAACCAGGGATACGGTCATAAAATTGGCCAAAGACCGAGGCTATACCGTAATAGAGGAAAGATTTACCCGAGATGAGCTCTACATAGCCGATGAGGTTTTTTTGACCGGTACCGCCGCCGAAATTACCCCCGTAAGGGAGATAGACGATCGCCCCATAGGAAACGGTAAACCCGGAAAAATAACCAAAGAGTTGCAGGAACTTTACTTCAACACCGTAAGAGGAAAACTCCCCCAGTACTCCCACTGGATTGCCTATCTCTAAAAAAGGATTTTGATAAAAATTTCCTTAATCTCTCTATAAATTTTCTTTAGTCTCTTCCCTTTTATTTAAAAAATTTTTATGGTTATATAAAACAATGTTTTTGACATTGATATTTGCCGTAATAAAATGGAGGAAGTGTATGGTTTCAGAATATTAATTTAAGGAGGTGAAGGATGGGGCAGAATAATGGGTGGGCCAATCCGGGCCCATGGGTTCTTGAGAGTGTGGCCGTTTTGACGGGTTGTGCGGGGTTTGTGTTTGCTGGTTTAGTTCCTCCTTCGACGGTTCCTTTGCTTGCGGGTGTGTTATTTGCCTGTGTCCTTCCTCAGCTCCTTGGGGGTCTTATCGCTTTAAAGAAAGGGGACCTTGTTCTTGGCACGATAAGCGGTCTGTTCGGGACGGTGATCACCATCGGAGCAGCTTTGACCCTTTGGCAGCAGGTCTTTCTTTCTCCTCAGCCCGGTGCCTTCACTCCGGAGGTGATGGGCGTTTTTTGGTTTGTGCTTTTTATCCTCTGTGAGACTTTGGCCGTAGGGTTTGGAAAGGTCTCCTGGATCATATTTTTGGGGATAGCCGAGGTGGGGGTTTCCTTTTTGTTCTTGAGCATCGGTTGTTGGACGGGTTCTCCTTCGGCCTTTAAGACTGCGGGTTGGCTTTTGATAATATTTTCCGCTTTTTGCGCCTACATGTCGGCCGCCATCCTTTGGGCCGAACAGTTTAAAAAGGTGATCATCCCAATAGGTAAACCATTGTTTAAGTAATAAATCCAATGAGGAGGTGTTAGGATGGCAGAGATTAGGTTTCCAGATCCACACGAATACGTAAAAACGGCCGTTCCTCCGGAGCTTCAAGGGTGGGAGGAGATGTATCCTCCCCATTTCCTCTTTTCGGAGGAGGAAGAAGAGCGGGCCAAATGGGAAAAAAGGCAATTCTGGTACCTTGATAAGATCCACGCCCCCGATCCCATGCCCCCTTTGGACCATATCTTCCAACAGGCTTGGCAGATTGCGCTTTCCCAACATAACACCAGGGTTTTCTGTATCCCACCGGCTCAAGGGGTGGCCCATAGGATGGTGGGTTGCTATCAGTATATCTGCGCGGTAGAGCCACCTCCCGAGGAGATCATTCAAGAAAAGGCGGAACTCTTCAAGGAGAGGGTCCCTTACACGGTTGAACACTACGATGAGATATGGGAAGAGTGGCTTTCTCGGTTCAGGAAATTGGGCGAAGAGTTAAAAAGCTTAAAGATCCCCGAGCTTCCGAAATACCTTCCTCGAGAGGAAGTTTATCCCCATCCTTACCGAGGTTACACTCAGGCTTATGAGCTCATAGAGGTTTTCCATAATATGGTCAACATGGTTTATAAGGCCTGGCAATATCATTTTAACCTCCTTAACCTGGCCTACCTTTATTTCTTGACCTTTTCCGACAACATGAAAAAACTCTTCCCGGGCATTTCGGATAGCACCATCGGGAAGATGGTGGCGGGTGTCGAAGCTTACATGTTTAAACCACAAGAAGAATTGGCTTCCCTGGCTCGACTTGCCTTCGGTGAACCTCGAGTGAAGGAGATTCTGATGAAAGACATCCCAGCCGAAGAGAAGATCAAGGAATTGAAGAAGATCCCCGAGGGAGAGGTATGGCTTCAAAAATTAGAAGAGGCGAAGGATCCTTGGTTTTACGTGAATTGCGGAAGCGGATGGTATCATTATGAAGGCAGTTGGAAGGACAAATTGGATCTGCCCTTCTCTTATTTAAAGGGCTACTTGGAAAGGTTAGAAAGAGGAGAGACCATAGAAAGGCTTATGGCTCATATCCAGAAGGAGAGGGAGGAGCTTTTCCAACAATATAAGGCCCTTGTTCCCACTGAAGAGGACCGAGAAAGCTTAGAGAAACTTTACCGAGATAGCTTGACACTTTATCGCTTCGCGGAGGGTCATATCTTTTGGGTCGAACATTGGTTCCATACCATATGGTTTGATAAGGTCAGGGAGCTGGGGGCCGTTTTGGTCAAGGCGAAGGTACTTAAGGAGGTGGATGACATATTCATGTTCAACCGCTTGGAGATACCAACCCTCATAGAAGATGCGGTAACCGCTTGGGCCCTTGGAGAGGGCGTTCCCACCAGAGATTGGGCCTCAAAGGCTAAAAGGAGAAGGGAGATCCTTGAGGCGGCTAAGAAATGGTCCCCTTCCCCTGCCTTGGGCGTAGCCCCAGAAGTAATAGCCGAACCCTTTACCGTCATGCTCTGGGGAGTAACCACCGAAAAGGCAGAAGAATGGCTTAAAGGCCTTTCATTAGATAGGGAAAAGGTGGAAGAGATCAAGGGATTCCCCGCTTCCAAAGGCGTTGCGGAAGGACCGGCAAGGGTCATCAAAAGCCTTGAGGAACTCGAACAACTTCAAGAGGGAGAGATCCTGGTCTGTCCCTCCACCAACCCTTCTTGGGCACCGGTTTTCGCTCGCATTAAAGCAGCAGTTACCGATATAGGAGGGGTGACCTCCCATGCGGCCATTGTGGCCCGCGAATTCGGATTGCCCTCAGTTACCGGAACAGGCATAGCCACCCAGGTGATCCGAACAGGTGACATCATCCGGGTCGACGGGGATAACGGGGTGGTGAGGATCATAAAGAGGGCCTCCTAATCTTGGATTTAAAGAACTCAAGGGGGGGAGTTTTCCCCCCCTTTATTTATATTATAAAACAATAATAAAAAAATTTTATAAATCGAATAACAAAAGTTGTTGTATTTTAAAGCTTTTGAGGTAAGATGAACTTAGGAGGTTGAAGATGGAGAAATGGATATATTGGCTTGAGGAAGTGGATGCTTCTTTTAATGACATCGTTGGTAAGAAATGTGCCAATTTGGGGGAGTTAACGAAGGCTGGTTTTAGGGTTCCGCCGGGTTATGCTTTGGGGCTTGCGGCTTATGACCGGTTTATGAAGGAAACGGGGGTTATGGAGAGGATAAAAGAGTTTTTGAAGGATTTTAAGGCTGATCCCAATAATCCGGGGGATACCGTAAAATTCGAAGAGGCTTCTTCAGAGATAAGGAGGATGGTGGAAGAGACCCCCATGCCCAAGGACATGGAGGAGGTGATAAAGGAGTATTATGAAAAACTCTGTGAAAAAACGGGTTTAAAGCCTACTGCGGTGGCGACGCGCTCGGCAGGCCCTGTAAGCCATCCGGGTCAATATGAGACTTACTTAAATGTGAAGGGGGCGGATCAGGTCGTTCTGAACGTAAAAAGGGTTTGGTCCAGTACCTTCAATGCCCGCTCGCTTATCGCCCGGGCGAGGTTAAATCTGCCCTTGGAATACGATCCCATTGGGGTAGCGGTTTTGACCATGGTGAACGCCAAGTGCGCGGGGGTTATGTTTACCCTGGATCCTTCAAATGGTGATATCTCCAAGGTGGTCATAGAGGGGAGCTGGGGTTATGGGGAGGCGGTAGTCTCCGGTTCGGTCAATCCCGATAGGTTTAAGGTCGATAAGGTAACCTTTGAGATTGAGGAGCGAAGGATCTCTGACAAGGACAAATGGTATGTGTTCGATGAAAGTCAGAACAAGATGGTGTATGCTCCAGTTCCCGAGGAGATGAGAAGGGTTCCGTGCCTTACCGATGAGGAGATCGTAGGGTTGGTTAAGGTCGCTAAGGAAGTGGAGAGACACTTTGGTTGTCCTCAGGATATAGAGTGGTGCATATCCAAGGATTATTCGCTTCCGGAAAGCATCTTCTTGGTTCAGGCCCGGCCGGAAAGCGTTTGGGGTAAGAAGGAAAAACAGGCGGTGATTGGCAAAAAGGACCCATTTGATCTGGTCTTAAAGCGTGCCACAACACCTATAAGGATCACCAAATCCTAAAGGAAGGAGGAGAGGATGAGGCGGTTTTTAGGGTACAAGGTGGAGGAGAACTTCAATCAGGGCGTCTTTTTGACCGATAGGCATCTTGAAGAGGGAAGGGGCGAGAAGGTGGCCCTTTATTACGAGGATGAGAGGATCACCTTCCGGCAATTGAGGGATTTTGCCAATAAGTTTGGGAATGCCCTTAGGGATTTGGGAATTGGGGCTGAGGACAAAGTCTTAATGATCCTGTGGGACTGTCCTGAATATTTTTATTCCCTTTTGGGCGCCATGAAAATAGGGGCGATCCCCATCCCGGTTAACACCATGGGGAAACCCGAGGATTACCTTTTCTTCCTCAAGGATTCGAGGGCCAAAGTAGTGGTGGTCAATGACGACCTTTACGAAGATAAGGTGGCTCCCATTAAGGATAAGAGTAAGTATCTCCGGCATCTTATAGTGGTGGGAAGGGACTTTCCTGGGACGTTGAACTTTTACAAGCTTCTTGAGAAGGCCTCTTCCGAATTGATTCCCGAGGAGACCTCCAAGGACGATATAGCCTATATGATGTACACCTCCGGCACGACCGGCTTACCCAAAGGGGTAATACACCTTCATCATGATCTCCTTTACAATTGGCCTCCCGTTTGTGAGACCGTTTACGAGGTCAGAGAGGACGACATTATCTTCTGTACCTCCAAGATGTTTTTCGCCTACGGTAAAAACGCCACCTTTGATACCACCACCCTCTATGGGGTTTCGGCGGTTCTTTGGCCCAGATGGCCAAGCCCTGAGAGGATCGGGGAAGTGTTTGATATCGTGAAAAAGTATAGGCCCACCCTCTTTTTCAGCGTCCCCAGTTTTTATGCCGCCATGTTAAGGGAGATCGAGAAGGGTAAAGAGGTCGATTTTTCCTCGGTAAGGGCCTTTGTCACCTCGGGGGAGATGATGCCTCCTCCCATTGTGGAAAAGCTTTGGCAGACCTTCAAAAAACCCATCATAAACGGCTTAGGAAGTACTGATGTGGGTGGCCAATATATCGCCAACCCCAATTTGGTCGAAAGGCCAGAGGTCTCGGGTAAGGTGCTGGAGGGGTTTGAGGCAAAAATCGTGGATGAGGAGGGGAAGGAGGTTCCAGAAGGGGAGATCGGGGAGCTTTGGCTCAACAATGACGGCATCACCCCCGGTTACTGGAGGAGACACGAGAAGAACAAGGAGATATATTACGGCCCCTGGTTCAAAACCGGAGATCTCTTCCTTAAGGAAAAAGAGGGTTACCTCTCCTATCAGGGGAGAGCCGACGATATGCTCAAATTCAGCGGTCAATGGGTAGCCCCAGTGGAGGTGGAGAATGTTTTACTTGAACATCCGGCGGTTCAGGAATGTGCGGTGGTGGCCGTTCCCTGGGAAGAGGGGTTGATAAAGGGAAAGGCCTTTGTGGTCTTAAAAGAGGGATTTGAACCGAGCTCAGAACTCGAAAGGGACATGCTCGAGTTCATGAAAAAAAGGCTTGCTGGGTTTAAGGTTCCCAAAGCGGTGGAGTTCGTAAAAGAACTCCCTCGTACGGTGACAGGCAAAATACAGCGTTATAAACTTAGGTCCCAATTATAAATTATGGACGAGAAGAAAAAGGTCAAAATCGCCCTTGCTCATCTTTTGGAATTTTGCGAGGTAGCGAAGGAGGAGAGTTTTAGCAAAGCCGCAGAAAACTTAGAGAAAACACAGCCAGCAGTGAGTAGTGCTATAAGAAAATTAGAAGAGACATTAGGAATTACGCTTTTTAATCGTCACAATAAACGTGTGATTCTTACTGAAGAAGGAAAGTTATTATATAAACGCGCTCTTGAAATTATTGGATTACTTGAGAATACAATAAAAGGAATCACAAATGGATACTTGTGCAAAACAGGAGTAGTGAGAATTGGTGCTCCTTCAGTTGTGATTGATTCTTTTCTATTTGAGCTAATAAAGGAGTTTCGGAAAAATAACCCTGAAATTGTATTTTCGATTCAAGAAGGAGCAAGTATAGAAGTTGTTAAAGGTATTGAAAACCAAAGTTTCGAGTTAGGTATTATAGGAGAAATTAAATTCCCACCACATCTCATAATACATAAACTTACTAATATAGAATTTACGTGCATAATTCCTAATAAATATCATGATTTGTTTAAAGAAACTAACGAAGTTTCATTACAAGACTTAAAAGATATACCTTTTATTTTACAAGGTAAAGAATCGGCGCTAAGGATTAGGTTGGAGGAATTATTCTATAAAGCTCGTTTTAGACCCTCTATAGTCATGGAGGTGAATGGTACCACGTATGTAAAAAGGGCCATGCTTGATGGGATTGGTTTAAGTTTTCTTCCTATTAAATGCGTTAAGAAAGAGTTGGAGAGGGGAGAAGTTTTGGCTTTACGGCTTAAAGAGGGTAAGATCGTTGTTCCGGTGTTCTTAGTATACCATGCGGATTATAAGCTTTCTCCGGCTACCTATATTTTTAAAGAGTTTTTGAAGGAAAAAATTGGGAAAGAGGCAAAGAAAAAAATAAAGGAGGGGTGAGGATGGATATTCGTGATTTTATAAGCATGTGGGAAGAGAAGGGGGATTTGAGGAGGATAAAGGCGGAGGTTGATTGGAACCTTGAGCTTTCCCACATAGCCCAGATGGTTCAGGAGAGAGGGGGTCCGGCTTTGTTATTTGAACGCATTAAGGGTCATGAGAGTCCGGTTCTCATAGGGGTTTATGCTACGGTGAGGAGATTGGCTTCCATTTTGGGTAAGCCCGAATTGGGGTCTATGGTTGAATTGACCCGGTATTGGTTAAGTGTACTTAAGGAAAAAAGAACGGCCGTCGCGTCGGAGGAGGTTTCAACTGGTCCCATTTTCGAAAACGTAAGCGAAGGGGAGAAGGCCAACATCTTGTCCTTCCCGGTTCCCAAGTTCTATGAAGCCGATGGGCATCGTTATTTTGGGACGGCTGTTTACATGGTCACCAAGGATCCCGAAAGCGGGAGGATAAACCTGGGGACCTTCCGGATGGCCGTTCATGATGAACATCATTTAGGGGTACAGATCCTCAAGGGCAAAACCACCGATCGGATTTTGAAAAAGTATGAGAAGATGGGGCAAAAGATGCCCGTCTGTGTGGTGGTTGGAGGGGATCCCCTTTTGGGAATCGCCAGTGCCGCGACCCTTCCCGGAGTTCAGAGCGCTTATGACGTGGTTAGCACCTTAAGGGGTGAACCCCTTAAGTTGGTGAAGGAGGAGCTCTCGGGGCTTCCCATTCCTGCCGATGCGGAGATCGTCGTCTCCGGAGAGATAGATCCTAAGGTTTTGAAAGAAGAGGGGCCTTTCGGCGAATATACGGGGTATTATACCGAGGAGTTCTTCCGACCTCTTCCCAAGCCCGTTATCGATATAAAGAGGATTTATTATCGGAATAACCCCATTTTGATATGTAACACCGTTGGTCGACCCGTGGGGGACAATCACGTGCTTTATGCCTTCGCGAGAAACGCCTCCCTTTGGATGGAACTTGAGGCCATGAGGATTCCGGGGATCAAATCCGTTCACACCTTGCCTGAAGCGGCGGGAAGGTATTGGGTCATCGTCTCAGTCCAGCAGATGTATCCCGGTCATGCCGAACAGGTGGCCCATGCGGTATTGGGCACCAATACGGGCATGTATGGGACTAAGGGCGTCATCATCGTAGATGACGACATTGAGGCTGATGACCTTCCGAGGGTATGGTGGGCTTTAAGTGTGAGGTACCTTCCTGAAAGGGGTACCGAGATTATAAAACGAGGGCGTTCCACTCCTCTTGATCCCGCCCTTTTAAATGAGCCCAATAAGTTCATAACCTCCAGGATCATCCTTAATGCAACCATACCTTTTGAATGGGAACAGAAACCCATTTTGGTTAAGTTGAACGAAGAGGTGGTAAATCGAATAAAGGCGAGAAAAGAGGAGCTTGGATTAGGGGACATTTTGAGTTAAGGAGGGGGGAGATGAGGTGTGATTTAAAGGAAGCTCAAGAGAGAGCGAAAAAAGTGAGAATGGTGGTTCACGATATTCATGGGGTATTGACGCCCAATGTGGTCTATTGCGATCAAGAGGGCAATCGACGCTATGAATTCTGGCATATGGATGGTTTCGGCGATCTCTCCCTTTCAGCAAATGGGATAATCCCCATTTTCCTGGATAGCACTTCGGTGGACGAGGAGGGGTTATATAGGGCGCGGGAGTTAAAATTGGAGAAGTACTATTATAAGGTAGCTCCTCAGGATAAGGCCAAAAAGTTGGAGGAGATAAAAGAGGAATATAAGGTCTCTGACGAAGAGATTTGTTATGTGGGATGTGAGCTTTACGATCTTCCCTTTATGAAGAAAGTGGGGTTCGCGGTAGCAACCGCGGATGCTCCTGAGGAGGTAAAGGAAGTGGCCCATTACATATCTTCTCTTCCAGGTGGAAGGGGGGTGATGAGAGAATTGTGCGAGTTCATTTTAAGGGCTAAAGGCGTATGGGAAGAATGGGTCGATAAGGTGACGAAGATGGGATACAAATAAGCAGTTTTTGGAAAAGGAGGTTTAAGATGCAGCACATCAAGATAAAAGAAGGTGCCATTGTGAGAGAAGGAGCGATTGAGAAGGCCAAAAAGGTGCGTTTTGTGGTGATAGATATCCATGGGGTTTTGACCGATAATACCTTATACTACACCCACGACGGGATAAAATCCGAAAGGTTTTCCCTCAAAGACAGATTGGGTTTTAGGCTTTTAAATGAGGCAGGGATAAGGACTGCCTTTTTAACCAGTAAAATCTCTCGAGCGGATCAAGCGGTGGGGAAGATATACGGTGTACCGGAGGAGTTTCTCTGGGGAAGTTCGGCCAAAATGGCCTTGACCTCGGAGATGCAACAAAAATACGGCTTTACCGATGAGGAGATGGCCTATATAGGGGATGAGATGATAGACCTCGGAATGATGAGAAGGGCCGGTCTTTCAATAGCTCCAGCCGATGGCTCTCCCGAAGCCCGGCAGATAGCCGATTACGTGACCTCGGTGGGAGGAGGAATGGGTGTGGTAAGGGAGGTGGCGGAGTTCATACTGAGGGCTCAGGGCAAATGGGAAGAGATAATCAGTAAGGTTTTTTGATGCTTAAAAGGCGGGCCATCCTCTTAGGAGCCTGTTTGGACACAAAAGGGGAAGAGGCGCAGTATCTTTGCGAGGTGCTCAAAGACCTTGGCAACCAAGTCCTCGTAATAGATGGCGGTATTAAAGGGGTTCCTCTTTTTGAGCCTCAGATTACTCGAGAAGAAGTGGCTCGAGCTTCAGGGTTTTCTCTCCAGGAGCTTCAAAGGATACCTCATGAAGGCGAAGCCATCATGTTGATGGCCCAGGGGGCCCAGAGGATAGCGGAAGAGCTGATAAAAGAGAAGAAAATTCAAGGGATAATCGGTTTCGGAGGTAGTATGGGGACTTTACTTTGGGGAACGGTCATGCAAGGCCTTCCCCTCGGTTTCCCTAAGGTCCTCATAAGTACCCAAGCCTCAAACCCCGAAGTTATAAAGAGGGTTGTCAGAGGGAAAGACATCTGCCTTTTTAACAGTCCCGTCGATCTTGCGGGCTTAAACCCCCTTACCAAATCGGTTTTTTTAAGGGCAGCTTGGGCTATAAGTGGGATGGTAAAGTGTGAACTTGAACCCATAAAGGAAAAGACAGTGGCCCTTTGCGCCAAAGGAAACGTAGAAGGCCTTACCGCTTTAGTGAGAAAAAAACTACTAGAAAAAGGCTTTACCCCAATAACCTTCCATGGATGGGGATACGGCCCTTTGAGCTTAGAGGAGGCGATAAAAGAAGGGCTCATCACCGCAGGGGTGATCGAGCTTTCAAACGACTATTTGGAGTACCTTTACGGGGGAACCTCTTACCCTCCCGAAGACAGGTACGAAAACGCCATAAAGAAGGGACTCCCTTTAATTTATGTACCCGGTTCCTGCGACATAATTGCAACTTTCCCTGAAGATGAAAGATTTAAAGGAAGAAAATATGTAAAACATAATCCTTCAGTTTGGAGTTATAGAACGACAAAGGAGGAATTATACAATTTTGCCATCAAAATTGGCGAAAAATTAAAAGATGGAAAGGAAAAGGTAACAGTTATTATACCCGCAAAGGGATTATCCATATATGACGGCGAAGGGAAAATTTTAAACGATGAAGAAGCACGAAGTGGATTTATTGAAGGTATAAAAAATTTTGATAAGATAATAACGATAAAAGTGTTGCCATATCATATCTTAGACGCTAAATTTGCTGACGAAGTTGTAAATGAGTTTATAAGGATTTATGAAAATATAAACAAGGGGGGTGGATAGATGGCTTATAAGTACTTTATCGATAATAGGGAGTATATAGAGGCATTGAGGAAGAGTGGTGATCTGGTGGATATTACGGAAGAGGTCGATTGGGATTTGGAGCTTGGGGCGATAGTGAGGAGGGTCTGTGAGAAGAAAGGGCCTGCTCCCTTTTTTCACAAGATAAAAGATTATCCGGGATTTAAAGCCTTTGGGGCTCCTATTGCTACTTGGAGAAGGCTTGCGGTGGTTTTAGGGCTTAGTCCCGAGGCTTCTATTCCGGATATAGTTGAGGAGTGGAGGAGAAGGACCAGTGGTCCCGTTTATAAGCCCGAGATAGTCGAGAAAAAGGATGCTCCTTGTAAGGAGGTCATCATCTTGGGGGATGAGGTGGACGTGTTTGAGCTTCCTGCCCCCATGGTTCACGATGGTGATGGGGGAAGGTATATTGGGACTTGGCATTTTGTGGTCGCCAGAGATGAGGAGACGGGTTTTGTGAACTGGGGGATGTACCGTTTGGCCATATTCGACGAGAAGACCTTGGTCGGTCCGGTTTTGCCATTTTCCGATATGGGACGGATCTTTTATCGGAAATACGAGCCCTTTAATAAGCCCCTTCCGGTGGCCATTGTCATTGGGCCTGATCCGTTAAGTGCCTTAGCCAGTTTAGCGCCCACCCCTTTGCCTGAACCTGAGTTTGCGGGTCAGCTGATGGGAGAGCCCGTTAAGCTTGTGAAGTGTGAGACCTGCGACCTATATGTCCCAGCTACTGCCGAGATCGTTCTGGAGGGAGAACTCTTACCAAATGTTCGCTTGGAGGAGGCTCCTTTTGGGGAGTATACGGGTTATCGGACAAGTCCAAGGGAGAAGAGGAACGTCTATAGGATAAAGGCCATCACCATGAGGAAAGATGCCATAATGACCGTTTCCAACATGGGGGTTCCTGTTGATGAGGGACAGCTGTTGAGGTCCTTTACCTTAGCGATGGATATGGAACAGTTGTTAAGAAGTCAAGGTTTGCCTGTCACCGGCGTTTACATGTGGCCAGAATCCACCCATCATCTTTTGGTAATAGGGGTAAAACCGATTTATTCCAACATCGCCCAGCAGGTGGGTTCCTTAGTTTTGGGAAGCAAGGCTGCTCCGTGGTTTCATATCGTAGTGGTGGTGGATGATCAAACGGACGTTTATAGCTTGGATGATGTAATCCATGCCATTTGTACCAAGTGGCATCCGGTGAGGGGTACCATTTTGATGCGCGAGGGGGTGGGAACTCCTCTCAACCCCTTTGCCAGTCCAGAGGAGCGTTTCGCCCAAAGGGCTCCGAAGGTGATTTTGGACTGTACCTTCCCACTGGATTGGCCTAAGTCCCTTGTGCCTATAAAGGTGAGTTTTAACAACGTTTATCCTGAAGAGATTCAAAAGAAGGTCCTTGAGAGGTGGAAGGTCTATGGTTTTAAGGATTAACTCCCAGTAAGGAGGGATGAAGATGGCCGAGTACGATACTTTCATTGATAAAAGCTTTGAAGACCTAAAGGATGAAGAGGAAGTAGTGGGGGTTATAAGGGATTTGACGCCGGGGAAGAAGAAATACAAATGTCTATGTGCGAGGTTTGTCATCTCCAAAGACCCCAACAGATATCCCGATAGGCTTTGGATAAGGCTTGGAAGAGGGCAATTAGTTAAGGATCACCCCTGTTCGGTGAAGATATTAGAGCTATTGAAGCCCTACTGAGATGACGTTACGGGACTTTTTGAGAATTGTTGAGGAAAAGGCCCTCTTAAAGGGGGTGAAAGAGGAAGTAGAGAGGGAAGAGCTTCCTCAACTCATAGAGGATTTATCGAAAGAGGGGAAGGTTTTGGTCTTTCAAAATGTGAAAGGTTATGAGGCCAAAGTGGTGGCTAACCTTTTGCCAAGTGAAGAGGTGTGGACGATCTTTTTTGGCGAAAGACCGGGGGAAGAGTTTTTGAAGAGGGTGGAGAAGCGCGGGAAAAAGGTGAGTTCCGAAAAGGGGATAAGAGAGGAATATGAGGAGGTGGAGGTAAAGGAACTTCTCGAGATCCTTCCGATCCTCCATCATTATGAGGAGGATTCGGCACCTTATATAACCACTGGGGTGGCTTCCTCTTGGGATCCCCACAAAAAGGTGGTGGGGCGAGGGGTATATAGGATGGAGTATCGAGGAGGCAACCAACTGGGTATAGCCCTTTTGAACCCGCCTTTAAAGGACACCTTGGAGCTCTATCGGAGGAAAGAAGAGGATATGCCCATAGTGATCACCATCGGACACCATCCCTTGGTGTTTTTGGCCATGGCCCTCAAGGTCCCTGAGGAGATCGATAAACTCCAGGTGGCCTCCTCCCTTTTGGGAAGGGAAGTGGAAGTCATCCCTTCCCCCTCCTTTCCCCAGATAGATGTGCCCTTCGGTTGTGAGGTGATTTTGGAAGGATACGTGGACCCAAACGATCAAAGAAAAGACGGCCCCCTCGGAGAGGTGAGCGGGTTTTATCATACCCTGGAAAAAAGCCCCACCATAAGGATAAAAAAGGCCTTTTTAAAAAGGCCCTTCTATTTCTATCACGCCCTTTTGCCCACGGGTTCAGAGGCGGATACCTATTTAACCTTCGTAAGCAAAGCCTTTTTGGAAAAAAAACTGAAAGAGGTTTTCCCCTTTGTAACTAACATAAAATTCATAAAGAAGACCTTCGGTTCCTCGGTACTCATTCAAGTTAAAGAGGTAAAGGAAAGATCTTTAATTACTAATTTAATACTTTTTGTCCTTTCAAATCCCATGATTAAAAAATGTGTGGTAGTAGATGATGATGTTAACTTATCGGAGTTAGAAGATATCGAATGGGCTATTATCACCCGATGTTGGGCGGATGAAGATGTGATAATCGTTTCTCATTCTAAAGCTCAACAGATAGATCCTGAAGCTAAAAGAGGATATTCTTCAAAAATAGGTATAAATGCGGTTAAAAGGGAGGATATAAAGAGAGCAATTATAAAAAGAAAAGGAGCAAGGAATGGAACTTTCAGTTAAAAGATTAATAGTTGGTATTTCAGGAGCAACAGGTGCAATTTACGGAATTAAGTTATTAGAGGCATTAAAGAATTTAGGTATTGAAACTCATCTTGTAATTACTGATCCGGCAAAAAGGACCATTCTTTATGAAACTGATTATACTTTAGATCAAGTTAAGTCTTTAGCGACTTATTATTATGACATAGATAACATTGGTGCTGCCATTGCAAGTGGCACGTTCAAAGTAGATGGGATGGTAGTAATTCCGTGTTCGATAAAAACGCTTTCAGCGATTGTCAATTCTTATAATGTTAATTTGTTAATAAGGGCCGCGGATGTGACTTTGAAAGAGAGGAGGAAGTTGATTTTAGTGGTGAGGGAAGCTCCTCTTCATAAAGGTCATTTGGAGTTGATGATGAAGGCGTGTGATCTGGGGGCGATCATATTGCCCCCTATGATGGCCTTTTATTTTCGGCCCAAGACGTTGGAGGAGATGATCGATCATTTGATAGCCAAGGTTTTGGGGCTTTTTGGGGTTGAGTATTCCAAGTTCAGAGGGTGGGGGATAAAGGAAGGAGAGGAGATAGAGAGGTTGGGCGTAAATGACCTTGAGGAAATGGGTAGAGTTCCTCGAAGGAAGAGGGAGGCTTTTATCCCTAAAAGATGAGTTTTCCCCTCAGTGGGAGATTCCAGCGGTTTTAAAACTCCTTCAGAAAAGGCGGATAAAAAAGGGGGTTCTTTTCGAGAGGATCAAGGGTTATGAGGCCTATCGGATAGTGGGGAACTTATTTTTAGACGATGGTTTTTTAAATGCGGAAATGGGCAATGAAGACCTGATCAGATGGTATGAGGAAAGGAGGAATAATCCTATCCCTCCGGTTTCAGTTGAGTGGGGACCAGTAAAAGAGAAGAGGATAAATGGCAAAGGACTTGACCTTAAGAGGGAGCTTCCCGCCTTAGTACATCATGAAGAAGACGCAGGGCCTTATCTTACCTCAAGCGTGATAATCGCCAAGGATCCTGAAACGGGGAGAAGGGGAATGGGTATACACCGAGTACAACTCCTGGAGGAAAACCGGATAAGGGTTTTTATCGCCAATCCCCCGATTTCGCTTTTCATCAAAAAAGCCGAAGAGTTAAAAAAGCCCCTGGAAATAGCCATCGTTAATGGGCTTGATCCGGTCACGCTGTTTTCGAGTATCATCCCCTTGCCCGAAGGAGATAAATTCGCTCTGGCTGGAGCCCTAAGAGGAGGAGCCCTTCTTTTGGTTAAAGCGGAAACGGTCGATCTCGAAGTCCCCGCGGAAGGGGAGATCGTCCTTGAGGGGGTTCTTTATCCCGATAAAATAGAAATGGACGGACCCTTTGGTGAAAATACAGGTTATTACTTCACTAATGAAAGCTACGTGGGCTTTATTAAAGCTTTAACCCGTAGAAAGGATCCCATTTACCACGTAATACTTCCCTTTTCATCGGAGGTCGAAAACCTGATCAATTTGGCTTGGCAACTTGAGGAATTCAAAAAACTCAAAAAGGAGTTCAATTTTGTGAAAAAAGTGAGATTTTATCAGACCAGGATGTTAGCTGTAGTTCAGATACAAAAAGAAAGCGATGAGCAAGTATCCTTAATAACGGAGCATCTCTTAGATCAGCCTATAATCAAAGGCGTTATAGTGGTTGATGAAGATGTGGATGTGAACGATTTGAATGAGATATTTTGGGCTTTAATAACCAGGGTTGATTTTGAGAAGGACATTTTCTTAAGAAAAGAAAAACCCGGTTCTCCTATTGATCCTATGGCGAGAAGTTATCATAGGGAAAGATCCCTCTTTTATGGGCTTTATCCTAAAATCACTAAGATCGGAATTGATGCTACTAAACCCATTGGCGAAAAGGAACGGTTCAAAAAAGTCAGAGTGCCTTCCCATGTTATGGAAAAAATAAAAAGGATATTGGGGATTGATAGGGAAGATAGCTTTTAAGGCTAACTTTTCAAAAGGTCTTGGGAAGGGGGCTTTTTTCGTCGACCTGGATTGGGTCAAAGAAGGCATAAAGGAGGAATTTGGTTTTTTGCCTTTTCCCGGGACGTTGAATTTAAGGGTAAGGGAAGAGGATTTTGAAAAACTGAGTAAAATAGCCCAAAAGGGCCCTGCGCTGATACCTCCTGATCCTTCCTTTTGTGTAGCGCGTTTCATAAAGGGCAAGGTGGGTTTTGTGGAGGGAGTTTTTGTGTTCCCGCAAGAGAGCGTCTGGGTTCATAGGAACGTATTGGAGTTCATCGCCCCTTATAAGGTCCAAGAAAGAATGGGTTTAAAAGAAGGGGATGAAGTCCAATGCACGGCCTTTTTTAACTTCACGCCAGAAGGGGTGATATTTGACCTGGATGGGACATTGGTCGACCCTTTGGAAGCTTATGAGGAGATCTTAAAAATGATATGCCAAAAATTCCATCTACCTCCCCCTTCACGGGAAGAGATAGCGGAACTTATAAAAGAAAAAAAGGACCCTTGGGACTTTATCTTTTCAAATTTAAACGAAAAACAACTGGAAGAGGCAAAAAACTTAGATAAACAACTTTTCCCAAAAATTTACCCTAAAAAAGCCAAATTGCTACCTCATGCGGCTGATGTTTTAAAAGAGTTAAAAAACAAAGGAATGAAACTAGCAATATGCAGTAATCAATTAGAACTCGAAAATGTAATACATGAGTTACTTGAGGAAAAAGGAGTGAAAGAATACTTCGATTTAATAATTACGCGTAAAGTAGGAGAAGGTTTTGATAAAAAGGATAGAATCAAAAAATGTTGTGATCATCTTGGCATTGATCCTTTATTTTCAGTGTATGTAACAGATGATGTTGAAGAAATAAAATTAAGTGAGGAATTAGGAATACAATGTATAATTGCTACGGATTTAAAAGAAGTGTTTAAGATGCTTTTAGAATGATAATGGATGAGAGAAGCATAAAAGACAAACAGATTGAAATTTGTCTTAATGAAGAAGTGGAAGATCAAAAAGGGAATGGTTTTGATCTTTTTAAGCTGGATTATCAAATTCCAGACTTTTCTTTTGATGAGATAGATACTTCTATAGAGTTATTAGGAAAACGAATGAATTTGCCTTTGATTATCGCTCCTTTAACGGGAGGAGGTTATAGGTCTTTGGAGATAAATAAACGATTGGCTGAAGCTGCTGAGATTATGCGCATTGGAATGGCTGTTGGTTCTCAAAGGCTGATGATCAAATATCCTGAATTAAAAAGCACGTACTATGTGAGAGATGTGGCTCCTTCCATATTGTTGTTTGGTAATTTGGGGTTGATTCATCTTAATTACGGTATGGGTTATGATGAATGTATGTATGCCGTTGAAGAGATTGGGGCGGATGGGCTTATGTTATATGTAAATCCGCTTCAAGAGGTCTTTCAGGGGAGTGGGATGGTGAATTTTGGTGGGATTTTAAGGAAACTGGAGCGTCTTTGTGAGCGTTTTCCTTATCCCATTGTGATCAAAGAGATAGGGTATGGGATGCCGCGGGATTTTTTGCTTAAGGTAAAAGAACTGGCCGTATGGGGTATTGATGTAGCAGGGCGGGGTGGTACGAACTGGGTGAAGATCGAGTGTTTGCTTTGGTCGAAAAAAGGGCCCGAGGGTTTGGAAGAGATAGGTATTCCTACTGCTATGGCTTTAAAAGAGGCCTTTGAGGTCTTAAAGGGGAAGGTTCTTTTTGCCTCGGGAGGTATAAGGAAAGGTATTGAGATGGCCAAAGCTATTGCGTTAGGAGCAAAGGCGGTAAGTATGGGGCTTCCCTTTCTCAGATGGGCTTCTCAAGGCCTTGAGGCGATACTCAAAGGGGTTGAGACCCTAAGGGAGGAGTTGCGATTTTGGATGTGGTACACTGGATCTAAGGATCTTAATGCTCTTCAGGGAAAGGCAAAAGAAAAGGTATGATTTACTTTTCCAAAAGGATCTCCGGTGAAGGTTGGATAAGTTTTGAGAGCGACCCCTATTTATCGAAGACAAAAAGGAGAATCTATGAGAAATGTTTGCCTTGCCTTGAGAATTTTCTCCAACAACTTGAAGAAGGAAAATCCGAAATAGACCTTGGGCCTGCTTATGAGTGTTGGAAATTGACCCTTATTTTCAACAATCTCGAGCAGTGTTTGGATTTTTTAAATGTCTTTAGCGACTCATACCCCGATGAAGAAGTGATGGGGAAATTTGGAACCGGTTCCCCGGAAAAGCCCACCAAAGTGGTGGTGTTCCATATAGATGATCGAAAGGCCTTAAAGGGGTTGGTAAAAAAGGTACGGGAGGCCTTAAAAAGGATCGGTTTGGTTTCGAGCCTAAAGATCACCCGAGGTTGCTCCAATCCTTACGAATACCTTTTTGGACCTTCTAAGAGATGGAGAAAGACGCTTACTCCCCTTTATCCCGAAAGAATTCCCGAGGTGATAAGGCGAATAAGAAAGATGATCTATTTTTCGAGCTAAAAGATCCTCGGCTCTTGGCCGGCTATTAGGCGTTTAACGTTGGAAAAGTGACGGATAATTATGAAGGAGGAAATAAGAAGAGAAAAATAGAAAAGGGTTTTCGCGCCAAGGTTTAAATAAAGAAAACAGGGCATACTTAAAGCTCCCGAGATGGAACCTAAGGAAACCCTTCTAGTTAGAAGAAGGACTATGGCAAAAACCCCCAAACTTAAGGCTAAGGGAAGTGGGGTAAGGACTAAATATAACCCTGTGGCAGTGGCCACTCCTTTTCCCCCTTTGAATTTGAGAAAAGCCGGAAAAAGATGGCCAAAAAAGGCACAAAGCCCAAATAAAAACCCCCATTCAGGGCCATAAAGGCTTTTACCTACAAAGGCTGGTATACCCCCCTTGAGGAGGTCACTTATTAAGGTCAAAAGGCCCATAGTTTTACCGGCGGTTCTCATAACATTTGTGGCCCCTATATTTCCGCTCCCCCCTTTTCGGGGATCTACGCCTTTCATTTTAGCGAATAGAACTCCAAAAGGGATTGATCCTAAGAGGTAAAAAGAAAAAAGCAAAAGTACCTTCGGTGCCATTTTACCTTTTCATGGTCGGGATGACTGGATTTGAACCAGCGACCCCCGCGTCCCGAACGCGGTGCTCTACCAGGCTGAGCCACATCCCGACCTTTGTTAAAATTAACCCAAAATCGGCTATATGTCCAGAGGAGGGGCTTTGGAAGAGGGAAGGTATATTTACCTGTTTTTCGCAGAAGGAATAAGGGATGTGGATTTTGAAAAAGTGAGGTCTCAGATCCAAAGGGAGTTTACTCTAACCACAATAGCCCAACAGATGAAGCTCGATCTGCGCCCCTATTATGACAAAGGGAGAAAGCAATTTTATTCCACCTTGATCCTTAAAGAGTTTCTCAAAAAACTCCCAAAGGATGCGGAAAAGGCCCTTCTTATAGTAGATGTGGACTTATTTATACCTATTTTAACTTTTGTCTTCGGAGAGGCACAACTGGGGGGCAAAGTCGGAATAGTATCAATAACCCGATTAAGACAGGAGTTTTACGGCCTTCCTTCAAATGCGGAGATCCTTCAACGTAGATTGATAAAGGAAATAAAACACGAACTGGGGCACACCTTCGGCCTTCTTCATTGCTCTTTCCGGGAATGCGTCATGTCCTTTGCCTCCAATATTTTAGCAGTTGACCAAAAGGGTACGAGCTTCTGCGCCTCTTGCCGGGATTTCCTCTTTAAAAATTTGATCCGTTGAAAAAATCTACAGAAATGTTGAAAAAGCCCACATATTTTAGCTTTCCTCTTTAAGCTCATTCCCGGAGACTGGGTATTTATTCGCTTTTTCTCCCTCACTTTGGCATATAAGTTGCTTTTAAAAAGTAGAGTTCATAAGAAAGGAGGTAGGAAAGATGGCAGCATTAAAGATGGCGATATTTATAGCGATAGGTGTTTTGGTGGTAGGTTTCGTAGGGCTTGTGATCTTTTACCCTTTGGTAAAGACGGTTCAAGGGTGGCTTGAGGGGTTTAAGGTTTGGGCCTTTGGGAAAGAGGTGCCCGTTGAAGTGGGTTTGACCATAGCTGATGGAGGCGAGGAGGCGAAAGAGAAGAAGGGAGAGTGAGGGGTCGATAAGATGGAAAAGTTTTTAAGCCGAAAATGTCCATTTCTCGAAGAGGAGAAAGTACTCATTTGCCGAGCTTTTCCTCTTAAAAAGCCCATTCCTCTCGATAAAGTTTATGCTCAAGAAAATTTCTGTTTAAAAGGCAATTACTGGAGATGTCCCGTATATAAAGAAGTGGCAAAAGAAAAGGAGAGAACTTCCCATGGGGTGTGTCCGTTTGTGGAGGTGGAGAACGTGAGTTTTTGCAAGTTGTTTCCAGCTAAGAAACTCTCGGTTTCGGGTGTTTATGAGCTTGGAAATCCTTGTATTACTGAAAGGCATCAAGAATGCATCCTGTTTCTTACCGTTAGTAGAGGTGATCTAAGTTTATCAACGGAAGAAAGGCCTTATGTGGATCCTAACTGTAAATACCTAAAGGGGCATTTCTGGATCAAGGAGGAAGGTGAAGGGGTCAAATTAGGCCTTGATGACTTCGGGCAGCTTTTGCTTGGTCCCGTAAAAAGAATCACCCTACCTCCGGAAGGTACCATCCTGAAGAAAGGGGATGAGTTTTTAACCATTGAAACCGAAAAGGGTGTTTTCCAATTGCTTTCACCTCTGGAGGGCGAAGTCCGAAGGATCAACCGTGAACTTTTTGAGCATCCTGATCTTTTAAACCGAGAACCTTATGGGGAGGGTTGGATTTTGATAATGAGGATTTTGGGACATCCCTTTCATTTGATGTCAGCGGAAGAGGCCAAAAGTCACATTTTTCAAAAGTTACAATGGCTTTCCGGCTTCTTGTGTTCTGAAGAAACAATGGCAGATGGAGGGGAGATAAAATTGGAAAGCTTAAAAACGTTAACTCCCGAAAAGCAGAAAGTTTTAATTGAGGAATTGCTTTTAAAAGAAATTAAAAAGGAGGTGGGAGATGGAGCTTTATCAGTATCAATGGGTTGATTTCTTTGCCACCAAGGGTCTCAAGTATCTTTTGATCTTGGGCTTTTGGCTTACCCTTTTTCCCTTTTGGAGGCTTCTCATGGGACCGGCAAGGAGGGTATCGGTCCTTATGTCCAGG